>Ga0080006_1148709_pt1:27500-128237 | contig 128237 bp, 112 predicted proteins | sample RS3BMetagenome_FD_69209 | JGI IMG/M metagenome (GOLD analysis project Ga0080006, IMG submission 69209) | Ferric oxide microbial mat and aquatic microbial communities from Rainbow Spring, Yellowstone National Park, USA - RS3B (SPADES... ...
GAACGGTCTGGAAAGGCCGGCCGGAGCGGGTGACAGCCCCGTATGCGACGGTTGGGCTTGGGTCCTTGAGTAAGGCGGGACACGTGCAATCCTGTCTGAAGATGGGGGGACCACCCTCCAAGCCTAAATACTCCCTGGTGACCGATAGTGGACGAGTACCGTGAGGGAAAGGTGAAAAGCACCCCGACGAGGGGAGTGAAAGAGACCTGAAACCGGATGTCTACAAGCAGTCGGAGCCGGGGCCTCGCGAGAGGCTCGGGTGACGGCGTACCTTTTGTATAATGGGTCAGCGAGTTGCTGTTGGCAGCAAGCTTAAGCCGTTAGGCGAAGGCGGAGCGAAAGCGAGTCTGAACAGGGCGTTCAGTTGCCGGCAGCAGACCCGAAACCGGGTGATCTAGCCATGGCCAGGCTGAAGGTGGGGTAACACCCACTGGAGGGCCGAACCCACGCCTGTTGCAAAAGGCGGGGATGAGCTGTGGCTAGGGGTGAAAGGCCAATCAAACTCGGAAATAGCTGGTTCTCCGCGAAATCTATTGAGGTAGAGCGTCGCGTATCACCCTCGGGGGTAGAGCACTGGATGGGCTAGGGGGCCCCAAAGGCCTACCAAACCTAACCAAACTCCGAATACCGAGGAGTGCGAGCGCGGCAGACAGTCCGTGGGTGCTAAGGTCCATGGACGAGAGGGAAACAGCCCAGACCGCCAGCTAAGGTCCCGAAATCGCGGCTCAGTGGGAAAGGATGTGGGATTTCGAAAACAACCAGGAGGTTGGCTTAGAAGCAGCCACCCTTTAAAGAAAGCGTAATAGCTCACTGGTCGAGAGATCCTGCGCCGAAAATGTAACGGGGCTCAAGCCGCGTACCGAAGCTGCGGATGCAGGGGGCAGCCGCCCCCTGGGTGGTAGCGGAGCGTTCCGTAAGCCGGTGAAGGGGATGGGGTGACCCTCCCTGGAGGTATCGGAAGTGCGAATGCTGACATGAGTAGCGACAAACAGGGTGAGAAACCCTGTCGCCGAGAGTCCAAGGGTTCCTGCGCAAGGTTCATCCGCGCAGGGTGAGCCGGCCCCTAAGGCGAGGGCGAAAGCCGTAGTCGATGGGAACGGGGCGAACATTCCCCGGCCTGCTGGAAGATGACGAACGCGACCGCCTGTCCGGGCTTAACGGATTGTCCGGGCTTGCCGAGCGTTCCGGGAAACAGCTCCAGCATCAAGACCGTACCCGAAACCGACACAGGTGGACTGGTAGAGCATACCAAGGCGCTTGAGCGAACGATGCCGAAGGAACTAGGCAAATTGCCCGCGTAACTTCGGGAGAAGCGGGACCTTGGTCCGGGCAACCGGGTCAAGGTGGCACAGAAGAGGGGGTAGCGACTGTTTACTAAAAACACAGGGCTCTGCGAAGTCGCAAGACGACGTATAGGGTCTGACGCCTGCCCGGTGCCGGAAGGTTAAGGGGCGGGGTGCAAGCCCCAAACCGAAGCCCCGGTAAACGGCGGCCGTAACTATAACGGTCCTAAGGTAGCGAAATTCCTTGTCGGGTAAGTTCCGACCTGCACGAATGGCGTAACGACTTCCCCACTGTCTCCGGCATCGGCTCAGCGAAATTGAATTCCCCGTGAAGATGCGGGGTACCCGCGGTCAGACGGAAAGACCCTATGAACCTTTACTGCAGCTTTGCAGTGGCATCAGGAGAGCTCTGTGTAGGATAGGTGGGAGGCTGCGAAGCCGGGGCGCCAGCTCCGGGGGAGCCGACCTTGAAATACCACCCTGGGCCCTTCTGGTGTCTAACCGCGGCCGGTCATCCCGGTCCGGGACCCTGCATGGCGGGCAGTTTGACTGGGGCGGTCGCCTCCCAAAAGGTAACGGAGGCGCGCGATGGTGGGCTCAGGCCGGTCGGACATCGGCTGTTGCGTGCAATGGCATAAGCCCGCCTGACTGCGAGAGCGACGGCTCGAGCAGAGACGAAAGTCGGCCATAGTGATCCGGTGGTCCCGCGTGGAAGGGCCATCGCTCAACGGATAAAAGGTACTCTAGGGATAACAGGCTGATCTCCCCCAAGAGTCCACATCGACGGGGAGGTTTGGCACCTCGATGTCGGCTCATCACATCCTGGGGCTGAAGCAGGTCCCAAGGGTTCGGCTGTTCGCCGATTAAAGTGGTACGTGAGCTGGGTTTAGAACGTCGTGAGACAGTTCGGTCCCTATCTGCCGTGGGTGAAAGGAGACTTGCCAGGCGCCGTCCCTAGTACGAGAGGACCGGGATGGACGCACCTCTGGTGCACCGGTTGTCGCGCCAGCGGCATCGCCGGGTAGCTATGTGCGGACGGGATCACCGCTGAAAGCATCTAAGCGGGAAACCCTCCTGAAAACCAGGTCTCCCTAAGGGCCGTGCCAGACCAGCACGTCGATAGGCCGCAGGTGAACGTGCGGTAACGCATGCAGCCGAGCGGTCCTAATCGCCCAATTGGCTCTCTCTCCCCCACCATGCATCAGCCCCACTCCCCCAAACCAAACCCATCCCCCACCCCCCAATCCCAAAGGGCGGGCGCGAGGACCTGGTGGCCATAGCGGGGTGACAAACACCCGATCCCATCCCGAACTCGGCCGTGAAAAACCCCTGCGCCTATGGTACTGCGTCTCAAGACGCGGGAGAGTCGGTCGCCGCCAGGTCCTCCCGCCCGCCCCACCCCTCACACAACAACCCAATACCACCCACCGCGGGGTGGAGCAGCCCGGTAGCTCGTCAGGCTCATAACCTGAAGGTCGCAGGTTCAAATCCTGCCCCCGCAACCAGAATTTTCCTCATAAATCGAATATGTCGCCGAAGGATCCACCGCGATAGCGGTTGGCGTCGACACCCGTTCCAACAGAAATTCAAGGGCCATTCCCACAGCCACGGCCTGAGGGGGCTGGTGATCAACCCGTTCCGATCTCGCCGATTTGGGGTCATGAGCAGATGCCTCGTCAGTCTTTTCCACCCCCTCGCGACCCCTTCGAGGCGCAATCTGGGATGGTTTCAGGCAGAGGCGGAATCAATTTTCTCGAGACTTTTGTATTTCTCTCATTTCCCGGGAGGGGATGCTGTTTTATCATTTCGTTAAACCGCCCAAATTTGGACCGCTCAAATCATCAAAACTTGCGACAAACCATTGTACTGCGGCGCCCGAAGCGCGTCACCTATCCGATTTCCTATCCAATTTCGGGCATCGCCTTGAAGCTCCAGACCATCATTTTCATCGATATTAGTTAAAAATTCTCGATATTTTAGGTCAACCGGGCCAGTTGGCATGGATATTGCTTTAACCTGCCTGCGACCGAATAGGGAGGAAGACGTGACGCAAGAGTCACCTGCAGCGGAACCCGGAGATCGTCTCGACCCAACACGCACCTGTGTTTGGGTCACTGATGGCAACTGGCAGGGCTTCGTCGAATTCCGCCTCCCATCGGGTTCACCCGAGTTGTGCGTCGCATTGACGCTGCGCCCGAGTTTTCCCGGATCCAAAGATACGATCTCAACGCGGGATACCCGCCGGGCACCCCTTTTCATCAGGAGACGCTGAGAATGGCAATACTTGAGCGAATGGACTGGTATGACCTGGCGCGAACCACAAATTGGACGCCAAAATACGTATCAGAATCAGAATTGTTTCCTGCCGAACTCTCAGGCGATATGGGTATTCCCATGGCCGAGTGGGAATCCTATGACGAGCCATACAAGCAAACCTATCCTGAATACGTCAAAATCCAGCGTGAAAAGGACGCCGGCGCGTACTCCGTGAAGGCCGCGCTCGAGCGCAGCAAAATGTTCGAAAACGCCGACCCGGGATGGCTCAGCGTGATCAAGGCGCATTACGGGGCCATTGCGCGAGCCGAATATGCAGCCGCCTCGGCCGAAGCACGAATGGCACGCTTTGCCAAGGCTCCCGGGCAGCGCAACATGGCGACGCTTGGAATGATGGATGAAATCCGTCACGGCCAGATCCAGCTCTATTTTCCGCACGAATACGTGTCCAAGGACCGTCAGTTCGACTGGGCCTTCAAGGCTTACGACACCAACGAATGGGGTGCGATCGCCGCCCGACACATGTTCGACAACATGATGAACGCGCGCGACGCCGTCGGAATCGGACTGATGCTGACCTTTGCCTTCGAGACCGGCTTTACCAACATGCAATTTCTTGGCCTGGCCGCGGACGCGGCCGAAGCCGGCGACTGGACCTTTTCGAGCCTGATCTCCAGCGTTCAGACCGATGAATCACGTCATGCGCAGATCGGCGGCCCACTGATTCCAATTCTGCTTGCGCACGGCAAAAAAGCCGAGGCGCAGCGCATGGTCGACATCGCGTTCTGGCGTTCCTGGAAATTGTTTTCCGTGCTTACCGGGCCGATGATGGACTACTACACCCCGCTCGCGCACCGCAAACAGTCGTTCAAGGAATTCATGAAGGAGTGGATCATCGATCAGTTCGAGCGCGCGATTCTCGATCTTGGGCTGGAGCGGCCATGGTATTGGGAGCAATTTATCGCAGAACTCGACTATCAGCACCACGGTATGCATCTCGGTGTGTGGTATTGGCGACCAACGGTGTGGTGGAATCCTGCGGCCGGAGTTGGCCCGGAAGAACGCGCATGGCTGGAAGAAAAGTACCCTGGCTGGAACGACACATGGGGCAAGTGCTGGGATGTCATCATCGACAATCTTCTCGCAGGCAAGCGCGAACTCACATATCCGGAAACTCTGCCTATCGTCTGCAACATGTGCCAGCTGCCAATCAACGCTACTCCCGGCGAGGTTTGGAAAGTGCGAGACCACGCATTGGAGCACAAAGGCCGTTGGTATCATTTCTGTTCCGAACCATGCAAATGGTGTTTCGAGCAGGAGCCTGAACGCTACGAAGGCCATTTGTCTCTGATCGATCGATTCCTTGCCGGCATGATCCAGCCGATGGATCTGGGCGGCGGACTCAAGTACATGGGCCTTGCGCCTGGCGAAATTGGCGATGACGCGCATGGCTACGCATGGGTGGAGGCGTATCGAAACCGCGCAGCCGCCAAGCCGGCAGCCTAAGCGTTGATGTTTGGTTTTCATCGCTATCTTCCCCCGCCCGTAGAGGTGGGCAGGGCTCAACCGATGAAGGAAACCCCATGGCACTTTTCCCGCTGACCTGTAATTTCCAGGGTGATTTCGTTCTGCAACTTTTGCCCGTCGACACCGAGTTCACCATGGACCAGGTGGCCGCCGCCGCCGCGTATCACTCGGTTGGTCGCAGAGTTGCCCCCAGGCCCGGTGCGATCCTGCGCGTGCGTCCGCAAGGGGCGGAGGCTCCCTTTCCGAGAACGATGAAGGTGGTCGAGTCAGGACTTCTTCCCATGCAGTGCATCGAAGTCATTTGGGAACCGTCACAAGCGTAAATCCGGAGTACCATATCATGGCCTTTGTAAGGGTTTGCAGTGTTGAGGATCTCTGGGAAGGCGAAATGGCATCTTTCGAGATCAACGGGCACGAGATTCTACTTTTATGTGCAGAGGGCGGGGAGATTAAAGCGTTTCAAGGGAGTTGCCCGCATCAGGACATTCCGCTGGTCGAAGGCAAGTTCGACGGTAAAACGCTTGTCTGTCGCGCGCATCAATGGGTTTTCGACGCGTGCACCGGCACGGGAATCAATCCTGCAGACTGCCGACTCGCAAGTTATCCAGTTAAAATCGAGGATAACCAAATTTATGTTGATACCGCAAACGTCACTCCCTTGTTCGCGCACACCTGAACCGGAGAGATAGACACCATGACCGTCATAGTGACGAACCAAGAGAATAACCACGTCGGTCCTGTTATGCGACAGGGGGATTTGGCCCGGGCGGTAGCGGAAGCCGCCAAAATCGACAACCCGGATAAAACTATCATAGTTGATGACAAGGTTGCGTATTTGCGGATTCAGACCGACGGGGAGATGATCATTCGCAGGCAAACCATCGAGGAGACGTTGGGCCGCCCGTTTCAGATGCGCGAGCTTGAAGTCGACCTTTCTTCTTTTGCAGGAAAGATTGATCTGAATTCCGAGCGAGTCCGTTTCTACTTCGATAAGATACTATGAGGCCTGTTTTGCCTTATCAACCCCGTCGTTTCTTAGCGTGCTATGTTTTGTTTTGCGCGCTCTGAAGAAGACAAGATCTTAGTGAAGGAGACATCATGAGTGAAGTCGAAGTTCTAAAGCCATTGAAAACCTGGAGTCATCTTGCGGGACGCAGGCGCAAGCCCAGCGAGTACGAGATTGTTTCCGTAGGGCTTCACTACAACACGCGTAGCGAAGACGCGCCGTTTGAGCTTGATCCCAACATGTTTATGGCGCGCTGGTACAAAGAGCACCGCAACAACTGCGCGCTCAAGCATCCTGATTGGAATGCCTTTCGTGATCCCGACGGGCTGGTCTATCGCACCTACATTATGCTTCAGGACGGTCAGGAAACCTATGTCTTCGGGCTGTTTGATCAGTTCAACGAACGCGAGCATGACAAGGCGCTTGAGGCGACCTGGGCCGGCTCGCTGGCGCGTTTGTACACCCCCAGCCGATATTTGTTTCATACTCTGCAGATGACATCTGCGTACATTATGCAGATGGCACCCGCCAGCACCATAACCAACTGCGCGGCGTTTCAGGCGGCGGACTCATTTCGCTGGATGAGCCATAGCGCGTATCGCGCAAAGGAACTTTCATTGACGTTTCCCGACAAAGGTTTTGGAAGGGACGAGCGCCACTACTGGGAAACTGACGCCGCCTGGCAGGGTTTTCGCAAACTCATGGAATTGGTTTTGGTTGCATGGGACTGGGATGAGTCCTTTGTCGCGCTGAACCTGGTCGCCAAACCGGCGATTGAGGAGGCGGTCTTACGCAAGCTCGGCGAGGCCGGCCGGCACAATGGCGATACCTTGCTTGGCATGTTGACGGATGCGCAGCTTATCGACGCACAAAGACACCGCCGATGGGCTACAGCATTGGTGAAAATGGCGCAAGAAGTGCCAGGCAATGCGGACGTCATCAAAGGATATATTTCCAAGTGGCAGCCTCTGGCCGATAGCGCAATCGATGCATATTGCGCCGCGCTCAGCGATGCACCGGGCGCCGCGGCCGCCGCGAAAGAGGCGGTGAGGAGCTTTCAAGCGTCGCTTGGTCTCTAAATCAACATCAGGGCCCGCTGCAGGCAGATTTCGCCTGGGCAGGCTTGGCCCATGGTTTCGTGCGACGAGGACTGCCTGGGATGTCGCTTGCCATTCAGATCGAAGGCTTGGACCGTCCGATCGTTCAGACCGGCGTCGATACGATACTTCGCGCGGCACTGCGCGCCGGGGTCGGCTTCCCGTATGAATGCAACTCCGGAGGCTGCGGAAGCTGCAAGTTTGAGATCGTCTCCGGCTCCATCGAGAATCTTTGGCCGGAGGCGCCTGGGCTAATCGAACGCGATCGGCGCAAGAACAAGCTGCTGGCCTGCCAGTGTGTGCCCGCGAGTGATCTCGTGATCAAGGTGCGGCTTGATCCGTTGTGCGTGCCACACATCCGCCCACAGCGGAGGTTCGCGCACCTGGTCGGCAGCTCGGATATCACACATGATATTCGCGAGTTCCGTTTCGTAACCAAATCCGCAGCCGAATTTCTGCCGGGGCAATATGCCAGCCTCAATATTCCAGGAGTTGGCGCGCCGCGTTGTTATTCAATGTCCAACCTTCCGAACCGCGACGGGGAATGGCATTTCCAGATCCGTCGCGTGCACCATGGTCGAGCAAGCGCATGGTTGTTCGAGCAGGCTCGAGCAGGGGATCGCATCGAAATTGACGGCCCATTTGGACATGCTTATCTGCGCGAGCAAAGCCTGCGTGACATCGTTTGTGTGGCCGGGGGCTCGGGGCTTGCACCGATGGTCTCGATTGCGCGGGGGGCAGTCGCAGCAGGAATGCTGCGCGATCGCCAGCTGCACTTTTTCTATGGCGGGCGCACGCCGAGGGATCTGTGCGGCGAGGAATTTCTACGCTCGTTTCGGGAATTCGGTGAGCGGATTTTTTATTATCCAATCGTTTCGGACGCACATAGCATCGATCAGTACCGGTGGTCGGGTGATGTGGGATTGGTCCATGAATGGCTACCGCGCAAGCTCGACGGCGACCTGGCGCGCTTTGAGTACTACTTCGCAGGCCCCCCACCGATGACTCAGGCGATCCAGGAAATGCTGATGCTCACGCACAAGGTTCCGTTTGCGCAGATACATTTTGATCGGTTTTTCTGATCGGGGTGAACAAATCAAGTAAGGGAGAGTTCCCATGAAGGCAGCCGTCTACTATGGCCCGCAGCAGATTCGCGCCACCGAGATTGCCGATGCCGCAATCCGGCAAGATCACGAGATCCTGGTAAAGGTTGACGCTACTTCGATTTGCGGTTCAGATCTGCACTTGTACCGTGGTGCGCTCGACGCAATCATGGACAAGGGTAAGTCGCAAACCGGACACGAGCTTATCGGCACGGTGATTGAAGTGGGTAAGTTGGTAAGCCGGTTTCGGAAAGGCGATCGGGTCAGCATGGCTTACTCGTGCTCCTGCGGAGACTGCTATATGTGCCGAGTTGGCCAGACTGCGCACTGTGAAACCACCCGCAGCGCTGTTTACGGTTTCGGCGTACCGTTTGGCAACTTGAATGGAACGCACGCCGAGGCCATGGTCATTCCCTACGCTGATTCACACACGCTAAAAGTTCCAAAAGAAATTCCCGATGCTGCGGCGCTGACGCTTTCCTGTAATTTGCCGTCGGCTGTGATCGCCAACACACTTGCGAACATCCAGCCTGGCGAGACGGTCGCCTTAATTGGTTGCGGACCGACCGGCCTGATGACCTTAGATATCGCGATTCAGCGTGCGCCGGGAAAAGTTGTCGCGCTCGATAAAGTTGCGCATCGCCTGGACGCAGCACGCGCCCGCGGGGCTACAGCGATTAACGTCGGGTCAACCGACTGGAAAGAACAAGCCCTGGCGGAATGCAAGGGGCGGGGTTTCGACAAAGTCATCGAGGTTGTGGGCTACCCCGAAACCTTGCAGATGAGCCTTGATCTGGTCCGCCCAGGAGGCGGCATCGCGGCGATCGGCGTGTTCACCGATTCGACCTTCAACCTCAACTTGGCTGATGTGTTTTTACGCGACATCTCGCTGCATATGAACGGTTTCGCCAATGTTCAGCCATTTATGTGGGAGTCGCTGCGCCTTCTGGAGCGCGGCGTGGTCCAGCCACAAAAGCTTTTCTCGCACGAATTTCGCCTTGGGGAAATTGATAAAGCCTTCTCGACCTTCTACACCAAGGCTGATGGTGCGATGAAAATGTTGATCAGACCTTGAGTTACCTCTTTTTCTACTTCGAGACAGTTTGAAAGAGCTGCCGCTTTTTTTCCGGAGGCAAATTTTGTAGGGTCGTCAGTGTCATGCTGATGTGATCTTCAAGGGCGAGAGCAGCGCGCGCGTCAGCACGGCGCATTGCGGCTTCAAAGATGTCCGTGTGTTCGCGGTGAACGTCGCGCTTGCTGTCTTCAAGGCCGATACAAAGCCTGCGGTAGCGCTCACTATGCTGGGAGAGAATTCTTAGCACCAAATACGTCCATGGCGACGCAGCAGCTGAGATCAGGGCTTCGTGGAAGCGCCGGTTGCACACCTCCCAGGTTGGGCGCGATTCGAGGGAGATGGGCTGTTCGTAAGAGCTCAGTTGCGCAAAGCTAAGGCGCACGCGTTCTTCCCAGGCATCGTCTCCATTTCGTATCGATTGCCGCAATGCATCCACCTCGATATGGATGCGCAGTCGGGTGATGTCGGCAAGGTCAGCAAGCGACATTGGTGTGACACGAAATCCACGCTGGCCTTCTACGATCACCAGCGCGTCGCTGACCAAGCGGGTGAGCGCCTCGCGCAACGTTCCGGCGCCGACCGCGTAGTCGTGTTTCAAACGCTCCACTCGCAGCTTGGCGCCAGGAGGGTAAACTCCTTCGATGATATGTTGCCGCAAGCGCAGGTAGGCCTGTTCCGCGAGTGTCTTAGGCGTTGCGAGATCGGTCGTATCGGAGAAAGCAAACGTCTCATCGCCGGAAATCACGGCGACTTGCTGCGATGCCTGCGCTGAGAAATTACCCAACAGGTTGAGCAGAGGATGGTGTAAACGAACCGCTGGAGTGCTGCTCATGATGTATTTTTCTCCCGATGGAGCTTGCGTTGGAGTCTATAGCTGAGTTGAGGGCGCGTGACCCCAAGAAGGCGCGCAGCGGCCGATAGGTTGCCATTGGCTTTTTCGACTGCTTCGTGGAGGAGATTTTGCTCAAGTTCCTCAAGCCCAACGCCCGAAGTTTGCATTTGGTCGAGTAAAGAATGACAATCGAGTTGTATTGGCGAGTGGTCGGAGAGGTAGCCATGGGCGGTGACTGTGCGACCATCTGGCAGCCCTATGCCCGGAAAGAGGTCATATGCATCGACAAATTGCCCAGGCTTGGAAAGGATAACAGCTCGTTCAGCCAGATTTTCTAACTCTCGGACATTGCCTGGCCAATCGTGCTTGCGTAAAGCCTCGTATGCGTAATCAGTCAGGATAGGGACGGGTTTTTTATGCTTGGCGGCGAAGCGCTCAAGCATCGCATCGACGAGTGGCCTGATATCCTCTTGCCGCTCGCGTAAAGGTGGAATCCGGATGGGATAGACATTGAGGCGGTAGAAGAGGTCTGCGCGAAACCGACCATTCTTGACTTCTTGCTCAAGGTCGCGGTTGGTCGCTGCGACCAGTCTCACATCGATCTTGCGAGTCCGCGTCGATCCCAACCGCTCGACCTCGCCTTCTTGAATGACACGCAACAACTTTGCCTGCGCGAGCAGGGGCAGTTCACCAATCTCGTCAAGCAACAATGTTCCGCCGTCCGCCCGTTCAAAACGACCGGGGCGCGCTATCTGTGCACCGGTGTAAGCGCCTTTTTCAGCTCCGAATAGCTCAGATTCAATTAACTCATGCGGAATCGCGGCACAATTGATCGCAACAAACGGCCCGTCCGCGCGGGAGCTCATGGCATGTAATGCGCGTGCGAAACGCTCTTTACCAACCCCGGTTTCTCCGGTGAGCAGCACCGTTACCTGCGTAGATGCAGCATTTTGCAGCAGTGCATATGCATGCCTGAATGCAGGAGATTGACCGATAAGTTGGGTTTTATTTGCATCGGCGCTGACATTCGAGCGCAATATTTCAATCTCGGTTTGCATATCCTGCATGGTGCGCAGCATCGAGTCTTCGCGAAAGTACGACATCATTTCCTCGGCATCCGGCCATTCCTCCTGCGGCCTGCCAATGATGTGGCAATACGCATCGCCGCATCCGACACACCGTGTTTCCTTATAAAGGATCGGACGACCCATGAATGCACTGGTATAACCCGAGGCATAGCCAATCAGCATCCAGCATACGGGGTGATGTTGTTCGCCGAAATCGCGCTTATGCACCTCGGCTTCCCAGGAATGGTCCCACCGGAACTCTCCGTAGTAGTGACCGGTTTCCGGATCCGCTTCGAAGCATAAGGGAGTAACCTGCACCGCCCCTTCCAGCATGTGCAACTGTGGGCCCACGGCAAACATATCAAACAAAGAGGCATTGCTACGGATCCGCTTTGCGAGGGCGGCGTCACTCGTTCCCGCAGCGAAGCCCGCACGTGTGAACAACCGGCGCGTGTGTTCGGGCCCCACAGTGCTCATTGCCTCGCGACGCAAAGCGCCGAGCGCCGAGGCGTGAACGAGCATCATGCGTTGGCTCGCAAGCCAGATCCTTCCGTCTACGGCGGAAAAGTGGATCAATCGGCGGAGGTCGGCTGCGGATGGGAGTGGGTTGATCTTGAATTTCATCGAGATTTCTTCCATGCGCTCGTGTGAAGGCGAATATAGTCATGGCTTAATCATTTCGTCAAATCCAACATATTTGGTATGTTGATATCATAAAAAGTGCTGGAAAATCGTCATACTGCACTGCACAAAATATGACCTGCCCGCCCTAGCTTTGCCGCCGGATGGACCCGTCGGGGCGCTGTTTAGATCGATATCCGCCAAAAAGTCTCGATATTTTATCTTTCGGTGCCGGGTTGGCATGGATTTTGCGTGAGCTTGCCCGAGACCGAAAAGGAGGAAAACGTCGTGACGCGAAAGTCACCTGCAGCGGAATCCGGAGCTCGCTTCGACCCGACACGCAAATATGTTCGGGTCACCAATGTCAACCGGCAGGGCTTCGTCGAATTCGAGTTTTCCATTGGTTCGCCGGAGTTGTGTGTTGAGCTGATGCTGCGCCCCGAAGCCTTTGAGGAGTTTTGTCGGACGCAGGGGGTCATCGCGCTTGACGACTTGAGCCGCCAATGAAGGCACTGAGCAGTTCTTCAAACGATCTATCCCACCGAACCGTCTATCCCACTGGGATTTGGAAGCCATGAGGAGCCAAAAATGACAATCGACCTAAAAACCATCAATATAAAGCCGCAGCGTTTAACCTACGCGCATGTTGCCAAATATATCGGTGAGGGCAAAGCGCCGTCGCGTTACCAGGAAGCGACCCTCGGTGCGCAGCAAGAGGTCAATTTTCATTATCGCCCGACTTGGGATCCCGACCATGAGTTGTTTGATACTTCGCGCACCGCGCTGCAAATGAGCGATTGGTACGCGTTCAAGGATCCCCGCCAATTCTATTACGCATCATGGACCATGGCGCGTGCACGGCAGCAGGACGCTGTGGAGGCAAACTTTGAGTTTGTTGAATCACGCGGCATGCTTGACATGATTTCTGAAGATCTGCGCAAGCATGTACTGAATGTCCTCACGCCCCTTCGTCACGTTGCCTGGGGCGCCAATATGAACAATTCGGAAATCAGCGCCAGCGGCTATGGCACGGCCTTAACCGCGCCTGCGATGTTTCATGCTATGGATAACCTGGGCGTTGCGCAGTATCTTACACGCTTGGCGCTGACACTCGCGGGTCCTGAGGATCTTGATGCGGCAAAATCAGCTTGGCTTCATGATCCGACCTGGCAATCTTTGCGCCGCTATGTCGAAGACACATTCGTTGTTCAAGATCCGATAGAGCTGTTCGTTGCCCAAAACGTTGCTCTGGATGGACTGCTCTACCCGTTGATTTACGAAGTGTTTGTTGATGGTCATGTCGCTTTGAAAGGCGGCAGCGCCATCGCCATGCTGACGGCTTTTATGCCAGAGTGGTTTAGCGAATCCAGTCGCTGGGTTGACTCTGTGCTCAAGGTTATGGCCGCGGAATCAGATGACAACAAGGCGCTGGTGACGAATTGGGCGCGTCGTTGGGAAGAGCAAGCGGCAACAGCACTCTTGCCGGTTGCTGAACTTGCTCTGCCCGGAACGGGGCACACGGCGTTGGAAGATGTCCGCACGCAGTTCCGGGCCCGACTGGGCAAATGCGGCATCTCTGTTTGAGCATCCTCCCAGGCTGAAAGGAGAAAAATCATGTCGAACGTGTTCATCGCTTTTCAGGCTAACGAGGACTCTCGGCCGCTGATTGAGGCTATTTTGGCAGACAATCCCGGCGCAACGGTTACCGAGTCTCCCGGCATGGTGAAGATCGACGCCCCTTGGCATCTTACCATCCGGCGCAAAAGTATCGAAGAGCGTACGGGTTCACGGTACGATTTGCAGCAAATTCATGTCAATCTCATCACCTTGTCTGGGCATATCGACGAGGATGATGATCAATTCACTCTGAGCTGGAAACAATAAACGCGCCAAAATAGGAGACCTCTATGGACACTCGTGTACTGAAGCAAAAACTTGGCCTGAAAGAGCGCTATGCGGCGATGACCAGTGGGCTCGGGTGGGAAACCACCTATCAGCCAATGGACAAGGTTTTCCCGTATGCCAAGTACGAAGGCATCAAAATTCACGACTGGAGCAAATGGCAAGATCCTTTTCGCCTTACCATGGATGCCTACTGGAAATACCAAGGCGAAAAGGAGAAAAAACTTTACGCCGTGATTGATGCGTTCCAGCAAAACAACGGTTTTCTTGGCATAACCGATGCCCGTTATGTCAACGCGATCAAGCTATTCATTCAGGGCGTATCTCCTTTGGAGTACTATGCGCATCGCGGCTTTGCCCGTGTTGGTCGTCATTTCCCCGGCGTGGGTACGCGAGTGGCGTGCCAGATGCAGTCGGTGGATGAAATACGGCACTACCAGACCGAGACACATGCAATCTCAGTTTACAATAAATTCTTTAACGGTCTTCATCACGCGAATCACTGGTTTGATCGCGTGTGGTATCTTTCAGTACCAAAATCTTTTTTTGAAGACGCTTTAACCGCTGGCCCGTTTGAGTACCTTACAGCAATAAGCTTCGCGTTTGAATACGTGCTGACCAATCTGTTGTTCGTACCCTTCATGTCGGGTGCGGCCTTCAATGGTGATATGTCCACCGTCACCTTCGGATTCTCGGCGCAGTCTGACGAATCACGGCATATGACTTTGGGCATCGAGAGCATCAAATTCATGCTGGAGCAGGATCCGGCAAATGTGCCCATTGTGCAGCGTTGGATCGATAAGTGGTTCTGGCGCGGTTATCGTGTGCTAACACTGGTAGCGATGATGATGGATTACATGCTGCCCAAGCGGGTGATGAGCTGGAAGGAAGCATGGGAGATCTACGCCGAACAAAATGGCGGCGCTTTGTTCAGGGATTTGGCGCGCTATGGCATTCGCGAACCCAAAGGCTTCAAGGATGCATGTGAAGGCAAAGATCACATCAGCCATCAGGCCTGGAACACATTCTACAACTACGCGGCGGCGGCACCGTTTCATACTTGGGTGCCAACCGACGAGGAAATGGCATGGCTGTCGGCCAAATATCCTGAAAGCTTCGATAGGCTTTATCGGCCGCGCCTCGAGTTCTACCGCGAGCAGCAAAAGGCAGGCAACCGCTTCTACAACAAAACCTTACCGATGCTCTGCCAAGTTTGCCAGATTCCGATGTTTTTCACAGAACCCGGTGACCCGACGAAAATTTGCTACCGCGAAAGCGATTATAAGGGCGATAAGTATCACTTCTGCAGTGATCATTGTAAGGAAATCTTCGACAATGAGCCCGAGAAATTCGTACAGAGCTGGCTGCCGGTGCATCAAATCTACCAGGGCAACTGCTTCAAGCCCGGTACTGATCCGACCAAGGAAGGTTTCGATCCGCTAATGGCAGTGATGGACTATTACGAGCTGAATTTTGGCCGCGACAACCTCGACTTTGAAGGCTCGGAGGACCAGAAAAACTTCGCCGCCTGGCGCGGTATGGTGCAGAGCAATTGAGCAAAGGAACCGCTATCATGACCGTTGCTGCCGTCAAACCCTATGTTTTTCCGCCACGCGACAGTGTTGAGAAATTTCCGGCGCCGTTGCTCTATATCGGATGGGAAGATCACTTGATGTTCTGCGCTCCGCACTGTCTGCCTCTGCCGCCGACCATGCCGTTTGGCGCGTTGATTTCGGAGGTGCTGCCGGGCGTTTACGGCTATCACCCGGATTTTGCCAAAATCGAATGGAGTAAGGTCGAGTGGTTCAAGTCAGGCAAGCCGTTCCGGCCCGATGTATCGAAAAGCTTGGCGGAGAACGGCCTGAAGCATAAGGACGTCATCCGTTTTCGCACTCCTGGCCTCACCGGCATCAAGGGGTCTCACAGCTGAATTTTGTCCATGATCAGCCGGCGCCGCCATCGCGGCGTCGGCTTGCAGCCAACTGAGATGAGTTATCAACTGACGATCGAACCGCTGGGCGCGACTGTGGATGTCGAGGAGGGACAGACCATCCTCGATGCCGCCTTACGCCATGGCATTTATCTACCCCATGCCTGCGGCCATGGTCTGTGCGGCACTTGCAAAGTGCAGGTTGTCGAAGGCGAGGTTGATGTGGGCCAGGCGAATCCCTTTGCCTTGATGGATTTCGAGCGGGAGGAAGGCAAGGCACTGGCGTGCTGCGCCACGCTCGGCTCCGACACCGTGATCGAAGCTGAAATCGACGAGGATCCCGATGCCGAGATCATTCCGATTACGGATTTTACCGGTGAAGTTGCGCGCGTCGTGCAACTGACACCGACCATCAAAGCCGTGCACATTCGCCTGCACCAGCCAATCCACTTCCAGGCGGGGCAATACATACAACTTGAAATTCCCGGGCTGGGGGAGAGCCGTGCGTTCTCTATTGCCAACGCGCCCTCCGATGTCGCCGCAAGCGGAGAGATCGAGCTCAACGTACGGCGGGTTCCTGGCGGTCGCGGCACCACCTACATCCACGAGGAGATGCGTGCTGGCGATCCGCTTCGTTTCTCCGGCCCCTATGGACGTTTTTTCGTGCGCAAGTCGGTAGGGCGACCGATGGTGTTCATGGCCGGCGGCTCTGGCCTCTCGAGCCCGCGCTCAATGATCCGGGATCTGCTGCAGAGCGGCTGTGATCTGCCGATGACCTTGGTGTATGGCCAGCGCAATGCCGCCGAATTGTATTACCATGATGAGTTCCGTGAACTTGCGCGGCGCTATCCTAACTTTACCTATGTCGCCACAGTTTCGGAGCCGGCGGGTGAGGTGCCGCCGGAAGTAATGCCGTTGCTCGTGCACGAGGCCGCCCGGGTGCACTTTCGCAACGATTTTTCGGGCTACACAGCCTATCTGTGCGGGCCCCCTTTGATGATTGATGCGTGTATCACGACGCTGATGCAGGGGCGCCTGTTCGAGCGTGACATTTATTTCGAGAAGTTCATCTCGGCTGCTGACGCCCAGCAGGTGCGCAGCCCGTTGTTTCGGAAAATCTGAACCGATGCGTATCGGTCGGCAAAGCATAATCTCGATAACTTGTTTCTGTAATCCGGTTTTTTCGCTTGAATAGGCCAGACAATGGCGTTACAAAGCCTCTGAGCTATGAAAATCTCGAGTCTTGCCGCGAAGGACGCTCGACCTAACCAGCACACGAAGGCCCGTGAGCATGCACGCTGTGACAATCGTTCAAACCGGAGAAGTTTATTCCTGCTCGGAAGACGAGCCTTTGTTGGCTGGGATGGCAAGACTGGGGAGGCGAGGCATCCCCGTAGGGTGTCTCGGCGGAGGCTGCGGCGTGTGCAAGATTCGCGTGCTTAGCGGATCGGTGCGCAAGCTGGGCCCTGTGAGCCGCGCGCACGTAAACGTGGAGGAGGAAGGCCGGGGTTATACGCTGGCTTGCCGTGTTGCGCCCGAATGCGCGGTGGAACTGGAAGTCGTGGGTAAGTTGCAAAAACCGTTTTTCAAAGGGTTCGCTGGTCGTCAGCAGAACGTTCTATCAACGAAGTAGCCAGGAGGGAATCGATCATGGGTATCATGCGTATCGGCCATGCAAGCATCCGAGTTATGGATATGGCCACCGCCGTTAAGCACTATGAAAACGTGCTTGGTATGAAAAAGACAATGCAAGATAAAGACGGCAACGTTTATTTGAAGTGTTGGGACGAGTGGGATAAGTACTCACTTATCCTCACGCCTTCAGACCAGGCCGGGCTCAATCACGTGGCCTATAAAGTCGAGCACGATAGCGACCTTGATGCTCTGCAAAAGCGCATCGAGGCCTATGGTATCAAGACGGAAATGTTGCCTGAAGGGACGCTGCCATCCACCGGGCGCATGCTCAAATTCAAACTTCCGAGCACACACGAGATGCGCCTTTATGCGATGAAGGAATGTGTCGGTACTGATGTTGGGTCTGTTAATCCCGACCCGTGGCCGGACGATCTCAAGGGCGCCGGTGTGCATTGGCTCGACCATTGTCTTTTGATGTGCGAGCTCAATCCGGAGACCGGGGTGAACAAGGTCGCCGAAAATACCAAATTCGTGATGGAGTGTCTCGACTTTCATCTTGCAGAGCAAGTTATGGTCGGCCCCGGCAATGCAATTCAGGCGGCAACATGGCTGTTCCGTACCACGACACCGCACGACATCGCATTTGTCGGCGGACCGCGCAACGGTTTGCACCACATTGCGTTTTTCTTGGATTCCTGGAACGATTTGCTGAAAGCGGCTGACGTGATGGCCAAAACAAAAACGAAAATTGACGTTTCTCCGACGAGGCATGGCATTACGCGGGGCGAGACCATTTACTTCTTCGACCCAAGCGGAAATCGCAATGAAACGTTTGCTGGTCTTGGTTACCTGGCGCAACCAGATCGACCGGTTATCACCTGGACGGAAGATCACCTTGGTTCGGGAATCTTCTACCACACCGGCGAACTCGTTCCCTCTTTCACCGAAGTATATACCTAATTGCAACCTAATTGGAGGTGTCGATGGGCCGGCAACGGTCCCAGCCTCAGAGTGTAAGCGTGACGACGCGGCTGATCGATTGGCAAGCGGCCAGTCGCGTCGTTGAGGCTGCTGCTGAACACGCAAAAGAGCTTGGTATCGCGGTCAACGTTGCGGTGGTCGACGCGGGTGGCAATCTTGCTGCGTTTCTGCGTATGCCTGGCGCACCCCTACACTCGATACAGATCGCCATTGATAAGGCCTATACCGCAGCAAGCTTCGGTCTGCCGACCGGACAGTGGGGAGAGGCGTTGCGCGGTCATTCCCAAGCGGTACGGGATGGCATTGTACTGCAGCCACGCTTCATTGCATTCGGCGGCGGCCTCCCGATTGTTGAGCGCGAATACCGCATTGGTGGCGTCGGTGTGTCTGGTGGCACAGAGCACGAAGACGAAAAGTGTGCTCTCGCCGGGCTACGCGCAATAGGTCTTGGTGAATAGGTCTTGGTCGATAACAGAAAGTCGTAGACCGTCGAATTCAAGTTTTACGAACGCGTAATTCCATTGAAGCGAACACAAGAGGTTGACAGGTAGGTTATGCTGATCACGGAGCCCAAACTGCCAGAACTTTCGGTGCATTCCGGTGCGGTTAAGCGCGTTTTTAACTTCATTGACGGCAAATATGTCGCTGGCAGTGCGTGGTTCGACAAACGCTCCCCGCTGACCAATCAAGTGATTGCTCACGTGGCCGAAGCCGGGCGCGCAGAGATTGACGCCGCGCTCAGTGCTGCGCGTTCCGCGCTTGCCGGGCCGTGGGGTAGGTTGACTATCGCACAGCGCGTGGATCTGCTCTACGCTGTGGCCGACGGCATCAACAAGCGGTTCGATGACTTTCTTGCCGCAGAAGTCGAAGACACCGGTAAGCCGATGAGTTTGGCCCGGCATGTCGATATTCCGCGCGGTGCGGCGAACTTCAAGATCTTTGCCGACGTGGTCAAAAACGTGCCGACCGAGTTTTTTGAGACGCCCACCCCCGACGGTTTCGGAGCGATCAATTACGCGATCCGTCGCCCAATTGGTGTGATCGGCGTGATCTGCCCCTGGAACTTGCCGTTCTTGCTGATGACCTGGAAAGTCGGTCCGGCATTGGCGTGCGGCAACACCGTTGTGGTTAAGCCCTCGGAGGAAACGCCGCAGACCGCGACCCTGCTCGGTGAAGTCATGAACGCCGTGGGCGTTCCACCCGGCGTATACAACGTGGTACATGGCTTTGGCCCCAACTCCGCTGGCGAATTTCTGACCACCCATCCAGGCGTTAACGCCATCAGCTTCACCGGCGAGACGCGTACCGGAGCGGCAATCATGAAAGCGGCAGCCGATGGTGCGCGTCCCGTCAGCTTGGAGATGGGAGGCAAAAACGCGGCAATCGTGTTTGCCGACTGCGAATTCGATGCAGCGGTTGAAGGTACGTTGCGCTCATGCTTTGCCAACTGCGGGCAAGTTTGTCTGGGTACTGAGCGCGTCTATGTCGAGCGGCCAATTTTTGATCGTTTCGTTGCCGCGCTCAAAGCGGGTGCCGAACGCATGAAACTCGGCCATCCCGAAGACCCGGAAACCGGCATGGGGCCACTGATCAGCCAAGAACACCGCAAGAAAGTGCTATCATACTACAAGAAAGCAGTCGAGCTCGGCGCCACCGTTGTCACTGGCGGCGGTATCCCCGACATGCCTGGTGATCTTAAGAACGGCGCCTGGGTGCAGCCGACGATCTGGACCGGCCTCGGCGATGATTCTGTGATTGCCCGTGAGGAAATTTTCGGCCCCTGTGCGTTGGTCATGCCCTTCGATACCGAGGAAGAGGTCATCCGTCGCGCCAATGACAACGACTATGGTCTGGCGACCGCAATCTGGACGACGAATTTGGCGCGCGCGCACCGCGTAGCCGCAGCGATCGAGGTGGGCATCGCCTGGGTCAATTCGTGGTTCCTGCGCGATTTGCGCACGCCCTTCGGCGGTGCCAAGCACTCGGGAATCGGCCGCGAGGGCGGGGTGCATTCACTCGAATTCTACACCGAACTCAAGAATGTGTGCATCAAACTTTGATCCCAAAATAAGGATAACACTGTGAACCACGTGCGCATTGGCATCATCGGAGCCGGAATGACGGGGCTGACAGCTGCGTTAACCCTAGCGCATGCCGGAGTAGAGGGCGTGGCGGTGTTCGAGGCGGCACAGGCACTGGAAGAGGTGGGCGCGGGCATTGCGATCGGCGGCAACGCGGTGCGAGTGTTGCAGCACCTTGGGGTCGATCCGACGCGCTTTGGTCATGTCACGCCGGCGTTGGAGTTTCGCAATTGGAATGATGCGAAGATTCTCAGCTGCACCGAGATCGGCAGGCGTTACATTCATGACATCGGCGCGCCGTATCTGACCTTTCACCGAGCCACTCTTCAGCATGCCTTTGTCGAGCGCATTCGGGCGATGGGTGTTGCGGTTGCTCTCGGTCACCGGCTGCAATCCATTGAGACGGGAGATGAGCGCGTCCCCGCTAACATGCAATTTCAGAACGGCGCGACGGTCGCGGCGGATGTGGTGATTGCTGCTGACGGCATTCGCTCGGTGGTGCGCGCAATCGTTGCGCCCAAAAGCGTGCCCCGCTACAGTGGCGAGATCGCATTTCGTGGCGTGGTGCCGACGGAGCGGGTGCCGCATTATCCTTCCCCCGAAAATCTCTCAATCTGGTGCGGCCCAAAAACGCACGCCGTGAATTACGCCATCGATGACGGCGCACTGGTCAATTTGTTCGCCGTGTTTCAGCCTGTTACGCTGCCGTCCTGGACAGCGCAGACCAACCGCCGGCTCGGGGAACGCAGCGAAGCGTTGGAGAATTTTCGCGCGCGTGGGTGGCATCGTACCATCCTCGACCTCATCGGGGCCAGTGAAGGCGATCTCCACTACTGGGCGTTGATGGATTTGCCGCCGCTCAAGCGCTGGTCAGCGGGGCGCGTGGTGCTTGCGGGCGACGCTGCGCATGGCCCGCTGCCGCACCAAGGCATGGGAGGTGGCATGGGGATCGAGAGCGGTTATGCCATCGCCGCCTTGCTGGCAGCGGCGGGTCACGGCGCTTATGCGGATGCATTCAAAACCTTCGAGGCGCTGCGCAAACCCAGAACCACCAAAGTCCAAGCCTGGTCCCGAATGGCCGGTCAAGCCTACAAACTCAGCGATTCAGCGCGTATTCGCCAACGCAACGAAACGCTTTGGCAGGTCAGGGACAATATCCGCTGGATTCATGATTACGACGTCATCAGCGCAGTGCAAACGCTCCAAGCAGGCACGCGCAACCAAGACGTTGCTTATGACCTGAGTGCCGATGAGCGGCTTGATGCTTATCTGCGCGACCGATTGGGTTTGGCGCCAGACAAACTCGCGCCTTCTACACGGCTGGCCGATATGGGACTCGACTCCCTCAGGGTTGCTGAACTCTTTCTAGAGTTCGACATCGATGATCCCCCGGGGCGCGTGGTCGTGGGTCACGATTGGACCCTGGGGCAGCTGCGCGAATTGCTGGCACCGCCGTCGCGCTTCAGGATGGATAGCCCTGCGCCAGCCGACCATGACGCATGACAGCACCAACAGAGACATTCAGAAGAGCACGAAAAGGACGCCCATGACGTTCCAAGCCAATCCTGAAATCGCCAACTCCATCGTTGCCGCCGGCATCCGCACCAACTATCACGATGCCGGATCGGGCTTTCCCGCATTGCTCATTCACGGCTCCGGCCCCGGCGTGTCGGCCTGGGCTAATTGGCGTCTCGTGATTCCCGAGCTGGCCAAACGCTCGCGGGTGATCGCTCCCGATATGGTGGGCTTCGGCTACACCGACCGTCCGCCCGGGCAGCAATACAACATGGACGTATGGGTGGCGCAGGCCGTGGGTTTGCTCGACGCGCTGGGCATTGCGCAGGCTGACCTCGTCGGCAACTCCTTTGGCGGGGCATTGGCGCTGGCTTTGGCAATTCGCCATCCCCAGCGCGTGCGTCGGCTGGTGTTGATGGGCAGTGTTGGGGTTCACTTCCCGATCACGCCCGGTCTGGACGCGGTGTGGGGCTATACCCCGTCGCTGGAAAACATGCGCAAGCTGCTTGACATCTTTGCCTTTGATCGTTCGCTGGTGACCGACGAACTCGCGCGACTGCGATATGAGGCCAGCATCCGCCCGGGATTTCAGGAATCGTTCGCCGCGATGTTTCCTGCGCCGCGGCAGCGTTGGGTTGATGCCATGGCCAGCCGCGAGGAGGACATCCGCGCCGTACCGCATCAAACCCTGGTGATCCACGGTCGCGAAGACCAGGTGATTCCTCTGTCTAACTCCATTACCCTGGCAAGCTGGATCCCACGCGCACAGCTGCATGTGTTCGGCCAATGCGGCCACTGGACGCAAATCGAGCATACTGCTCGGTTTTGCCGTCTAGTTGCCGATCATTTCGCCGAAGCCCAGCCCTCCGAGCCCCTTCCACTTTGAAGAGAGACCTATCGTGCCAACCGATCGCATCTTGAAACTCGGCGACGAGCTCTTTACAGCACTGCAAACACGGCAACCTGTCGAGCCTCTGACCAACCGACACACCGATCTTACCATCGAAGAGGCTTACCATATCCAGCAGCGCATGGTGCAGCGTCGACTTGACGCCGGCGAAACCGTGGTCGGCAAAAAAATAGGCGTGACCTCCAAAGCCGTGATGGACATGCTCGGCGTTTATCAGCCCGACTTCGGCTACCTGCTCTCGGGCATGGTCTATGGGGACGGGCAGAGCATTTCCTTGGATGCGCTGATTCAGCCCAAGGCTGAAGGCGAGATCGCGTTCATTCTCAAAAAGGATCTGGTGGGCCCCGGAGTAACCAGTGCCAACGTGCTGGCGGCCACCGACTGTGTTATGGCATGTTTCGAGATCGTTGACTCGCGCATCCGTGACTGGAAGATCAAGATCCAGGACACCGTGGCTGATAACGCCTCTTGCGGCGTATTCGTGCTTGGCGACCGCGCGGTGAGCCCGCGCAGCGTCGATCTCTCCACCTGCGGCATGGTGCTGGAGAAAAACGGTGAGGTCATCAGCACCGGCGCCGGCGCTGCTGCGCTGGGTTCCCCGGCCAACGCAGTCGCCTGGCTGGCAAACACCCTTGGGCGGCTGGGTGTTAGGCTCAAAGCCGGCGAGGTAATTCTCTCTGGGGCGCTCGCGGCGATGGCGCCGATCGCCAGGGGGGATGCATTTCGCGTCTCAATCGGCGGCATCGGCAGCTGCTCGGTGCGGTTTGTCTGAGGTGATTGCTCGTGTCTGCACGACGCCGCCAAGCGCAGTCAAGAACGCGTTGGTACGCGCTGAAAGCGGCGTGGCGCTCCTAACATCTCCTAACATAGGGAAACAAGATGAGTCTCCAGGGTAAAAAAATAAAAATCCCCGGCGCGACGCTCCGTGACGGCATGCCATCCCGGTGCGACCGGACCGCACTTTTCTCTCAATTCCGCAGCCCGCAAACCGTGCGGAGGATAAGCGCATGAGCCTCTCGGCTTCGACCATCGCAGAGATCGCGCAACATCTCGACGCTTGCGCGCGCGAGGTGCGCGACACGCCCAAAATCACCGACGCTTACCCCGAGATGGAATGGAACGACGCGTACGCGATCCAAGACGCGCTGCGCCGTTTGCAGACGGCTCGGGGTGCGCGTGTCATCGGCTTTAAGGCCGGACTGACGGCGCACGCCAAGATGCGCCAGATGGGCGTGGACACTCCGGTTTTTGGCTTTCTTCTCGATACCTTCGCTGTTCCCGATGGCGGCAGTTGCAAAACCGTTGAGCTCATCCATCCGAAGGTCGAGCCGGAAATTGCCTTCGTCACCAAGGCCGAGCTCAAAGGCCCAGGCTGCCACATCGGCGCCGTGCTGGCGGCGACCGACTTCGTGTTGCCCGGCATCGAGGTCATTGACAGCCGCTATCGCGACTTCAAGTTCGACCTCAAAAGCGTGATTGCCGATAACACCTCGGCTGCGCGCTTCGTCGTCGGCGGCCGCGCGTTGGGGATCGACGGCATCGATTTACGCACGGTGGGGATCGTGCTGGAGAAAAATGGCGAGCCGGTCGCCTTTGGCGCTGGGGCAGCGGTGCTGGGCCACCCGGCAGCGGCGGTGGCGGCTTTGGCCAACCATCTCGCTGCCCGAGGGGAGGCAATCCCGGCGGGAAGCGTCATTCTATCCGGCGGTATCACCGAGGCCGTGGCCGTGAAGACCGGCGACCACGTGCGGCTGCGCGTGCAGGGCATGGGATCGACGGGTATGCTATTCGTTTGAAGCACGGGCACGGAAGTTTTGCTTCGTGCAGGTTGGAACGTCAGATATCGGAGGTTTTTGATCCCCGCAACGCAATCCATAACAGCACAACAAGATACCAAATACTCCAACACCTCAAGCCGCGGAAAGTTTGTCATACGTCAGTATCAGGGGGTGGCGTTGTGTAAAAACGTCATCCCCCGGAGATCAGGCGACGCTTCTCCTCATATTCGTCTTTATCGATCTCCCCGCGGGCGAGGCGCTCCTTGAGAATATCCAGCGGGGTGCGCCCCATCACCGCCTGGTGTGGCGGCGCCGTTCCCTGCCATGGCCCTGCAATCCAGCGGACGAAAAGGACGACAGCTGCGATTACGGCGGCGAGCACCAGGATCATGAACAGCGGTCCAAAGATCATGCCGTACCAACCTCCGCCCCACCACATCATATGCGGTCCGCAATCATACGCGTAGGGTGCTGGTTGCTGCGCCTGTGCCCACGCCCAATAGGGCGTAAGCGCAACGGCCCCGCTTGCCAGGCCAACGCTTGGAATCGGAAGCCTCATTCTTTGTGTGCTCCATTATATTAATATTATTATTCTTCGTCTCTATCATACTTTTGCCTTGTGCTACGTGGATGATGGGCCCGCATTCACGAAGATCGCGCCGTAGTGATAAGGCGGCAGCTCGACGATGCGCTCCAGCCTGAACCCTGAAGGCGCGATCGCTGCAGCCACATCCTCTGGTTCCATCCGCATCTCGGTTTTCGGCCCGCGGGGTTGGCCAAGAACCAGGGTCTCCTCTCGTGGGCGTCGGTGCCAGTTGATCACGACGAATCGGCCGTTCGGCTTTAAGATCGCTGCCACGCTGCGGGCGAGGCGTGCCTTATCGGGCGCTCCGTGGAAGGTATTGGCGATGAACACCAAATCTGCCGGCCATGGCACCAGCGACGCGATCTCGTAAGCATTGCCTGCAACGAACGCGCAGTTGGTCACTCCCACCGCGTCGAGCTTTGCTCGTGCCAAGTCCAACATTTGCGGATCAATATCGATTGCAAGCACGCGGCGCGCCCTCTGCGCAATTGGCGCGGTAAAAAGGCCATCCCCGCAGCACAGATCCACCACATCCATGCCCGGCTCAACGCCCAGTTTCGCAACCACCTCCTCTGGTTCGGGCCACAGAATACTCCACCAGTCGCTATCTGGCATTGCGGTTCCAGGGAAGAAACCCGCCATCCTTTTCCCTTCCGTGGTCATGCTGGAAAATGTCGCCATTCGAAGAGTGCTTTATTGATCGAAATCAACCAGAGGAGGATTCCGTAACGCTCGGCAACCCGCCGGGCGGATCTTGGCCGGGCCGGGGCGGCGCCACTCTAAGCGGCGCATGTTCGGTATTGACAGCGTCTCTCGCGCCAAGCATTTTCGGTGGCAGGTGATGGAGTTCACCTTGTAACCGCCCGCGGGGCTGATGACTCCTCTTTGGCGTCTATGGACGAGAGGAGGCGTTTGCATGAGAAGCCTGGAGCGACCCCCAAAAACGGCGCGTGCAGACCTGCCCGGAGTGTCGGCCGTGTGGTGCGTGTGGTGCATGCTGGCAGGAGGGGGTGCATCGTGAGCACGCGGGAGATCCTCCTTCAAATCGGCCAGGTCGTCACGGTGCTGCTTGTCGCGCCGTTGATTCAGGGGATCATCATCCAGTTCGAGGAGCGGGTCCAACGCGCCCAAGGACCCGGGATTTTCCAGCCTTATCGCGACCTCTGGAAGCTCTTTCACAAACAGATCGTGGTGCCGCAAACGGCGTCTTGGTTATTTTGGATAACGCCGGTCGTTGCCTTCACGTGTATGTTAACGGTACCGATCTTGATTCCGGTACTCACCGATTTTCCGCTGCCGCTCTCCGATATGGGAGATATCCTGGGCGGCGGGCTGATCCTCACCCTTGGCTCGTTTCTGATTAATTTGGCCGGCCTTGATACGTCGAGCGCCTACGGCGGAATCGGGTCAAGTCGCGCAGTGATGCTTGCGATCCTCGCGGAGCCGACGCTGATTGTGGTGTTTGTTGGCATCACGCTGCTCGCTAAGGCGATGCTTCCCTTCGTCGTCAACCATCTGCTCGTGGCGAATTGGGCCGTCTATTGGAGTCCCGCTCATCTCTTTCTCGTTGCGGCTTTCTTCATCCTTCTGCTAGTCGAAACCGATCGCATGCCGATCCATTCCAGCACCCATATCGAGGTCTACATGATCGAAGAGGCTCGGATCCTTGAATATTCCGGTCCGCTGCTGGCGCTGCTGAAGTGGTCCTCGGCCATGAAGCAATTCATCCTTTACACAATCTTCTGCAACGTGTTGGTCTTGCCCTGGGGCCTGTCCAGAGAAGGCACGGCAATCGGCGCTTTGGGCGCAGCTGCTGGGCTCATTGTCAAATTCGTGCTCGTGGGGTGTATCGTGGTCTTCGTCGAGACCGCCCAGTCGCGCTTGCGCTTTTACCGCTACCAGGAACCACTCGCCGCGTCCTTTGTGCTGGCGGTGCTCTCAATTATCGGATCGCAGTTGAGCTAACACGATGCTCATTCAACATCTCAGCCCCATTGCATCATCGCTGTTCAGCTTGCTGGCAATCGCAAGCCTTCTTCTCTCCTTCGTCATGCTCGCCTCACGCTGGCTCAAGAATTATCTCTACGCTTTTGCAGCCGAGTCCTGGACGATTGCCGCACTCTCCGCTGCTGTGGGTTATTACGGCAGCTATCCGGAGCTCTACCTGATTGCGATTTTGACACTCTTCTTTCGCGGCCTGCTGCTTCCATACCTCATCTGGCGAATTATCCGACGGCTCGAGGTTGACCGCGAAATTCACGAAATTCTGCAGCCGAGCTCGGCGTTGGTGATCGGTGCTCTCTTTGTGATGTTTGCTCTTGCCGTGTCTTATCGCGTGGCAGCCGAATTCCATCTTGAGCTAACGGTGGCGGTAGTCGCGCTTACAGTGATGCTATCGATGAAGCTCATCGGCTTTTTGATGCTCGCGGTACGCCACGAGGCAATTAGCCAGGTGCTCGGGTTATTGGTGCTCGAGAATGGAATCTTCCTCGGTTCACAGATTCTTGTTCCAGGGATGCCGCTGTTGATCGAGCTTGTGATCCTCTTTGATCTCCTCATCATCGTTGCATGCTTCGGCGTGCTCGTCGGTTATTTGCTGACACATGTCGGAAGCACAAGCACGCTCGGTCTCAAGAGGCTGGTCGGATGATGATCGGCACATTCCTCCTCGTGCTTTCAGTTGCACCCCTGGTAGCACTGATTGGGTGTCTCATCGTGCAGCGGCCACGTTTCTGTGAGGCAATCAACCTGATTGCCAGCGCCATCTCCTTTGCTTGCGCGTTGCCGATTCCCTTCCTTATTGACGGACAAGCCATACTGTATTGGGGTGATTACGTTATCATCGATCGCGCTGCGGCCTGGGTCGTATTATGCACAGCGATCGTCTATTTTATCGCATCGATCTATTCCGTGGGCTACATGCGGATGCTCGGAGAGGACAAGCGCCTCAACCGCTTCTATGCGTTATTCTCCGGATTTGCCCTTACGACTTTGATCGGTCCATTGATGAACAATGTCGGCATCTATTGGATCGCGATCGAACTCACGACTTTGGTCAGCACCTTTTTGGTTGCTTTTGAACGCGTTGCCGAAAGCATGGAAGCGGCCTGGAAATATATCATGGTCGTTTCCGCCGGGATTAGCTTGGCATTGCTGGGGACGATTCTCTATTACTGGAATGGCACGTTCGTTCTTGGTCCCACCTATCAGATGACCTGGTCAGTGTTGAGCGCCGCGGCGCCCAAGATGAATCCCGCCTTGCTGATCCTCGCTTTTTTGCTGGTGCTGGTGGGCTACGGCACAAAGGTAGGCCTGGCGCCAATGCATAGCTGGCTGCCCGATGCTCATAGCGAAAGTCCAGCGCCGGTATCGGCGATGCTGTCAGGCGCGCTCCTCAACACGGCGATGATCGGCATCGTCCGTTTCCTCGGCATTACCCGCGCGGCAAATCTCGGCGATCTCCCACAACTGATACTCGTCGCTTTTGGCGCTCTCTCCTTGTTCATCGGTGCGCTTTTCATCGTACGCCAGCAGGGCATTAAGCGCCTGATGGCGTATTCGAGTATCGAGCATATGGGGGTGGTGGCGCTCGGCTTCGGCTTCGGCGGCGCGCTCGGGGTTGCGGGTGGGCTCTACCACATGCTCAACCATTCGCTGAACAAGTCGCTCATGTTCTTCGGCGCCGGGAACATGATGCGCGCTTACGGGACCAAGGAGATTCTTGAGATCACTGGCGTCAATCGGTTCTTCCCGACCCAAGGCGCCTTATGGCTGGCCGGCGCAATCGCCATTACAGGCGCGCCGCCCTTCGGCTTGTTCATGAGCGAATTCACGATCATGCGCGCGGGTCTGAAACCGTCTTACTCTTGGGCGGTTTATGTGATGGCGGTGCTTTTGGTTGTGATCTTCGTCGGATTCATGAATCACTTCCGGAGCATGTATTATGGGGAACCAACCCTGGAGATCACCCCTGTGCGTGTCCGAGTGAGTGCTTGGTGCACCGTTCCGATGTGGCTGTCGCTCGCGCCCTTGCTGGTCCTAGGCCTATGGTGGCCGGCCGGGGTTTGGACCTATTTGACCTCGATCGCGCAGTCGCTCTCGCCGGGGGTACCATGACTGACCTTGCCGAGACCACCCCCGCCGGGACCGAGATCATCCCGATCGAACCGGAGCAGTTGCCGGCTGCCGTGGAAGACCTCCTTCGCGGCGGCGGGCGTATGCAAATGGCCTATGCTTGGTACCCTGCGCCCGGGCGCATCGAGCTGCGCTATGTCGGCAGCCGTGGGCAAAGGGAAGATTTCTTCATGTGGCGGTGCACGCCGCGTGAGGCGGAGATGCCGAGCGTTGCGCCGATCAGTCCGCTGCTCGGCTGGTATGAGCGCGAGATTACGGATTTGTTCGGTATTCGCTTCCGTGGTCATCCCGAACCGAAACGCCTCGTTCTGCATAACGGCGTGCAACCCCGTGTGCCGCCCTTTGACCCTCTCTACCCGCCTGACGCAGAGCTTCCGTTTGAAGCCGAGGAGAGCGGGCTTCCGGAGATCGAAGACCCCGATGTGCAGCGTCTGCCTTTCGGACCCGTGCGCGCCGATGTGGTGGAATCGGTCGAGCTGATCTTTCTCTACGTCGGCGAGCACATTCTGCACTTGCATCCGCAACTTTTCTTCAAGCATCGCGGCATGGAGAAGCGCTTTGAGGGCCGCTCGCTTGCGCATGCCGCTCTTTTGGCCGAGCGTGTATCCGGGGTAGGGAGCTTTGCGCATGCGCTGGCATTTTGCCAGGCGGTCGAGCAAGCCGCGGGATGCGTGGTGCCGCCGCGTGCGCGGATGCTGCGATCGCTCCTTGCCGAACTCGAGCGGCTTTACAACCATTTGCACTATCTCGGCCATCTTGCGCACACGACATCGCTCAAGGTTGGTGAGGCGGAAGGCAAGCTGCTCGAAGAGCGCGCAAAGCAAATCAATGGCAAGCTGACCGGAAGCCGCTTTCTTCGCTCCCTGCTCATTCCCGGCGGGCTTCGCCGGGATCTCCATCCAAAGCCGTGGCTGAGCGCCGAACTCGAACGTTTGCGCGAGGAAATCGCGGTTTATGTCACGAAACTCGAGAACACGAACAGCCATCTCGACCGGCTGATCACGACCGGCATTCTCCCGCATGAGGTTGCATTCGATCAGGGTGCAACGGGGCCGATTCAACGGGCCTCCGGTTTCGACCGCGATCTGCGCCGCGATCACCCTTATGCCGCGTATGGTGAACTGCCGTTGGTCGTGCCGGTCAAAACAGCGGGAGACGCCCACGCACGGGCGCAAGTGCGTATTGCGGAGATTGACGCCAGCATCGCCTTGATCCAGCGCGTGTTGCTTTTGCTGGAGGAGGGGCCGGTGCGTGTCGCGTGTGTGCCGCCGCCGCACGCCGAAGGCCTCGGTTGGACGGAATCGCCGCGCGGCTCGCTTTTCTATGCCGTGCACTTCGCGGCAGACGGCACGTTAGCGCGCGTTAAAATCAAATCGCCCTCTTTCTCCAATTGGCGGGTTTTCCCATTCACCGTGCACGACACTAACATGATGGACTACGCCATCAACGAGGCGAGCTTTGGCCTCACTGTTGCAGGCTGCGATCGATAGGGGCAGGCAATGCCGTTCTGGACATTTTTCGGTTTGCAGAAAGGAAAAGCGACAACCCCATGGCCCCGCCGTGATGTGCAGACGGGGCAGGAGGGCGTCTTCGGTATGCCGCGCTTCGAGCCAGAGCGCTGCGCGCCGGAGTGCGACGCATGTGCAGCGGCCTGTCCTACGGAGGCCATTACCGTCCGGCGCAGTGAGGCGGGGAAAGAGCGCCTTGCGGTCGATTACGGCCGCTGTGTCGCCTGTCAGCTCTGTGTCGAAGCTTGTCCGGCGGGCGCTGCACAGACCTCGTTCGACTGGGCGTTCGGTGTTCGCGATCGAGCCGAGTTGATGCTGTCGGGGGAGGGGATCGTTCCCGACAAAACGCTTCGGGAGCAGCACGTACGAGGGGGATTCCGGCGCAGCCTTCATATCCGGCACGTCGATGCCGGTTCCTGCAATGGCTGCGAGTCCGAGCTGCAGGCGCTCAACAATCCTTTCTATAATCTCCATCGCTTTGGCATTTTTTTCACACCATCGCCGCGTTTCGCCGATCTGCTGCTGGTGACCGGGCCCGTGACATATGCCATGCGCGAGCCGCTGCAGCGCGCCTATGAGGCGATGCCGGAACCGCGCTGGGTGATGGCTGTCGGCACATGTGCTGTTTCTGGTGGGGTTGCAGGAGGCGGCTACGCTTGCGGTAACGGGCTTGAAGGCGTTCTGCCTGTCGATGTCTATCTGCCGGGCTGCCCGCCCAATCCGTCCGCCATCATCGAAGCTTTGTTGATGTTCCTGGAACGGGTTCCGCCGAAAGTGAAGGGAGGTCGCGTTGTCGCATGAGCTTCTGGCGATTGCGCTCGCGGCATGGCTGATTGCGGCCGTGCTCGGGCTGATTGGCCGCGTGCCGCGGGTTGCGCGGACACTGCTCGGACTCGGCGGCATTGTGATGATTGCGTTGGCCGTCGCGGTTCTGCCCGGCGGTGTGCAACCTTTGCGGACCGTGCTCGGCATTGGCCCGGCAGGCTCGATGTTTCAACTTTCGCCTGATGCGCTTTGGCTCTTGGGTTTCGGGCTTGCGGCCGCCGTTCTTGCCTCCTGGCTCGGCACACCGTCATCTCGCCAAGGCGCTTGGATTTTCGGGGCCGCAGCGAGCCTTATTGGCGCGCTCGGCGTGTTCGGCCTCCAAGACGCCGTCAGCTTCGTGGTAGCCTGGGAGATCATGAGCCTGGGCGGTGCCGTTATGGTTCTCGGCGAAGACTTGGGCTCTGAAAAAGGTCGGCCGGTCCTCTTCATGCTGGCTTTGCTCGAGGTAGGTACGGTCGCGCTTATTCTTGCGTTCATTCTTTTGGCCACGCATGCCGGGAGCCTTTCCTTCGCCGACTTTGCCGCGGGCGCACAGACCATGCCGCGTGCCGAGCAACTTTTCGTCGGGCTGCTGCTCCTGGTCGGGTTCGGAGCAAAACTCGGGTTGCTGCCATTCTATGAGTGGTTTCCGGGTGCTTACGGTGCGGCAAGCGGCGCCACGGGCGCGTTCCTCTCGGGTGTCGTCTTGAATGCCGCTTTCTTTTCGCTCAGCCGTGGTCTCATGGAGTGGCTACCGGTCGAACCTGCCGTGACGGTTTCGGTCGCTGGCATTTTTATCGTTTCGATCGCCGTCTTGAGCGCAATCCTCACGGTACTTTACGCGTTCCAGCAAGAGGCATGGCGGGAGCTTTTGAGCTTGTCGTCTGCCGAGAACGGATCGATTGCGATCTGCCTTTTGGGGGCAGCGCTGATGTTTCGCCAGGATGGCTTAATGAACCTGGCTGGCCTGGCTTGGACCGTGGCGCTTCTTCATCTCGCAGGACACGCTCTTGCCAAGGGGAGCATGTTCCTTGCCGCTGACGGCGTCTATCGCGCCGCCGGCGATTATCGGCTCGTCCAGCGCGGGATACTTCGTCGCAGCTCCTGGTTTTACGGATTGGGGGCGCTTTTTGGTGCCATGAGTCTGGCGGCAATGCCGCCACAAGCCGGCTTTGTCAGTGAGTGGTACCTCTTTCAAACTTTTTTTCAGGGATTTCATTTGCACAGCTTGGCAAGCCGACTAACGGCGGCAGTTGCCGGGGCCGGGTTGGCACTGACTGTTGCGGTTGCCTTTGCGACTTTCCTGAAGGTTTTTGGCATTGGGTTGCTTGGCCGCGAGGATGGGAAGGGCGGAAGTGTACCGATTGCGAATGTTCTGGGTGTGGGCGTTCTTGGACTTCTTGTCCTCGTCTTGGCAGTTGGGATGCCGGTTTGGCTTTCGGCGCTTGGGCCGGTGGTTGCTCGGAAGTTTGCAACGACGACGGTGCAGGACATGCATGTGGGCGTTCTTCTCGTGCCGGCGACGGGCGCGCCGATCCGGCTCAACGGGACATTCGCGTTCATTTCGCCAACGCTGCTTGTTATGGTGATGCCGCTGCTGGCGCTCATTCCGCTGACGCTGCTTCTTGCGGCTCGGCGCTTTGCCGTTCGTTATGCACCGGTGTGGTATGGCGGACGCGGCCAGGACCCGGCGCGGGCGGCCACCACGGCACTGACCTTCTCGAATGCTTTGCGGACCTTCTACAGTTTCATTTATCGCCCAACGGTTGAGATGGAGCATGAGCTTGCGCACGAGTCGAATGGCCGGCGCTATTTCATCAGAAGGCTGGTGTTCACCCATGACGTCGCGCCCATTTTTGGTCCTTATCTCTTTGCGCCGCTGGAAAAGCTGGTGATGGCGATCGCCGGCACGCTGCGCGTGATCCAATCGGGGCATCTCAATTTCTATCTTGCTCTGATCGGCGCGCTGCTGGTGATTATCCTATTTATTGTGATTCTATAAAAAAACGAGCGGACTGTCGGGGAATGCTGGCGTACCTTGCGATCGCGATAGGGGGCACCCTGGGCTGTTGGGCTCGCTATGCCATGACCAATTTCATTCAAGCCGTCTACGGGCGCGATTTTCCGTACGCTACCCTCTCGATCAACGTGCTTGGCAGCTTTCTTATGGGTTTCTTCTTCATCGAGACGCTGGAGCGGCTGACGATCAGCCCATATTTCCGCATCGGAATCCTCACGGGTTTTCTCGGCGGCTTCACAACGTTTTCGACCTTTGCCATGGAAACCTTCCTACTGGTCGAGCAAGGAGAGCGAGGAAAGAGTATTCTCTATGTGGCATTATCGCTGATTCTCGGTTTTCTCGCCGCTTTTGGCGGCGCCTATATCGCGCGTAACTTGTGATAAGGTGCGGTCATGGAAACAAAGGTCAATGTCGTCCGCATTTATCTGAGCGAGGCCGATCACGGCCGGCGCAAAAACCTCATGCAGGAAATCTTGAATATTCTGCATGATCAGCACCGCGTAAAAGGGGTGACGGTGTTTCGCGGGATCGCCGGTTTTGGCGATAGCGGCGAAGTGCATGCCTCAGATATTCTGAGGCTGATGGTCGACCTACCGCTCGTGATCGAGTTTTTCGATGAGGAGAGAGTCGTGGAGGCCGTACTGGGGTTGTTGAAAGACCTGGTTCCGGGCGGACGGATCATCAGCTGGCAAGCAACCTGCCGATAAAGACACCAGGGTAGCGCTTGGCGAGGTCCGGCATTGTCCCTGGGTGCCCGGTGCATGCCGGTTCATTGATTTGATTTCCTGCACGCCGGTAGCGTAACGGTCACGGGTTGGCTCGTCAAAGGCGTCTCATACCGGCATACTGCGCGGCAGCGATCACAGCGCAAGCTTTGTCATTCGTGCATCAGCAATCGGCGCCAGTACCGTCGCCAGCCACACCCCCGGGCCCAAGCGCGGATCGTAGATGCTTACCCCTGCTGCGAGGAGGAAAACGATTGCGAGAATTCCGGGACCGACTGCCATCGACCAAGGCCGCGATCGCGCAGACCAGATTGCCCAGAGCCAGAGGCACTCGTTGAGGCACGCAATTATTGCCAAATGGCCGCTATAGAGCGCCGCTACCCACGGAATCTCACCGTATTGGCCGTAGAAGACCGTCGGGGCCGGCAGAAGAACAATGAGGAATAAGAACCCAAAGATGACAAACAGATACCGTCGGCTTCTGGCCTCGGTCAGCATCAACCGCCGATGATGGCTGATCCAGAAGATACCAGAGAACAGAAAAGTGCATCCAAACGCGAAGGCAGGCCGTAGCATCGACGAGAGCACCGAGGGCCAGTCTGCCGGATGCACGTTCCATGAGGACAGCAAAAGACTGTATACCGGCGTGGTCATCGCCACGCCGAAAATCGTATCGCTGAGTACCTCAATGCGGCGGGCGAGGAAGCTGCTCATGGGGCGGCATGATCTTTCGTCTGTTGAGAGCACGCTTGCCGGTGTCTTCCGAGCCCTACGCACCCCATCGCAGCTGGCGTGCTTTTACCCCGTGCCTCAGATCAGCTCAAACGCTCGCAAGCGAGTGCGATGCCCTGGCCTCCGCCGATGCAGAGGGTGACCACGCCCCGCTTCAGTCCGTCTCGGGCCATGGAGTGCAGGAGCCGTGTCGTCAGTATTGCGCCTGTAGCGCCAATGGGATGTCCGTGTGCGATCGCTCCGCCTTCAACATTCACGATATTCTCAGGAAAGCCAAGCTCGCGATAAACGGCGATCGCGATTGCCGCGAAAGCTTCGTTGATCTCGATGCGTTCGACGTCGCCCGTCTTCCACCCCGCCCGCGCGAGCGCCTGCCTGACCGCAGGAATTGGTCCCAAACCAAACATCCCCGGTTCTACCGCGCCGATTCCGTAAGAGACCAGGCGGCCCATCGGGGTGAGGCCGTTCTTTTCGGCCCATCCGGCCTCGCAAACCAGCATGGCTGCGGCTCCGCTATTCAGCCCCGGCGCATTGCCGGCGGTAATGGTACCGTCCTTGCGGAAGGCGGGGCGCAGCTTGGCAAGAGTTTCGAGCGTCGTATCGGGGCGGTTGTGTTCGTCCTTCTCAAAAACACTCGGTTTCTTGCGCTCGGACAGCTCGACCGGCACGATCTCCTCGGCAAACTTTCCAGCCGCCTGCGCCGCCGCGAAACGCTTCTGCGAGCGCTCGGCCCACCGATCCTGCTCTTCGCGCGTGATCTGCCGGGCTTTCACGAGATCTTCCGTGTGCCAACCGGAATGCTGATCGGAGAAGGCGTCGTTCAGCCCGTCCCGCAGCATACTGTCATACATCTGCGCATCGCCGAGGCGGTAACCCCAGCGTCCGTTGGTGACGAGGTAGGGAGCTTGGTCCATGTTCTCCATGCCGCCCGCGATGGCGCAGTCGATGAAGCCGAGCATGATTTCCTGGGCTGCCGATGCAATTGCCTGGGCGCCGGAGCCGCACACGCGGTTTACCGTCATAGCGGGCACCTCTACCGGCAAGCCCCCATAAATCGCTGCCTGCCGCGCTGGGTTCATCTTGGTACCCGCCTGGATGACATTGCCCATAACTACCGTGCCGACCTTGGCGGGGTCGAGCTTGGTTCGCGCCAGCACAGCGTTGATTACCGTCGCCCCGAGCTTGGTCGCCGGCGTATCCCTGAGACTTCCTCCAAAGGTCCCGATAGCGGTGCGGACGGGGGCAGCAAGAACAACGGTACGGTGTGACATGAGGAGCCTCTCGGGACATTTAATGAAACAACAATGTGCAGTTTCCACGGCGGTGCCGGCGAATGCGTTGATCTCGATCATAAACTCCGCAAGCTTTTCTCCACCACAGCCAACCGGCTCACGAGGCGGCTTCCGCCGCTATTGCCGCTGCTCCGGTAGCGTTGCACGTCAGGCGACGAGCAGAACGGGACGCTCGTCCTCGGGTTTGGCCGCAAGCTCTGCCTCGGTCAGGCGCGCATAGATCTCAATTAAATTGCCGTCAGGGTCTTTGAGCCAAAGCTCATGCAGCGGCGTTCCTTTCCAGGTTGTGCGCGGCGGCTTCTCGATATGCGCTCCGAAGTTCCGCGCGCGGTGATAGGCATCTACGACGGCGGCTCGACCCGCAACCTCGATGCCGAGGTGATAGAGCGTATCGTGATGCAGCTCCTTGCCGTCGGCAACCAACAGCACGAAGTTCAGTTTGAGATCCGGCCGGAGAAATGTCGCATAGCGATGGGTCCAATCCTTCGGCCAGGTATTGAGCAGCCACGCGTAGAAGCGGACGCCATCGGCGAGGTTATTCACGCGGATACTGGTGTGGAATTCTTGCGCCGTCGGGCCTTCCGGGAGATCGAGAAGGCCGCGCAGAATTTCAATCCGCGCTTTGATCTGGTCGCGGGCGGTTCGAAAGCGGGCGCGCAGCTCCGCTGGCGGAACCGACGGGTCGGCCGAGGCCGGGTCGGGGATCGGCCAGTGCAGCCGGTGCACCCGGCCGGGGAACACGGGGCAGACCTCCTCGGCACAGAGGGTGACCACGAGATCGACCGCGGCCGGATCGATCTCATCAACCGATTTCGAGCGCTGCCCGGAGATATCGATGCCGATCTCCGCCATGACATCGATGGCGTAGGGATTGACCTTCGACGGCTGGGAGCCGGCGCTGAAAACGTTTACGCCCGCGCCGAGAATGTGGCGGGCGAGCCCTTCTGCCATTTGGCTGCGGGCAGAGTTGGCGACGCACAGAAAGAGAATGCCCTTCATCGTGCAATTCTTTCCGCGCTTTCGCCAAGCACGCAACCGTTGCGCTGTACCGCACGGCCGCGCTCATACCAGTCCCTGGTCACCGTGACGATTTTCACAACGCTAAGCATCACCGGCACCTCGATCAGCACGCCGACCACCGTCGCAAGCGCCGCTCCAGATTGAAATCCGAACAAGCTGATTGCCGCTGCCACTGCGAGCTCGAAGAAGTTGCTGGCGCCGATCAGCGCCGAGGGCGCAGCCACGCAATGAGCTTCGCCCATGGCCCGGTTGAGGATATATGCAACGCCGGAGTTGATGTAGACCTGGATCAGGATCGGAATTGCCAGCAGCCCGATCACCAGCGGCTGGGCGATGATCTCTTCTCCCTGGAAGCCAAAGAGCAATACCAGCGTGGTGAGCAGCGCCACCAGCGAGATCGGCTGCAATGTTCCGAGCATCCGGTGCAATGCTGCCTGGCCGCCTGCCGCCAGCACCCGGCGCCGCAGGGTTTGAGCGATGAGAACCGGGACGACGATGTAGAGGCCGACGGAAAGGACCAGGGTCTCCCACGGCACGGTAATGGCGGAGAGACCGAGCAGCAGCCCGACGATGGGCGCGTATGCGAACACCATAATGACGTCGTTGAGCGCAACCTGACTAAGGGTGAAATGCGGCTCGCCGTTCGAGAGATTGCTCCAAACGAACACCATCGCCGTGCACGGCGCTGCGGCGAGCAGAATCAGCCCCGCGATGTAGCTGTTGATCTGACCGGCGGGCAGATAGGGTGCGAAGAGATGGCCGATGAAGAGCCAGCCGAGTGCTGCCATGGAGAACGGTTTCACAGCCCAGTTGACCAAGAGTGTGACGCCGATGCCGCGCCAATGCTCACGCACTTGTCCGAGCGCGGTGAAGTCGATCTTCACCAGCATCGGGATGATCATAAGCCAAATGAGGACGGCAACCGGCAGATTGACGTGAGCAATCTCCATCGCACCGATCGCATGGAAGATGTTCGGCAGAAAATGCCCGAGCATGACGCCAGCAACGATGCAGAGCGCGACCCAAAGCGTCAGAAACCGTTCAAATACGGACATGGTGCGGCGCCTTTGTTGACGAGACGAGAAGAGAGAGAAGCGGTGCGGTTCGCTCATGCGGCATCATCCGCTTGGGGGCGGACAACAAATAGAGCCGCTGAGCCGGCCTTCGGCGGCAGCCTCGCGGATGGCGTCGAGCAGATCTGCAAGCGGCGCCAGGCTCTGCGGATTGAGCGAGTAGCAGACGCGCGGCCGATCGATCTCGCCAGCAATGATTCCGGCCGCCTTGAGGATGCGGAGATGCTCGGAGACGGTTGACTGCGCGAGCCCGACTTCTTCGACGATGTCGCAGGCGATGCACGACTGCTTCTCGAGAAGCAGGCGCACGATATGAACGCGAGCGGGATGGGCTAACGCTTTTGCAATGGCCGCTATTCGTGCTTCAGTCGCTTCTTGCGAAGGGGATGGAGCGGAAGGCGCCGGGGGAGCCGGAGGCGAACGAAGGGCCACAGTCATGGCTTTGCCTTGATCGGAATTCGACGATGAACGATATATAGGCCAGAAAGGACAGAACGCAAGTCTTCGCTCCGTGGTTCGGGCCCGAACCATCCGGCCGCCCGGAAGTGCCGTAAAACCGCGCGGCGAAAATCGTGCCTGCAAAGGGCGCCGCGACACCGCCGAAGCCGGGGCCGGCGCGCCCTTTTCGGCGCTGCGCTAAGCCTGGGCCTCAAGCAGCGCCAGCAGGCCCTTGAGCAAATCAATCGGCCGCGGGGGACAGCCGCGAATAGAGAGATCCACCGGCACAGCAGCGCCGATACTGCCGGGAACACAGGCGGGACTGCCGGCAAACAGCCCCCCATCAATGGCGCAATCGCCGGCCGCAACCACCCATTTGGGGTCGGGCGTTGCCCGGTAGGTTCGCTCGAGCGCCTCGCGCATGTTCCAGGTCAGCGGCCCGGTTACCAGCAGCACATCGGCATGACGCGGCGAAGCGACGAAGCGCAGACCGAAGCGCTCCAGATCATAAAAGGCGTTGTTGAGCGCATGGATCTCGAGCTCACAGCCGTTACACGAGCCGGCATCAACCTCGCGGATGGCAAGACTATGGCCGAGCCGCCGCCGCGCGGTGCGTTCGATCGCCTGCGCCAGTTCCCTCAGCGCTTCATCGTCTGGCGTCGGGGCCGCTTCGGTGAGCGGTGCATGGATCATGCCTTGAAAAATATGTTTGCGCATGGCGGACTCAGAGATCGTGTCCGGAATACGAGCAATTGAACGACTTATTGCAAAGCGGAAAGTCGGCAACGATGTTGCCCTCGATCGCAGCTTCCAGCAGCGGCCATTGAAACCACGAGGGATCGCGCAGGTGGCAACGTACGATCGTGCCTTCTCGGTTCAATCGGAGCCAGACCAGCACATCGCCGCGGAAGCCTTCCACCAGTGCCAAGCCCTCGCAGGCATCGGAGCCGATGGGGAGCGGCGCAGTGGTCGGCCCTGACGGGAGGCGGTCCAGGATCTGCTCGATCAAGCCGAGGCTTTGCTCCACCTCATGGATACGGATCCAGACCCGCGCGTTGACATCGCCGTCGTTGCGCGTGGGCACGGTAAAGTGCAGCTGATCGTACGGTGGATAAGCCAGATCGCGCCGTGCATCGAAATTACGCCCCGAGGCACGGCCGACAAAGCCGCCGGCGCCGTATTGTCGTGCCAACTCAGGCGAAAGACGGCCGGTACCGACGGTGCGGTCTTGGAGTGAGGCGGTATCGTCATAAAGCTTGACCAGCGGCGGAAAACGTCGCCGCGCTTCGGCCAGCAACGCACGAATTGCCGCAACTCCCTGGTCATGAAGATCATGCGCGACGCCGCCGGGCACGATGCCATCGCGCATGAGGCGATGGCCAAACGCGGCATCGCAAGTCCGTAGCACCAGCTCGCGCAGTACCCCGGTATGCGCATGCATCAATGCAAAGGCTGCATCATTGCAGATGGCGCCGATATCGCCGAAATGGTTGGCGAGCCGCTCCAGTTCGGCCATCAGCGCGCGCAGCCAGACAGCGCGCGGCGGCACCTCGCACCCGAGAGCTGCTTCCACAGCGCGGGCAAAGGCAAAGGCGTATGCGACGGTGCTGTCTCCTGATGTCCGGCCTGCGAGTTGCGCGCCGCGCGTGAGATCGGCGCCCTTTAGGAGGCCTTCGATCCCTTTGTGGACGTAACCAAGTCGCTCCTCGAGACGCACGATGGTTTCGCCGCCCGCAGTGAATCGGAAATTTCCCGGCTCGATAATGCCGGCATGAACAGGGCCGACGACGATGTGATGCAGATTTTCGCCTTCGGCCGGCAGAAAGGTGTAAGGCGCGCGGGCTTCAGGGCGCGAATGCGGCCATTTGCCATGGTCGAGCCACGGCCGCGTATCGGTGGCGCCGTCAGCCACGAGAGCATAGAGGTCGCGCATCATGCGCTCGAGGTGCAAAGCGGGCGGATGCACCGCGCCGACTGAAGGAAAATGGCTGTCAGGACAAATAAGGCTGAGCACGGCCAAGCTGCTCTCTTCGGTGTCGCACAGTGCCATATGGGCGACGTTGGCTTCGCCCCACAAACCGAGCAGCGTCATACGCCCTTCGGCGAGCGCCTGGGCAGCCTGCATCCAGAGCTCGGCATCGACGATCGCACGCGGCACCGGACGGTGCCAAAGAACGGGTTTGGCGTTAGGAAGGAGTTCGCTCAACACCGCCATCGCGCATTATCCGAGAAGTTGCGAGACATGCTGGAACCAAGCGACAAGAAGCGGTGGCAGGTAGAGACCGGCCGCCAACACCAGCACAAGATGGGCAAAGAGCGGACCATAGGACGCTTTGACAGGGTGGTTAACTCCGCGCGGCTCGCCGAAGGCGATCCCGTTCAGACGAAGTAACAAGGCGCCGAATGCGACGAGCAACCCCAACACCAGCAAAACGGCCAGCAGCGGAGCGCGCGCGAAGGTCGAGCTCACCAGCAAGAACTCGCTCATGAAGATGCCGAGCGGCGGCAGACCCGCGATGGCCACGACCCCGACGACCAAACCCCAGCCAAGCCAGGGGTGGGTCTCGGTCAAGCCGGCAATGTCATCGATCCGCTGCGTGCTTTTGGCCTGCGCGATATGGCCAACGGCGAAGAAAATGCCGGACTTGGTCAAACTGTGCAGCGTCATTTGCAAAAGCCCCGCAAAATTCGCCAGCGCTCCGCCCATGCCAAAAGCGAAGGTGATGATGCCCATGTGCTCGATGGACGAATAGGCGAAGAACCGTTTGATGTCGCGCCGCCGGTAAAGCATGAATGCAGCGAAGAGCAGCGACGCCAACCCCATTGTGACCATCAGCGGCCCGGGCGTGATCGCCCCCGCATTTGCTGCCATCAGCATCTTAAAGCGCAATACCGCGTAGAGCGCGACATTCAGCAGCAGGCCCGAGAGCACTGCCGAAATCGGCGTCGGGCCTTCGGCATGAGCATCGGGCAGCCAGGCATGCAATGGCGCCAGGCCCACCTTGGTGCCGTAACCCAGCAGGAGAAAGATGAACGCAACGTTGAGCAACGACGGATCGAAATATGCGGCGTTGGCGACCAACTTTGTCCACACCATCGCCTGGAGGCCTTCGCCAATGACCGGCTGTGCTGCAACATAAACCAGTATGGTGCCGAAGAGAGCCAAGGCGATGCCAACGCTTCCGAGGATGAAATATTTCCACGCCGCTTCGAGCGCCTCGTGCGTGCGATAGATACCGACCATCAGAACAGTGGTCAGCGTCGCGACCTCGATCGCCACCCACATCAGGCCGATGTTGTTGGCCATGAGCGCGGCATTCATTGCGGCCATGAGCAGCTGGTACATGGCGTGGTAAAAGCGCAGATACTTTGGTGTCAGCCGGCCGATCTCCAGCTCGTGGCCGACATAGCTGCTGCTGAACACGCTTGTGGTAAAACCCACGAACGTATTGAGCACGATGAAGACGATGTTGAGATCGTCGACGAGCAGATAAGGCCCTGGTGGTCGATGAGGTTCGAACAAGAGCGAAAGTGCGGCGAGCAGGGTCGCCAACGTTGCCAAGACGTTGAGCCGCGCCGTCAGGCGATACCCCGGCAACAGAGCCAAAAGGGCAGCCGCCGCGAGCGGAATCAGCGGCACCGTCTGGGGCGGCACGACGAAATGATTCATCGCTGCTCTCCACGCGCTTGGTCAAGTGCACCGATATCCACCGAGTCGAAGCGCTCGCGAATGCGGAACAGGAAGATGCCGATCACGATGAAGGCAATGAGGATCGAGAACGCAACGCTGATCTCGACAACCAGCGGCATGCCACGCGCACCTGTTGCCGCAAGGTTCAGGCCGTTCTCGAGCGATATAAATCCGACGATCTGGCTCACCGCATTGCGGCGCGTCACCATCATCAAGAGGCCGAGCAGCACCACGGCCAGCGCGAAGGCGAGGTCCTGCCGTGCGATCGGCGTCGCCGCCGCAGTCACGCGCAGCATCACCACCATCGACAGCCCAACCAGCGCCATGCCGGCAAGCATTGTCGGGCCTATGCCGACAACGGTTTCGATCTCGCGATGGATGCCGAGGCGCTCAATAATGCGGCGCAGTGCTACCGGAATGATGATGGCCTTGAAACCGAGCGCCAGGCCGGCGGTCACGTAGAGATGCGGCGCGTTTTGGAGATGGGCTTGCCACGCGACCGATAGCGCCAGGACCAGCGCGTGCAGTGCGTAGACATTGAGCAGAGAAGTTAGCCGATCCTGATAGAGCAGCATAAAGCTGATCAGCACAAGACCGCCGGCCAGGAGATGTGCCGTATCGAACGCGAGATTGGGCATCAGAAGCTTCTCGAGACAAAACGCAACAGCGTGCCAAGCAGGCCGAGCATCAGCGCCACGCCGATGAACTGGGGCACCCGGAAGACGCGCATCTTCGCGATGGCGGTTTCGAATATCGCGAGCAACATGCCGCCGACGGCAAGCTTGGCGACATAGGTTCCGGCGCCGATGAACAGTGCGATCGCGCCGGCTTGTGCGCCAGCCAGGCCCCATGGGGCAAAAATACAGGCGATCAGGGAAACATACAGCAAAAGTTTCAGAGCTGCGGCGAGTTCGATCAACGCCAGATGCCGGCCGGAATACTCCAAGACCATGGCCTCATGCACCATGGTCAGCTCCAGGTGGGTCGCCGGATTGTCCACCGGAATACGCGCATTCTCGGCAATGGCGACGATGATGAGCGCAAATAGTGCCAAACCGAGCGACACGGAAAGGCCGACGGCTGGGGAGTTCATGAATGCGACGATGGTGGACAGCTGGGTCGAGCCGGCAATAAGCGCGAGCGTGAATACAGTCGTCAACATTGCTGGCTCGGCTAACGATGCAATCATCACTTCACGGCTTGAGCCGATCCCGCCGAAGCTGGTACCGACGTCCATGCCGACCAAGGCGAGGAAGAAACGGGCGCTGGCAAGCAGGGCGATGATGGCGATCAGGTCTGCCGACCAGCTGAACAGCAAGCCAGTCGCGAAGGTCGGCACCAGCGCCGCCGCTACCCACGTGGTCGCAAAGATCAAGTAGGGCGCAACGCGAAAGAGCCAGCTTGCGTTTTCGGCGAGCACCACCTCTTTGCGAAGAAGGCGCAAGAGATCGCGATAGGGCTGCAGGAGCGAAGCGCCGCGGCGACGCGTCAGCCGCGCCTTCGCCTTGCGCACGAGGCCGACCAACCCCGGCGCCAGCGCCAGCACCATGATCATTTCGAAAAATTGGACAACGAGGTCGCGGATCAAAGCCATATTGCGAGCACCAGCAGCAGGATGATCAGCAAACCGAAGACCAGGCTCAGGTATTTGCGGATCGTGAGGAATTGAAACTGATTGAGGCGGCCGGCTGTTGCCGCAACCGCTCCTTCAATCGGTGCGTAGAACCAGTCCCACACAAGGTCGCGCAGGCTGACGCGCAGCACTGCCGGCCGCGGATCGCCCGGCGGCGGCATTTCAACCTGCTCGCGCGCTTGGAAGGCAAGAGCGCCGTAGACGCGGCGGATCGGCTGGGCAAAGCTTGTGGCGCTGTATTGTGTCAACGGAGATGGATCGGGCGTGCCGCAATCCCACGCCGCAGAGCGCCGAAATGCGCGCGACGCGAAACGGTGAATGGCCATCGCCGTGATGAAGCCCGCAAGGCCGATAAAGACAAATACCAGCAGGCCGTCATAGGAACTTCTGCTCGCCGCGACCGGTACGATGCTGAGCCATGGATCGGTCGCCTGAACCGGTATGCGGCCGCCGATCAACGCCTGGCTCACCGGGGCCAATGCATCGATGACGAAGCCAGGTAAAATGCCAGCAAGCAGGCATAACCCGGCTAGGAGGAACATCGCGGCAAGCGAGAAAAGATCGGCATCCTTTGCCCTAGTGGCTGGCGGTGTGCGCGGCCGGCCGAGGAATGTCACGCCGTAAGCCTTGACGAAGCATGCCGCTGCCAACGCCGCCGACAGCGCAAGCAATGCCCCGACGCCCGGCACCAACATTTTTAGACCCCATTCTCCGACTGCCGGGCTCAGCAAAATCGCTTGGAAGGTCAACCATTCCGAGACGAAGCCGTTGAGCGGCGGCAAAGCGGAGATCGCGGCACAACCGATCAGAAAGGTCAACGCGACATAAGGCATGCGATGAATCAGGCCGCCGAGATGCTCCATGTCGCGCTCGCCGGTCGCGTTCAAAACAGCCCCGGCGCCGAAGAACAGCAGGCTTTTGAACAGCGAGTGGTTGAAGACATGGAACAATGCCGCGGTCAGCGCAAGCGCTGCGGCCGTCGGCATGGCATTTGCCTGGAATCCGATTGCGAGGCCCACGCCGATGAAAACGATGCCGATGTTTTCGACCGTGTGATAGGCAAGCAAGCGCTTCAAATCATGCTGCATCAGCGCGTAGAGCACACCCGCCACCGTGGTGATGCCGGCCAGCGCCAAGATTACCATGCTCGACCACCAACTCGGCGCGCCGAGCAGATCGAGCACGATGCGGATGAAGGCGTAGACCGCGACCTTGGTCATCACCCCGCTCATCAGCGCCGATACGTGGCTCGGCGCCGCCGGATGGGCAAGCGGCAGCCAGACGTGCAGCGGCACCAAGCCGGCTTTGGATCCGGCGCCAAAAAGTGCAAGCGTGAGGACGAGAGCCGCGATCAGCGGGCCATGCTGGCCGGCGCGCATGACCTCGAAGGCATAGCTGCCGTTCGGCCCGGCGAGCAAACCAAAGGTAAGCACGAGCGCAAAGGTGCCAAAGCTCGCCATGACCAGATAGATATAGCCGGCGCGGCGATGTTCGGCATCGCGGTGATGAGCCATCACCATCGCCCACGACATGAGCGACATGAACTCCCAACACAGCAGAAAGGTGAAGGCATCATCGGCGATGACCACCAGATTCAAGCCGGCAAGGAAGGCGGGATAGAACGGCAGCACGCGGTGCGGCGCTTCCTCATGCGCGCCGTAGCCGAGCGCATAGAGGCTGGCAGCGGCGGCGCCGAGATTAACGACGATGAGAAAGAATGCACTGAGTGCATCGATGCGAAAATGCGCGCCGAGCCACGGCAGCGCTAACGGCAGCACCAGCGTCGGCGGCGTCGCGTTTCTCAACAATTGCACGAGCGCGACGACGAGCGCGACGGTGCAGACAGCAACGCTCATGCCATAGACGATGAAGCTGCCGGCGCGCCTTCGCGCCATCGCGATGCCGAGAATCGAGACAACAAGCAATACCGCGACGCAGGCAAGAAGAATGACAAGGGTCATACGTCGCAAGAACTCCAAACCCATGCACGGGCGCTGCCGACCGGGGAGCCCACGCCGTTTGACGTGGCGGGGCCTCCTTTTCGGATCCCGTCACATCCCCTGCCGCATTTGGGAAGAGAGTAACGAGCAGAATGCTCAAACGCGATGGGAGCCGGCATCATCTCGACCTAGCCCTTCGGTGCTTTCAGCCGCACGCCGCGCCCACCCTCGCTGCTCACTTGGCCTTCGCCGATGAGTTCGACGCCTGCTGCGGCGAGTGCATCGACCAACTTGGTCAAGGAATCGACCGTTCCGCGGATCACTCCGTCACTTGCCTCCATCCGCTGGATGGTCGGCACCGACAAGCCACAGAGTTCGGCAAGTTTTTTCTGGTCGATACCGAGCAGCGCCCGCGCCGCCCGGAGCTGCGCCGCAGAGATCATGGTTTATCCACATAAACTAATCTATAAAACATCACTATGGATATATAATCCATGAACACGGCGAGAAGCAAGCGGCAATGGGGCATGGATGAGAGGCGGATGAGGCCTTTCGCCGGACAGAATGCTTCATCCAGCGCATGCCCGATATCGGCATTGCATCCGCAATGAGCTTGCTTTCCAGCGTGCGCGCCGCGGTTCGTCCCATGGTGGAAAACATTGCCGGCAAACCCGGTTCGATGCGGTAGGCCTTGCCGGCGGCGTGTTACAGAACCGTCGGCTGAGCGAGCGGTTGCGCTTCATGCGAGATCCGACACGAGGCGGGCTGGCAACCGTTGCACATGAAACTGCCGCCGAAACCAAGTGCGATGTCCGCCTGATCGAGACAGCGACGCCGGTTCGGGATGCTGTGCGCTCTGTTTGCCACATGCTCGGCTACGATCCATATTATTATATTGCATCTGAAGTTATCTTGCAGGTGAAGGTCGTGTGCTTGGTTATTCTAGAGACAGAACTTGGCGGTGAGCGGCTTCTGGATGAGCTTGAAGACGACCCTCTGCCCAGGATTTGTTGGTCTGCGGTGTATGCTGATCCATAAGGAGGCAACAATGGCGATCTCTGGGAAATACGGCAAGGTGGAGATACCCGGCATCGGCGCGGATGAGCCCGTGTTTATCCTGCGGGCAGGAGACCGTTTGGCCGAAGCCGCCATTGAGCTTTACCGTGTACTGGCGGCATCGCATGGCGCCCCTGTCGCGGCGGGAGTGGAGCAGGAGCTGGAACGCTTCAAGAAATGGACCGGTCGGAAAAAACTTCCCGACTAGCGGGGGGATAAAAATTTCTGTCTCCTTCTGAAACGGATGCTCCGGCCGCAGCCGAAGGTGCAAGAGCCACTCCCAGCCTCGTGGCCGTGCAAACGCGAAGACCGCCGGCGATGCGTGAACCCTCGCAATCTTTTCGCAAATACCCCGGAAAGAGAACATCAAAGCGGCTGGGGAGGATTCTCTCTTGGTGAAAGCGTTCGCCGTGTCCTTTGGCTTGCTGGCCGCGGGGCTTGTGCTCGGGTGCTTCCAAGGCGCCGCGAAGGCGCAGCCGGCGCCGCAATTTTCGTCAGCCACCGAGGGATCCGCTGTCGGCATGGCAAGCACCTATGCCCTCAAACGGGCGCCTCTTGTCAATCTTGGCTACGAGATTGCGCTCCCCGATGGGTGGGTGGTACGGCCGATTGCGGGCCATTCCGCCTGCGCGATGCTCGCGGGCCGCAATGAACCGATTGTCTGTTTTCTGCTTGCGGCTCGGGTATCGGACCTTCGCTACAACGCGATCCTCGAGCAGTGCAACCGCCAATTCATTCAACATCCGCTGTTGGCGCCCGATGTTCTGACCGGCTGCGTGATTCCCCCGGGGCGCGCCCAGCTCGCCGATTCGGCCTATCGCTGGCCGGTGCGGAAAGCGGTGCAGGCCGTGCTGGAAGCGCTGCGGCGAGCGCCCGGCACAACCATTGCTGCCCCGGAATTCGGTCCCGGCCCTCCCGAGGAGGTGTTTTATCGTTTTGCCGAAACCAATCGCGGGCAACCGCTTGTGGATTGGGGGCATGCCAGCATGGCGTATTTGGAAAACCCGTTGCTCTCCCAGCCCGACGGCGCGCCGGCGGTCACCAGCCTTCTCTCCGCCGGAAACTGTGCGGCGCCGCCGGCGGAAGAAGCGAGCTTTGCCCCGCTCTGCAGCGCGATCCTGCACTCTTTTCGCCCCGAACCCGGATTGGACAGGCCATTCTGCAGGAGGTGGCGGGAGTTTATCAGCAAGAGGTGCAGATCCTGCTGCAAATAGGCCGCTCGATCGTTAAAAATTTCCAAATTCGCGCAGAGATGATTAACGATACAATGGCCATGGTGCGGCATATGCAATGGGAAACGTCCGAGAATTTTCGGCAAAGCAATATGCGCGTTGCGAAAGGCTGGATCAATGCGCTTGCCGGCACGGCCGATTTCGTGGATCCGCAAAGAGGCAAGGTCTATAATTTTCAAACCGGTTGGAATACATACCATTACAATTGCATTTCAGGCTCCGGCCCTTTCGCACGCGGATATTTCAGCAATCATCTCAATTGCACGGAGCTCAGCGCGAAATATAGGGTTTCGCTGCGTCCCCTCAACCCCGTGCAGTAATGCGGTCCTCCCGGCCGGCCGGAGCTTCCGGGCGTGTTCGGGGTTCCTGTGCGGCGTGCTCGCCGGCCGCATGGCGAATGGATGTGTGCGCCAGAATTAACGCTCTTCAGAGTCGCTGATCGTTATTGCAGATTCGCGCTTGACAATGATAATTAAATCGGAGACTTTACAGCGCTTATGCCCTCTTCGGATATCCTACCATTGAAATGGACGCACTCACTCCCATCAGTACTACCGAAACGTCGCAATCTCGCATCGTCATCGGCTTGATCGAACATATTGGAGACATAGTGGCGTGCGAGCCGGTGGCTCGCTATCTCAAGCTCAATCACCCGAAAGACCACATTTCTTGGGTTGTTCGCCGGGAATTTCGCGAGCTCGTCGATACAAATCCTTATATTGATGAAACTATAACAGTAGATTGCCTCACGGATTGGATGAAACTGGTTGCGCATGGCGAATATGACCAAGTCGTTGATCTCCATGTGAACTATCGAATTTGCCAACACTGCCAGATCCCGCTGGTAAAGCGGACGGGAAATCCGTTTGTAACGGTCAATGAGTGGTTTAATCATGGCGCACTGTTAGAGGCCTTTTCGCTCGGCGCGGGGCTGCCGCGCCTTTCCGCGCAACCGCAATTATATCTCGGTCCTGAGCACGTTCATGCGGTAGACGCTCTGGAACTGCCGACGGACTTTTGTGTTGTTCACCGAACCTCTAACGACCCAAGAAAGGATTGGACCGAAGAAGGGTGGCAGGCTCTGTTGTCTATTGTTCAGGAACAACTGGGTCTATCTGTTGTTGAGGTTGGCGCAGGAAAAATGGAAGAACTTCTGCCGCCGATTGAGGGAACGATAAATCTTGTTAACAGGCTTCCGATATTGCAGACAGCGGAAGTTATTCGCCGTGCGCGCCTGTTTATCGGAATTGACAGCGGTCCAGGACATTTGGCGAATGCGCTAAAAGTTCCCGGCGTCGTCCTGCTTGGGCACTACCACTACTTCCGCAAGTACTGCCCCTATACCGGCTTCTATGCAAGCTCTTCACCATTGGTGAAGCTGGTGAGAAACCCTGTTGGTCCCGTGAGCGAGATCAGCGTAAATGAAGTCGTGGAAGCTGTCCAATATGTGTCCGCAGCAACGAACTACGTTCCCCACAGTCGGTTAGAGCCTTGCGTAAATGTTACACGCATTTGGCCATGGGAAATGCCGAAAGAACCACGAAGCGAGACCATTCTCACTTCCGGATTATTTGATCTCGGCTGGTACGTGGTGCATCATCCGGAGGTAGCAGGCGCATCTCTTCATCCAATCGATCACTATCTGCGCGAAGGTGCTGCAAAGGGCTTTTCTCCAAACCCATACCTTGATTTCAAACAATACCAAGATTCCGATGAGCAAATGTCGCGGCTGGGAATCAACCCGCTCTTGCATTACATCGATCAAGGGTGGCGGGAAAGGCGGCATCTTCCCATACAAGGCGGGACGCCCGATGAGGCTGCGCGAGGGAAAAACTTTGAGGGCATTTTAACAGGCACTACTGCGACGATTTCCGCTCTTACGGATAGTCTTCCAGCTGGCCAAAATCCCGATTTCGACTATCGAACTGGGCAACTGCCTCAGGTGTTTGCATTTTATTTGCCCCAGTTTCATCCGATTGCCGAGAACAACTGGGCTCATGGCATGGGGTTCTCGGAATGGCATAATGTGGTCAAAGCCAAACCGCTGTTCCGGGGGCATTATCAACCCCGCATACCAGGAGAACTCGGCTTTTACGACTTACGATCGGAAGAAGTTCTCCACCAGCAGGTCCGTTTAGCCCAAGAGCATGGAGTATCGGGGTTTTGTTTTTACTACTACTCCTTCCAAGGTCGGAAGTTGCTCTACAAACCAATTGAGAACTTTGTCAAATCGAGCATCGATGCTCCGTTCCTGTGCGTTTGGGCAAATGAAAACTGGACCAAGAGATGGGACGGGGGAGATCAAGAGGTCATCATTGCCCAGCATCACTCGGATGTAGATGATCTCCTGGTTTTGCGCGAACTTGTGCCTTTATTTCATGACAGGCGTTATGTTAAAATTCAAGAAAAGCCTGTTTTTATGGTCTATAAGCCACATCTCTTTCCGAACATCCGCCGCACGGTGGATCTTTGGCGGAAAGAAATAGAGGCCCATGGATTTCCTGGTATATACCTCGTGATGGTCGATGACTGGAGCCTTGATCCTCATCACCCGCGCGATATCGATTTTGATGCTTCCTACGAAATTCCCTCCAACATCGTTCCGCAGGATGTGCTGTGGTCAGATACCTCTGAACTGGAGTTGTGCGAAGGATTCAGCGGAAAAATCGTAGATTATGCGAAATTTGCTCGCTACCATATGGGCAGACCGTATCCGGGATATACGCGTTTTCGGACCGTAATGTTGCCATGGGATAACACGCCGCGATACGGCCGACAGGCCATGGTGCACGTCAATGGCCACGGAGATTCATATAAGCTGTGGCTTCTCCAGGCTTTACTGGATACCTATCAGTATTTTGAACCGGAACAACGGCTTGTGTTTCTACACTCGTGGAATGAATGGTGTGAGGGAACATACTTGGAGCCCGATGGAAAATACGGGAGGTTTTTTCTCGAACAAACGCGAGAAGCGATCGACATTGCGCGGGAGGCTATTTCCGCATCCGGCCTTATGCCGACCACCGAGGTCGCAGCCCAACTTCTAAAGCTGCAGAAGGAGAAAGATTGCGGAGCATTGCTGGTCGTGCATTCGACCAGGATGCAAATGTACTCTGCATGGCGAGATCTTGTTGCAGAGCGGGAGGCAAGGATGCGTTTAGGGGCCGAGTTGAGCGCGCTGCGAAATCGTCTTAATCAGCTCGAACAAGATTGCAGGCAGGCGAATTACGAAAAAGAACAATTGGTATCTTCGATCGAGACAATTCATAGTTCTACTTCGTGGCGTCTCACTGCCCCCTTGCGAAGGGCGGCGATACGAATAAAAGGATTGCTCCAATAGGCTTGGTCTCTTATTGAGATTTATCAAGAAAAGCCCGGAGGTGTAAGTAATTTGGATCCTAAACTCCACCGCGCCGTTGATGGCCGTTATGGGCGAATTGTATTCCTTGCAAACGATATCGGGGCGATAGGTCAATCATTAGCATTGTACGGCGAGTGGGCAGAAAATGAACTAAACTTTGTTCGGCAATTTATACAGCCCGGTGCGACGGTGCTTGACGTAGGGGCGTATGTCGGGACGCACACCTTGGCGTTTGCGCGTTTTGTTGGCTCCGAAGGTCGCGTTGTTGCATTTGAGCCGATGCCGGCGACGTTTGAAGTGCTCAAAGAAAATGTATTGGCGAACAATCTTGTGAATGTCTGCCTCAAACGTGCGGCAGCGGGCGACCGCACAGGGTTTATCGAGATCCCGGAGACCGATGTCGCCGGGGAGGCAAGTTTTGGAAGCACCTCGCTCAAGGGCCGGCATATTGACGAGCAGGAAAACCCAGAAGAGACGGCTTTCTTGCAGACCAAAGCAGCGAAAGTTCCGGTCATTACCATTGATGATCTACGTCTTGCGAGCTGTTCTTTCATCAAAATTGACGCTGAGGGCATGGAAAGCGCAGTTATTCGAGGTGCTGCGAACACAATTAGGTTACATACGCCAACAATCTATGCGGAATGCAATTCTGTAGCTGATGGATGGAAGACAGTAGAGCAACTCCAAGCGCTTGGCTACGAAGTAAGGCTGCATATTGTGGATGCCTTCGCCCCGGACAATTTCTTCGGGGTGCAGCAGAATATTTTTGGCCAAGCGCGCGAGGCAGCGTTGGTTGGTGTTCCGTCGCACCAGAAGGAGCGACTCGATGCACTTACGATTCGGCCCTGCGAACTCCTGGTTAGGATCGAAACGGCGGACGATCTTGTTCTTGGCCTCCTCAACAAACCGCAATACGCCGCGGAAATCTTGGCGCCAAGTACTGCGGCCGGTAGTGGGGCGGATGCTTGGCTGAACGAGATGACCTCTCTCCGCTTAGAGAAAGATCGCTTGGAGAATGAGAAGGCCTGGGCGAAAGAAGCAATTGCTGAGGAGCGGACACTCAGGGAGCAAACAGCGCAGACCCTCGCCCATCAGCTGCATGCAATGCAGAATCAACTCGAGAATGAGGCGGCCCGGGCGAAAGAAGCGATTGCTGAGGAGCGGACACTCAGGGAGCGAACAGCGCAGACCCTCGCCCGTGAGTTGCAAGCGATGAGGGAACAATTTGCCGATGTAGAGCGGAAACTCAACCTCTATCGCGCCGAGGCGGATAACAAAACTGCCTTATTTGAAGCTGCGATGCGTCAAGCACAATTCGCGCGTGATCTTGCCGATGCCGCGTCGCGTAGCGCCGAAAGGGCAAAGCGAGAAAAGGAGCAGGCTCTTGCGATGCGGGCGGAACTGGTAGTGCGGGTCGAGGAAATGATCAGCCGGCAGCTGGAATATGAGAAGCAGCTTCATGCCATTTACACTTCTACGTCATGGCGTCTCACCGCTCCGGCACGCAAAATAATGGGTTGGTTGCGCCGGCGCTTTGTGGCCGGTTGATTATAAGTGAGACTCACCAATGAAAGAATTTGAAATGAAAGAACTTGACGCGATCTTGGATGAACAGAGTTCCAATGAAAGTGTAAACTATTCACGGCGCCTTGCCGTGATGTTTCAGCCTGAGTCCTATAGCGAGTTTCAAGCTCACCCCGATTTTGACGAGGCATACCGGCGCTGGATTACAATGGATTCCTATCGTAGGTTTGACATGGTCCGCCTGTGGAGCTTCGTTTTGAATTTGAAGCACACCTTAGCTCAATGCACAGGATCGGTGGCCGAGCTTGGTGTCTATAAGGGTCAATCTTCGGCGGTTCTTAGCTATTACGCAGAGAAATTTCAGAGAAAGATGTATCTTATTGATACATTCCAAGGATTCAGCGAGCAGCAGTTTGAAGAGAATATGGGAGAGGGCAAGCAAAAGGCTTTTAAGGACACCAGCCTGGAGGCCGCTCGTGCGGTGGTAGGCAATTACTCTCAAAACCGCTGGGTTGTAGGGGTGTTTCCGGACTCGATAACGGATGAGATGCAAGCAGACACATATGCTTTTGTTTCAATTGACTGTGATCTCTATGAACCAATTCTGGAAGGCGTTAAATTTTTCTGGCCGCGCATGAATATAGGGGGCGTAATTTTCATTCATGACTACTCCAACCCCCATCGGCCTGGCGTAAGTCGGGCCGTTGACGAATTCTGCAACATCACCGGAGCCAGAGGAATTCTTCTTCCGGATCTTGCAGGTTCTTTTGTCTTGGTCCGTCAAGACACATCTCAATGCGGAGGGAGAACGACTCTAACGCAGCCATCTTATGAAAAACAGGAAACACTGCAGCATGCTGATGCCGATCGTGATGCGATCGTTGCTCTTGCCGTAGAACGAGCACTCGCAGCTGTTCGGGCGGAATATACTGCATTGCCCCGTTTTGCCTATCACCTTCCGCTCGATTATAATGTGCAGACTTTGCCGCCACGGTTTGATCCACCGGTCTGGGTAGAAGGAGAAAGCCTGCCACTGCCACCGCCAGCCGAACGGCACGGGCATGCAGCCGATGATGCCGGCTATCTGGATTGGGGAAAATATGATCATGACGTGATATTGAATTACATTCGAAACACGTTGCCCTCGCTTGAGGGATTATCGGTGATGGATTTTGGTTGCTCATCCGGCCGCGTTCTCCGACATTTTCGCTCGGAAATGCAAAACCACGGCTGGAAGTTGACAGGCGTCGATGTTTCGGCACGCAGGATAGAGTGGCTGCGCCGATATTTTCCGCCCGAATTCCAGGTATACACAGGATCGGTGCTCCCTATCCTGCCGTTTGAGTCGAATAGCTTTGATGCTATCTATGGCGTTAGCGTATTTACCCACATCAAGTTTCTATGGGATATGTGGCTGCTCGAATTGCGGCGCGTTCTCAAGCCCGGTGGCGTATTAATACAGAGCATCCACACAGAACATGCCTGGGATTTCTTCGCTCAGCATGGTCACGAAGATTGGGCGCGCGATGCTCTTGGCCAAATGATTGTAGATAAAAAACTTATGCCTGCGGAATTTGTTTATTATGGCGACATCGATAAAAACCAAGTCTTCTGGAAGAAAGAAATCGCACTCGCCTTTTGGAGCCGTTATTTGAGAGATGTCAAAATATATCCCCCACCCGAGAGATACAGTTATCAAGATTGGATCGTCGCTCGGAAGTAGCCTCGCGTTCCTGGATCTTGCCCCGTAAACGTGGCGGGGCGGCCCCTCCCTTTGTTCTCCTCAGCGGTTGATGCGCTGTTGACGCGTGTTCCTGTTTTGTTCTAATTTGCCGCCCCATGAAACCGGCAGTCGGAACACGCGCAAAAATCCTGGCCTCCTTGGCCAAAGCAGGGTTTGAAACCGCGGCAAAGCGTGAAAGGATCCCGCTTGGCCATCGGGCGGCCGATGCTTGCCTCAAAGGCGGACTCGGCCTGGGGGCGTTGCATGAGATCTTTGCCTCTTCCGGCCATGAAGCCGCAGGCTCGGTTTTTGCCGCTGCCTTGGCCTTTCGGGCATCGCCGAAACGGCACTTTTTGTGGATACGCCAGGATTGCGCCGCGCGCGCATTCGGCGAGCTTGCAGCCGCGGGCCTGCTCGAACTCGGCATCACACCGGCACGCATGCTTCTCGTGCGGCTTACGCATGCGGCCGATGTGCTTCGCGCGGCAAATGATGCCCTATCCTCCGCCGCGTTGGGAGCCGTGGTGATGGAGATCCCCAACACTCCGAAAGTTCTTGAACTAGTGGCAAGCAAAAGGCTTGCGCTTGCCGCTGCCCGCAGCGGTGTGGCCGCTATCCTGCTGCGCTTGCAGGCAACACCGGAGCCGAGTGCCGCAGAAACGCGCTGGCAAGTGCGCGGGCTGCATTCGCCGATAAATGCCGAGAACTGGGGCTTGCCGCTCATCGAGGCAGAGCTCGTGCGCAACCGGTATGGGTGCACCGGGCGCTGGGTTATGGAGTGGAAGAGTGACGAGGGTTGCTTCCGGGAACCGCACGCGGCGCCTTCTGGCGCTCTGGTTTCCGCGGCTTTCGACCGATCGGCTGCATAGGTGCCGGCAGGCGCACGGCCCTGAGGCCGAAGCGGCAAGCGCAAACGCGCCGCCGCTGGCCGTAGTTGCCAAGCGCGATCATGCGCTGCGGATTACTGCGCTCGATCGCCAAGCAACTGCCTGTGGGCTCTCCTCCGGAATGACCCTTGCGGATGCGCGCGCCATTGTGCCGAACCTCGAGGTTGTCGAGGCCGATGAGGCAGCGGACTTCCATCTCCTGGAACGCATCGCTGACTGGTGCGGGCGTTTTACGCCATTCGTAGCGCTCGATCCGCCGTGCGCTCTCCTGCTCGACATCACGGGCGTTGCCCATCTCTTCGACGGCGAAGCGGCCTTGCTTGACCAAATCCGTGCAGAGCTTGCGCAGCGTGGCTTCGCGGTGCGCGGCGCAATTGCCGGAACGGCCGCCGCAGCCCGGGCGCTGGCACGCTATCAAAACGGAGTGGTCGCACCGCCGCAGAAGGAAGCAGAACTCATCGCGCGGCTGCCCGTCGAGGCGCTCTTTCTCGACCCCGCCACCACCCATGCTTTGCGTCGCGCCGGCTTGAAAACCATCGGCCAGGTGGCCGAGCGCCGCCGCTCCGAACTTACGGCGCGCTTCGGCAGCCAGATGGTGTTCATGCTCGATCACGCGCTCGGCCGTGTGGAACTGCCCATCACGCCGCGCCTGCCGACGCCTGATTATCGCGCCGAAAGGCAGTTTGCCGAACCCGTTATCACCCACGAGGGGATCCTGGCCACACTCGCCTCGCTCGCTTGCTCCCTCGCTGCCGTCATGGAGAAGCAAGGCCTTGGTGCGCGTCGGCTCGAGGCCGTTTTCTTTCGCAGCGATGGTGCCGTGCGCTGCATCGCCATCGAAACCGCGGCACCCACGCGCGATGCGGGCATCATCGCACGGCTGTTTCGGGAAAAGATCGATGCGCTTGCCGATCCGCTCGATCCGGGGTTTGGGTTTGACACAATCCGGCTAAGTGCAAGCCGCACCGAACGCGTCGAAGCCTGCCCTTCGGATTTCGCAGCAGAGGCGGAACAGCAAAAAGAACTCCATTTCCTGATCGACCGGCTTGCCGCGCGCTTCGGCAGTGAGCGCGTGCTTTTGTTTCAGCCGAACAACACGCATATTCCGGAAGCGGCTTTTGTTCTCGTTCCGGCCCAGTCGGCAAAACCGACGCAAGACGCATGGGTTGCTGTTCGCAGCTGGGGCGAGGCGCCGCGCCGGCCTTTGCGGATATTTGCCAACCCCGAGTCCGTGGATGTTATGGCCGAAACTCCGGAAGGCCCGCCGCGCCAATTCCGCTGGCGGCACGCACTGCATACGGTGCGCCGGGTTGAAGGTCCCGAACGCATCGCCATGGAATGGTGGCGCCATGAAACGCCGCAGCCCACGCGCGATTATTTCCGGATAGAGGATGAGCAGGGCTGCCGTTTCTGGCTTTACCGCGAAGGCATTTATGGCCGCGAGACGCTTGCCCCGCGATGGTTCCTGCAGGGTCTGTTCGCATGAACCGCTATGCCGAAATCGCCGTGACCACGAATTTCTCGTTTCTGCGCGGCGCCTCACATCCGCATGAATTTGCGCTTGCCGCCCAGGCGCATAACCTCGATGCGATCGGCATTGCCGATCGCAACACGCTTGCAGGTGTGGTGCGTGCTTATGAGGCCTTGAGAGAGATAAAGGAAGATACGGGGAAAGCCCCGAAGCTTCTCGTTGGCGCGCGACTGGTGTTCGTGGACGGCACGCCCGAGATTCTTGCCTACCCGTCCGATCGTACCGCTTACGGCCGGCTTTGTCGCCTGTTGAGCGAGGGCAAGCTGCGCGCGCCCAAAGGCGAATGCCTGCTGACGTTAGAAGATTTGCTCAAATGGCAGGAAGGTCTGCTTCTTGTTCTCATGCCGCCGCATCCCGGCCGAACGGCAACGGAAATCGGCCCGCCTGCGAAAAGTTGGAATCAGAACCTCGCGCGGAAACAAGGCGGCTCCGGGGTAATCCCGAAAGAGAAATTTGCAAAAACGCTTTTGGCAAGCTCTCAAGAGTTGGAGGCGCTTTTGATAAAGCTGAAGCATGCGGCGCCTGGCCGCGTGTGGCTCGGCGCCTTTATGCCCTATCGCGGCGATGATCGCCGCCGCCTGAAAAACTGGCAGCGCATTGCGCATGCCGCCGGCGTCCCCCTCATCGCCACCAACGACGTGCTTTACCACACGCCCGAGCGCCGCGAACTGCAGGATGTTCTCACCTGCATTCGCGAACATCTCACGCTTGAGGCCGCGGGCCGTCTTCTTGAAGCCAATGCCGAGCGCTATCTGAAATCGCCGGATGAAATGGCGCGGCTTTTCCGTGATGCCCCCGAAGCCGTTGCCGAAACGATCCGCTTTGCCGAGCGCATTACCTTTTCGCTCGATCAACTTCAATACCATTATCCGGACGAGCCAGTGCCCAAGGGCAAGACGGCGGATCAGCACCTTGCGGATCTCACTTGGGCGGGCGCAGTGGAACGTTATCCGGGTGGCATTCCCGATTCCGTCCGTGAAACCTTATGCAAAGAGCTGGCGCTGATCAAAAAGATGCAGATTGCGCATTATTTCCTTACCGTATACGATCTGGTGTGTTTTGCAAAGTCTCGGGGTATTTTGTGCCAGGGGCGCGGCTCGGCGGCCAATTCGGCCGTTTGTTTCGTGCTCGGGATTACCAATGTTGATCCCACCGAGATCGACCTTCTTTTCGAGCGCTTTGTTTCAGAAGAGCGGCGGGAGCCGCCGGATATCGACGTCGATTTCGAGCATGAGCGGCGCGAGGAGGTTATCCAATATATCTATCAACGCTATGGCCCTCACCGCGCGGCGCTGACCGCTGCCCGCATTTGCTATCGCTCCCGAAGCGCCATTCGCGAAGTGGGAAAGGTCTTTGGCCTTAGCGAGGACATCACAGCCAGGCTTGCCAGCAGCGTGTGGGGAAGCCGGGACGATGAGCTTAAGGCAAGCGAAGTTCGGCAAGGCAGGTTCGACCCTGAAAATCTTGTCATTGCAAGGGCGGTTCGGTACGCCAACCAGATTATCGGCTTTCCCCGGCATCTTTCGCAGCATGTCGGCGGCCTTGTACTGAGCAATGATCGGCTGGATGAAATCGTTCCCATCGGCCCTGCCACCATGAAAGATCGTTTCTTTATCGAATGGGACAAGGATGATATCGACGCGTTGCGCATGATGAAGGTCGATGTGCTGGCGCTTGGCATGCTGACCTGTATCCGCAAGGCTTTTGCCCTTATCGAGAAGCACGAGCACAAGCGTTTGAATCTTGCCGCCGTGCCGCGCGAGGATCCGGCCGTCTATGCCATGCTGCAAAAGGCCGATGCGATTGGCGTGTTTCAGGTGGAAAGCCGGGCGCAGATGAACATGCTTCCGCGCCTGAAGCCCAAAACATTTTACGATCTTGTTATTGAAGTGGCAATCGTGCGGCCGGGTCCCATTCAGGGCGACATGGTGCATCCTTATCTCAGGCGCAGGAGCGGGCAGGAGGCGGTTACATATGAATCGCCGGCGCCGGAGCACGGACCGCCGGATGAGCTTCATGCCGTGCTGGACAAAACGCTGGGCGTTCCTCTGTTCCAAGAGCAAGCGATGAAGCTTGCCATTGTGGCGGCGAAGTTTACACCGGCCGAGGCCAATGGGCTTCGGCGCGCGATGGCGACCTTCCGCAATATCGGCACGATCGATCGCTTTCGCCGAAAGCTGATCGAAGGCATGGTGGCCCGGGGCTATCGGCGCGAATTTGCCGAACGTTGCTATCGCCAAATCGAGGGTTTCGGTTCATACGGCTTTCCGGAAAGCCATGCGGCGGCATTCGCGCATCTTGTTTATGTTTCGGCCTGGATCAAGTGTTTTCATCCTGCGGCATTTGCTTGTGCGTTGTTGAATTCGCAGCCGATGGGGTTTTATGCGCCGGCCGAGATCGTGCGCGATGCGCGCGCGCATGGGGTGGAAGTTCGCCCTGTTGATGTGAATTTCAGCGAATGGGACAATACGCTTGAGCGAGGCGCAAACGGCGCGCTTGCTTTGCGTTTGGGTTTCCGGCAAATCGGCGGTTTTAGCCAGGCCTGGGCTGCCAAGTTGGTTGGCGCGCGCGGCAATGGCTATGCCGATATGGAGAAATTGATTCACCGCGCAGGCCTGCCCAAACGCGCGCTGATTATTCTGGCAGAGGCCGACAGCTTCGGTTCGTTGGGCATTGATCGGCGCACGGCTCTTTGGCGCCTGCGTCGTATTTCCGAGCCCCAAGCGCTGCCGCTGTTCGAAGCCCAGCACGTTGAGGAACAAGAACCCGAAGAGCTTGCCCCTCTGCCAACCATGCCGCCGAGCGAGCACGTGCTTGTGGATTACGAGATGCTGAGGCTTTCGCTGCGTGCGCATCTGATGGAGTTTTTGCGCGATCTTTTCGCGGCGGAAGGCGTGCTGAGCTGCGCCGAGATCGGCACTGCACCCGACGGTGTGCACGCGGCTGCAGCCGGTATTGTGCTGGTTCGCCAGATGCCGGGGGAGGCCGGCGTGGTATTTGTGACGTTGAGCGATGAGACAGGAATGTGCAATGTCGTGGTCTGGCCGAAGCTTGTGGAGCGCTTTCGCCGTGAGGTGATGAGCGCGCGCCTGATGCTGGTGGAGGGAAGGGTGCAGAGGAGCCCGGAGGGTATTGTGCATCTCGTGGCGGAGCGGATTACCGATCGCACTGTTGAGTTAGAGCGGCTTTCCGAGGATTATGGGGCAGCGCTTTCCGGCCGTGTGCGAGCGGGGCAATATGTTCACTGTCATCCGCGCAATGAGCGGGTTATACCGAGATCGCGGGATTTTCATTAAACATTCCGCGACAGACATTGCTGCGTGTTTTGGTTTCTCAAAGCTTCAATGAGGCCGAGGCGTGTACGCCTCGGATAACTGCATGAGGTCTATTTTAACCATAGACGGAAGGAGCAGCTTCAATGAGGCCGAGGCGTGTACGCCTCGGATAACTCTGTCACAGACAGATGCGCATTTTCTCCCTCCAAAAGCTTCAATGAGGCCGAGGCGTGTACGCCTCGGATAACTCGGCTCTTCGGGGTCTTCTATGTCGATATAAATCGGCTTCAATGAGGCCGAGGCGTGTACGCCTCGGATAACCTGGAGCGTAGAAGAGAGTGTAGAAGAGAGTTACGACGCTTCAATGAGGCCGAGGCGTGTACGCCTCGGATAACTCATCCCATTCTTCATCCTCCCAAGCGTGGACTGGGCTTCAATGAGGCCGAGGCGTGTACGCCTCGGATAACGCGGTTTTTTGCCCAAACCGTTTCATAGCTGCAACGGTGCTTCAATGAGGCCGAGGCGTGTACGCCTCGGATAACGAAGACGGCCGTACAGGGATGTGGATTCTATTCATAGCTTCAATGAGGCCGAGGCGTGTACGCCTCGGATAACGTTCGCCCCTCTATGCAAATTGCAGAGCAGTATAGGCAGCTTCAATGAGGCCGAGGCGTGTACGCCTCGGATAACAGCGATAGGCGATTACGCCTTACCGTTTCGGGGTAGGCTTCAATGAGGCCGAGGCGTGTACGCCTCGGATAACCAGCGCGTATTCCATTTAGTTTTTCTCCCTTCCTTAGGGCTTCAATGAGGCCGAGGCGTGTACGCCTCGGATAACTTGTTGTAGATAAAAGGAGAAGCGAATGATTCGTAGAGCTTCAATGAGGCCGAGGCGTGTACGCCTCGGATAACTTGATCTCCATTAGGAGCCCTCCAAAGGTTCAAAAATTAGCTTCAATGAGGCCGAGGCGTGTACGCCTCGGATAACACCGCGTGACGCCAAAAGGGCGCATCCTTCCTGTCCCGCTTCAATGAGGCCGAGGCGTGTACGCCTCGGATAACGCGGCAGCCCGTCACCCGGATCAGCCCGGAGTAGCCCGCTTCAATGAGGCCGAGGCGTGTACGCCTCGGATAACGCGGTACCGTCAAGGAATACCGCTATATCGTTAGCGGCTTCAATGAGGCCGAGGCGTGTACGCCTCGGATAACTGCTTCCGGATATCGCGTGTTTACCCACGCGTTTGACGCTTCAATGAGGCCGAGGCGTGTACGCCTCGGATAACCATTGCTTCGTCGAAAGATGAGGCAAAGAAGATGGTGCTTCAATGAGGCCGAGGCGTGTACGCCTCGGATAACGGCCCCATGTTGAGAAAGGGGTAAGCGCGAAAGCGGACGCTTCAATGAGGCCGAGGCGTGTACGCCTCGGATAACGTCTACAGCTAACAATTTAGTTAGCAGTAATCTTCATTTGCTTCAATGAGGCCGAGGCGTGTACGCCTCGGATAACGGAGATTGAGGGTGCTGACCAATACGGTATGCGCAGAGCGCTTCAATGAGGCCGAGGTGTGTACGCCTCGGATAACCGCGCAATGGATACTGCGCACTATACACTACGTAGTGGCTTCAATGAGGCCGAGGCGTGTACGCCTCGGATAATCGAATTCATTACACGGTAATCCGCGCAGAAATTCTAGCTTCAATGAGGCCGAGGCGTGTACGCCTCGGATAACGGCACAAAAAGCAACAAAATTTCACAAAAATGTGTTGAGCTTCAATGAGGCCGAGGCGTGTACGCCTCGGATAACGAAGAGTTTGTTGAAGATTCAAAGCACAAGAAATTGCTTCAATGAGGCCGAGGCGTGTACGCCTCGGATAACTGTGAGAACGCCAGAAATGGCGCTAGATATAGCGCTAGCTTCAATGAGGCCGAGGCGTGTACGCCTCGGATAACCGGGCGGCGTGCTGCAACGTGAGCGTCCGGGAGAGGACGCTTCAATGAGGCCGAGGCGTGTACGCCTCGGATAACTGCATGAGGTCTATTTTAACCATAGACGGAAGGAGCAGCTTCAATGAGGCCGAGGCGTGTACGCCTCGGATAACTCTGTCACAGACAGATGCGCATTTTCTCCCTCCAAAAGCTTCAATGAGGCCGAGGCGTGTACGCCTCGGATAACCTTGTAGCAAAATTGCTAAACCTAATAACTTATGGAGGCTTCAATGAGGCCGAGGCGTGTACGCCTCGGATAACCTAGCGCTCGAAGCCTAGCGCTCGAGCACGACACCTCGCTTCAATGAGGCCGAGGCGTGTACGCCTCGGATAACTATGACGTTCAAACCACAATCTGCAAGACTATAAATGCTTCAATGAGGCCGAGGCGTGTACGCCTCGGATAACACCGCGTGACGCCAAAAGGGCGCATCCTTCCTGTCCCGCTTCAATGAGGCCGAGGCGTGTACGCCTCGGATAACGTTTCAATTTCCATGGGGTAAGCACAATAATATATTTGCTTCAATGAGGCCGAGGCGTGTACGCCTCGGATAACATTGGGATTTTTGTAGTAACTAACGAAATAGGAGGCTGCTTCAATGAGGCCGAGGCGTGTACGCCTCGGATAACGCGACCCATTCATTGCTGAAGATATCAAAAATGACAAAGCTTCAATGAGGCCGAGGCGTGTACGCCTCGGATAACTCCCACCTTACAAGCTTTTGTAGAAAAAGGCAATCCCACTCCGTTTTCGAACGGTGCTTCGAAGCCGAGGACGATAGCTGCGACACCCCCCACCCGATCCGTATCGACAATGTCAAAGAACCCAGTAATTTCAACACTCTCGTAAGATTCGAGCGGGGCAGGGGGGCGACGCGTCACATCACCGCTCGAAACCATCCGGCGGAGAGGAACCATTGCCGAACCGAACACCCCCCTTCTTCCCAACCCTCGCAATTCCGACCGACCTAAACGACCTGTTAGATCACAACAGCGCGGCGCTCAATCTTTGAAAACGTCTTGCCAATGCTCTGCACCGCCAACTCTATCTTATCCGCCGGCCCAATATCAATCAGTAAAACATGATCCTCGCCATTTTTGACCAATGCGCGCAGCTCCGTTTCAAGCTCGGCGCGCCGGCGCTGCGTCAGGCGGCATTGAAACACCGAAAGCTGCAGCCACTCGCCATATCCCTGCATTGCCTTGAACACACTCCGCCACCGCTTTGGGTCGGAAATATCGTAGGTGACAATAAAAAGGTGTTCATCTGCCATCAGGTTTACTCAGCGCGGCAAATAATGCGGATAACTCGGTAACTCTCCAAGCAGGAAGCGTGAAAGCAAACGCGCTTGCACCAGCAGCATGCGGCGCATGCTCACTTGATAGCCGAAAATCGGGTGCGTGGTCTCCTGCGAAAGCCGGCGCTCAAACGCTTCGATAAAGCGGCGGCGCCCTGCTTGCGTGAGTGCCGTGCCTGTGACAGCCACAATAAAGTCATTCGGTCCGATCTCGCCGGTATTGACCACAGACAACACAACCGAATCCGCAATGATTGCGCGGAAGGGCTCCATAAGATCAAGCGCCAGCGCGGGGCGGCCGTAGCGCGGCGCATGGTAGAAACCGCGATAAGGATCAAGCCCCACCGAGGCTAGCGCGATGGTCAGATGCCGGGTGAGCATCGCATAGGCCAGCGAAAGCATCGCATTCACCGGATCCGCCGGCGGGCGGCGATTGCGCGCCTCGAAGCGAAACGGCGCCAATTCCTCGGCCCCATGTTTCTCTTCCGGCTGCTTCAAAAGGCTCGCGAAGGCGCGGAAGTAAACCGCCGCCGCATCGCCTTCCACGCCAAGCAGCTGCGTGAGCGTTGCAGCGCCTTCCGCAGATCTGCGCGCAACCGAAAGCCGCTCCAGCACCGCTTGCCGCTCTTCCACCGGCCCGCGCCAGTTCCTGCGAAGCATGGTCCGTTGGTTTGCAATCTTCGCCTGGACAAGGTCTTTTGCAAATCTCAGGCACGCGGCTTCGTCGAAACTCATGCGATATTGCGCCGTGCGAACCTCGACATTGCGATGGCCGATGCCATGGGCAACGCCGCGGAACCAGCCGCCGTAACTGTGGAAGGTGACGGGAATTTCCCGCTCCAGCAGAGCCGCAAGCGCCGGCGCGGTGATCGAGACATTGCCGAAGAGCGCGACATCGGAAATATCGATCAAGCGCACTTGTGCCTCGCCCTGTTCCTCATGGGTGATTTTGAGAATTTCGCCTTCTTTGCTGATCCGGGCGCGCTGCGATTGCACAATGAGCGGCAGCGCCTCGTCAGGTGGAACGGCGATGGGACGCGGCGCAAGAGAGGATCCCGAAAGCGCGCGCACTTCATCCGGCAGGCAGATCGTGACCAGCGCACAGCGTGGGCATTTCGGGCTATCTTGGAGCGGGGGCGGGATGCGGCTTTGCGAAACCATCAGGCGCAAGGCATTGACCGCTTCGCGCGCCGCCGTGCGCAGGGATTCGTCCAGCACCACCCGAACGCGCTCGCGGCTCTCGGCATAGTAGATGGCGCCCTCTGCGACGCGGTAGCCGTGCTCTTCCAGCAGCAGCGCCTGCAGGCAGATCTGGATGCGCTCCGGCTCATAAGCGCCCTGCGCCACGTGCGGGCGTTTGCCGCGCTTGTAATCGATGGGCGTGACGAGGCCGTCTTCCGCCTCGACAATGTCGAGCTTGGCAATGACGCCGAGTGTCATGGAAGAGAGCGTGAGCGAACGGCTGACAATCTTTCCGGTCTGATCTGTGTTAGCGTTATTTTCGGTCTTGCCGGCGTTGTCGGCCGCCGGGGTTTCACCCTCTTCCAACGCTTGCGGCGCCGGCAGCGGCGCATTCGGCTTATCCACGCGGGCGTGAACGCGATGGCCTTCGGCGGTATCGCCGGTTTCCGCCCATTCGCCTTGCGTCCACATCAGGTAGGCAAGCCGCGGGCAATAGACGAACTCATTCACCATCCGCGCGGGAATCAGCGGCGTATCGCCGCTGACCGGCGGCGCGGGGAGGTGGAGTTCGAGTTGGGAGCCGGTCATCGCGCTTGCGTTCGGCCCTATTGCTCTTCAGCTGCCACGAACAGCCCGCCACCAAAATGCCGATCGCGGCCCAATATGAGGGGGCCGGCCACAGCAGTGCGAAAGAAAAGCCGCACATGGCCGAAAACACCCAAACCCCGCTTGCCATGAACGTCTGCGATTTCAATCCGTGGCCGTGGCAATCCGACACGCAGGCATTCTGCAAGAAGATCGGCTTCAAGAGCGGCGGCGGCATCACGAAACTTCGCATGCCGTGTGAGGCAATACGGCGTTAAGCTTCTCCATGTCTGCGATGGCGCGAACAACGGATCGTCCGACGGATCCACAGCGCTCGGAACAAGAACGAGCTTTCCGGCTGCGCCGGCGCGCAACTCCCGGAAATCTTCAAGAGCAGCCGCGAGCAAAGGCAGATAACGCTCGCATTCGTCCCGCCGAGCATCGCGATGTTCCACGAGATGCGGGGCAAGGATCAGCAATCGCGTCCGCGGTGCATCGAACGCAAAAACCAAATGCTCATGCCGGCCGGGACGGGACACAGCGCCGTCGGCCGCATGGCCCGTGAAAAAAGTCGGCAGGGAGTCGCGGCCGCTTTTTTCCTGCTCTTTCTGCACGCGCGCCATAACGGCGCGGCGCAGGGCGCGCGTGAGCAAGCGCGGCTCGGCTTGATCTGTCAACCCATCCGCAATCGCAAAGACAAAGACACCGTCTGTGCGCCGGACGGGCGCCATCAAACCAAGCCCCAAATAACGACCGTCGCCGATCAGAAGCGGGCCTCGAACCGCTTGCGCGAATGCAATCTCCACATGCCACAACCGTTCTTTGGGAAAGCGTGTTCCCGCTGCGAAGGCCTCTGCGCGCTTCCCCTTGCTCTCGAAGGGTTCGCGCTGAACCCGGATTGCTTGCACCGGCACGTCGATATCGGCGTGACGCAATGCTTGCCGCACCGCCATTGCCGCTGTTGCATTCTCGCGCGCGCGCTCGGTGCCGCCTTTTGCTTCTTCCTGTATCCGGCGAGGATCGATGCGGCGACGCGCGGCATGCTCCGGCAGGGCCGCGGGAGTGATGCTGCGCCAAAGGCGAGCCGCTGCCGCGTTCTCCAGGCCGTAATGAGCGAGCATCGTGCGGTCGGCCGCCGGAACCAGTTCCACGATTTCGCCAGTTTCCTTGTTGCTTCCGACGACAACCCCGGAAAAAGCCCAAGCGATATCGTCCGCGGCGATAGGGCAATCCGGCGGGACCGTAACGAGCACGCGCCGGATGGAGCGTTCCGTTTGTGCATGGCCTATGGATGGCAGAGGTGTAATGCGGATGCGCCGTGCCTTGTCGGCATCTTTCGCATTGCGGCCGATAAAGACCTTTTCGATGCAGACATCGCGCTTTGCATCCTCGCTGCGCCATGTAGAGGTTTTTAATCGCTTGGCAGCCAAATCCCGAATTTTTTCGGTAACCGCAACAATGCGGTCGAGGGGCTGCGGCACGAAGGCATCGCCCTTTTTGATCTCAAAGAGAAGAAAAGTGTCGGGGCTGTTGTAAGGAACCGGCCTAAAATTGGGCTTCGGTGCCTGCGAGAAAAGCTGTCTACTTCCTTTGTCGATGGTTTTGAACCGCTTCCCCATCTTCTCGAAACGTTCCATAAGGCTCGTCAGCGAACCGGGATGAGGGCATAAAAGCGTATTGCCGCTACCGCCCTCGTTCGGGCGCCACAGTCTGCCGCCATGCGCGCGAAGGTGTTCCTCAACCTCGGCTTCATCGGCGATAATATCGCCGATCGCCCATGCCATGTCGACACCGCGGCCGAGTTGATAAAGATTCTGTGCTATCTCGCAGATCGTGCGGGCGTGGCGTTCGGCGTCCGCGCCATCCTCAAATCTCCAGGCATAAAGCAACGGAATGGCGGCATCGAACAGTCGCGGCCGAATGGTCTTGGCTGCCTTTATCTCTTGAATCCGTTCGAGACAGCCGCCGACGGCGTCCAGATCGTTATTCGGAACATAAGTGTTGAAGGAACTCCCTGCATAGGCCGTTGGCGCCGCAATAGGCGGAGCATTCAGGCGCTCCAGCCACTCCAAAGCTTCAACCACTTGGCCCGAAAGCTTTTCACCGCGTGCGGCGCCGGCAACCAATGCCTGAAACAAACGCGCAGGCGATGGCGGCCAGTCGCCCATGCCGTGATAGCGGCCGTCGTGAAAGCAGACGGAGATGAGAAGGGTGGTCATGGTTTATGACGCTGCTTTTGCCTTCAGGTTCTTCGGTTTTTTCTTGTCTAATTCTTTCAAGTCTGCCTGCGCCAATTCCCTCTTGAAGATGACGCGCCGATCCGGTCCCACACCAAATTTCTCTGCTGCCGCTTTGGCGTAATCGAACGCGATGCCGGCAGAAAGCTCGACGGGCATACGGCTGCCGGTGCGAGTAACGGCAACCCATTGCGCGGGTGTTTTCTCATCCGGCACCAATAGGCATCCCTGACGGAGAAAACCATCCAACGGCTCGGTCGCGGCTACCAGTGCAAGGCCGAGAATATATCGCCTCAGATCCTGCGCGTTCTCACCGTTGAGCTTGCGCAAGGCAATCAGGTTCACTGTGATAGTGCGCTCGATCGGCCCTCTTGCCACCACGCCACCGTGCTCCCCGGTTGCCGGCACATGTACGAACCCGCGCTGTGCGAGAGGACTCTCCTTTTTGCCCTCCGCTTTCTCCTTGTCCTCCTCGGAAAAGACCTCGAGGGCAGCGTAATCGAGTGCCGGATTGTATTGGGCGGAGCGATGCAATTCGTCCACGTCCCAGGCTCGAATGATCGACTGGACAAGCCGGGGCAGTTTGGCTTGGGTGTCGCGTGAATCCCATACGCCGAAGACGAGCGAGGTCGGCGCAAGCTTCGCCAATTTCGATGCATCGCCTGTGTCGAGAAAGAGCTTGAATGCTTCCTGTGCCTCGTCTTTCAAATCTGACGAGCGGATGACGGCATCGCCGAGACGGTGCCCTGCTTCAAGAATCGACACCGTTTTTTCGTTTCCATAAACAATGTCAATTTGGGGCACGAGCTTGGCGCGCGGATTTTCTGTCTCACCCGGCTTCACCGCCTTGAAGATCGGCTCCATGCGGTTGGCCTGGCTGCCGACGCTATCGATGGTCACAACCTTGGTGCCATCGGAAAGTGTATCGATGTTGTAACCGATATCGGCATAGGTTGGCGGGAAGATCACACTGCCTTCCCCCTCGACAGGTAAAAGCCTCTGTTTGCAAACAAGGGCCACCGGGCCGTCCCTATTATCGGCCCAATCATTAATGGTGTCGAATGTCAGCGATGTCATGAGCTTGGCTCCTCCTCAGCGAAAGTGACGACTTTATTCTTACCGGACAAATTCAATTCGAACCGAAACCGCCTCAGCGGAACGGCAGGGAGAACACCGGCCAGCGCGGCTCGCGCAAGCATGATCGGCAAGTTTACGCCCCAAACGGCGTATCGAACCTGCCGCACACCGAATTCGACGGGGCGGGCATTTTGTAGCCCCCAAGCCGCGAGAAACTCCACTACGGGCGATGCTTCAATCGCATGCTTGTGTTCGTTCGGCGAATAGCCGGCATCGATGGCTGTCCACGCTCCACGCGGATCGAAATTGAAACTGCCGCCCATGGGGGCCAGCACATCAAATGGCGCCTTAACCAGCGCTACCCGATTTTCTTCCCACAATTGCCGTACACCTTTTGTCTTTAAGTCATCTTTTTGCCCATGGGACTTCTGCTTTTTGTTCGGCTTGGCGTGGACGCCTATGAGCATGGCGCGCGCGATGGCGTACGCCGAGCGATTACCGGCATAGAGTTTGAAATTATTTCGGCTCGACCCATCAGCCCAATGGTCAAGTTCGACAACAGGCCTACTTCCGCCGCCAAACCTGATGGGAAGAGCCATTCGGTCACCGGTTTTCGCCGGAAAGGTGACGGAAAATTCCGACGAAACCGCCTCCCCGGCGGCTTCGTCCGTATTCTCATCGTCGTCCGCATCCTCCTCTTCCGCATCTTCTCCTTTCTTTGCAGGCTGACCGCTGTAGCCAATCAGTTTCCATTGCTTTGGCTCCGCTTCAGCCAGGAATTCAAGAACTGCTTCGAATGGATTTCGCTCGCCGCTGGCGCTAAGCAGGAAGCGAACATTTGTGTCATCGGACCAATCGAAGCCGCCCTCGGCATCGCCGAGCAGGATCTCGGCGGCTTCCATAAACCCGAGGCAGGCAAAGACCTGGCCCGGATTGAGCAGATCGACAGGGATCGATGCCTCAGCCATCAAGCTTCCTCCCGGTGCTGCGTGCCCACATCGCGGCGTCTGTCGTTCTCGCGCGAAGCCTGCTGGTCGGCGGCGCGCAGCAGTCCCTCCCACCAGGAAAGCCCCCACGGCCCCCAACGCTTTTGAAGCCGCGCAAAACGCAACGCGACATCACGGGCGCGCACTTGCAGCGCAGAAGGCGGCGCGTCTTCGCAACCGCGCGTTTCGATCACCGGCCGCGCCTGCCCATGATGCGCAGCGATGAGATGCAAAACAAGTTCGCGCCAGTCCTCGGGCAAGGCCTGAAATCTGGCATGCGCTTCCGCAGAGGGCAGGGACCCGAACTCGTGCCGATAGCCATCAAGGCTTGCCTGATTGATCGGCCCGCGCGTTTTCGCAAGCGGACCGGAGAGGCCGAATTTTCTTGCGTCACGCTCTGCGTTGAAAGCGCGCTGCCAGCGTGCCGCTTTCTTGCCTTCGTCATGCAGCAACGCAGCAACTGCCAATGCTTCGGCGGCATGGCCGGAAAGCCCGATCCGTTGCGCGATATGCCGGGCTTTCTGCTCGACCCAGTTTTGATGCTCGGCCAGTTCCTGCGGCCGTGCGACGGAGCGCGCATCTTCCGACTGCGCGGTGGTCTTGTAATGTTCGACGAGGAGCCATTCTGTCGGCTGGTCCTCCGCATCGTGCAGCAAAAGAAACTTCTCCTCGAAACTCCAATCGTCTTCTTCAGTTGCAGTCTCCTCTGTCGTTGCTCGCCGCACTCGGAATTCGACTTCTTTGCTCCAGGCTTCATCTGTATCCGCTGTCGGAAAAAGATCATCACTCCCCGGATCCAGCATGCCGTGTTTCAGACCGCCGAAGCGCGCATCCAAGACAACTATTTTCTCGGAGAGGTATCTAATGAAATCCTCTTTGTCTCTGCCTTTGCGCTCTTGCGCGATGTCGTCCAGCCTCAAATACCCTTCATATTTGTTGCTTGCTGATAGAATCAGCGCAATAATGTTTTCACTTTCAAATTTTTTGACGCTCTGCAAAGAAGCATACGTTTCGATTTCATCATTAACAGATTGCACCTCCCCATCGCCGGCGAAAGCAGATTCTTCCGGCGATTTGCGCTTAACGATTGCGTTCGCACGCTCATGGAGCCATTTGGCGACTCGATAGCTCTCCGTTTCCAGCATCTCACTTTCACGCGGCGGCGCCGCTTCGAAGAACGCTTCAATCTCCTTCCGCTCGGCGGAGGTTCGCGGCCAATCGGCAACCCCCTCGCGCACAGGCATGTGGGTGCGCCAAATAACGGTGGTCTGTGCGTCCTCCTCGACCCAACCGCGCAGCCACGGTGTAATGGCCGGGCGGCCGGGATGTTGGTCGAGAGAGGTCATCGCCCAGGCATCCACCAGCGCGCGCGTCAACGCCGGGCGTAACGGTTCCGGCGTTGTCGCTGCGTCGATCTTTTCCCGAAGCGCTGTGTCGGTCTCGGCGCGCAATTTCAATTCGCGGATGGCTCCGGTGCTTGCGTCTCTTCCACCGTCGCATTGCCGAAGCTTTTGAAGTACCGCGAGTGTGCGATAGCTAATAAGCGCGTGGATTTCCTGTTCCGTAGGTGCTTGGGGCTTTTTCGGTTTCGGTTCATCGCCATGAACGACAACGATTTTGGCGTCTCCCTTTCCGCGCCGGTTGACTCGGCCCAACCGCTGCACCATCCGTTCCCAGGGAACGAGGTCGCAAATCATATGGTCGGCATCGAGATCGATGCCGACTTCACCCGCCGATGTCGCAACCAAGAACGCCGGCTTGGCCGGGGGCGGGGAGTCCGCAAGAAAGCCGTGGCGTTCCAGCCATGCTTTCGCATTCTCGCGTTCTCTTACGCGGCGAGCGCCGACAAATAGCTCCACATCCGCCTTCGGCTCGGCACCCTTGGCATCAGGCTCGGAAAGCTTGTCGAGCTTTGCCTTTACTGTCTCTGCAATCTTGCGGCTATTGGAATACACGATGCACCGGACGGGCAGTTTTCCGTTTTTCGAGAGATCCCAAGCTTGCTTTGCCAATTCTTCGGCGAGCGTGTCTTCCTTGTCGCCGATCGAGATAAAATCGAGGATCTTTTTTGCCGCAAGGCGTTCAGTGACGATCCGGTCGTCGAAATCTTCTTTTTCAAGTGAAAAGACGGGTGGTACGGCCTTGCCGTTCGCTATGGGCTGCGCGCGCCCGGTCGCCGAGAGCGACAACAACAGGAACGGCGGGACAAGTTCGGCATCGCCGTTGTAACGGGGACCGAACTCGCCGTTTCCGAATGCGATACGACAAAGCAGAGCCTCGAACGGGGGAACCAGATGCGCTTCGTCGAGAACAACCAATGTATCCGCGCCGAGCAGGCCGGCGTGATACGGCCGCATCTTGCGTGAAACGCCGTAGCCTTCGAACAGAAGCCGCGAACCGATCATGTCAACCGTGCCGACAATGATCGCCGGGATCGAGGGATCCACAAGCCATTCGCGGTTATCGACATGGGCGCCGCGTAACGTGGAAATCGGGAGCGGTGCTTTGTTCAGCCCGAGCGCACCCTTCAGGTGTTCGGCGTTGCCTTCCAAAGCTTTGCGAAGCTTTTCCGCCTCTTCCGTTGCCTGATCGACCACCGCCCGCCGATCGACGACATAAATCAAGCGGCGCGGGATGGCTTTGCGGATGGCTTCGTCGGCAAGCGCGCGTGCGATCAGCCAGATTGCCATCACCGAGGTTTTGCCGAGCCCTGTGGGCAAATCGATCGCCTGTGGGATATCTCCGGTTATGAACCGTTCAAACAACCGCTTCTGCCATCGCATCGGCAAATAGCCGGTGAGGCAGCGAAAACTCTCCGAAAAAGATTCTGGTGCCCTGCTCATGACTGTGGTCCGCCGAGACTGTGTCGCCAAACCTTGATTGCCGAAGCTAACAAGATGACCGCCAACAAGGGCAATAGCAAGCGAGATGGCGCCCAACGCAACAACCGGCCGCCAAGAAATGTTCCGGCAATGGATCCGGCAGCCATGAACAGGACGAATTCGCGGCCTTCACTCAGTAATGGGGCTCAGAATTCCGCCCTGGAAATTCCCCCCCGAAATCCCCTCTTGATCCTGTAGCTGCTACAGGGTCTAGCCTGCCGCACAATCGCGGGCGCAACACGCCCTCAAGGCCAGATCAGAGGAGAAGACAGAGCATGCGCGAACAACAAAAGACGACGATAAATCAAAAGCTTACCAGGCGAGCCCTCGGCGGCTTTTCGGCGCTCCTCGTCGTGCTCGCCGCCCCTTCGCCGCCGGCGTGGGCGGCGCCCAAAGGCGAAATGGCGCCGCTGAATGCCCCGGCGCCGGCAAATGCATCTGCCGTCGATGCGCCCTTCCTGGTCCACGGCAAGACAATGAACCTGCAATCATTCAAGGGCCAGCCCATCATGCTGTGGCAGGTGGCGACATGGTGTAAAAGCTGCGCCGCCGGGCTCAAGACAATGGCGGAGAACTTGGACCTGATCCATGGCTCCAACCTCAAAATCATCATCCTGCGTGATTATCAAAACGGCGGATACCCAGGCGAGGAGATGGAAAAATTCGTCGCGGCAAACGCTCCGGCTCTGCTCCATGATCCGCATTTCATCATCGGCGAGGATACGGAGGAACTTTTTCAACGCTACAACCCGCATCATTACGTCGATGTCTATCACCTGATCGGCTCCGACGGCCGGATTGTCGCAATCTCTTCGGCACCATCCGCAACGTTCGACAAGATCGCGCAATTCATTAAGGCGGAGGGAAAATCATGAGCGGAGAGCTCTCCGAGCGGGTCCTTATTGTCCCGCGCGCGTTAAGCCTCGCCCTCGGCTCCCGGCGTGCGATGCTGGCCACAAGCCTGGCTTTTCTGGTCTTTACCGTTCTCTACGCCATGATTTTGCCGGCAACCTTTACTGGCGGCGCCATCGGGCTGGTCTCGCTCCGCTTTCTCGATTGGGGCACATTCGCGCTGGCGCTTCTGATGGGGTTGCTGCTGGCACTCACACTGGCCCTGGCCGTGTACAGCTTCCGCTGCGGCGCGGGCGCGAAGCCCGCAGGCAGTGCCTTGGGCGCCATTCTGGCGATGCTTCCGCCCTTGCTCTGCTGCTCTCCGATCTTGCCGCTGACGCTTTCCGCAGTCGCTGCGGTGCTTCCGGCCGCCGGTGCGTTGGGCATCCCCGTTCAAGGGTTCATCGCCACCCATGAATCGGAGATTTACGGCATTGCCGCAGCGCTGCTGGTGTGGGGCCTCTACGGCAACGCACAGCGCGTGCTGTCCTGCGCCTATCATCCGCGTGCTGCCTCAATAGGGGCTTTGAGCGAGAGCAGATCCGACTGCTGCCAAGCCGATGCTGCCCGCGAAATTTAAACCACAAACGTAAGGATATAACACAATGACCGACTGTTGTGCTCACCAAGAAACCGCCTGTGGCACAAGCCGAAATAGTTACGATCTCGCTGTTATCGGCGCGGGCTCTGCCGGTTTCTCCGCCGCGATCACGGCGGCCGAACAGGGCGCGCACGTGGCGCTGATCGGCTACGGCACGATCGGCGGCACCTGCGTCAATATCGGCTGCGTGCCCTCGAAAAACCTGATCCGGGCTGCCGAATCCCTGCATCAAGCCAAGGCGGCATCTCGCTTCGGCGGCATTGCGGGCGAGGCGCGGCTGACAGACTGGCGCGCCGTGATACGGCGTAAGGACGAGCTGGTGGATACACTCCGACAGGCGAAATACATTGATCTTTTGCCCGCTTACAACACCATCGCCTATCGCGAAGGCAAGGCGCGCTTCGCAAATGGCGGAATTACCATTGACGGGATGCCTCTGCAGGCGGGCAAAGTTATTATCGCCACCGGCGCTTCGCCCTCGCTGCCGCCGATTGCGGGCATAAACAGCGTTCCCTACCTCACCAGCACGACGGCGCTCGCGCTCGAGACACTTCCGAAATCGCTGCTCGTGATCGGCGGCGGCTATATCGGCTGCGAACTTGGCCAGATGTTCGCACGGATGGGCGTGCACGTAACCATTGTGGACATCGTGCCGATCCTCTCGGCCGGTGAGCCGGAAATCTCGCAGGCGCTGGCCGGCTATTTCCGCGAGGAAGGCATTGTGGTTCGCGAACGGATCAAGCCGCAATCCATCCGCCGCACCGATCGCGGCATTGCGCTTGAGATCGTGGCCGACGGCAAAGAGGAGACCATTGAAGCCGAACAGGTGCTGGTCACCACCGGCCGACGGCCGAACACCGACGGGATGGGCCTTGCCGAGGCCGGCATCGCTTTGCTTCCGAACGGTGGCATCAAGGTCGATGAGAGGATGCGCACCACCAAGCCGGGCGTTTATGCGGCGGGTGACGTCACCGCGCGCGATCCCTTCGTTTACATGGCCGCCTACGGCGCCAAGATCGCAGCGCTGAATGCGCTGAACGGCGACAGCCTTGTTTATGACAATACCGCCATGCCCGCCGTGGTTTTTACCGACCCGCAGGCGGCAAGCGTCGGCCTGACCGAGACCCAAGCGCGCGCCGGCGGCTTAGCTGTGCAGACAGCAATCCTTCCGCTTGAGCACGTACCGCGTGCGTTGGCGGCGCGCGATACGCGGGGCTTGATCAAGCTCGTTGCCGAAGCCGGCAGCGGCAAGCTTCTCGGTGCGCATATTCTGGCGCCGGAGGGCGCGGATTCCATCCAGACCGCAGCACTCGCCATCAAACACGGCATGACTGTTCAAGAACTCGCTGCAACGATTTTTCCCTACTTGACCACGGTCGAGGGGCTGAAGCTTGCAGCCCAAACCTTCGAGAAGGATGTGGCCAAACTTTCGTGTTGCGCGGGATAAGGTGGAAACGGCGCCAAATGCACCAACTCTGAAGTCCAAAAGCAACGGAAGGTGGTCAAGGATTCTCGCTACAAATGCGTCTATTTTCATCGCGTGGCGGCCGAAGATGTTTTGATGATCTCGGCAGCCGATCAACCCTTGATCCGTCGGCTTGGCCAGGCTAAGCGCGCACGCGCCGAAAACATCGCGCGTCGGCAAGGTCTTACGGTGGCGGCGTGATTGCACTCTCAGGCACGGTGCGATAGCCTTTTCCGCTGCGTTTTCAAGTGAGCAGAGCAAAGGCAAGGGCGGAAGAGGTTGCCATGTGTGAGCTGTTTTGCCTGTCCAGCCGAGTGCCGACCCGCGCCACCCTCTCTCTTCAGCGCTTTGCCGAGCGCGGCGGCTACGGTAACTCCGCCATCGACGGCTGGGGTCTCGCATTTTATGACGGGCCCGACGTGCGGCTTTACAAAGAGCCTGAGCCCGCGGCAAACAGCCCTTGGATCAGCTTTATCGAAGAGCGGCGCTTGCCCACGCCCCTGCTCGTTTCGCACATTCGCCATGCCACGCGGGGCGCGCTTTCCCATGCCAATACCCAACCCTTTATGCGCGAGCTTGGCGGCCGCATGCATGTTTTTGCGCATAACGGCCGCCTGGATGAGATTGAAGCGCGCTACGCCGGGGCATGGCGGCGGTTTCGCCCGATTGGCGAGACGGATTCCGAAATCGCCTTCTGCATTTTGCTTGAGCGGATGGCGCCGCTCTGGAGCGGGGAGGGGGCTCCTTTGCTGCAAGAGAGGCTTGCCGTCGTTGCGCGCTTTGCGGCCGAGATGCGGGCGCTCGGGCCCGCCAATTTCCTTTATGCCGACGGCGACGTTCTCTTTGCGCACGGGCATCGGCGCCTGCAGGTCAACGGCGAAATTGCCCCGCCCGGGCTTTGGTATCTCCAACGCCGATGCGCATGCGATGCCGATGCACTGTCAATGCCCGAAGATGCCGCTGCGCATGCCGGCGAGCAGGAGCTCATTCTGATCGCAAGCGTTCCGTTAACCGCCGAAGCCTGGACCCCTTTCGCCGAAGGGCAGGTGATGGTGGTGAAAGACGGCGCGATCGCACCCGCATCCGTGGCGGACATTCGCGGCAAAGGCGAGGATCACTCCGGCTGAAAAGCCATCAGCATTGAGAATGTTGGCTTTTGAATCTCGAGCTACGGGTTATTCCGTCCGATAGTGGGCAAGGCGCAGGGCTGTCGCTTCATTCACATCAGCGTTCATGGCAGCGGGCACCGCGCTTGGTCTCCAAAGACTCAAAAAGTTTATCAGGTAGCCGACGAGTTTTTTTGAGATGGCAAAAAGGGTCTGAGGCGTCAGGTTCAGCCGTGTCGCGGCTCATGATCGCCCGCCCATTCTTTACAGGAGCCGGCATGATGCTGCCTCACACGCAACTCGCTCCAGGAACGGTCGCTGCGATGCGCTCCAGGCAGCACCAAACCTGCACGCCGACGACGCTTTCGCCTGGGGAAAGCCGGGAAAACAAAAGAGAATGGTGCCCAGGGGCGGAATCGAACCACCGACACGCGGATTTTCAGTCCGCTGCTCTACCGACTGAGCTACCTGGGCCTTGATTGGGGCAACCCCATCACGGGCAACCCTGAAGCCGCATAGCCCAAACCGGCCCCGACAATCAACCCGCCTCTTCGGCCTCCGGCATCTCCTTGCTCTCCGCCTCGCCAGAACCAGAACCCGGCAGCCGATAAAGCCCGGCAAACCAACGCCCGAGGTCGATGTCCGCGCACCGCGCACTGCAAAAAGGCCGATAGCGCGGCTCGCTCGGCTTCCCGCAGATCGGACAGGTGCCTCGCTTTTGGTTTTGCTGCTGCATGTGCTTATGCATTTTCCTCAAGTCTCCAGCCATCCGGCGCAAGCGCGGGATCGGATACCAAAACCAGCCGGCTGCCCCCGCTGGCTGCATATTCCGCAAGTGCCACCGGGTCGGATTCCAGCGCTGAAACAACCGCCGGGGCGGCATAGAGCGTCATCGCGCCATAGCCGGCGCCGCGGTTTCCCGCGATCGCCTCTCGCAACGCCGCAAGCCCGCTTGCGTGCGGCCCAGCCAAGACCTCGTGCAGCGGCGGATACATGCGCGGGCGCACAATCTCGGCGAATCCCAGAGCAGTGAACCCCAAAAATCGCGGCCGCATCGGATCCGACGCGAGAGCCGCAGCCAGTGCCGGACCCAAGCGCACGCGCCGTTTCGCCGCCATTCCCGCGAAATCGATCACAATCGGCCCGCCGAGATTGCGCAGCCGGATCTGCCGCGCAAGTTCCGGAATCGCCCGCGCATTCAGCATTTCCTGCGCGAATCCCTTTTCGCCCCGCGCGTCGGATGCGCTGGCCGTATCCACATCAATCGCGGTCAATGCCGGTGTGGGGTAAATATGCGCGCGCATGCCCCCCGGCAACGTCAGGGAGGGGCTGCCCAAAGCTTCCACCTCGGATGCCAGCGCGTCATCCCAGACTGGCCGGCGCAAGCCAAGGCGCGGGCCGAGAACCGGGCGGAGGGCGGCGAGCAGGCTCGGGCTATCCACCCACACTTCGGCCTCGGGATAGCGGGCGGCGAATCTCTCCAACGGGTTGGGACCACGGGCAAGCAGGGCAGGGGGGCCGGAAGCGGCTGCCGCGAGGGTTTTCTCCTGCTCGGTCAGTTTGGCCGAAAGCCGCGGCCCTTTGCCGCTCTGTGCCGCGCGCGTAATGCGCACGGCCACCATCGCCCCGGCCGAAAACCCGCTGCCTCCCTCCCGATCCGGCAGAAAGCCCTCGGCATCGGCCAAGGCGACGAAAGCGCCGCCCAGCGCCGGCACGCGCGCAATCACCCGTCCGCGATGAAGCTCGCCCACCCCATCCGGCCTGCCGGGGCGCCAAATCGCGAAATCGACGAGCATGCCCGTGCCGTCCACCACGGCAATCCGCACTTCACCAGGGCTTGTTTCCGCCAGAATGCGCATCACGGCAGGGGATAGCCGAAGCCTCGCAAAAGCTGGGCCGTTTCAAACAGGGGCAAGCCCACCACATTGCTATGGCTTCCGGAAAGGAAGCGAACGAAGCGCTCCGCTCGTCCCTGAATGGCGTAGCCGCCGGCTTTGCCTTGCCATTCACCGCTTTCCAGGTACCGGGCTTTGTCTTGCTCGGTGAGTCTGGCAAAAGCAACGATCGAGGTCACCAGCCGCTTGGCGGTTCTGCCATCCGGGGCGCGCACCACAACGCCTGTGTAGACGCGATGCCGCCGGCCGGAGAGCAAATCCAGCGCCGCCCGGGCCTCGGCCATGGTCTCGGCTTTGGGCAAAATCCTTCGCCCGCACGCGACCACCGTATCGGCAGCAAGAATCCAGGCATCGGGGAAGGCCTTCGCCGCCGCTTCGGCCTTTGCGTGTGCGAGGCGAAGCGCAAGGGCTCGCGGCAGCTCACCGCGCTGCGGGGTTTCATCCACCATGGGAGAAAAAACGGCATCCGGCGTCACGCCGATCTGGGCAAGCAGTGCCAGCCGGCGTGCGCTCGCCGAAGCCAATACCAATTTCGGGCGTGCGCTTGATCGGCTCGCTTCAGGCGGCGCGCCACTCACTTATAACGGAAAGTGATGCGACCTTTGGTGAGGTCGTACGGCGTCATCTCCACATTGACCCGGTCTCCCGCCAGCACGCGAATACGGTTCTTGCGCATCTTGCCGCTGGTGTGGGCCAGGATCACGTGGTCATTATCGAGCTTTACGCGAAACATCGCGTTCGGCAACAGTTCCGTGACTGTGCCGGAAAACTCAATCATATCTTCCTTTGACATCTGCCCTCATAGATTGTCAGACACGGAAGGGATATGCGCTTGGCCTTCGCTTTGGTCAAGTTGCAGCAGCCCTGGTTTGTTTTTTGTCTAAGGCTTGCAACCGCACCGCCACGCTGCGCGCGTGGGCCTCAAGCCCCTCGGCTTCGGCAAGCAGCACAGCGGCGGGGCCGATTTCGGCCAGCGCCTTGGGCTCGCCCGAAACCCATGTGGTGCGCTTGAGAAAATCAAACACGGAAAGACCCGAGGCGAAGCGCGCCGTGCGCCCGGTCGGCAGAACATGGTTGGGGCCAGCCACGTAATCGCCCACCGCTTCCGGCGCCAGAGGGCCGAGAAAGGCGGCCCCGGCATGGCGGATGCGGGCAAAGACGGTATCGGCCTCGGGGAGCATGATTTGCACATGCTCGGGAGCCAGCCGATTGACCAGCTCGGCAGCCTCCGCCCAATCGCGCACCAGAATGATCGCTCCGTTCGCTTGCAGGCTCGCCCGCGCAATTTCCGCCCGCGGCAAGCTTTCCAACTCCGCCGCAATCGCGCCAATCACCGCCCGGGCGAAATTCCTATCCGGTGTCATCAAAATCGCTTGCGCCGATTCGTCATGCTCGGCCTGCGCCAGCAAATCGAGGGCGACCCAGCGCGGGTCGCTCGCCCCGTCGGCCAACACCACCACTTCCGAGGGCCCGGCGATGGAATCGATCCCAACATGGCCGAACACCTGCCGTTTGGCTTCGGCCACATAAGCATTGCCGGGGCCGACAATCCGATCGACTGGGCCGATGGTGTTGGTGCCGAACGCCATCGCCGCAATCGCCTGCGCCCCGCCGATGCGGTAAATTTCGCCCACCCCGGCGCGTTTTGCCGCTGCCAGAACCAGCGGGTTCAGCAAGCCGTCCGGGGTGGGAACGCACATGGCAATGCGCTTCACCCCGGCTATGCGGGCGGGCAATGCATTCATCAACACTGAAGAAGGGTAGGCGGCCTTTCCGCCGGGCACGTAAAGCCCGACGGCATCTAGGGGAGTCCAGCGTAAACCGAGTGTCATGCCGGCGGCATCATGAAGGGCCGTGTCGGTGGGGAGCTGCGCCCGGTGAAACGCTTCAATGCGGCTTGCGGCAAGATCCAAGGCCTGAAGCAGCCGCGGCGGAAGCGTGGCAACGGCCTTTTCAATTTCATCTTCGCCGATGCGAAGCGCGCTCGCTTCATCGAGCGAGAGCCGGTCGAACCGGTGCGTGAACTCCAAAAGCGCATCATCCCCCCGCGCTTTCACCTCGGCAAGGATTTCGGCAACGACGCTTTCAACGCGCACGGTTGCGGCGCGTTGCGTGGCAAGCAGGGCAGCGAAGTTTTCCGCAAAACCCGCTGCTGCCGTATCAAGCTCACGCATCATCCTGTCTCGCCCAACGCGGCCCGAAAACGGGCAATCCAGGCGCCGATCAATTCGGGTTCCGTTTTCAGCGCCGTGCGATTCACAATCAAACGGCTGGTAATCGGTGCAATCACGTCGGTTTCCACCAATCCGTTTGCTTTCAAGGTGTTGCCGGTTGCCACCAGATCCACGATCACCCGCGCAAGCCCAAGGCTCGGCGCAAGCTCCATAGAGCCGTTCAGCGTCACCACCTCGGCCTGAATGCCGCGCGCGGCATAGTAACGACGCGCGATATTCGGATATTTGGTGGCAACGCGCACTTGCGACCAACGGTTCGGATCATCCGAGCCGGCTGTCTCTTTTTTCTCCGCAACCGAAAGGCGGCAATGGCCGATGCCGAGATCCAGCGGCGCATAAATTTCCGAGTAATCGAATTCCATCAAGACATCCGCCCCGCAAATGCCGAGCTGGGCCGCGCCGAACGCCACAAATGTCGCAACGTCGAAGGAACGCACCCGAATCACGTCAAGCTCGGCGTGATCGGTCGGAAAACGCAGGCGCCGGCTCGCTTCATCGGCGTAGTCGGGGGCAGGCCGAATGCCAGCCCGCTCCAGGAGGGCCCCGCATTCCGCCAAAATTCTTCCCTTCGGCAAGGCAAGAATCAACGGGGCGGACCGTTCAGGCGCAAAAGCCTGGAGCGGATAGGGAGCAGTCATCGAATCTCCTGACTCAAAAGACGATACTCTCAAAAAACGACAAAAGCTTGCGACGAAACTTAGGAACGTTGGATCAGCTCAATCTTGTAACCATCGGGATCTTCAATAAAAGCAATGATGGTCGTGCCGAATTTTACCGGTCCCGGCTCGCGCACGATTTTCACCCCTTCCTTGCGCAAGGTCTCGCATGTCGCGGCGACATCCGGTACGCCGATGGCCAAATGCCCGAATGCCGTGCCGAGCTCGTAGCCGTCATCCTTGCCCCAGTTATAAGTAAGCTCCAAGACCGTGTGCGTTTCTTCCGGCCCGTAGCCGACGAAGGACAGCGTGTATTTGCCTTCCGGCACTTCGCGCCGGCGCAATTCTTTCATTCCCAGCAAACGCGTATAAAAATCAACGCTTTTTTCCAGGTTCTTGACACGGATCATCGTATGCAGATAGCGAAAATTGGCGATATTCATGACAAGGCCCCCTGTTTCGGTAACAAACCGTCTGCCAACCCCATCAAAAACAACCCGGCTTGCTCGGCAGCAGCGATCATTCCCGCACGGTCCGTGATCAGCGTGCCTTTCGCCTCAAAGGCAATTCCTCGCAAGCCTGCGGCATGGGCGTGGTGAACGGTGCCCGGCCCAAGCGTGGGCAAGTCGGCGCGCCAATCTTGCCCCGGTTTGACCAATTTGACCAGAACCCCACCGGGGCCGGCGCGCGCCAATGCGGCGCACCGCGCGAGCATGGCGTCGGTGCCCTCAACGGCTTCCACGGCCAACACAATACCTTGCTGCACCACGCAGGCTTGACCGACATCAGCCGCGCCCAGCGCACGCACGACGGCAATGCCCCGCTCGATATCGGCAAGCGCCTGAGCGTCCGGCGCCTGGCGCGTCAGCAAGCCGGGCGGCGCCAGCGCCTCGGTCAGTACTTCGTGGGCGCCGATCACGCGGAAACCTTCCTCGGCCAGCACTTTCACGATTGCTGCAAGCAGCCCGTCATCGCCGGCAAAGGCGGCGCGGCCGATGCGCGCAAGAATGCGCGCCCCTTCCGCATCGGGGCGGAGATCCAGTAAAGACGGCCGCCGTACAGGGCCTACCAAAACAAGCTCGGTGCACGCATTATCGCGCAGGAGCTGTATGATACGTCCGGCCGCGCCCAGACGCGCATAGGCGTGGGGAAAAGCCGAAATCACGCTCGGTTCCGCGTAACCTTCCAGCGCGACGACAAAGACGGCCCGACCGACCGCCTGTGCCGCTGCCGCAACTCGGCCCGGCAGTGGGCCGCCACCGGCTAAAATCCCCAAAACGCCACGCGGAGCTTCGGGCGGTTGGGCAGCCTCGTTCATTTCCGGCACCCGTCCCCACGGAAATGAGAATCAAGAGATCTCACGGTCATCGTCATCATCGGTGATGGCCGGGCGTATCAGCCCGCGCTGGCTGGGCGTGTCAATAAAGGCAAGTATTTCGGCGACCAGCCGGTCATCACCATAAGTGTCACGCACGCGGGCAACCCGCTCGGCGAATACCTCGTTGTTTTCACGAAATAAAATGCGGAATGCTTTGCGCAGCCGGTGCAGTTCGGCGCGTTCATAGCCTCGCCGTTTCAAACCGATGAGATTGAGCCCCACCAACCGGGCCCGGTTACCGAGCACGCTGCCAAAAGGGATGACATCCGCCTCCACTCCCGACATGCCCCCCACCATAGCGCCTTTGCCGATGCGAACGAATTGGTGCAGCGCCGATGCCCCGCCGATGACGGCATAATCGCCGATTTCAACATGCCCGCCCAACACCACGTTGTTTGCGAAGATGACGCTATCTCCGATCTGGCAATCATGCGCGATATGGACGACCGCCATCAGCAGACAATTCGCGCCGATGCGCGTAATTCCGCTGCCTGTGGCAGTGCCGCGATGGATGGTGCAATGCTCGCGCACTTGCGTGCCGGGGCCGATTTCCGTTCGGGTCGGCTCGCCGCGATATTTCAGATCCTGCGGCGCCAACCCCACGCTGCAGAATGGCCACAGCTTTGCACCGGCGCGAATAATGGTGTGGCCGTCTGCAACCACATGCGAGACAAGCTCAACCCCCCGCTCGAGCACCACGTTTGGTCCCACCTGGCACCACGGGCCAATCCGCACGTCCTCTTCGATCGTCGCGCCCGGGGCAACGATCGCCGACGGATGAATCTCCGGCACCGCGTTATTTATCCATAATCATGGCAGCGTAGGTTGCCTCGGCAACCGCGACCTCGTCCACCCGCGCAACGGCATGGAATTTCCAAACATTCCCGCGGTTGCGCTCTTTTTGGACATGGATACGCAGTTGATCGCCCGGAACTACGGGGCGACGAAACTTTGCAGCTTCCACCGACATGAAATACACAACCTTCCCTGCGGATTCCGGACCAAGCGTCTCCACTACCAAAACCGCGGCAGTTTGTGCCATGGCCTCAATGATCAGCACCCCCGGCATGACCGGGTGGTGCGGAAAATGCCCTTGAAAGAAAAATTCGTTGATGGTGACGTTCTTGACACCCACCGCAGAGACATTGGGCACCACATCCACCACGCGGTCGATCATCAAAAACGGATAGCGGTGCGGAATGGCCTGCATAATGCGGGCAATATCCACCACCCCTCGGGTTGTGGTTTCTTCAGAATGGCTCACCGTTTTCGGTTCCGGTGTTGGCGGCAAAGCCTGTGGTTGAAGGGTGCGGGGACCCGCCGTTGTTGTGTTCTCCATCCAATCTTAATCCGCATCTTTATTTTGGGTACGCGCGGCGTTGGAATCCGCGCGCTCGCGAGTGCCTCCCAACGTTGAATTTTGGCGCATCAGCCGGCGAATGAAAGCCACCTGACGAAAAAAATCACGAACCGGTTGCGCGGGGCTGCCCACCACTTCGGCTCCCGCGGCAACGTCGGACATGACACCGGCTTGTGCACCGATGCGTGCTTTTTGCCCAATCCGTAAGTGCCCTGTCAAACCCGCTTGGCCGCCCAGCATGACAAAATCTTCCAGCACGGTCGAACCTGAAATTCCGGCTTGTGCCACGATCACGCAACAACGACCAAGCTTCACATTGTGTCCGATCTGCACCAGGTTGTCGAGCCGAGATCCTGCGCCGATCACGGTATCGTGAACAGAGCCCCGGTCAATCGTGCAATTTGCGCCAATTTCGACATCGTCTTCTACGATGACACGTCCCAACTGGGGCACGTTCAGGAACCCTTGCGGGGTCGTTGCAAATCCAAAGCCCTCTTGGCCAATCCGAGCGCCGGGGTAAACATAAACCCTGGCGCCCAGAAAAGCATGAGAGATGCTGGCATGGGTGCCAATGCGGCAATCGGGGCCCAGCCGAACCCCCCGCCCAATGACTGCGCAGGGCCCGACACGGCAGCGTTCTCCGATCTCGGCTTCGGCCCCGATGACCGCAAGCGGGCCAATTTCCGCCGAATCGGCAACGCGCGCGGAGGCATCGACGACAGCGGTGGGATGAATGCCTGGGGTGAGAGGCTCCGGCGGATAAAACAACGCAGCCACGCGCGCCCAGGCGGCATACGGCTCTGCCGTCAGCAGGGCCACGGTATGGGGCGGCAAGCGGTCGGCAAGCTCGGGGCGGATAATCACCGCACCTGCTTGGGTCGCTTTCAAGAGAGAGGAATAACGTCGATTATCCAGAAAACTAATCTCTTGCGGGCCGGCGGTTTGCAAGGGCGCGACGCCCACGAAAAACCGCTCCGCGGCGGCGATATTCTGAAGATCCAGCAGAGCGGCCTCCGCTATCCGCTTCAGCGGAAACGGTCCGCTGCGGGCGAAAAAGCGGGGATCGCCGACTTCTTCTGCGATCGTCACGGCAATTACTGCTTCGGCGCTGCCTTGGCCGCGCCCTGCGGTGCTGCCTCCTGCGGCGCTGGCCCTTGCGGGGTCGTCGCGTCCGCTGCTGCCCGTGCTGCGGCCGGTGCCGCCGGAATTTTTGGCGCCGGCCCCTGCTTGGCCAAAGCGGCGGAAGGCTCCTGACCATCGGGGGGAATGACCACGGCAGGCAACACTTTGTTGAGCTGATCGGTAACTTCTTGGGTGATGTCGAACTCATTAACGTTCAACGCCACTTGCGCGCGGTGCAGAACCAAATTCATGCCGCGGCTTTCCGCGACTTGGCGAATGATCATGATCAGCGTCCGCTCGATCTGCGCGAGTGCGTATTGGGCTGCATCCTGAATAATCTTGCCGCGCTCGCGGAAGCTGCGTTGCGCATTCGTGATACGCTCCTGCAATTGGCGCTCACGCGCGCGGATCTGCTCGGGGCTCAGCTTCGCGCGATCGTTGACCATGGCTTCCTGCATGCTTCGCCAGGCCGCCTGTTCCTTTTGGGCTTCTGCGCTCAGTTTATCGCGCCGCTCGCGGATCACCCGCTCCACCTCTTGCGCCGCGGTCGAATTGCGCATCACATCAGGCACCGAAAGCACGCCGATAACGGCAGCGGGTGGGGCCGCCCCTTTCGGTAGCGGCGGCAAAGTCGGCGCCGGCGGCAACGGCGCTTGCGGCGCAGGTGCTGGTGCTTCCGCAGCAGTTTGCGGGGCGGGGTTTTGCCCCGTGGGTGAAGGCATAAGCGGGGAGGGCCCGGCCGATGTGGGGTGGTGCGTCGTTGGTTTGGAAGGGCGCGGTTGGCCCTGCGGCTGTGCCTGAGGAGGAATGAACCAATCCGGATTCTGGGCTTGCGCCAGCGCCGGTGCAAACGCGTCTGCTGTGATGACAGAAATTGCAAAGACCGTGCCGATCACAAAACGCGTGAAGTGAAAGGTATACACTTAGAACCTCGTGCCAAAACCGATGCGGAAGATTTCCGTTTGGTCGAACTGCTTTCGCACGATCGGATCGCCGATGTCCAGATTGATAAGCCCAAACGGGCTATTCCACGTCACGCCCACGCCAACGCCGACGCGGATCGAGCCGTCATTGGCGTAAAGCGGGTGGCCGGGAACCTCGGTTAGACCTTGTAAGCTGCCAATATCCACGAACAAGCGTCCAAAGATTCCGAGATCTTGCGGCACCGGCAACGGAAAGTGCAACTCGGTGGACTCGGTCCACATCAAATTTCCACCCAAGCTATCCCCGGTTCGGGGGTCATGCGGTCCGACACCGCCGTCCAGAAAGCCGCGCAAATTATAGCCGCCAAGGAAAAACCGATCGATGATGTAAGATGTTCCATAAGGCAGACCGGGCCCGGGTCTTCCATACGGTAGCAAATACCCGCCACTACCGAGAAAGGAAATATTCCAGTCTTTGTTACCAGTAAAATAATCAAGAGGGATGAAATATTGGCCATCGAGAGTGAAGCGATTAAAATCCGCATTGCCGCCAAGCCCTGCATAATCGGTGCCTACGCGAATGACGTAGCCGCTATGCGGGTTGAGGGCGCTATCGCGATAATCAAGCGTCAGAATCTGGCCAATTTGTGAAAGTGTAGAGACAAATTGCTGACTTTGAATATAAAAGCTGGCATAGTTGGGCACACCGTAAATTTGCCGATCGGCAAACTGGTAGGTAACGGCTTGCCGCAAATGATCGGAAATTTGATAGCCTATGGTTTCGCTGAATCCTTCGCGCCGTTCCTGGAAAGCCGCAATATAGTAGTTGTTGAGATTGGAGTAGAAAATATCGGAGCTTGAAACCAGGTTCCTATCGAAAAGGTAGGGGTCGGTGAAATTCAGATCTGCAGCGGTTTCATAAAGGGCAATTACCCCGGTAATGCCCGCATCGTTGCCGCTACCGAGAATGTTCCTCTGCGTTAATCCGAGATTCAACAGAGGGCCGATATCCGTGGAATAACCGCCGCCGAAAGAGAATTGGCCGGTTGCCTTATCGGCGACTTGGGTATTCACGATCGCGCGATCCGGAGCAGAACCGGGAGAGGTAGTAATATTCACGTTATCAAAATAATTCAAATCTTGCAGGGCTTGGCGGGTGTTCTTTAGCGCTTCCTGGTCGAGCGGGTCGCCCTCCGCAAGTGTGAATTGGCGCCGGATAACATAATCCTGCGTTCGCGTGTTGCCTGTAATATCAATGCGTTCGACGTAGACCCTCGGCCCTTGGGTTACAAGGAATCTCAGATCAACAATGTGTTTTGCCGGGTCGCGTTTGATCTCAGGTTTTACGTCGACAAACTGAATACCCTGGTCCTTTGCGGCTTTTTTGATTGCATCGACCGAGTTTTCGACCTTATCCCCATTATAATAGTCACCCTTCGCAAGCTGAACCGCTCCCATCAAAGAATTGCCGTCCAATTTGCGGATACGCGATTCGATGGAGATGTCGCCGATTTTGTAACGCTGGCCTTCCTGCAACGTAAAAGTCAGGAAAAATGACTTACGGTCGGGGGAAAGCTCGGCATTTGCCGAGATGACCTTAAAATCGACGTAGCCGTTGCGGAGATAGAAACGCCGCAGCTCTTCCTTATCGTAATTGATCCGTTTCGGATCATAAGTATCTGCCGAGGTGAGAAAATTCCACCATACCTGCTGACGGCTGGTAATCACTTGGCGCAATGTATATTGGCTGAACGCGTGATTGCCGACGAAGCTTATTCGGCTGATATAAGTCTTCGGCCCTTCCTTGATGTCGAATATCACATCAACGTGGTTGTCTGGCAGGCGAACGATCTTCGGAGTGACCTCCGCCGCGAACATGCCGTTTCGTGCATAGGCTTCAAGGATATGCTGCCGGTCGGCTTCAACGGCGGCTTCTGTATATACCGCGCGCTGACGCAGCTGTACCTCTTTGCTTAACGTTTCGTCTGTAAGTTCTTTGTTCCCTTCAAAAGCAACGCGATTGACCAACGGGTTTTCTTTGACTTCAACGATCAAGGTTTGGCCATCTCGCCGAAGCCGGACGTCGGAGAAAAGCCCGGTTGCGAACAGGGCTTTGAGGCTCCGATCCATGAGTTCTTCATCGAAGGGCTCACCCGGCCGGAGCAGCATATAGGATTCGATTGTTCCGGCCTCGATGCGCCGATTGCCAACAACGCGAATGGCTTGAATGATGTCCGCAGGATTGACGGGTTTGCGTGGCTCTGCGCGTTCGATTTCTTCCATTGCCGGCGGTTTGGCTTTTTGCTGTCCTGCTGGCGCAGGGGATGCAGCAGGAGGCGTCTGCGGCTTCGCTTGCGGAGACGCCGCAGGCGGTGGGGGCCCAGGCAATTCGGGCCCGGCAACCTGCCCGAAAGCCGAAAGCGCAAACAGAAAGCTCAGCAACCCAGAACATAGCGGCCAGCGAAGACGAGCCAAAAACAAGCCTCCTCCCTCGGTATCGCCCTTCGACACGCGGTTGTAGCGGATGCGCGGCAACTCGCCTCTCCCGACCTGCCATCCCACCACGCGCCGTACTAGTTGTTTAGCCCAAGAACGGCTAGCCGATCAGATGCGCAATCCATCGAAACAACCCCAAATGCGCAAGATCGTTCCATGTTGCGAACACAAATAAACCCACCAGCACGGCAAATCCAGCGCGTAATCCGAATTCCTGCGCGCGCGGAGGAATCGGGCGACGCAACAACGCTTCCGCCAGATAGAACAGCAAATATCCCCCGTCCAGTACCGGAACCGGCAGCAGATTGATCAATCCAAGATTGACTGAAAGCACGGCAATGAAAGAAACCAGGTTCACCAGGCCGAGTTTCGCGACTTGGCCGGACAATTGGGCAATCCGCAAAGGGCCGCCGAGATCTTCCGTGCCGCGTTCCCCGACCAACATCTGCCAAAGTGCAGTAATGGTATCGTGCGAAACTTGCCAAGTTTCGGCAAATCCCGCCCAGATCGCTTGTGCAGGGGACAGATGTTGCAACGCGGTCGTCCCCCCAGCAATGCCCAGCACTCCAACCCGCTCCCCATGCTCGTCACGGCTGCCGAGGTGCACCGTAAGGCGCATTTGCCGGTCGCCCCGTTCGATAACGATCGGGATGTCCGCGTCGGGATGGGTCAGGACGATTCGCTGAATATCCCGAAATTGGACAATTTTTGTTTCGGAGATCGAAATAATGCGATCGCCCGCCTGTATTCCTGCCTGCGCGGCGGCCGAATTGGGCACCACTTGTGCCACTTCCGGCAGCACATAAGGGCGACCGATGAAAGCAAACAAGATGGAAAACAATAAGATAGCGAGCACGAAATTCGCAGCCGGTCCGGCCCCGACGATAATGGCGCGAGAGAGCAGGGGTTTGTCAAAAAACGTCTGTCCGGGAAAGAGCGGGCTTTCCGTATCTCCCTCGGCCCGACCGGGCACTTGCTGGCCGTGCAGTTTTACGAAGCCGCCGAGCGGCAACCATCCGAGCTTCCATTTGGTTCCGCTGCGATCGGTCCAGACAGCGATCGGGCGCCCAAAGCCGATGGAAAACGCTTCCACACGCACGCCGCGCCAGCGTGCCGCGAGATAGTGGCCAAGTTCGTGCACGAAGACCAAAACGCCCAGAACCACCGCAAAAGCGACAATCGTGCGGATGGCATCCAGTAGTTGGGGCGACATCGCCGTTCAATCCTCTCCAAAGCGCTCGCTCAGGCCGCGCGCTCAACGATATGCTGGGCGGTGCGTCTCGCGGCCCGATCCAATTCCAACACCGCGTCCAACGCATCGGCCGGCGGTGTTCCCATCATATCCAGAACGCGCGCCACTGTCTGAGCGATATCAAGAAACCCAATGCGCCGCTTCAGAAACGCGTCCACCGCCACTTCGTTGGCGGCATTCAATATGGTGGGCGCACCCCCTCCGGCCGAGAGCGCCTCGCGCGCAAGACGTAACGCTGGAAAACGCTCAAGATCAGGCGCAAAGAATTCAAGCTTGCCGAAATCCAGCAAATTCAGCCGCCGCGCCGCGGTTTGCATACGCTTCGGCCATGCCAACGTATGCGCGATGGGAACCCGCATATCCGGCGCACCAAGCGCGGCAATGACGCTTCCGTCATTGTAACAAACAAGGCCGTGAACCACCGATTGTGGATGAACGTACACTTCAATTTGCGAGTGTGGCAAGCGGAACAATCGCGCCGCCTCGATCAACTCCAGGCCTTTGTTCATCAGGGTTGCGGAATCTATCGTGATCTTCGCCCCCATGGACCAAGTCGGGTGCCGCAGCGCAGCTTCGGGGGTGGCTTTTGCCATCTCTTCCAAAGAAGCGGTGCGAAACGGCCCGCCGGATGCGGTTATCACGATGCGTTCCACATTATCCCGATTACCGTCGGCCAAGCCCTGAAAAATGGCATTGTGCTCGGAATCCACCGGCAACAAGCACGCGCCCGCTTCCTCGATCGCGCGCAACATGACCTCGCCGGCGCAGACCAGCGCCTCCTTGTTGGCCAACGCAACCACTTGGCCGCGACGAATGGCGGCAAGCGTTGCCGGCAGGCCTGCCGCGCCGGTGATTGCCGCCATGGTCCAATCCGCCGGCTGGGCTGCGGCCTCCATTACCGCTTCCGGCCCGGCAGCGCAGTGAGTACCGCTGCCGGCAAGGGCTTGCTTGAGTTCCCGATACGCGCTCGGCTCGGAAATCACCGCGAGCTCCGCTTGCAGTTCCCTGGCCTGTTCCGCCAACAGGCGCACATTGCGCCCGCCGACCAAGGCGCGGACCCGAAATCGCTCCCGATCACCCAAAAGCGATACGGTCTGGGTACCGATGCTCCCCGTGGAACCCAAAACCGTCACCCATCTTACCCCCACAGCAGCGCTCCTCGTCCTTTGCTCAAAACCAGTAAGGCCGCGAAAGGTGCTGCCGCGAGAAGCGCATCCATGCGATCCAACAAGCCGCCGTGACCGGGAATGAGATTGCTTGAATCTTTCGCTCCGAAGTGGCGCTTCAGGCCGCTTTCAAACAAATCCCCTAATTGGGACACGATCGCTAGCCCCCCGGCTACGGCGCTGGTGCGGAGGACATGCATGCCGCCGCGCTGCATCAGCGTATCACCTATGAACGCGAATTGAAGCCCTACCGCAAGGGCGGTCACCAACCCGCCCACCGCCCCCGACCATGTTTTGCCGGGCGAGAGGCGCGGCGCGAGCTTCGGGCCGCCAAACACGCGACCGAAGACATAGGCCCCCGTATCGCTTGCCCATACCAGCAGAACCAAAAACAAGACATTGGCGCGGCCGATGGCTCCGGATTCGCCGCCAGCATCCGCCCTCAGCCAAATTAAAGCAACTTCCGCCGCGCCGAGATAGAGGACGCCAAAAGCAAGCCAGCAGGCATGAGTATTCGGAACAGCAAGACCCCATACCGAAAGAGCCGTGAAAAGAAGCAGAACCGCCGCAAGCCCTGGATGCTGCATCCCGGCGGCGCCTCCCGCGGCAAGAACTCCCGCCAACATGGCGAGGCTCGGCCATGCCGCCAGCCCGTGTTCGACCAGGCGCGCCCACTCCATCGTCACGCCTGCAAAACCGACGCCGATCAGAACAAGCCAGGCGATCCCACCTTGCCAGATGCACCAGAGCGCTATGGGTCCGAGCACGGCAGCAGAGGCCAGCCGCGGGCCCAAATCGCGCCAATTTGTTCGGCGGGCGGTCAGTTCAAAGGGGTCGCGCGCCAAATCGTCGCTCCCGGCGCGCATACTCGGCAAGCGCTTCGGCGAAGTGTTGTGCATCGAAATCCGGCCACAGCACGTCAAAAAACACCAATTCCGCATAGGCGGCCTGCCAGAGCAAGAAATTCGAAAGCCTTCGCTCGCCGCTGGTGCGCAGAATGAGATCCGGGTCCGGCATTTCGGCGGTAAACAGAAGACGCGCAAACCGCTGTTCATCCAGCGCTTCGGGTTTGAGCTCACCGCGGCAGACCGCCTCTGCCGCGGCACGCGCCGCCGCCACGATCTCATCCCGCCCGCCGTAGGAAAGGGCGACGGTCAGCCGAAGCCGAGAGTTTCGCGCCGTGCTATGCTCTGCCTCGGCAAGCGCGGCACAAATATCGGGGGCGAAGCGAGAGCGATCGCCGATGATGCGCAGGCAAACCCCCGCTTCCCTCAATCTCGCCATTTCGCTTTTCAAATACTGCCTGAGCAAGCCCGTAAGATTGGAAACTTCCTCTTCCGGTCGGCGCCAATTCTCGCTGCTGAAGGCAAAAAGCGTCAGCCAAGGCACTCCTGACTGCAGCGCGGCTTCGATCGTGCGCCGCACCGCTTCTGCCCCGGCGCGATGTCCGGCAATGCGCGGCAGCCCACGCGCGGCCGCCCAGCGGCCGTTGCCGTCCATGATAATGGCCACATGCCGTGGCAGAACCGCATAGCGCGAGCCGGCTTTGCTCACCGCCACAGAGTCGGGCGAGCTGGCGGTTACAATCGACATGCCGTGAACCCGGCTTTGATTCTACACTTGCCGAATATCGTGTTCTTTCTCCGCAAGCATCTCATCGATACGTTTGATATGCTGATCGGTAAGCTTTTGAATTTCTTCAGCCCAGTGCTTGGCATTGTCTTCGCTGATCTCGTGTTTTTTCTCTAATGCTTTGATCTGTTCCATGCCGTCGCGGCGCACCGCCCGCACCGCGACCCGCGCCCCTTCGGCGTAGCGGCCCGCGGCCTTGGCAAGCTCGATGCGACGTTCTTCCGTCAGCTGGGGGATCGGCACACGCACCAGCTGGCCATCCGCCGAAGGGTTCAGCCCAAGCCCGGCTTCGCGAATGGCTTTTTCCACCGCGCCCACCAGCGCCCGATCCCATACTTGAACGGTGATCATGCGCGGCTCCGGCACATTCACCGTGCCGACTTGCGAAAGCGGCAGTTCGGTGCCGTAGGCGTGCACGCGGATCGGCTCCAGCAAGGCTGCCGACGCCCGGCCCGTGCGCAGGCCGGCAAATTCTCGGCGCAATGTTTCGAGCGCTCCGTCCATCCGGTGCGTCAAATCTTGTTTAAGCTTGTTGAAGTCAGCCACCACGGTTCGTCTCCCTCCCGGTTCAGATTTGTTCTGCAATACGGGTGAATCGTCCCTTGCCCTGAACGACTTGGGCGAAAGCACCGGGCGAGTGTATGTTGAACACATAGATCGGCAACCCGTTCTCGCGCGCAAGGCTCACCGCGGCGGCATCCATCACGGCGAGTTCGCGGGATAAAACCTCGAGATAGGTAAGTTCCTGGTAGCGTTCGGCGTTTGCGACTTTACGCGGGTCAGCCGAATAAACACCATCGACCTGCGTTCCTTTCAACAAGGCGTCACACTTCATCTCCGCTGCGCGCAAGGCGGCGGCAGTGTCGGTGGTAAAAAACGGGTTGCCTGTGCCGGCGGCAAACAACACCACCCGGCCTTTTTCCATATGCCGTTCCGCCCGACGGCGAATGTATGGTTCGCACACGCTGGACATCGGGATGGCCGATTGCACCCGGGTCGGCACGGAAAATTTTTCGAGGGCGCTTTGTAAGGCCAGCGCATTCATCACGGTTGCGAGCATGCCGATGTAATCAGCCTGCGCCCGGTCCATTCCTGATGCTGCGGCGGCAACCCCGCGAAAGATATTCCCCCCGCCGATCACCGAACAGACTTGCACGCCCATCATGACCACGTCGCGAATATCAGCGGCGATACGCTGCAACGTCTTGCCATCCAGCCCGTACTCTTGCTCGCCCATCAACGCTTCGCCGGAGACTTTCAACAGCACACGCTTGAAGATGGGCGAAGAGGTCATGCTTGAAATCTCGCAGCAAAGCGGTGGGATGGCGGCTTGCTCAAGCGCTCAGCCCTGCAGCTTGGGCAACTTCGGCGGCAAAGTCGAGCTCGGAACTTTTTTCAATGCCTTCGCCCAACTGGAAGCGGACAAAGCGCAGCACTTCTGCCCCCGCTTTTCGCAATATGTCTTTCACGCGGCTTTCCGAATCGTGCACCCAAATTTGTTCGGCCAACACCACGTCCTCGTAATATTTGCGAAGCCGGCCCTCGACCATCTTTTCGATGACAGCCTCGGGTTTGCCGGACGTACGAGCCTGTTCCATCAGCACAGTGCGCTCCCGCTCAAGCTTTGCCGGCTCGACCGAGGCAATATCCTTCACTTCCGGCCTCGCAGCGGCAATATGCATGGCGAGCTGCCGGCCCAGCACCTCCAACGTTTCCCGCTCGCCTTGGCCTTTCAGCGCCACCAGCACGCCGATTTTGCCCAAGCCCGGGCGCAGCGCGGCATGAACGTAACTGGCCACCACCCCGTCCGCGGCTTCCAAAACGGCGGCGCGCCGCAAGGTGATGTTTTCACCGATGGTGGCGATCAGATGCGTGATCTGCTCGCCGATGGTGCGCCCTGCCTCGGGATAGGGCGCGGCTTTCAGCGCCTCCAAATCCTCGCCCGTGCGCAGCGCCGCTTCTGCCGCGGTTGCCACGAAATCCTGAAAAGTGGCGTTGCGGGCGACAAAATCCGTCTCCGAGTTCACCTCCACCAAAGCCGCCTTGCCGGGGGCGGTGGCAACGCCGATCAAGCCTTCCGCGGCCACGCGCCCGGAGCGCTTGGCAGCCGCCGCAAGCCCCTTTTTGCGCAGCCAATCCACCGCGGCCTCCAACTCGCCGCCGGTTTCCGCAAGCGCGCGCTTGCAATCCATCATGCCTACGCCGGTTTTCTCCCGCAGGGTCTTCACCAATGCTGCCGTAATCTCAGCCATTCAGAAATCTCCAACCGTTTTCTCTGCCGCTTCGTGAGAACCATGTCTTTAAGCAGCCGGCCCCTCGGACACGGCGGGCTCGGCCTCCGGAATGGCGCCTGGCGGCAGCTCCTCCGCCGCGCCGATATCCCGCCCCGAGGCCGCCAGCTCGGCGCTGATGCCTTCCAGCGCTGCGGCCGCTACCAAATCACAATAGAGGGTAATCGCACGAATGGCGTCGTCGTTGCCAGGAATGGGGTAGGTGATGCCTTGAGGGTCCGAATTGCTGTCTAGCACCGCTGCAACCGGAATGCCAAGTTTCACGGCTTCCGCCACGGCAAGCTTTTCCTTGTTTGTGTCGATCACAAACAAAATATCCGGCAGGCCCCCCATTTCTTTGATCCCGCCGAGCGCCCGCTCCAATTTTTCCTTCCGCCGCGTCAGCTGAAGAATCTCTTTTTTCGTCAGCCCCTGGGTCTCGCCGGCCAGGCGCTCTTCAATCTCGCGCAACTTTTTGATGCTTGCCGTGATCGTCTTCCAATTTGTCAGCGTGCCGCCGAGCCAGCGGTGGTTGATATAATATTGCCCGCACCGCCGCGCAGCATCGGCAACGATATCCGCGGCGGCGCGCTTCGTCCCGACGAACAGCACGCGGCCCCCTGCCGCCACGATGTCGCGAATGGCGCGCAGCGCACGCTCCAAAAGCGGCAGCGTTTGTTCCAAATCTATAATGTGCACTTGGTTGCGCACGCCAAAAAGATAGGGCGCCATGCGCGGGTTCCATCGCCGTGTGTGGTGGCCAAAATGTACTCCCGCCTCAAGCAGTTGGCGCAACGTGACTTCCGGCATTGCCATTGCAGTCATCCTTTCCAAATCTTCCGGTTTCACCTCCGCGGGGTGGGCCAGAACTTCTGGCACCGGATCCGGAATAGGAATTCCGGGAAAGGTCCCCCGCGTGCGAATTTTCGGCCGGCAAGAAAGCTCCCACCCGCCGAGCGGGGGATATGGCCGAGCCTGGCGAGGAACGCAAGCCTTTCCATGCATAAGGGGCTTGGCTTGACCTGAATGCGACGGTGGCGTCAGATCTGCGCGTCGCATGGGCTGTGGAATGCAACGTGTGGGATGGAAACAAGAGCGGGAGGGAAGCATGTCGGAACAGCGCCTGAAGCATTTCGGTTGGGGACGGGAAGGCGAGGGGGCTACCGAGGCGGAGATTTCCGCCGCCCGCAAGCTTTACGGGCGGTTGTTCGGCCTCGATCATTTTCCGGAGCAGGCGCCCCCTCCGCTTCAGGCGCTCGCATTGCCGCCGCCGCGCGTGATGATACCCGCATCGCTGTCCGGCTTTTGCACCGCCGCCTTGTACGACCGCGCCGCCCATACTTATGGCAAGTCGTTCGGTGAAACCGTGCGCGGCTTGCTCGGAGACTATGCTTCCGCGCCGGACTTTGTGGCCTACCCCAAGACCGAGGCGGATATTTCCGCGCTGATGGACTGGGCCGGATCCGCCGATGTGGCGCTGATCCCCTTCGGCGGGGGAAGTTCCGTGGTCGGCGGGGTTGAGCCCAGAATCGATCATGCGCGCTACAAAGGCGCCGTTTCGCTGGATATGCGCCATTTCAATCAGATCGAGGCGATCGACCGAACCTCGCGCGCCGCCTGTATCCAGGCCGGCATCTATGGCCCCGCCCTGGAAGCGGAGCTCCGCCCGCACGGGCTGAGCCTACGCCATTTCCCGCAGAGCTTTGCCTATTCCACCCTCGGCGGATGGATTGCCACGCGCTCCGGGGGACATTTTGCCACGCTGTTTACCCATATCGACGAGCTCGTGGAGAGCCTTCGTCTGGTGACCCCGAAAGGAATCATTGAAACCCGGCGGCTCCCGGCTTCCGGGGCCGGGCCGAACCCGGACCGGCTGTTCATCGGCAGCGAGGGCATCCTGGGGGTCATTACCAAGGCTTGGATGCGCGTGCATGACCGCCCCCGCTTCCGTGCGGGAAGCGCGGTGCATTTTCCGGATTTCTACGCCGCGGCTTTGGCAGTGCGCGCAATATTGCAAGCGGGGCTTTATCCGGCGAACTGCCGGATTCTGGATCCGCAAGAGGCAGCCAACACGGGGGCGGCGGCGGGAAAAACGGCGGTGATGGTGCTGGCCTTCGAATCGGCGGACCATCCGGTGGAGGCCGCCATGCGCCGCGCGCTGGAATGCTGTGCCGATTTTCATGGAACCCCCGAAGTGACCGAACTTGCCGAAGGGCATCTGGCCGGCGCGGCGGGGCGCTGGCGCGAAGCGTTTATCCGCATGCCGTATCTGCGCGAGCAGACCATTCGCTGGGGCGTAATTACCGACACGTTCGAAACCGCCATCACTTGGGATCGGTTCGAATCCTTCCATGCCCATGTCAAGGCAGCCACCGAAACCGCCATTCGCGAGGTCACCGGACGGCCGGGACAAGTGACGTGCCGATTCACCCATGCCTATCCGGACGGTCCGGCGCCCTATTTCACCTTCCATGCCTTGGGCCGGCACGGGGCGCTTTTGGAGCAATGGCACGCGATCAAACGGGCGGCGAGCGACGCGTTGATGGCGGCCGGGGGCACCATTACCCACCATCATGCCGTGGGGCGCGACCATCGGCCTTGGTATGACCAGGAGCGGCCGGAGCTGTTTGCATCCGCCTTGCGGGCGGCGAAGCAGGCACTTGACCCGGCCGGCTTGCTCAATCCCGGAGTGTTGATCGATCCATGAGCGCGGAGGGTGGCATGCGGCTTGCGTTTTTGCCGCAAGCCCCTTAAGAGCAGGCAGAGCAAAGCGAGCCATCGCGGGCGTAGCTCAGGGGTAGAGCACAACCTTGCCAAGGTTGGGGTCGAGGGTTCGAATCCCTTCGCCCGCTCCAGATTTCCTCAAGACAATGAAGGACTTCCAAGCGGCCCTCCGGGCCGTTTTTGCTTCCAAGGCCCCCTCGACGGCAATTCGGAAGCGAAGTGGAAGCACCATGCAGAAAGTCGGTGGCGGCGGAATCGCAGGTCCGGCGGTTCCAATCCGGAGTCGAAGCGCGTCTCGGCGGGGACGGCACCCGGCGGTCCTCGCCCGCCGCGCGACGGGCGACCACTTGGTGGACGGCACTGAAACCGCGCCCCGACGGCCAGTGGCACGATTGGCCCTGTTCGTAGCCACCGCCAGCACCTCCGGTTCCCGCCCCAGGTCGGGACTGCCAGCGAACCGGCAGGCGGTGTAATGATCGGCCACCGATGTGTGGGCGCTTTGCCAGCTTCTTGCCTCCCGAGGCCGTCGCCCGGCTGTTTCATACCGCCGGCGCGCTGCCCAATGTCGCGCCGTCCTGGAACGTCGCGCCAAGCCAGCAGGCGATGGTGGTGCGCCGGCACCCGGAAACCGGCGAGCGGCATCTCGATCTGCTGACCTGGGGCCTGGTGCCGCACTGGACCAAGGATCTGCGGGCAGCGCGGCGGCCGATCAACGCGCGGGCGGAGACGGTGGCGACCTCACCGATGTTCCGCGACGCCTTCGCCCGCCGCCGGGCGCTGATTCCGGCGCAAGCTTTCTACGAATGGCGGCACACCGCGACCGGACCCAAGCAGCCCTACGCGATCGCCCGGCGGGACGGCGAGACGCTGGCCCTCGCCGGCGTCTGGGAAGGCTGGCGCAGCCCCGAGGGAGAAGTGCTGCGCAGCTTCGCCATCATCGTCACTGCCGCCAACGCGACCATGGCGCCCATCCATGACCGGATGCCGGTGGTCATCGATCAGCCCGACTGGCCGCTATGGCTCGGCGAGACCGAGGGCGACGCCGCATCGCTGCTGCACCCGGCGGCCGAGGACACGCTGCGGGTCTGGCCGGTGAGCACACGGGTCAACCGGCCGGCCAACAACGATGCCGAGCTGCTCGCCCCGCTTCCGGCCGGCTGACTGAACCAAGCAATGACCGAGCACCAGACCCTGTGGTCCGAAGGCGAATGAGCCGGCGGCGAGTGGATCACCGCCACCGGCGAATGGGTCAACGACCGCACCCATGGCCAGCAGTTCAAGGCGCGGTTCACCAGAATCCCGCTCGGGAGGCGAGCTATGTGGTGCAGGATGTCAACGGCGCAATCATCGCGCATGGCGCGTGTGGCTGGGGTGGGGCCATCATGATCGGCTTTCCCCCGTATCCGCGGCAAAATTCGGCAACGCTGCTTGCGGCAACCCAGGAAATTCTCGACCATTTTGCCGCCGCTTCCCCCCGCGGCGTGCGGGAAGCGGGTGCGCGGACACCACCCGAACCCGACGCGGCGGTTGGCGCCGGATCAGCCTAGGGCGAGCCGCAAGGCAAGCCGCCGGTGCGGGCGGAATCCCATCCGATCGAGGAAACTCAACAGGCCGAAATGGTTCCAACTCACTTCGGTGCGCAGCGCCTCGCAGCGCAGCGCCCCGAGATTGGCCACGAGCTGCGACAGCAGCGCCGTCGCCACGCCCTTATGGCCATACCGCGGATCGACGCCGATCGTGTCCATCACCGCCTCCGGCTCGGTGTGTCCGAACTCGCCGTAATCCACCCGCGCCATGGCGAAGCCGGCCGGCTGCCGGTCGACCTCCGCCACCAGCGACATCCGTACCGCCGACAGGTCGAAGGCTTCATCCAGCTTGCGGGCGTAATAGGCCGGGCGGCGTCGCCCGGTGATGCGCTGGTCGATGGCGACAACCGCTTCGAGATCGTCCCGCGTCATGGAACGCACAGGGAAACGATCATGCGCGAGAGATTGGAAATCCTCGCCCGGCGCGCGGCCGTAGTCGATTTCATCCGGCCCCGTTTCCTTCGCTCCCGCCGCGGTATGCGCCACCGGCACGCGGAGGGCCGGTAGCGGATCGCCGCTCGCGCGCTCCAGCACAATGCGGGGTGCCAGGACGAAGCCGCCGCGGGCGAAGAAGCCGAGCAGAACGTGATCCGTCCACTCGACCTGGGTCGCGAGTTCGCCAATCCCGCGCGTGCTGAGATGCGTGGTCAGGTGGTTGAGGAGCACGCGACCGACGCCGTGCCCGCTGGAGCGATCGACGCCGATCGCATCGAGCGCGGCCTCGCTCGCGGTGGCGCCGAATTCCCCCTCGTAGATACGCGCTAAGACAAAGCCGGCGAGGCGCCCGTGGCGCTCCGCGGCAAAGGCCGCGAAGGCTGCTCTGTCGCGCGCCGCGTGATCGAGGCGGCGGGCGAAAAAGTCGTGCCGACTGTGCCCGGACAACGCCTGATCGAGCGCAACGACGGCATCAAGATCGCTGCTTTCGAGCGGGCGAACGCGTAGCC
>Ga0080006_1156594_pt1 | contig 127842 bp, 123 predicted proteins | sample RS3BMetagenome_FD_69209 | JGI IMG/M metagenome (GOLD analysis project Ga0080006, IMG submission 69209) | Ferric oxide microbial mat and aquatic microbial communities from Rainbow Spring, Yellowstone National Park, USA - RS3B (SPADES... ...
CAATCCCCAACACGCCTCCGCCATGCCCGATGCCTCGGCCGCGCATGCCGCTGGGCTCTCCACGCAACTCTGCTGCCCCCGGCGACGCCGCGGCGCTCTCCCCGCCCCCCGCGCGCCGTGCTAAAGAGAAGCCCTTGCGGCTTCTTTCTTCCGTTCCTTTCGGAGCTTTTTGATGTGCGGCATTGCCGGCCTGATGCTCGCCTCGGGCCACCAGGCTTCACCGGACACGGCAACTCTTTCCGCCCTTTCCCACGCCCTTCGCCACCGGGGGCCGGACGGAAGCGGCCAGGCGGTCTTTGGGCAGACTGCCCTGGTGCACACCCGGCTGGCCATCATCGATCTCGCCACCGGGGATCAACCGCTGCAGAGCAGCGCCAGCGCGCTGATCGCCAATGCCGAGATCTATAACTACCGCGAGCTTCGCGCCGCGCTTTCCGGCTTTGCCTTCACCACCGCGAGCGATTGCGAACCGCCGCTTTATTTGTGGCAACAGCACGGAATTGCCTTCACCGAACATCTGCGCGGCATGTATGCCATCGCTTTGCATGATCGGGCCAAGGGTCTGCTGGCCTTGGCGCGTGATCCGTTCGGTATCAAGCCGCTCTATCTGACAAACACCCCCGCCGGGCTTGCCTTCGCCTCCGAGCCGCAGGCGTTGCTTGCCGCCGGGCTTGTACCGCGCCAGCTCCACACCCCGGCGCGCGATGAGCTCTTGCAGCTTCAGTTCACCACCGGGGCTGCCACGATTTTCCAGGGTATCGAGCGCGTCCTGCCCGGTGAGACGCTGCTTTGCGCCGACGGCCGCGTCATCGAGCGCCACCGGCGCCCCGCCTTACCCGAAGGCGGCCCCGAAAACATCAGCGAAGAACACGCCCTCGCGCGGCTGGACCGGGCGCTCATGGAAAGCGTGGACCTTCACCAGCGCAGCGACGTGCCGTACGGCATGTTTCTCTCCGGCGGCATCGACAGCAGCACCATTCTGGCCGTGATGGCGCGGCTGAACAATGCGCCCGTGCTCGCATTCACCGCGGGTTTCGCGGCCGCGGGGGCTGCCGACGAACGCGCCCATGCGGCGGCGGTTGCGCGTGCGGCGGGTGCGCATCATGAATCCGTCGAGATCACCCAGGCGATGGTGTTCGAACATCTCCCCGAAATCGTCGCCGCAATGGACGACCCGGCGGCGGACTACGCCATCATCCCCACCTGGTTCCTGGCGAAACGCGCGCGCGCCGATGTCAAAGTCGTGCTCTGCGGCGAGGGCGGCGATGAGTTGTTCGCCGGTTACGGCCGTTACCGAAGCGCCATCCGGCCGCTCTGGCGCGGCGGGCGGATCATGCGCGGCCGGGGTATTTTCGATGGCTTGCATGTGCTCCGCAAGCCGATTTTGGGCTGGCGCGACGGTATCGCCGCCGCCGAGGCGCGCGCGGCCAATGGCGGCCGCTCGCGGCTGATGACCGCGCAAGCCGCTGACTGCGAAGACTGGCTTCCGCATGATTTGTTGCTGAAGCTTGATCGGTGTTTGATGGCGCACGGCGTAGAAGGGCGCACGCCTCTCTTGGATCCGGCGGTGGCCGCGGCGTCCTTCCGACTGCCGGATGCGTTGAAGGTGCGCAAAAGACAGGGCAAATGGCTGCTGCGCCAGTGGCTCGCCAAGAACTTCCCCGCCGCGCGCCCTTTTGCCAAAAAGCAGGGCTTCGATGTGCCGATCGCCGCCTGGATTGCCGAACACGGGCAGCGGCTCGGCCCGCTTGTCGCCCGCGCCCCGGGGGTTGAGGAGATTGCCGAACCTTCGCGCGTGATTGCCCTGTTTCGTGCCGCCTCCGGCAAGCATGAAGGTTTTGCGGCCTGGACGCTGTTATTCTATGCGCTCTGGCATCGCGCCCATATTCTGGGCTTGCCGCCGAGCGGCGACGTCTTCGCCACGCTTGCGACCTTCTGACGGACGAAACCGCAACAAACAGACCGAGACAAACAGCAACAGAGACCATCGCGCCATGCCCCAGCATTTTGATCTTCTCATCCGCAACGGCACCTGCGTCTTGCCCTGGGGGCTGGAGCAGACGGATATCGGCATCATCGACGGGCGGATCGCCGAAATCGGCGCCTCTTTGCAGGCGGATGCGGAAAAAACGCTCGATGCCAAACATCTGACGGTTCTGCCCGGCTTGATCGATTCCCACGTGCACTTGCGGGATCCGGGCGATGCGACGGTGGAAAGCATTGCCACCGGCACGCGCGCCGCGGTGTTGGGCGGCATTACCACCGTCTTCGATATGCCGAACACCACGCCCCCGATCATCGATGCCGAAACGCTCGCGTCCAAGCAAAAGCACGTGGAGCAGACCGCCTTTTGCGACATGGGGCTCTATATCGGCGCCACCAAATCGAACATCGATGCGCTCGGCGGTCTGGAACGCGCGCGCGGGGTGTGCGCGGTGAAGGTGTTTATGGGCAGTTCCACCGGCTCGCTTTTGGTGGAAGACGATGCCAGCCTGGAAGCCGTTCTCGCCGGCGGGGCGCGGCGGGTGGCCTTTCACAGCGAAGACGAATACCGCCTCAGGGAACGGCGCGCTTTGTTCCGCACCGGCGAAGCTTATGCAAACCACATGCTCTGGCGCGATGAGGAAACCGCTTTCCTGGGCACCCGTCGGCTGCTCGCGCTCGCGCGCAAAACCAACCGCCCGGTGCATATTCTGCATGTCTCCACCGCGGAAGAGCTTGCCTACGTTGCGGCGTATCGCGATCTCGCCACGGTCGAGGTGTTGGTCAATCACCTCACCCAAGTCGCGCCCGAATGTTACGAGCAGCTCGGCGGTTATGCAGTGATGAACCCCCCCATCCGCGGGCCTCGGCATTGGCAGGCGGCCTGGCAGGCGATCGCGAACGGCACGGTCGACACCGTTGCCTCCGACCATGCCCCCCATTCGAGGGCAGCGAAAGAACGTCCTTGGCCGGACTGCGCGGCGGGGCTGACCGGTGTGCAAACCCTGGTTCCGATTATGCTGACGCATGTCCATGCCGGCCGGCTCTCGCTTTTGCGCTTGGTGGATCTGCTGGCAGCGGGCCCCGCGCGCGTTTTTGGTCTGTTGCGAAAGGGACGGATTGCGGTCGGCTACGACGCGGATTTTACTCTGGTGGATTTGAAGCATTCCCGACGCATCGAAGAATCTTGGATTGCTTCGCCTTGCGGCTGGAGCCCGTTTGTGGGGATGGAGGTGCAGGGCTGGCCGGTGGCAAGCCTCGTGCGCGGGCGCGTGGTGATGCAGGATGATGAGGTCATCGGCCCGCCGTGCGGGCGCTTGGCTCTCTTTCGGTAAAACGCCCCCCGTCATGCATTGCGTTGCGTCGCCATGGCTGCCTGCCCGGGCAAACTTCCGCCGCAGAGCAGCGATGCGTGCGCCCTTGGCGCTGCCTCCGCCGCATGCTACCGCGAGCGCATGCAACCCGAAGAGGCGAGATGATCCGTGCTGCGATACTTGATCCGGCAGCCTTGGATGCAGGCGGCCGGGGCGCATGTGCTCGGCCTCTATCTGCGCTTCGCCTTGCAGACGACGCGGTGGCAGCTGATCGGCGAGCCGCATTTGGCCCCCATGCTGCAAGGAACGGCCGCTGTCGTGGCGTTTTGGCACGAACGCTTGCCCCTCATGCCCGGACTTTGGTTGCTTGCGCGCCGCAAAGGCGAGACGCGGCGCGTGCATGTGGTGGTCAGCCGCCATCGCGATGGCCGCCTGATCGGCAATGTGGTGCGCAATTTCGGCATTGTCGTGGTGCACGGCTCGTCCTCGCGCGGCGGGGCGGCGGTGGTGCGGCGCATGCTTTCGGTTTTGGCGCGCGGCGAACATGTCGCCATCACGCCGGATGGTCCGCGCGGGCCGAGACGGCGCGCGGCGCCGGGCGTTGCCCATCTGGCGGAGCTTTCCCGCCGGCCGGTTCTGCCGTGCGCTGCGCAGACTTCGCGCCGCATCGTTTTGCGGACTTGGGACCAGATGGTGATCCCGCTGCCATTCGCGCGCGGAGTGATTGTCTGCGGCCCGCCGATCCATGTCCGCGAAGGAACCTGGCAGGATGCGCTGCCCGAAATCGAGGCGGCACTGAATGCGGCAGCAACGATGGCGGATGAAGCATGCTGCCGATGAGTGCGCGCCTCTGGGCCACGGGGGCCACCTTGGCCGCCCCCTTCTTGCGCGGCTACCTCTTGCGGCGCGCCCGGCTGGGCAAGGAAGACCGCGCGCGCTTGCCCGAGCGCTGGGCGGAGGAGTCCGCGCCGCGCCCGGCGGGGGTGCTGCTTTGGCTGCACGCAGCAAGCATTGGCGAGACGGTTTCGGTGCTTCCCGTGGTGTCGGCCATTGCCGGGCAAAATTCGGAAGCTTCGGTTTTATTCACAACCTCGACCCGCACGTCCGCCGAGCTGCTGCAACGCCGAATCGTGGAACTCGGCTTGGCCCGGCGCCTCTTTCACCGTTTTGTGCCGCTCGATGTGCCGGCCTGGGCGGAACGATTTCTGGCGCATTGGCAGCCGGATCTTGCGTGTTTTGTGGAAAGCGAACTCTGGCCCAATTTGGTCTTTGCCTGCCGGCGGCGGGGCATTCCGCTGGTGTTGCTCAATGCTCGGTTGTCTTTGGGCAGTTTTGCCCGTTGGCAACGCGCCCCGAAGCTGGCGCATGCCATGCTCTCGGCCTTTGCCGAAATCCAGGCGCGGACCGAGGCCGATGCGGCGCGCCTTGCCAAACTCGGCGCGCGAAATGTCACGGCGCGGGGGGATCTGAAATTCGCCGCCCCGCCTCTGCCCGTCGATGACGCCGAGCTCGCCCGGCTTCGCGCGCATTTGGGCGGACGCCCGTGCTGGCTTGCCGCCAGCATCCATCCCGGCGAGGATGCGGCCGTTCTGGCGGCGCATCGCGCGCTGGCGGCCCGCATCTCGGGCCTTTTGAGCATAATCGTGCCGCGCCACCCCGAACGCGGGCAAGCCTTTGCCGCAGCGGCGAAAGACTTGCCCCTTGCCCGGCGCAGCGCCGGCGAGGACCCGCCCTCCGGCGGGGTCTATATCGCAGATACGCTGGGTGAGCTCGGGCTTTTTTATCGCCTTGCCGGGCTCGCCTTCATCGGTGGAAGCCTGGTGCCGCATGGCGGGCAAAATCCGCTGGAAGGCGCACGGCTCGGCTGCGCTTTGGCGGTCGGGCCGTATACGCAGAATTTCGAAGACGCTGTCGCCGTGCTGAGCCAGGCCGGCGCGATCGCGCGGCTTTCGGATGCGGATGCGTTGATCCTCTGGCTGGAACGCATGTTCGCAAACCCCGCCGCCCGCATCAAAATGGCTCAAGCCGCAGAGAAAGCCGCCACGCGCTGGGTTGATCTTCCGCAAGAGAGCGCAGCCATGCTGCTCCGCTTGGCGCAAGGCGCGCCAAAGACGAGGCAAAGTTAGCCATGCGGGCGCCGGCGTTCTGGCAACACGGCAAGGGGCCTTGGCCGCGCCTGCTCGCGCCTTTTGCCGTTTTTACGGCCATGGCAGGCGCAACACGCATGGCAAAGCCGGGCTGGCGCGCCCCCGTCCCGGTGCTTTGCGTGGGCAACGCCACCGTTGGCGGTGCGGGGAAAACCACGGTGGTGCTCGATCTGGTGGCGCGGCTCAAGGCGCTAGGGGTTGCGGTGCACGTGCTCAGCCGCGGCTATGGGGGAGCCGTGGGCGCCGCCCATCGCGTCGATCCGCGGCGCGACACCGCCCGCGATGTCGGCGATGAACCGCTGCTGCTTGCGGAGGCGGCGCCGACTTGGGTGGGGGCCGACCGCGCCGCGAGCGCTCGGGCCGCGCTGGCGGCGGGTGCAGAAGCCCTGGTGATGGATGACGGCCTGCAGAACCCCTCTTTGCAGAAGACGGCGGCAATGCTGGTGATCGATGGCGAACAGGGCTTCGGCAATGGCCGGCTGCTGCCCGCAGGCCCGTTGCGCGAACCGCCTTCCGCGGCGGCGGCGCGCGCGAGTGTGGCGGTTCTGATCGGGGCCGACAAAACCGGCGCGCTCGCTTGTCTGCCGCCTGAGCTGCCGCTGTTGCGCGCGCGGCTTGCGGCCGGAGCCGAGGCCGCGGCGCTCGCCGGCACGCCGGTGCTGGCCTTTGCGGGGATTGCGCATCCGCAGAAATTCCAAGCAACCTTGCGCGAAGCCGGCCTCAATGTGCTGCGTTGCGTGGGTTTTGCCGATCATGCCCAGTTTTCACCGCGCGCGCTGGCGCGTCTGGCCGCCGAAGCGAAACGGCTCGGCGCCCGGCTGGTCACTACTCCGAAAGATGCGGTGCGTCTGCCGGCGGCTTTCCGCGCCGAGGTGAGCGTGATCGGCGTTGGGCTGGTCTGGGAAGATGAAGCGGCCCTGCAAACAAAGCTTGCGGCGTGGATGCATGAGCCTCTGGCAACGGCTTGAAGCGCTGGCACTTCAGGGGGCGATTGCCCTCTTGCGCAGGCTCTCGCCGGAGCGCGCCTCCAACCTTGGCGGCTTTGTTGCGCGCAATCTTGGCCCATGGCTGCCCGTCTCGCGTGTGGCAGAAGCCAATTTACGGTTGGCACTGCCGGAACTGAGCCGCGCCGAGCGCAGCGCGATCATCCGCGCGATGTGGGACAATCTGGGTCGTACCGTGGCGGAATTCGTGCATCTGCCGCACCTGCAGCAGACCCCGCACGGGGCGGGATGGGAAATCGAAGGGGCGGAAATTCTTGAGCAGCTGGCCTCGCGCGGCGGGCCTGCCATTCTCTTCTCCGGCCATATCGGCAACTGGGAATTGCTGCCCCCCGCAACGGCAGCTTACGGTGTGGCGTTTGCCAATGTGTATCGGGCTGCGGCCAATCCTTTCGTAGACCGATTGATCGTCAACCTTCGCCGCCAAGCCCTGCGCGCCGAGGTGCCGAGCTTTGCCAAAGGGGCGGAAGGGGCGCGCGGGGCGTTCCAGCATCTGCTGCGCGGCGGTTATCTCGGCATGCTCATGGACCAGAAGCTGAACGACGGCATCGCCGTGCCGTTTTTCGGCCGCCCGGCCATGACCGCCCCGGCCCTTGCGGTGCTGGCGCTGCGCTTTCGATGCCCGGTCATTCCCGGTTATGTGCAGCGGCTGGGCCCGGCGCGTCTGCGTGTGGTGGTCGAGCCGCCCTTGGCCTTACCGGACTCCGGCGATCGCGAAGCGGATATCGCCGCTTTGACGGCCGAGGTGAACGCGATTTTGGAACGCTGGATCAGAGCCTGGCCGGAAGGCTGGCTGTGGCTGCACCGCCGCTGGCCGAAAGAGGAGTTCACGGCCGCAGCAAACGCAGCGCGCGAGACCTATATGGGACGGTGAGACTTTATGTACTTTGCACCCGATTTCTCGTCGCTTCTTCAAGATTGGCCGCTGAGGTTCGCGCCGGATGCGCGGCTGCGCATCGTCGGCGACGTGCACGGCGATTGCGCTGCCTTCGCACGTGCTGCAGACACCGACCGGTTTGTGATCCAGCTTGGCGACCTGACGGACCACGGGCCGGATAGCGTGGGCGTTCTCCGTTTGATGTTTCGCCTGATCGAGGAACGGCGCGGCATGTTTTTGCTCGGCAACCACGACTTGAAACTTGCCCAGGCCCTTTCCGGCCGAGCCGTGAAGATCTCGCCCGAGCTTCGGCAGACGCTTGCCGCTTTGGATGCGGCCACGGCCAAGCGCGCTGTATTCGAAATCACGCGCGCGCCGGCGTGGCTGCGTTGGGGGAACGCCGTCTTCGTGCATGCGGCCTTTCACACGGCCATGCTCGACGCTCCGCCGGAGTTGCCGAATCCGGTGGCGAGAGGCCGGGTGAACAAGATTCTCGGGCGGGCGCTTTATGCGGAGCCGACGGGCAACATCCAACCCGACGGATTTCCCGAGCGAAGCTTGCGCTGGGTCGATCGGATTCCCGCGGGGATCACGGTCTATTGCGGGCATGACTGGTTAAGCCGGAACGGGCGCCCGCTCATCAAACAGGGGCTTGCCGGCGGTACCGCCGTTTTCCTCGATACCGGGGCCGGCAAAGGCGGGCATCTGGCCTGGATCGATCTTCCTTCGGAGACCTAGGCCTTGATTCTCTGGGCGACAAAACTCTCAGAGCGTGCCAGGATAAGCGAAATCACCCCCTCTTTCACGGCCGCCCATGCGCCAATTATTGCTGTTACGCCACGCCAAATCTTCTCGAGATGCCCCGGATATCTCCGATTACGAGCGCCCGCTGACCAAGCGCGGGGTGAAGGATGCGGCCATGATGCGCCGCCTCATGCGCGAGCTTGGCTTGCAGCCGGATGTGGTGCTGGTTTCCCCGGCGAAACGGGCGCAACAAACCCTGGCCGAGCTCGAGCCGTTCGACGATACCCCCATCGTGGAAACGCTGGATGGGCTCTACATGGCCGGCTCCCAGCAAATTTTGCAAATTCTGCAGACACTGCCGGATACGGCGCGGAGCGTGCTGGTGATCGGGCACAATCCCGGCTTGCACGAGCTTGCGCTTCTGCTGGCCGATCAGGCGGAAGCCTGGCGGCGGGTGCCGGAATTGGCGCGCATGGCGGAAAAGTTTCCGACCGCGGCGCTTGCCGAGTTTCAGGTCTCGGGTTCCTGGCAGAATGTCGGGGTTCGCGGCACCCGGCTGGTGGGTTTTCTGATTCCTCGTGAAATCACGAAAACTGCGGATTAAAACGCTGCCGTGATGCTGGAACTGGCGATGGACCCGGCCGATCTGCCCCGTTTTCGGCGCATGCTGGCGCAAAAAGGCGCGCAGCCAAGCCGACCGGTGCCGGTGCGGCGGGTTTGGTACGACGGGCCCGAAGATGATTTGGCCCGCGCCGGGCTTGCGCTTTCGGAGTCGGAGGGCATCTGGCGGCTGGAACGCACCGCGGCGGATGCTGAAGATACCGATCGGGCCGGGCAATCCCCGGCCATTCTCGGCGAGGCGACGGAGCCTTCCGAACTCGGCGAAAAACTGCCGGAGCGGCTGCAACCGCTTGCCGTGCTCGAGGGCCGTGAACGGCGCCTTGTTTTGAAACAGTCGCCTTCCGTCATCGTCGGTATTCTGGAGGGAAGCCTGCGCAGCTTGACCGAGCACCGGCCCATCGCGCGGCTGAGCCTGGACGGGCCGGCACCGGCACTGGCCGCCCTTGCCGAGCAATGGGCGGAAAAATATGCATTGGCGGCCCCGAGCGCCCCGCTTGCCGTGGAGAGCTGGGCGCTTGCGCGCGGCCTGCCTGTTCCGCCGCAGCGCTCCGGCGCGCCCGTGCTGGATGAGGGGCAGTCAGTGGAAGAGGCGTTCTTGCGCATTCTCGGGCACTATACCGCAGCGGTTCTGTCCTGGACGCAAACCGTGCTGGAAGCGGCAACCAAGGTGCGCCAAGAAAGTTTCGACCCCGAGCCGGTGCATCAAATGCGTGTCGCCTTGCGCCGGCTGCGCTCGGCCTTCTCGGTGTTCAAGCCGATCATTGCTTGCGCCGCGGTGACGCGGACGAAGAGCCAATTGAAGAAGTTTGCCAATATCTTGGGTCACGCCCGCGATTGGGATGTCTTTTTGGACGGCCTTGGCCAGAGTGTGAGGGAGTCGTTCCCCTCCCATCCCGCAATCGCAGGGCTTTTGCAAACCGCCCGGGACCGGCGTGCCGAGCAGTACGACGCACTTGCCCATTACTTACGGGAAGAGGCGTTCCGCCGACTCGGGGTTGCGCTCGCCGTGCTTCCGCTGGCGCGGCCCTGGCGTGTGGAGGCGCCGGAGACGCGGCTTCCGGTATTGGAGGCGCCCGTTGTCGATTTTGCCCGGCGGGTTCTCCACCGGAGGTTGCGGCGTCTGATCGCCGACGGCAACAATTTCGCACTGCTCCCGGCTCCGCAGCTGCACCGGTTGCGATTGGATACCAAGCGGCTGCGCTATGCCTGCGAGTTTTTCGCGCCGCTGTTTCCGAACCGGCACGCCAAGCGTTTTATCCGCAGGCTTTCCGAGGTTCAGGACGCGCTGGGAAAGGTCAATGACGGCGCGGTTGTCGAACGACTGATGGAGGAACTCGCCGGCTGGGAAAGTGACCACGCCGAGCGGGCATTTGCGCGCGGGGTCGTTTCCGGGTATGCCGCCGCCGCGGCGCGAGGCGCCCGCAAAGATGCCGGCAAAGCTTGGGAACGCTTGCAGGAACTTGATCCGTTTTGGGAGTGATCTCTCGTTGCGAAAGACACGTTAGGGTTGAAAAACTTTCTGGCCTTGCTCTAAATTCGCGATTTCCTCGTCGTTCGGAGATGTGTTGTGGGGTTGCAACATCGGCGTCGCATTTTCCGCTCATCTCAGCCGTGGAAGCGGCGCAACACCGGGCTGAAAATTTTTGCCGTTGCCGGCGTGATTGCGGGCGGGGCGATGCTCGCCGCGTTGCTTGCGCAAGGGCAAGCCTATGCGCCGCCGGCGTCGGGAAAAGAGCGCATGATCAGCGCGCCGGCCGAGGGGGTTGCGGTTGTGGACGGGGAAACTTTGCGTCTCGGCACCCGGGTGGTGCGACTGGTGGGGGTGCATGTACCGGTCCGGGACGAACACGAATCCTGCGAGCAAGCACACTGTGCTGCTCGCGAAGCGGCTGGCGCCGCGACGAAAACGCTCGCGGAGCTCGTCCGCGGGCGAAGCGTCAGCTGCGAGGTTGCGGGCGAAGATGCCATGCGGCGTTCTTTTGCCATCTGCCGTGCCGATGACACGGAACTCAACCAGGCGCTCGCAAGCCGTCTTTCCTTTCTGGAGCGACCAGACCAGAGAGAAGACCACCCGAGATAAGATGAATGAAAACTCATCTCGCGGCAAAAAATCAAAACCCCTTGTAAAGAGGCCGAAATTTGCGGCATCGCGGGACCGGAGCACCGCCGGCCGCCACGGATGATCACTCTACCGGTTGCTTTTGCCCCGAATTCGCCGTTATCTCGCATCCGCACAACGGACGAAACGCGGGCTGCCGGCACGAAGCCACTCGGCGCCGGCAGTGGGACCGCCGGAGATAGGGAACAGAACATGAACAAAAAGGGCAACGGCTCCGTCACGCTTTCGATCGACGGCACCAACAAATCGGCGTCACTGCCATTGCTGCATGGCACGATGGGCCCTCCGGTGATCGACATTCGGGAGCTTTATAGCGCCTTGGGCGCTTTTACCTTTGATCCGGGCTATGCCGCGACGGCATCGTGCGAGAGCAAGATCACCTATATCGACGGCGAAGCCGGGATTTTGCTGTACCGCGGATATCCGATCGAGCAGCTCGCGGAACACTCGAGCTTTCTCGAGGTGGCGCATCTTCTGCTCAACGGCGAACTGCCGAAAAAGGCGGAAAAGGCGGAATTTGAACGCGGGATCATGCGGCATACCATGCTGCACGAGCAAATACGCAGCTTCTTCAACGGGTTTCGGCGGGATGCGCACCCCATGGCGGTGCTGTGCGGGGTGGTGGGAGCGCTTTCGGCCTTTTATCATGACACGCTCGATATCAATAACCCCGAACACCGGCGCATCAATGCGTTTCGCCTGATCGCGAAGATGCCAACCATTGCGGCTTGGGCTTACAAATATTCCATCGGTCAGCCGTTTATGTACCCGCGCAATGATCTCGGCTATGCGGAAAATCTTCTTTACATGATGAACGCGGTGCCGGCGGAGCCCTATAAGGTCAATCCGGTGCTGGCACGGGCGATGGACCGGATTCTGATCCTGCATGCCGACCACGAGCAGAACGCCTCCACAAGCACCGTGCGCCTGGCCGGCTCGACGGGCGCCAATCCCTTCGCCTGCATCGCCGCGGGCATTGCCAGCCTCTGGGGTCCGGCGCATGGCGGGGCCAATGAAGCGGTGCTGAAAATGCTGAGCGAGATCGGGCGCAAAGACCGGATTCCGGAATTCATCGCGCGCGTCAAAGACAAGAATAGCCACCAGAGGCTGATGGGATTTGGGCACCGCGTTTATAAAAATTATGACCCGCGGGCCAAAATTATACAGCGTACGTGTTATGAAGTGCTCGATGAACTTGGTATGAAAGATGATCCTTTATTCGACTTGGCCATGGAGCTTGAGCGAATTGCCTTGAGCGATGATTATTTCATCAGCAAGAAACTTTATCCGAACGTCGACTTTTATTCGGGTATCATCCTCAAAGCGATGGGCATCCCGGAGCATATGTTCACCGCCATGTTTGCGGTGGCCCGCACGGTGGGTTGGGTCAGCCAGTGGAAAGAAATGATCGAAGACCCATCGCAGCGGATCGGCCGGCCGCGCCAGCTCTATACCGGGACCCCGCGGCGCGATTATGTGCCGTTGGAGCAGCGCGGCTAAGGCCTGATCGCCTCGCCTCAGGCGGAGTCGCGGGCTGAGGCGGGGGATAAAAAGAAACCCATCGCGCCTTGGAAAAAACCGAGGCGCGATCGCCTCATACAAAGGCAGGGAAATCCAAACGCATGCGGCCCGGCACCAGTGGGTGCTGGGCCTTTGTCATTTCGGGCCGAATCGGTGCCGGATCGCGGGCCGCCAGCGCCAAACCTGCGGCGGAAAGTATTCGCGGATTGTTGATAAGTAACATTAAGAATTACCCGCAATCGATTCCAATGACTCACTTTCTTTTTGAAGATAAAATTCTGTCAGTAAAGAACAAAGCGGCATCGCAGGCAATAACTTCCGCGCGCTCGTATTGCCGGGCGATCATCGCACCTTTGCAGTGTGCGCGCAGGCTTGGATACTACCTAGGGTTATAAACATATTTACATTGCACGTTATTGGTGTTATTGGATGGGCATCTCAGGACGCAAAAAGTGCAGTCCGCTTCACGGAGGATCAAAAAATGAATCATTTTCAATCCCTGGACGCATTGGTTCAAAAGCGCCTGAAAACCTGGCCGCAGGAGCCGCCCGGATTGCCGGCCCGCCAACAACGGGGGCGCAGCGTTTGGCTGCGCGGCCGTCCGGGGGATATGTTGACGTCCTCGCACCCGTTCTTGAAGCATCCCGGAAGCAATCTTCTTCGCACGTTGCCGGATGGTCTATGGCTGAATTTCGGCGGCCAGCCGCCCGATGTCTTTGTCGATATTTTCGCCATCGAAGCATGCGCGAGCCTGGCCAATATGCTGGATAAGCGCGCGCGTTTCGCCCCGAGCACGCACTCGCTCCTGGCCGTCTGCCCCGTGCCCTGGCTGCTTGCCCCCGTCGTGCCCGGCGGTGATGTGCCGCGCTGGAAAGCAACCGGCCTCTTGGAAAAGGAACCCACCACCCCGCTCGTGCTGCCGGTGCGCGACATCCGCGTGCTCTACGCCCTGAAGGCGCGGCATTACAAAGGCTTCGTGGAAAGCCAGGTGCCGTATCCCCATGAGTATTTCATGCCTATGGAGGCACTGATCGCCGAGAACAGCCATCAAAATCCGGCGCTGCAAACGTTGCTTGCCCGCGCCAGCGCCTCGGCAAACTTCCTTGAGGTGTCCTGACAATTTTCCGAATGGCCTGTTGCCGACGATGATGTTGATCATGAAGCGACAACAGATAGCGCTTGCCTTTGGTCGGCATCTCTGCACTCAATAAACCAGCATCGGAAGAGACGCGCGGCGGAGCGGGCTTGGTGCAGCATGCCGGCCAGATCGGGCCGCAGGGAACGTTTTGGGGGATACGCTTGTGAGAGACACTACCGATATCGAGAAAGCTCTGCAAGAAGGTTTGGAGCGCGGGGCAATTCCGGGCGTGGTCGCGCTGGCCGCAAACGGCAAGGAGGTCCTTTATGCCGGCGCATTCGGCCGGCGTGATCTCTCGCGCGCCGACGCCATGACGCCCGATACCGTGTTTTGGATTGCTTCCATGACCAAGTCGATTACCACGGCGGCCGCCATGCAATTGGTCGAGCGAAAGTTGCTGACGCTCGATACACCCATGGGCACGATTCTTCCGGAGCTCGCCGATCCGCAAGTTTTGGAAGGTTTCTCGGAAGACGGCAAACCGCGGCTCAGGCCAGCGCGAAGGCCCGTGACCTTGCGTTATCTGCTGACGCACACGGCCGGCTTTGCTTACGATATGTGGAGCGAGGCGATCAACCGATATATCGTATATGCGGGTTTGCCCCGGATCATCTCCTGTCGGAATGCGGCGTTGAAAACACCGCTTTTGTTCGATCCCGGTGATGACTGGTGTTATGGCATCAATATCGATTTTGTGGGCAAGGCCGTGGAAAAGCTGAGCGGCCAGTCACTGGAACAGTATTTTCGCGAAAACATCTTCGCGCCGCTCGGCATGAAAGATACGGGCTTTATCCTGCGCCCGGATATGCGCAGCCGGCTTGCGCGCATGCATCAACGCACCGAAAACGGCGTGCAACCCATCGATTTTGAGGTGCCGCAACAACCGGAATTTTTCATGGGCGGCGGGGGGCTTTACGGCACCGGAGAGGATTATCTGCGATTTACGCAGGCGATCTTGAACGGCGGCATTTACAACGGCGAACGCATCTTGCGCGCCGAAACCGTTGCGGAGATGACCAAAAATCAGATCGACGGGCTTTCCATGCACGTTATGAAAACGGCAATCCCGGCACTTTCGAACGATGTCGATATCTTTCCCGGCATGGAGAAAAAATGGGGCTTCGGCTTCATGATCAACACCGAGGACGTGCCTGGAGCACGCACTGCAGGAAGCCTCGGTTGGGCCGGACTCGGCAACACCTATTTCTGGATTGATCCGAAAAAGCATCTCACCGGCGTCATTCTCACGCAGTTGCTGCCGTTTGCCGATGCCGGCGTGCTCGCACTTCTCGATGGTTTCGAGCGCGCGGCCTATCGCACGTTTGGCGTGGTTTAGCCGGTCTTTTCAGCCGGTTTGAAAACATTGCTGAGGCTGGTTGCCATTTCGGTCGGAATTAAAACGGTGGCACCGCGCTCTTTGTTCATCTCGTAAAGCAGATTCATTTGCCGAAGCTGCAACGCGACGGGATCGGCGTGGTAAATTTCTGCTGCCGCCAGCACTTGGCGAGCGATGTCAACTTCCGCGGAAGCAAGCAAAACCCGCGCATCGCGTTCGCGTTCGGCTTGTGCTTGCCGACTCATGGCATCTTGCAGCGCCGGCGGTATGGCAACATCGCGAATTTCCACGGATTGCACAGCAACACCCCAGCTTGCGGTTTTTTCTGCAATCGCTGCACGCAGTCGTTCATCAACAGCGCGGCGATCGGCGAGCAGACGAGAAAGTTCCGTTGCTCCAATCATTTCGCGAAGCGAGGTCTGTGCAACACGTTCCACCGCTTCTCGGTAATTCGCAATGTTGATGGCAGCAGCGCGAGGATCCACAACGCGCCAAAATACAATGGCATCTACGCCGACGGCAACCGTGTCGCGCGTCAACGCCTGTTCTGCCGTGATGCTTACAGTTCGGATGCGAAGATCAATAACGGTGGTGACGATATCCACAAGCGGGATCAGGAAATAAACCCCCGGACCTCGTATGGAATGAAAACGCCCAAGTCGGAGCACAACGGCGCGCGACCATTCATTGGCAATGCGACAGGTGAGCGCACCAATAACGACAAGCGCTGCCACGATCAAAAGTATCGACATGCTGTGTTGCCTTTCCCTTTTTGGAGATTTTTGCTGCTGCGGTTGACCTTGGCGTTCTTTGCCTTTAAATGGAAATTGTGTTGGAGGATCTGTCTGCTCACTCTCGGAACATCAGAACTTTTGCCGAGGAACCGACAACGGCGCTTTCGGTTGCAGATCCGAATTTGCAACCGCGGCGCGATGCCGGCAGAGCGCAATGGCTTTGCGGAGATACGCGCCGGCGCTTTGAACAGTTCACGCTGTTTCGGCATAACCGTGACTATACACCGTTCAGGCAGCAGTTTCGGTTTTTGTTCAAGTCCTCAGACATGGCGCCGCGTCATGAACGCGCGGGCGTTTGGCCCTGCGCCGAGTGCCGAGGTGATTGAAGCATGGAAGCGTTCGCACCATCGGGGGGGATCGCGGCCGAGGCGTTGGCGGGCCTGACCGCCGAGCCCAAAACCTTGCCGGCAAAGCTCTTCTATGACGACATCGGGTGCCGGCTCTTTGTCGCCATCACCGAATTGCCGGAATATTACCTCACACGCACCGAGCGCGCGTTGCTGCATACCCATGCCGAAGAGATTGCCGCCCTTATTCCCGAAGGCATCACGTTCGTGGAGTTCGGCGCGGGCAATGAAGAAAAGGCGTTGCTGCTCTTGGATGCCTTGGCCAGAGCCGCACGCCCCGTGCGGTGTTACGTGCCCATCGATATCGCCGAGGCGGCGCTTTGCGCTCTGGCCGATCGGCTGAAGCGGAGCCGGCCGGAACTTGCCGTGCTGCCGCTCACGGCCGATTTCCTGCGCCCGCAGCCGCTGCCGCCAGAAGCGAAGGCGCCGTTTTTCGGTTTCTTTCCCGGTTCGACGATCGGCAATCTGGAGCCCGAACCGGCGGTGGAGTTCCTGCGCGGCGTGCGTGCCGCCTTCGGCGCCGGGGAGCTGTTTTTGATCGGCTTTGACCTTCAGAAGCAGGAAGAAATTCTGCTCGCCGCTTACAATGATTCGGCCGGGCTGACAGCGGCGTTCAACCGCAATTTGCTCGCCCGGCTCAATCGCGAAGCCGGCGCCAATTTTATGATCGACGGCTTTGCCCACCGCGCGATTTGGAATGCCAACGAAAGCCGCATCGAGATGCATCTGGTCAGCTTGATCGCGCAGAAGGTGACCATCGCGGGCAGAGAAATTCTGTTTCGGGCAGGAGAGAGCATTCACACCGAAAATTGTTATAAATACACTCTGGCCGGGTTTTCCGCCTTGGCAGAGAGAGCAGGCTGGGAAATGTTTCGCTTTTGGACGGATCCGGACGCGATGTTTGCCCTCGCGTTGCTGCGCAACGGCCCCGCATGAAACCCTTCCGGCTCGCCGCCTTGTCCGGCCTGTTCGGCGCGATTGCGGCCGCCGGCTCAGCCGCCTCTCCCTTCGGCGATTGGCGCGCGGACGCCCCGGGCGTGGTGCACCACATCACGCCCGCGGATCTGCCGGAACCGTTCGCCACATCCTCGGCAGCAAACGCCCCGCGCGTGATTGCCCGCCCGCCCGGCGCTCTGCCCAAAACTCCGCCCGGGTTTGTGGTGAGCCTTTTTGCCGAAGGGCTGAATGAGCCGCGCGCCATTCGCGTAGCCCCCGACGGGGGCGTGTTCGTGGCCGAGTCCGGCGCCGGGCGCGTGCTGCTCTTTCGGGGCGGAAAGCCGCATGTTTTCGCCGCAGGTCTCGACCTTCCCTACGGCATTGCGTTCTTCCCGCCGGGCCCCCGGCCCGCATTTGTTTATATCGCCGAGACCGACCGCCTGGTTCGCTATCCCTACCGTTCCGAAATGCTGCGCGCGGCCGGGCCGCCCGAGGTGATTGTCAGCCATCTCCCCAGCGGCGGGCATTGGACACGCGATATCGCCTTCGCGCCCGACGGGACGCGGCTGTTTTTGGCCGTGGGGTCTGCGTCCAACCTGGCGCAGGGGATCGGCGCACCCCCCGCTCCGCTTCCGGAATTCGAGGCCAGCCACGGCCGCGGCGCCGCTTGGGGCTTTGAAGAAGGGCGCGCACAGGTTCTGGTTTTGGATCCGTTGGGGAAAACTATGCGCGCCTATGCCACGGGGCTTCGCAATTGCTCGGGGCTGACCGTGCAACCCGCAACCGGCGAGCCCTGGTGCGCGGTGAACGAACGGGACGCGCTCGGCGACAATTTGCCGCCGGATTTCGTAACGCATTTGGAAGACGGCGCCTTCTACGGCTGGCCCTGGTTCTACATCGGCCCCCATCCGGACCCGCGCTGGCATGGAGAGCGGGCGGATCTGCGCAACGCCGTGCGTTTGCCCGACGTGTTGTTGCAGCCGCATTCCGCTCCGCTGGGTATCGTTTTTTATCAGGGCCGGAGCTTCCCCGCTGAGTATCAGGGCGGCGCGTTTGTTGCCTTGCACGGTTCCTGGAACCGCAGCCTTTGGACCGGTTACAAGGTGGTGTTTCTGCCGATGCGCAACGGCCGCGCCGGGGGAGATTATATCGACTTTCTCACCGGGTTCGTCACCGAACAGGGGGTGTGGGGCCGGCCCGTGGGAGTGGCGGTGGATGCCGAAGGGGCGCTGTTGGTGAGCGAGGATGCCAACGGCACGATCTGGCGCATCGCTCCTGCAGCACCCCGATAGCCGATCGCCGCGGGGCGGCGGCGGTTAGTCCGGCTCGTCGATGATTGCCACCGCCCGCGTCCAGCCCGCCGAGGCGGCCCGGATCTTCACCGGGAAACAGGCCACGGTAAAGCCGTTGGGCGGCAACGCCTCCAAATTGTGCAGCTTCTCCAGATGGCAATAACCGATTTCCCGTCCTGCGCGGTGGCCCTCCCAGATGAGGGAAGCATCGTGCGTCTCGGCAAACCGCCGGGCGGTGTGGACGAACGGCGCATCCCACGACCAGGCGTCGGTGCCGGTGACCCGCACGCCGCGTTCGGTGAGATAAAGCGTCGCCTCCCGCCCCATGCCGCAGCCGCGCGAAACATAATCCGGCCGGCCGTAGGCGGCGCCGGCCGCGGTATTGACAAGAACGATATCGAGCGGGGCAAGCCGATGCCCGATGCGGGAAAGCTCGCGCTCGACATCGGCGGCGGTGACGACGTAACCATCGGGGAGGTGTCGGAAGTCAAGCTTCACCCCGCGGCTGAAACACCACTCCAGCGGGATTTCATCGATCCGCGCGGCCGGTTTGCCATGATCCATGGTGGAGGCGTAATGCCACGGCGCATCCAAGTGCGTGCCGTTATGGGTGGAAAGGCGGATCTCCTCGATCGCCCAACCTTCGCCATCAGGCAGGTCCTTGGGCGTGAGGCCCGGGAAGTAGCTGCAGACCTGCTTTGCGGTTTGCTGATGATTGAAATAGCTGATCGCGGGGCCGAAGCCCGGAGGGTCTGCGGCCACATCGTTTTCAAGCGGAACGGAAAGATCGATGAAGCGCCGGGGCATGGTGAAACCTTTCTGATGGTGAACCTGCCCCAGCTTCTATCTTTTCAGGCGGCGGCGACAAAGGGCAAAGCGTTTCTTTTCGCATGCGTTCAGGGTTTGTGCTTTCGGCGGCCCGAAGTTCTGCTAACATAGCGCCGCGCCACATCGGGCTGATCGACGAAGAATGCCCGAAAGGGAGGTTTTTGTGCGGCTGCACGGGTATTATCGGTCTTCGGCTTCTTTTCGGGTCCGCATTGCGCTCAACCTGAAAGGGGTCTCGTACGAGCAAATTCCCCATCATCTGCGTAAGGATGAGCACCGCTCTCCGGAATATCTCGCCTTCAACCCGCAGGGCTTCGTGCCCGTGCTGGAGACGGATGGAGCGGTTCTCATTCAGTCTTTGGCAATTATCGAGTATTTGGAGGAGAGATTTCCGAACCCGCCGCTGTTGCCTGCCGATCCTTTGGGACGCGCGCGGGTGCGGGCATTGGCCGAGATTGTGGCCTGCGATATTCACCCGCTCAATAACCTGCGGGTTCTGCGTTATCTGCGCAATGAGCTCGGCCACGATCAACCAACCGTGGAGAGGTGGTATAACCACTGGATTGCAGAGGGGTTTCAGGCGCTGGAAACGATGCTGGCAAGCCAGCCCGAAACCGGGACCTTTTGCCATGGCCACGCGCCGAGCCTTGCCGATGTGTGCCTGATTCCGCAAGTGGTGAATGCGCAGAATTTTCAGCTTGATATGGCTCCGTTCCCGACGATCCAACGGATTTTCACAGAGGCGCTGCGCCTGCCCGCATTTGCGCGTGCCTTGCCCGCCAATCAGCCGGATGCCGAGTAGCCTGAGCTCCTAACCAAGGAACCGATACCCCTGTGAGCCACGAGGAAGACTGGGAAATTCCGCCGCAGCTGCAGCCCGACCCGGACGACTACCGCTTCGATCTGGAGGCAGCGCTGCGCGCGGTGGTCGGTGTGCGGGCCGCCATTCCGGCGGATGCGTTTACGGCGCATGCGCTCGGCACCGAGCGCGCCGGAAGCGGTGTGGTGATCGGGGCGGACGGCTTGGTGCTGACCATCGGCTATTTGATTGCCGAGGCCGAAAACGTCTGGCTGATTACCGCGCGCGGGGCAATCCCAGGTCATGCGCTTGCGTATGATCAGGAAACCGGGTTCGGCTTGGTGCAGCCTTTGGGGCAGCTGGGCATCGCGCCGCTGGCTTTGGGCGATCCTGCCGGCGTCGAGATCGGCGCTTCGGCGATTCTTGCGGCCGGCGGCGGAAGGCACCATGCGGTGGAAACCCGGATCGTGGCCCGGCACGAGTTCGCCGGCTATTGGGAATATCTGTTGGAGGATGCGCTTTTTGTCGCGCCGGCACATCCGTTTTGGGGCGGCGCGGGGCTGATCGGGCTGGACGGTCGCTTGCTCGGCATCGGCTCGCTTGTCGTGCAGCAGAGCGACGCGAAAGGCCGGCGGCTGGATATGAACATGGTGGTGCCGGTCGATCGGCTCGTTCCCATCTTGAATGATTTGCTGCGGTTCGGGCGGCGGCGCACACCGCCGCGGCCATGGCTCGGCCTGTTTGCCGGCGAAAACGACGATGCCGTGGTGGTGGGCGGCGTTGTCGAAGGAGGACCCGCCGACCAGGCCGGGGTTCATGTGGGCGATCGCATTTTGGCGGTTGAACATGAGCCGGTGACCGACCTGGCATCGCTTTGGCGGGGGGTATGGGCCGTTGGGCCGGCGGGTGCGCGCGTGCGGCTTGCGCTTCTGCGCGAGGGCGAAGAGCTGGAGGTGGTCGTGACATCGGCGGATCGGGCCGCGTTCCTGAAAGCACCGAGGCTGCATTAGCGATGCCCGAAGACACATCCGAGGCCTGCGGTACTGCGGACGAGGAGGAGCAACCGAGGGGCGAGCTTGCCACCCGCATCCTTGCCATGCCGAACAATACCAACCCGGCCGGGGATATTTTCGGCGGCTGGATCATGTCGCTGATGGATCTCTCCGGAGGCATCACGGCGGCGCGCATCGCCCAAGGCCGGGTGGTCACGGCGGGGGTTTCCCGCATGGCGTTTCTGCAGCCGGTGAAAGTGGGTGATGTGGTGTGCTGCTATACCGAGTTTCAGCGCACCGGACGCACCTCGATCACGCTTGATGTGGAAGTTTGGGTGCTCCGCCAGGGCCGGGGCAAGCGCGTGAAAGTGACCGAGGCCGAATTCACTTATGTCGCCGTGGATGCCGAGGGCCGGCCGCGCCCGCTGCCGCGCGATTAGGCCCAGGGTGTCGGCGGGCGTTTGTCGGCCCAGGGGCAAGCGCGCTCGAACGCCGCGGCGAGGCGAAGCAAGTCCGCATCGCCGCCCATCGGGGCAATGAACTGGATGGCGAGCGGCATGCCGTCGCGATCAAACCCGGCCGGCAGACTGACCGCCGGATTGCCGCTCAAGTTGAACGGCATGGTATAGGGATACCACGCGGCGCGGAGGTTCTCGACGGGCTCGCCGTCAATCTCGATCGGGCCGAAGAAATCTTGGTCGATCGGCAGCGCGCTGCGCGACAGCGTGGGCATCGCGACGATGTCGCATGTGGCGAACCAGGATTGGATCTGCCGATACAGGCGGGTACGCTGGAAGATCGCCTCATAGAGCTCGGCGGCGGAGCAGTTGGCGATGCGGTCCATCTGCCGCACGAAGGTGGGACACATGATGTCGCGATGGCGTTTGAGGAGATCGCCAAATTGCGCCATGCGGTAGGCCCCGTTGATGGTGAACCAAATCCGCTCGGGGTTTTCAAACGGCCCGGTGAGCTCGGCAATCTCTGCGCCGAGACCGGCGAGCACCGCCAGAGCCTTCTCGCAGGCGGCCAGCACCTCGCCGGCAACTTTGGTGTTGCCGAGCCGCGGCCACCAGCAGATGCGGAGGCCCTGCACCGAGAACTCGGCTTGCGCGGCGGCGACGAAGTCCGGCTTGCTGCGCCCCGTGGTGAGCGGGTCGCGCGGATCGGGCCCGGCCATGGCCTCGAGCATCAGGGCGGTATCCAGCACCGTGCGGGTCATCGGCGTGAGAAAGGCGATATTGCCGAAGCCATCCTGGGCATATTCCTGCGGCACCAGGCCGAGCCCTTGTTTGAACCCGACCACGCCGTTGCAGGCGGCCGGAATCCGCGTCGAGCCGCCGCCGTCGGTGGCGACGGCGATCGGCACAAGGCCGGCGGCGACAGCCACCGCCGAGCCACCGCTGGAACCGCCCGAGGTGCGGTCGCCCCGCCAGGCATTGCGCGTGCGGCCGAACAGCGGGGCCTCGGTGAGGCTTTGTTGGCCGAACTCCGGCGTTGTGGTCTTGCCCACCACGATCGCGCCCGCGCGTTTCAGGCGCCGGACGACCTCGGCGTCCGTTTCCGGCACGTGGTCTTGGTAAATGAGCGAGCCCCAAGTGGTGCGGATGCCCGCCGTCGGCACCAGATCCTTCACCGCCAGCGGCACCCCGTGCAGCGGCCCGAGATCGGCACCGCGCATGACGGCCGCTTCTGCGTCTTTGGCGGCGGCCATCGCCGGCTCCGCGGCGATGGTGATGAAGGCATTGAGCGCGGGCTGGCTTTGTTCAATGCGGGCAAGGGTGGCACGCATGAGCTCGACCGGAGAAACTTCTCGATTGCGGATCAGCCGCGCTAGTTCGGCTGCCGGGGTGAAAGCGAGATCTATGCCGTTGCTCATGCTTCAGCTCCACGAAGCGGCTTCATGAATGGATTGCGCAAAACGCACGGCGGGGGCGCAGCGCATTGCGCCTCAGGGCGCTGTCGGGGCCGGAGCTTCGCCGAGTGGCGAAGGAGGCGGTTCTTCGGGAGGAAGCTCGGAAGCGTCCGGCTCCGCCCCTCCGCCGGGCAACCAGCGGGCAAGACGTTCGGCTCGGTCCAGCGCGCGGTCCAGCGCCGCCATGGTTTTCGAGAGGTCCTCGGTATGGTCGTGCATCCAGGCGCGCACCGCATAAAGCCAGACGCCGAGCAAAGCCTTTGCCTGCAGGCGGCCGAGCGGGCCGTGTGCGGCCACGCCCGCCGCATCCAAAAGCCAGCGCATGCTGGTGAGATTCGCGGCCGAGAGCAGAAGGGCGAGTTCCGGCTCCGCCGGTAACGCCCGCAACAATGCCAGCACGCCGCCGCGATGCGCCTGCAACACATCAAACCGGCGCATCATCATATCGAACAGACGGTCCCGCACCGGCCCGCTGGCAGGCGCCTCGGCCAGCGCCCGCGCATCGGCCATGCGGCCGAATCGCATCAGCAGCACCATCCGGTTGGGGAAACGCAGCCGCGCCTGCTCCAAAGAGAGATTGGCCTCGCGCGCCGCCGTCGCCAGGCTCAGCCGGCGCCAGCCTTGGCGAGCGAGCAAATCAAATGCCGCGCGTATAAAGGCACGGTCGAATTCAAGATCGTCCATGGCAACCTCCTCGCCGCGAGACTCGTGCGTTGGGACCCTCTCGTGGTTTACCGCGCCTCACATCCGCCCCGCTTCGTCATCTCTCAGCTTTCCACGACCCGGGAAGAAAACAAGGGCCCGCGCCTTGACCTACTCCGCAAGCTCATGCGCGCGCGCCGTGGCGGCGGCGATCGCACGGGAAACCGCACGCGGCCAGGCATCTTCGGCCATCAAGACCTGCAGCGCCCGCTCTGTGGTGCCCTTAGGGCTGGTGACGGCGCGGCGCAAGGCGGCGGCATCCTCATCGCTTGCTGCGAGCAATGCCCCCGCACCGGCAACGGTTTCACGCGCGAGCAGGCGCGCCAGATCGGGGGGAAGACCTTGCTCGATGCCCGCCTTTTCCATCAATTCCGCCAGCAGAAAAACATAGGCCGGACCGCTGCCGGAAACCGCGGTGACCGGATCCAGCAGGGCTTCCTCCTGCACCCAACTCACGCGTCCGATCGCGGCAAGCAGCTCGTGACACAACGCCTGCTGCGCGGCGTTAACCCCTCTTCCCGCGCAGGCGACGGTGATGCCTCGGCGCACCGCGGCGGGCGTATTCGGCATAGCGCGGACGATTTTGGCAGCCTCGCCCAACAGGCGTTGCATGCCGGCAATGGTGCGGCCCGCCATGATGGAGAGAAACACCGCGTGGTCGCAAAAACGCCGATAAGCCGGCAGAACCTCTGCGGCCTGTTGGGGCTTGACCGCAAAAATGACCGCTTGAGGGGTGAAATCCGCCGGGATCTGTTCCGCGTTTTGCAGAAAGGTGACGCCGGGCGGGGGCTCCTTTGGAGCCTCGGCGAACGGATCCACCACCAGGGCGGCGGCAAGCCCTCTTTCAGCCCACCCGGCCAGCATCGCCCGGCCCATGCGCCCGCAACCGGCAAGGAGGATCGGCGGGAGAGGATTTCTTTGGCTCACGCTTCCGGCTCACGCTTCTCCAGCGCAGTCAAGCATTGCCGCTTGCAGGGCTTCGGCAGGGGTTTTGCCGCCCCAGAGAACAAACTGAAATGCGGGGAAAAAGCGCTCGCACTCGCTCAATGCGATATCCACCATATCTTCCAGGCTTTCGACGGAAGCCCCGTTGGCCCCGCGCAGCAACACGGAATGGCGAAAGACGGGCATGCCGTCTTCGCTGTCCATGCCGAAATGACCGATCCAGAGCCGCTCATTGGCCAGTGCGAGCAGCTCATAAAGCGCACTGCGCCGGCGCGCGGGAATTTTGAGATCGAACGCGCAGGTAAAGTGCATCGCGGCAATTTCCTGCGACCAGCTGAAATAGAGGCCGTAATCGCACCACTTCCCGGGCGCTTCGGCGGCCATTTCGGACTCGCTTCGGCGCTCGAAAACCCAGTCGTTGGCGGCAACGATTTGTTCCAACGTATCAAGGGGGTTGGGAGGTCGATCCTGGCTTGCAGGCGTCAGGATAGTCATGGCAGGTCTCCCGTGAAATGAAGGCGCGGGTGGCCGATTCTCGCAACGGCTGAGACTCGCATGGTCCGCGCCGCCTTACGGCTCACCCTAATCGGATATGGGGCTTTGCTGCAAGTATTCCCATTCTTCCCATTGCGTGCCCTGGTTCAGAGCGGCCCGGGAGGAGGTTCCGGGGCCGGGGGCTCCTTGCCGGACAGCCGCTCTTCCAGCGCGCCGAGGCGCGCGCGCAGCGCGGCAAGCTCGGCCAAGAGCTTTTCCTGTTCCGCCTGCGTTGCATTCAGGCGCTCCTCGAGCACATCCACCTCTTCCCGGCGGACCAAGCTGAGCCGGCGCAGGGCCTCCAGCAATTTTGCCTGGATCAGGGCATCAATTTCGTCCCTCAGGCCCACCAAGGCCGAAAGAGCGCCGCCCGCAACCCCCGCCAGATCGTCCAAAATGCGCGAAGCCCCGCTCATGCGGCATCTCCTTCGAAAGCATGGCTCTTCCCGAATCGGGTTTCGCCTTTATAAGCGAAAGCCATGATCCTCGTCACGGGCGGTGCTGGTTTTATCGGCTCCATCCTGCAGGCCGCTTTGGCGGCACGCGGGCAAGAAACGGTTGTGGTCGATCGGCTGCGGAACGAGGGCAAGTGGCGAAATCTGGCCAAGCACCCGCCGGATGCGTTGGTGGCGCCCGAGGATCTGGATGCATTTCTCGCCCGCAGGCCGCCGGTTGAGGTGGTTTTCCATCTCGGCGCCATCAGTGCCACCACGGCAACCGACGGCGATTTGGTTTGGGCAACCAACGTGACGGCCTCTCAACGCCTCTGGCAGTGGTGCACCAGCCACAGAGTGCGGCTGATTTACGCCTCCTCGGCGGCCACTTACGGGAATGGCGAGCAGGGCTTCCGCGATGACGGATCACTCGAGTTTCTGCGATCGCTCCGCCCGCGCAATCTTTACGGGTGGAGCAAGCATGCTTTCGATCTTTGGGTTGCCCGCCAAATTGAAACGGGGGCGCCGCGCCCGCCGCAATGGGCGGGGATGAAGTTCTTCAATGTCTTCGGCCCGAACGAATATCACAAGAAAGGAATGATCTCGGTGGTGAAGGTCTTGTATGACGAGGTCATGCAAGGCCAAAAGCCGCGCTTGTTCCGCTCGGATCGCCCGGATGTGGCCGATGGAGAACAGCGGCGCGATTTCGTTTGGGCGGAGGATGTGGTCGCGGTGCTGCTCTGGCTGCTCGAGACCCCGAATGCGGAAGGGTTGTTCAACGTGGGAACCGGGCAAGCGCGCACCTATCTGGATGTGGTCAACGCCATCGGGGCAGCGCTGGGCAAGCCCCTCGAGGTTGAGTTCATTCCCATGCCGGAGAAGCTCAAAGGGCAATACCAATACTTTACCCAAGCGGAGATGGACCGGCTGCGCAACGCCGGGTATCAGCGGCCCTTCACCACGCTGGAAGAGGGCGTGCGCCGTTACGTGCAAGAGTTCCTCGCGACCCCCGATCCTTATCTCTAACCAGCCCTGCTGATGCTGCCGGTTCTTTTGTTTCCGGGCTTCGATCCTGTCGCGATTCACTTGGGCCCGTTCGCCATCCGTTGGTATGCGCTTGCCTATATCGTGGGCTTGCTGTTGGGCTGGCGCTTGACGCGTCGATTGGCCGCCAAGCCGCCCCCGGTGGCAAGCGAAAGCGAGGTGGACGACTTTCTGACATGGGCCACGCTCGGCGTGATCATCGGCGGCCGACTTGGCTACGTGCTGTTTTACCAACCCTCATATTATTTGAGTCACCCCCTGGCAATTGTCGCCGTCTGGCGAGGCGGCATGAGCTTTCACGGCGGTGCGCTCGGGGTGATTGCGGCCATCGTCCTTTTTACGCTGCGCCGGCACATTGACATGCTGGGTTTTGCCGACCGGATCGCGGTGAGCGTGCCGATCGGGCTCGGGCTTGGCCGGATCGCCAATTTTATCAACGGGGAGTTGTTCGGCCGGCCGGCACCGGCTTGGCTGCCATGGGCGATGATTTTTCCCCAAGCCGGCCTGGTGCCGCGCCATCCCAGCCAGCTCTATCAAGCTTTGCTTGAGGGGGCGCTGCTTTTTGTGCTCCTTTACGCGCTGGCACACAGCCAGCGCCTGCGCGCCCGCCGCGGTTTTCTTTCGGGATGCTTTCTTTCGGGCTATGCCGTGGCGCGCTCTGTCGGAGAGCTGTTCCGCCAGCCCGACCCGTTCCTGGGCTATCTCTGGGCGGGCGCCACCATGGGGCAGTTGTTGAGCCTGCCCATGCTGGCCGGCGGGATTGCGCTGATGATTCTTGCTTTTCGGAGACCGCCTGCGCGAGATGGAACGGTTGGATCACTTCATGGCCCGCGCCAATAGCGCCTATTATGCGGAGCACGATCCGTTTTCCGACTTCACCACTGCGCCCGAAATCAGCCAGGCCTTCGGGGAATTGCTGGGGCTTTGGGCGGGGATCGTCTGGCAAAGCATGGGCAGCCCCGAACCGATGATTTTGGCGGAAGCCGGCCCGGGGCGCGGCACGCTGATGGCCGATGCGTTGCGGGCCATCCAGGCGGTGATGCCGGATTTCGCCAAAGCCTTGCGGGTGGTTTTGATCGAAACCTCGCCTCGCCTGAAGGCATTGCAGGCGCGTGCCGTGCCGCAAGCGGAATGGTGCGCTGCCGTCGAAGAGCTGCCGCCCGAGCCCTTCATCCTGCTTGCCAACGAGTTTTTGGATGCGCTTCCGATCCGCCAGTTTGTGCGCCGCCAAGGGGCTTGGGCAGAGCGCTTCGTGCAGGACGAAACCTTTGTGGAAGTGCCGGCGGAAACCCCTCGCGCGCTCGCGGCCGCGGAAGGCGAAATTGTGGAAATTTCGGAGGCGCGGGAACGCATCGCCGCCTTTCTCGGCCGCCGATTGGCAATCCGGAAAGGCGCCGCGCTGTTCCTGGATTACGGTCCGGCGCGAAGCGCCCCGGGCGAAAGTCTGCAGGCCATCCGGGCTGGCCGGCCGAGCATGCCGCTTCAGAACCCGGGGCAAGCGGACCTGACCGCGCATGTGGATTTCGAGGCTTTGGCGAAAGCGGCGCGCGCGCAAGGGGCTGCCGTCTACGGCCCGCTGGCGCAGGGAATTTTCCTCAGCCGTCTTGGCTTGTTTGCCCGCATCGATCGGCTGGCGCGCGGCCAGCCGCCAAAAGTGGCCGCTTCTCTGATTGCCGGTGCGCAGCGTTTGACGGCGCCGGAATACATGGGCAGCCTGTTCAAAGCCCTGGCTTTTGCCCACCCGGATTTGCCCATTCCTCCCGGATTTGCGCAGTGAGAGCGGAGTTTCTGACCAGCCCGGCTTTGCGCGTGCCGCACGGTTTCTTTACTCGCCGCGGCGGGGTTTCTGAGGGGGCTTTCTTCAGCCTGAACTGCAACTTCAACAGCGGCGATGATCCCGAAGCGGTACGGCAAAACCGCGCCCGGGCGGCAGAGGCGCTGGGGGTGGATCCCGAACATCTGCTCGGCTTGAGCCAAGTGCACGGCAACCGCGCGGTGATCGTGCGAGAGCCCTGGCCCGAGAGAGAAGGACCGCAAGCCGATGCCATGGTCACCGATCGCCCGGGCCTTGCGCTCGGCATCATCACCGCCGATTGTGCCCCGGTTTTGTTTGCCGATACGGAGGCCGCGGTGATTGGTGCGGCGCATGCCGGCTGGCGCGGCGCTGCCGCCGGGGTGTTGGAGGCGACCCTTGCCGCCATGCGAGACCTTGGCGCCAGGCGCGAGCGCATTTGCGCCGTGATCGGTCCGTGTATCGGCCAAGACTCCTACGAGGTGGGGGCGGATGTGCGCGCGGCGGTGCTGGCAGATGGCCCGGAACATGAAGTGCATTTTCGCGCCGGTAAACGGCCCGGTCGCTGGCAATTCGACCTTGCCGGCTTCTGCGCCGCCAGGCTTGCCCGTGCCGGCATTGCGGCAATCCACCGCGTTGCGGCCGACACATGCGCCGAGGCGGAGCGCTTTTTCAGCCATCGCCGGCGCACCCTTTCCGGTGGCGGCCCGATCGGGCATCACATTTCCATCATCGCACTGGCAGCGAAAGCAGGAAAGCCATGATGGAACGCGGCGGTTCCCAAAAGCCGGCCTGGTTTTGGCGTAGCATCTTTCCGCTTATGGTGCTGGCGGGGTTGGGCGCTTGCGGCAGCCTTCCCGCGCCGTTCGCGGGGCAGCCGGGTACGCTCGGCGCGCGGCTGGCCGAGCCCCCGCCCACGCGCCTGGCCGTGCCGACGCCCGATGCAACCGGGCTTTCGCCCGCCGGCGGCGCGCTGTTCGCCAAAGCGGTGGCCGATGATTTGGACGAGGCGGAAGTGCCCGCGGTGGTGCAACCCGCGAAACCGGGGGATTGGCGCCTTGCCATCCATCCCGAGACGGTAAGCGATCAGCTCGTGCCGGTGTTTACCGTTTTCGACCCAAGCGGCACCGCGCGGGGTTCGGTGCGTGGCAATCCGTTTCCCGCGCAAGCCTGGCAAAGTGCCGATGCTGCTGCATTGCAGCAAGCCGCACGGGAAGCCGCGCCGAAAATTGCGGATCTCCTCACGACGATTGACGCCAAGGTAAAGCAGAGCGATCCGAACAGCCTTTACAATCGCCCGGCTCGGGTGGCAGTGCTCGGCGTTCAGGGTGCGCCGGGCGACGGCAATGAAGCGCTGGTGCGGCAGCTGAAAGCGCAACTGCCGAAGCTGGACGTGACCGTACAAGACAACGCAAACGGGGCGGATTTCGTGGTTGCCGGCCTTGTGCGCACGGCGCCGGTTCCGGCCAGCGACCTCACGCGGGTGGAGATTGTCTGGCAGGTGGTGGATGCGGCCGGGCATGATCTGGGTCGGGTGATCCAGATGAACGACGTGCCCAACGGCACCCTCGACCATTTTTGGGGCGATGTCGCCGTGGCTGTCGCGCAAGAAGCGGCGGCAGGCGTGAAAGAGATGATCCTGAAGCAAACTGCCGAGCACGCCCAGGCAAAACCCGGCACGGCGCCCGCTTCCTCCGCGCCGGCCGAGCCTTCTCCGTCTCAGCCGACGCAACCGCCGCCGCATAGTTGACGTGATGCGACCGCGGCTCCGGGTTGGACACCGATTGATGGCGCTGCTAGAAGGCCGAAACGCATTGCCGGGGCAATGCGCCCGGGCCAGCAAGGTTTTTGCCAAATGAAGATCGTCGCTTGCAACAGCAACCGCCCCCTCGCCGAGGCGGTGGCGGCAGCACTGCAGTTGCCGCTTACGCGCGCTTCCATCCGCCGCTTTGCCGATATGGAAGTGTTTGTGGAAATTCACGAGAACGTCCGCGGCGAGGATGTGTTCGTGATCCAATCCACCTCCTATCCGGCAAACGATAACGTGATGGAGCTGCTGATTACGCTGGACGCGCTGCGCCGCGGCTCGGCACGGCGTGTGACCGCGGTGATCCCGTATTTCGGCTATGCCCGCCAGGACCGCAAATCCGGCCCGCGCACGCCGATCAGCGCGAAACTGGTGGCCAATCTGATCACCGAAGCCGGAGCGAACCGGGTGCTGACCATGGATCTGCATGCCGGGCAGATCCAGGGGTTCTTCGATATCCCGGTCGACAATCTCTACGCCGCGCCGTTGTTTTCGCGCGATATCCAGGAACGGTTTCGAGGGCGCGATATCATCATCGTTTCTCCGGATGTCGGCGGTGTCGTGCGGGCGCGCGCGCTTGCCACGCGGCTGAACTGCGATCTGGCCATTATCGACAAACGCCGCGAACGCGCCGGAATTTCCGAGGTTATGAATGTTATCGGCGATGTGAGAAACAGGGATTGCATTCTTGTCGATGACATCGTCGATTCCGGCGGCACGCTGTGCAATGCGGCGGAGGCGCTGATTGCGCAGGGCGCAAATTCGGTGAATGTCTATGTCACGCACGGCGTGCTTTCGGGCGGCGCGGTGGCACGCATCGCCTCTAGCCCGATTGCCATGATGACGATTACGGATAGTATTGCGGCGACAGAAGCGGTTCGCGTGGCGGAGAATATCCGCCAGCTGACCATTGCGCCGTTGCTTGCCGAGGCGATGCGACGGATCAGCGATGAGGCGTCGGTTAGCTCTTTGTTCGACTGACAAACGGAAAGGACGTTGCGCATGAAGCTTTATTATTCCCCGGGCGCCTGCTCGCTTGGGATCCATGTGATCTTGGAAGAGATCGGCAAGCCGTATGAAACGCAGCGCGTGAATTTGCGCCAAGGCGAGCAGTTTCAGCCGACGTTTCTCGAGATTAACCCGAAGTCCAAAGTGCCGACGCTACTGCGCGATGACGGCTCGGTGCTGACCGAGTTCCCCGCCATCGCCTATTGGCTCGCCAACCGCTACCCCGAAAGCAAACTCTGGCCCGAGACCTTGGAACAGCAAGCCCGCGCGCTGGAGGCAATGGATTACCTGATCGCCACAGTGCACATGCAGGGCTTTACGCGCATGTTCGCACCCAAGCGTTTTGCGCCGAGCGAGGCCGATGCCGAGGCCGTGCGCCAGGAGGGCTTGCGGATTTTCACCAATGGCTTGAACGTGCTGGACAAGACGCTGAGCGGCAAGGACTACGTGGTCGGCCCCTACTCCATCGCCGATGCCGCCGCGTTTTACATTGAATATTGGGCGGATGCACAAAAAGTTCCCCTGCCCGCGAACTGTGCCGCCCATTATGCGCGCATGCGCGCGCGAGCGGCGGTGGCACGGGCCATGCAGCAGGAGGGCCTGGCCTGAGCCCGCTTCCGGCAAAGCCGTTCTGGTATCTCCGTCACGGGGAGACCGACTGGAACGCGCAAAATCTCGCCCAAGGCAATGTCGATATTCCGTTGAATGCCAACGGCATCGCGCAAGCCGAAAAGGCAGGGGAGATTTTGCGAAAGGCGGGCATTGCGGCGATCGTGAGCTCACCTTTTGCGCGGGCTCGGCGCACGGCGGAAATCGTGGCGGCATGCTTGGGGCTTGAGGCGCCCATCAGCATCGAGCCCGAGCTTCGCGAAGCCTCCTTCGGCGCGCGCGAGGGCCAACCGATGGACGCCTGGTTCGAGGCATGGATCAAGGGCGAGGCAACGCCCGAGGGTGCGGAGAGTTTCGCAAGCGTGCGGGCGCGCGCTTCTTGCGCGCTGGCACGCGTGCTCGCGCGCCCCGGGCCGGTTTTAATCGTGGCCCATGGGAGCGTGTTCCGCGCACTCCGCGCCGAGATGGGGCTCTCGCCGTTCGAGCGGGCGCCCAACGGGCTTCCCATGTTTTGCTCTGCACCGCCTCCGGCGTGGTCGGTGCACCCGGCTGCGTGAGCATGCCAAGCGCGGCCATTGCATCACCGGGCGCTTTCGGTTAAACGCCTGCCGCTGCCGGCACCCCTGGAGGCCGGCACTATTCGTTTGCAACGAAGAACGAAGCAGCGCAAGGAGCAAGCAATGGCCAATTTTATTCGGATCGAGGCGGAGCCTCGTCCGCGGGCCGGTAAGGGGGCGGCGCGGGCGACACGGCGAGCCGGCAAAGTGCCGGGGGTTCTTTACGGAGCGAAGCAACCGCCGACGCTGATCGCGCTCGATCCGCGCGGGGTGTTGAAGGAAATCCATCGGCCCGGATGGCGTTCGCGCCTTTATGAGCTGGCGGTCAACGGCATGACCACGCGCGCCCTGATCCGCGACGTGCAGTTTCATCCCGTGACCGATGCGCCCGAACATGTGGATTTCCAGCGCTTGGCGCCCGGCGAGCAGGTGCGCGTGGCGGTGGCCGTGCACTTTTTGAACGAAGCCACCAGCCCGGGCTTGAAACGGGGCGGCGTGCTGAATGTCGTGCGCCACGCGGTTGACGTTTTCTGCGACCCGGACCACGTGCCGGAATATTTTGAGGCGGACCTGGCAGCGCTGGATATTGCCGATACGGTGCGGTGGTCTGACCTGAAGGGAACCGAGCACGTTCGCCCGGCCATTGCCGATCGCGATTTCGTGATCGCCACCATTGCGCCGCCGACCAAGATGGCCGAGCCGACCGCAGAAGCGGCGGCAGCCGCAACAACGGCTGCGGCGCCCACGGCTGCCCCCGCCGCGGCACCGAAGGCCGCCCCGGCCAAAGCCGCCGGCGGCAAGGCCGGCGCCGGCAAGAAGGGCTGAGCTGGCGATCGAGACGCGCATGCAGCTCTGGGTGGGGCTCGGCAACCCTGGGCCGAGCCATGCCCGGCAGCGCCACAATATCGGGTTTATGGCGATTGAGGCCATCGCACGCCGCCACGGCTTCGGGAACTGGCGCCGGCGGTTTCACGGGCTGATGGCGGAAGGCGCGCTTGCGGGCGCGCGTATTCTCGCCTTGAAGCCGCTGACCTATATGAACGCCTCAGGCGAGAGCGTGCAGCAGGCCGCGGCTTTCTATCGGATTCCGCCCGAGCAGATTGTGGTTTTCCATGACGAGCTCGATCTTGCCCCCGGCAAGGTGCGCATCAAACGGGGCGGCAGCGCGGCGGGACATAACGGCCTGCGCAGTATCGACCGCGCCTTGGGCACAGCCGATTATTGGCGGGTGCGGCTCGGCATCGGCCATCCGCGCGAAAAAGATCGGGTGCTTGGCCATGTGCTCGGCGATTTTACCGCTGAGGATCAGGAATGGCTCGGGCCGGTTTTGGAGGCGCTGGTGGATGCGGCCCCGCTGATCGCGAGCCGCGAGCATGAAAAAGCCATGAGCCGGATTGCCTTGGCCGCCAAGGCGCCGGCGAGGACGGAAGAAAAACAACAGCCGGAGAGCGCTTGATGGGCTTTAATTGCGGGATCGTCGGCCTGCCCAATGTGGGGAAATCCACGCTGTTCAACGCACTGACCGCAACCGCGGCGGCCGAAGCGGCCAACTATCCGTTTTGCACCATCGAACCCAATATCGGCCGCGTGGCGGTGCCGGATGCGCGGCTCGTGCGGCTCGCGGAAATCGCCAAATCGGCCAAGATTGTCCCCACCGTGCTGGAGTTTGTGGATATTGCCGGGCTGGTTCGGGGCGCCTCCAAAGGCGAGGGTTTGGGCAACCAGTTCCTGGCTCATATCCGCGAAGTGGATGCGATTATTCACCTGCTGCGCTGCTTCGAGGATGCCGAGGTCACCCACGTGGAAGGCGCAGTCGACCCGATCCGCGACGCCGAAATCGTGGAAACCGAGCTGATGCTTGCGGATCTGCAAAGCCTGGAGAAGCGCCTGGGCGGGCTGAGCAAGCGCGCCCGCGGGGGCGATCGCGAGGCGGCGGCCGAGCTTGCCTTGATCGAGCCCGCAATCGCCGCGCTGGAGGCCGGCCGGCCGCTGCGCGCGGCGATGACAAAGGAGCAGCTGCAGGCCATGCGGGGGCTTCAATTGCTCACCACCAAGCCTCTGCTTTACGTCTGCAACGTCGAGGAAGCCTCGGCCGCAACCGGCAACGCTTTCTCGGCGCGGGTGGCGGCGCGCGCGGCCGCGGAAGGGGCGCCGGTGGTGGTGATCTCGGCGGCGATCGAAGCGGAAATCAGCCAGTTGGCGGAAGCGGACCGCCGCACGTTCCTCCAGGAGCTCGGCCTGGCCGAAAGCGGCCTGGATCGGATTGTGCGCGCCGGCTACGAGCTTCTGGATCTCATCACATTTTTTACGGCCGGCCCGAAGGAGGCGCGCGCATGGACCATTGTGCGGGGCACCCGCGCCGCCGAGGCTGCGGGCGTGATTCATTCGGATTTTCAGCGCGGCTTCATCGCGGCCGAGACCATTGCCTATGAAGACTATGTCGCCTTTCGCGGCGAAACGGGTGCGCGCGAGGCCGGGCGGCTGCGCATCGAGGGCCGGGACTATGTGGTCCAGGACGGGGACGTGATGCTGTTCCGCTTCAACGTTTAGAGCGCCGTGCGGGCCTTGACGGTGCGCGCTGCTCAGTGTAAGCGCGGCTTTCCTTGGTCTTTGGCCGAAAACCTCCGACCCGCGCCGGGTTCCGGGCGGCGGGCGGATTGTCTTTGAGCTTTTGGAAGTAAAACCATGTTCGCAGTGATCCGCACGGGTGGCAAACAATACCGCGTTCGCCCGAACGCGACGTTAAAGGTGGAAAAGCTTGCGGCCGAGCCGGGAGAGACCGTGACATTCCGTGACGTGCTCGCCGTCGGCCATGAAGGCGCGGTGATGTTGGGAAGGCCGATTGTTGACGGCGCTGTGGTGAACGCGACCGTGGTGGCGCAGGATCGGCTGGACAAGGTGATTGTGTTCAAAAAGCGCCGCCGCAAGAACAGCCGACGCAAACGCGGCCATCGCCAGCACGTCACCGTGCTGCGCATTGGCGAGATTGTCATGCCGCAGGGCGAAACCAATATCACGTGAGCATGGCGGCGATCGTTGATACGTGTTCGGTTTTCGGGTAGGCACGGGCGCTAACAAAGGTTTAGGAAAGAGAGATGGCACACAAAAAGGCTGGTGGCTCCTCTCGCAACGGCCGCGACTCGGCGGGCCGGCGGCTTGGTGTGAAGAAATACGGCGGCGAGGAGGTGCGCGCGGGCAACATCATCGTTCGCCAGCGCGGAACGCGGCTTGCGCCCGGGCGAAATGTCGGGATTGGTCGCGATCATACGCTGTTCGCCCTGGTGGATGGGCGCGTGCATTTTGTGCGCAAAGCGAAACATCGCGTGCTCGTCTCGGTGCTTCCGAGCCCCGCCCCGGCTTTGGCCGAATAGGTTTTGCGCCGCACGCTCGGCAATGCGGGGTCGGCGCAAGCCGGCCCTGTTTGTGTTTGAACGCATATGAAGTTTCTGGACGAGGCGAAAATCTATCTCCGCTCGGGCGACGGCGGGAATGGCGCGGTCGCGTTTCGGCGCGAGAAGTTTCTGGAATTCGGCGGCCCCGACGGCGGAGATGGCGGCCGCGGGGGCGATATCGTCTTTGAGGCGGTTGCCGATCTGAACACGCTGATCGATTTTCGCTACACGCAACACTTTCGCGCCGCCAAAGGCGGCAACGGCGCTGGGGCGAACCGCACCGGGGCCAATGCACCGCCGCTGATCATCCGGGTCCCGGTGGGAACGCAGATTTTCGATGCCGATCGCGTCACGCTGCTTGCCGATCTCGATCGCGCGGGCCAGCGCGTTGTGCTGCTGCGCGGCGGCGACGGCGGATTTGGCAATGCGCATTACAAATCCAGCACCAATCGCGCCCCGCGCCGCGCCGACCGAGGCTGGCCGGGTGAAGAGCGTTGGGTCTGGCTGAGGCTAAAGCTGATTGCCGATGCCGGGCTTATCGGCCTGCCCAATGCGGGGAAATCGACCCTGCTCGCCGCGGTTTCGGCCGCCCGGCCGAAGATTGCGGATTATCCCTTCACCACGCTGGTGCCGCAATTGGGGATGGTGCGCCTTTCCGACCGGGCCGAGTTCGTGCTCGCCGATATTCCCGGACTGATCAAGGGCGCGCATGCGGGTGCGGGGCTCGGAGATCGGTTCCTGGGCCACGTGGAGCGCTGCGCCGTGCTGGTGCATCTGATCGACGGCGCTGCCGGCGACGTGGTGCAGGCTTGGCGGACGATCCGTGAGGAGATTTCCTGCTACGGGGCGGGGCTTGCCGAGAAGCCGGAAATCATCGTGCTGAACAAAGCGGATGCCTTGAATGCCCGCGCTGTCGCGGCGCGGCGCAGGGCTTTGGCGCGTGCGTCCGGGCAAAGCGTGTTCGTGATTTCGGCGGTGAGCGGAGCCGGCGTTCCGGAGCTTTTGCAAGCGATTGCGCAGTGCCTTGCCGCCCGCCGAGAGGCCGTGGCGGCATGAGCATTCCCCGCTTGCAGGAGGCCAAGCGGCTGGTGGTGAAAATCGGCAGTGCGCTTGCGGTGGATCAGGCGACGGCCTCGCCACGCAGCACGTGGCTTGCCGGCCTGGCCGCGGATCTTTCGGAATTGCGCGGGCAAGGGATCGATGTGGTGGTGGTCAGCTCAGGCGCCATTGCGCTCGCGCGCGGGATTTTGGGTCTTTCCGGCCGGCGCCTGCGGTTGGAGGAGCAACAGGCGGCAGCGGCGGTGGGGCAGATCCGGCTTGCACAGGCCTGGGAAGCGGCACTTTCGGCCTATGGAATCACCGCGGCACAATTGCTTTTGACCTTGGACGATACCGAAGACCGCAGGCGTTATCTCAACGCCCGCGCCACCTTGAAGACATTGTTTTCGTTCGGCTGCGTGCCGGTGATCAATGAAAACGACACCGTGGCCACGGCGGAGATCCGTTTCGGCGACAATGATCGGCTGGCAGCGCGGGTTGCCGAGATGATCGGGGCCGACCAGCTGATTTTGCTTTCGGATATCGATGGGCTTTACACGGCGGATCCGCGCGTGAGTCCCTCCGCCCGACATATCCCCGTCGTGTCTGCGATCACACCCGAAATCAAGGCCATGGGCGGAGAGCCGCCGCCCGGCTATTCCAGCGGCGGGATGCGCACGAAGCTTGCCGCCGCCGAGATTGCCACCGGTGCCGGCGTGGCGATGGCGATTGCGCTTGGCCGCATGGACCGGCCGCTGCGCGCGCTTGCCGAAGGGGCGCGCTGCACCTGGTTTTTGCCCCAACCCGAGGGCCGGACGGCCCGCAAACGCTGGATCGCGGGCAGCCTGCAACCGATGGGGGCCTATCGCGTGGATGCCGGGGCCGTGCGCGCGTTACGATCGGGCAAATCGCTGCTCCCCGCCGGCGTCACCGCCGTGGAAGGGCGCTTTGAGCGGGGAGATCCGGTGGTTGTGCGCAGCCCCGACGGCGCGATCGTGGCGCGGGGGCTTTCCGCCTATGCAAGCGAAGATGCGGCCCGTATTATCGGGCATCGCTCGGAGGAGATTGAAGCCATTCTGGGATGGCGGGGCCGCGACGAACTGATTCATCGCGATGATCTCGTGGTCTTGCTCAGCACTGCCGCAGGAACGGAGGCATGAAGAATAGCGCAACGGACCAGCCCAGAGAATGGATTGTGCAAGCCGGCGAGCGCGCGCGCGCGGCCTCGGATGCGTTGGCGCGCACGCCGGAAGCCGCGCGCAACCGCGCGCTTGCCGCCATCGCGGCGGAGCTGCGTTCACGCACCGGAGAGATTTTGGCGGCAAATGCCCAAGATTTGGCGCATGCGGACGGTTCGCCCGCATTCCTCGACCGGCTCCGGCTGACCGAATCGCGCATCGAGGCCATCGCCCAGGGGCTGGAGACCGTGGCAACATTGCCCGATCCGCTCGGGCGTGTGCTGGCCGAATGGACGCGCCCGAACGGGCTTCGGATTCAGCGCATTGCCACACCGATCGGCGTGATCGGCATGATCTACGAAAGCCGGCCGAATGTGGGGGTGGACGCGGCGGGGCTCTGTTTGAAATCCGGCAATGCGGTGATCCTGCGCGGCGGTTCCGAGAGCTTTGCCAGCGCGCAGGCGCTTCATGCCGCTGTTGTGGCCGGCCTTAAAGCTGCAGGATTACCCGAGGCGGCGGTGCAGATCGCTCCCGGCTCCGATCGGGCCTTTGTTGCGGCCATGCTCACGGCGAGCGGGTTGATCGACCTGATCATCCCCCGCGGCGGCCGTTCGCTGGTGGAGCGCGTGCAAGCCGAGGCGCGCATCCCCGTGCTCGCACATGCGCAAGGGCTCTGCCATACCTATGTGCACGCCGCCGCCGATCGGGCGATGGCACGCGCGGTGGTCGTGAATGCAAAAATGCGCCGGCCGGGAATTTGTGGCGCAACCGAAACTTTGCTGATGGACGCCGCCATCGCCCCCACCCTGTTGCCGGTGCTTATTGCGGATCTCGCCGCCCGCGGGTGCACGTTTCGCGCTGATGCCAGGGCGCGTGCGATTTTGCCGGATCTGCCCGCCGCGACGGAAGAGGATTTCGATACCGAATGGCTGGATGCAGTGCTTTCGGTGAAGCTGGTCGATGACGTGCACGAAGCGGTGGCGCATATCAAGCGCCACGGCAGCGAGCACACCGATGCGATCATTACGGAAGACGCTGCCGTGGCCGAGACTTTTTTGCAGCAAATCAACAGCGCGGTGGCGATGTGGAATACGTCCACGCAATTCTGCGACGGAGGCGAATTCGGCTTCGGAGCCGAAATCGGCATTGCGACGGGGCGCATTCATGCGCGCGGACCGATCGGGCTTGAGCAGCTGACAAGCTTTCGTTATTTGGTTCGCGGCCGGGGGCAGGTGCGGCCCTGAAGGAACGACGTGCAGAATGGGCTTTTCCCCTGCCGCGGTTCGGCGATCGGCGCCGCATTCGCGTGGGCGTGCTGGGCGGTTCGTTCAATCCTGCCCATGCCGGGCATCGGCATGTGGCATCGCAGATGTTGCGACGCTTGCGCTTGCACCAAGTGTGGCTGTTGGTTTCTCCCGGCAACCCTTTAAAGCCCGTGGAAGGAATGGATACGCTTGCGCACCGGCTTGCCTCGGCGCAGAGGCTGGCTGACGGCAGGCGCATTATCGCCTCTGCCATCGAGGCAGCTTGGGGAACGCGCTACACGCATGCCACGCTTCTGCGGCTTCGCCGGCACTTTCCGCGCATCAAGTTCGTATGGCTGATGGGGGCGGACAATCTGATCGGGCTCCCGCGCTGGCAGCGTTGGATGGATATCGCCAGGATGTTGCCCTTTGCGGTTTATCCGCGTCCATCGTATAATTACCGGGCTTTGGCGGGCCAAGCGGCGCAACGGCTGCGGAAATGGCGGCGACGGTTTGCCGAAGCGCGGTCGCTTGCCGAGGCAAGCCCGCCGGCATGGATTTTTGTTCCGTCTTCTCAGCATGCGGCTTCCGCCACGGCATTGCGCGCTGCGGCACGTTGGCCGAAAAGAGGAGAATCCGACCATCGTACGTACACCACCCAACATGCTATCTGAAAAAACCAAGAAGCCGCGCCGGGCTTCGATGACTTCCCTCAAGGCTTCGGCTTTGGTCAAAAATCCGGGAACGTTACGCAAGAAAACCGTTGCCGCCGGCCCTTCCCGGCAAACGCGCAAATTGCGCGTTCCGGCTCCGGCAGAGGCACTTGATCGGCTGCAGAGCCTGATTGTGGAAAGCCTCGATGCCGACAAGGCGGAAGATATCGTGACGATCGATCTTGCCGGCCGCACCAGTTTTGCAGACCGGATGGTGATCGCAACAGGGATTGCGGATCGGCAAATTGCGGCCATGGCGATGCATCTTGATGAAAAGCTGCGCGAGGCGGGGGTTCGCCGCGTGCAAATCGAGGGCGGCATGGGCTCCGATTGGGTGCTGATCGACGCCGGCGATATTATCGTGCATTTGTTCAAACCCGCTGCGCGTGCGCTTTACGGGCTGGAAAAGATGTGGGCAAGTGAGCTTGACATCGCCGAGCCCGGCCATATCGAAACATCTTGAACCGAACGCGGGGTATTGCGGAACCGCCGCGCGCGGCATCGGCCGGCAGCATGAGCCGGAGATTCTTTCCGTCGAAAGCAGCAAATTCCTGAAATTGCCCTGATTTCATAGGGCAATGCGTAGCCGTGTGGGATGCAAATTGCTATTGATTTTCGGTATGGTTCGATAATGATTGCGTCATGCATACTGGGATTGTCTTCGAATGCGCTCTGCCACCCGCGATCCGGACATGTGAGAGCTATCGCGACGGAAAAACCGTCTGCGAGCGTAAGCCGCCTTTTCTGAGCTGTCGGCCTACTGATCGAGCTGCGAGCCTGTGCGCCGTCATGACGAAAGGATCGATTCGGCTGATCGCGCGCCGGCGTCAGGACCTCACGTGAAGGAAAAACCGAGATGACGGATAGACTTCACGATCGCGGTGTGATGCGTCTGAAGCGGCGGAAGGTGCTTCGTTTGGCGGCCGGCGGGACCGCCGGTCTGATGATTAGCAGCGCCCGGGCCGCCGACCCTTCGACGGTGATTTTCCCTTTCGCCAACGGCAAGCGTGAAATCGTCCCGGCAGGCACGTTTCCCGAGAAGGGTGCCATGGTTTTGCAGCGCACGCGCGCGCCGCTTCTTGAAACGCCGTGGGAGGTGCTCAGCAGCCATGTTTTCACACCCAACGACCGGTTTTATGTGCGCTGGCATTTCGCCGATTTTCCCAATCACATCGATATTTCACCGGATAAATTCCGCTTGCGGATCTCGGGGAGTGTGAACCGCCCGCTCGAGATATCGCTTTTCGATCTGGTGCATGACTTTGCACCGATTGAAATCGCCGCCGTCAATCAATGTTCCGGCAACAGCCGCGGCTTTTTCGTGCCGCGCGTGCCCGGCGCGCAATGGGGACATGGCGCGATGGGGAATGCCCGTTGGACCGGGGTGCGGCTTCGCGATTTGCTTGCGCGGGCGGGCCTGAAGCCCACGGCGACGCATGTCGCTTTTCGCAGTCTTGAAGACAAAGAGAGCCCGTTTCCGCCGTCGTTGCATTTCGAAAAAGTGCTGGAACTTGATCATGCCAACGATGGCGAAGTCATGGTCGCGTATGCCATGAACGGCGAGCCTCTCCCCCTGCTCAACGGATATCCGCTTCGGCTTGTGGTGCCCGGTTGGTATGCGACCTACCGGGTGAAGATGCTCAGCGACATCGAGGTGATGGATCATCCCGGTACCGGCTACTGGATGACAACGGCCAACAAAGTGCCCGATAGACCCAACGGCGCGATGCGGCCGGGGGAGACCAATGTTCCGATGGTCGCGATCTCGTCCATGACTCCGCGGAGCTTCTTTACGGCTCCCTCCCAGGGCACGGAAATTCCCCACGGCCGGCCGACGCTGATTCAAGGGTTCGCTTTTGGCGGCGGCAGCGGACTCCGTTTTGTCAATATCTCGACAGACCATGGGCAAACTTGGCGTCCGGCAGAACTCGGCGAGGATTATGGCACCTATAGCTTTCGCACCTGGCGCTTCATCTTCACACCGGTAACGCGCGGGCCGTGCCGCCTCTTCGTGCAGGCGACCAACACCAAGGGGGAACAGCAGCCGCTGAGCGTAAACTGGAATCCGGGAGGCTACATGTACAACCCGGTCGAAGAGCTTACGCTCTCGGTGGTGTGAGGGAAGGCCGCGATGCTTCGGATGCCGGTAATCCTGTTCAGCCTTGTTGCAGCGGTGACACCGGTCCGCGCAGAAGACCCCAAACCCGTCGTGCCCCCTCCATACGCATGGACGACAAAATCCTATGATCTCCCGAAGCGGGAGCCTTTATTTGAAGGATTTGGGGCGCGTTTGCTCAATCAACACTGCCTCAGCTGCCACTCGGCGGAGTTTGTCGATGAACAACCCCCGCTTCCTGCCGCGACGTGGCGGGCGGAGGTTCTCAAAATGAAAAATGTTTTTGGCGCGCCGGTGGAAGACAAAGACATCCCCGGTCTTGTCGAGGCGCTGACGGAACGGCACAAAACAGTGTCGAACTCCGGCCCCTTCGGAAATTCCGGCAACGGCAGATGAAGAAAGCGCCTTGGGTCAAGGGTAAAGTCCGGGCTAGTGCCCCGCCGCGAGATTGGGTTTGCCGGGACGGCTGGGACGGAAAAGCAACGTCAGCGGCACCATGGCAAATGCCGCAAGCGCGGTGTAAGTGAATATATCCGAATAGGCGAGTATCGCTGCTTGCAGATCCAGCATTTTATCGGCAAGCCCGGCCGCCGTGGACGCAACGATATTCGGCGCGAAGCCGTGCGCTTGCAGGTTCTGCGCGATGGCGGCAAGCATCTGATTGAACGGCGCATCCAACGGAGACGTATGATCGACGAGATAAGCGCGGTGCATTTGCGAGCGGTTCACAAGCGTTGCCGTGGCCAGCGAAATACCGACCGAGCCCGCGATATTGCGCAGCAGGACGTAAAGCGAGCTTGCATCCGCGTTCAACGCGCGCGGCAAGGTTGAGTAAGCCAGCGTGCTGTTCGGAACAAAAAGAAAAGCAAGGCCGAAACTCTGCGCTGTGCGAAGCGCGGCAACCTGCCAAAACGCAAGCGTCGGCGTGAGGAAATGCGCAAGGAGCAGCGCGAGACCGAGCGAGAAAAATCCGAACGCGACAATAAAACGCGTCTGCACGTTCGGCAGCAGCACGCGGGCAACAAAGGGAATCAGCGCCAGAACCAGCAACGCGCCGGGAGAGAGAACCAGGCCTGCCAGCATCGCCGTATACCCGTACCACACCTGCACGAGCTGCGGGATCAACACGGCGGTGGCATAAAGGATCGAGCCGATGGCGAACATGAGCAGGCAGCCGACGGAAAAATTCCGATCTGCGAAAACACGCAGGTTGACGATCGGGCGCTTGGCCAGCAAGAGCCAGACGATCGCCCCGATCAACCCCACCGCGGCGAGAACGCCGAAGAGCCGGATCAGAGGGGAATCAAACCAGTCGGCATCTTCGCCGCGATCAAGCATCACCTGCAGGCTGCCGAGCCCGAGTGCGATAAGATTAAGACCGATAAAATCGATGTCTTTGGCATCCGCCCGATCGCGTTTGACCCAAGGAGGATCTTCCACCAGTTGCGTGACCGCAATGGCGGCAAACGCACCGACCGGCACATTGATGAGAAAAACCCATCGCCAGCTGTATGTGTCGGTAATCCAGCCGCCGAACGTGGGCCCGATGACGGGAGCGAAAATCACCGCCACGGCAACAACGGAAAACGCACGCCCGCGCTGCGCCGGCTCGAACGTATCGAGGATGATGGATTGTTGGCTCGGCTGCAGCCCGCCGCCGAAGAAGCCTTGCAAAAGCCGAAAGACGATGAGTTGCGGAAGGCTTGTGGCAATGCCGCAAAGAAAAGAGAACAACGTAAAGGCTATAATACAAATCACGAAATATCGCTTGCGGCCAAGCAGCCTGCCGAACCAGCCGGCAATGGGGAGCACGATGCCGTTGGCCACAAGATAAGAGGTGAGCGTCCATGTGGCATCATCGTAGCTCACCGACATGCTGCCTGCGATATGCGGCAGGCTGACATTGACGATTGTGGAATCGAGAATTTCCATAAACGCCGCAAGCGTGACGACGACCGCAATGGCCCACGGATTGGCAGCGGGCCGCCAGCGCGCATCACTGGCAGCCGTTGCTGCCGCAAGGGTCTCCGCGGGCATTGTCGGGTGGCCGCTTGTGGGGCTGTTTACGGCAAAAGAACTGTGGCGCCGGTCGTTTTGCGCGATTCCAGCGCGATATGGGCAGCGGCCGCCTCTGCCAAGGGGAAGGTCTGGTTGACTTCGATTTTGACCGCCCCGCTCATGACGACATCAAACAAATCCCGCGCCGTGGCTTCCAAATCCGACCGTTTTGCGGTGTAGGTGACCAGGCTTGGCCGGGTGAGAAACAGACTGCCTTTTGCACCGAGCAGGCTGACATCGACCGCCCCCACGGGACCGGACGAGTTTCCATAACTGACCATCAGCCCAAGCGGGGCAAGGCAATCGAGGCTCGTGTAAAACGTGTCTTTCCCGACGCTGTCATAAACCACGGGCACCATGGCGCCGTTGGTGATGCGTTTGACCTCCTCGACAAGATTCTTGTAGCCGACAATGACATGCTCGGCGCCGTGCGCGCGGGCAAGCTCGGCTTTTTGTTCCGTCGAAACCACGCCGATGACATGCGCGCCAAGATGCTTCGCCCATTGGCACATAATGAGCCCAACCCCGCCCGCCGCAGCATAGACGAGAATGGTATCCCCGGGCTTCACGCGATAGGTGCGTCGGAGCAGGTACTGCGCCGTCATGCCTTTGAGCATCATGGCTGCGGCGGTTTTGAAATCAATGGCATCGGGGAGTTTGACCAAGCGATCCGCAGCAATGACGCGTTCCGTGGCATATGCGCCGATGGGGCCGGCAGCGTAGGCCACGCGGTCGCCCACCGCGACTTCGGTCACACCGGGGCCGACTGCGGTGACGACGCCTGCTCCCTCCTGGCCGAGGACGGCGGGCAGCGAAGGAATTTTGTAAAGCCCGGTGCGAAAATACACATCGATGAAATTCACGCCGATGGCTTCATGGCGCACGCGCGCTTCGCCGGGGCCGGGCTGCGGCGTGGGCACGTCTTCGAAGCGCATCACTTCGGGCCCACCATGGGAATGAATGCGGACTGCTTTTGTCATCCCTTTCTCTCCATTGTTGCATCACCGACAGGCGCTTGCTGGCGGAGTGCCGTTCGTTCCAATTCTAACAGGTAACGCTTCGTGGCCACGCCCTCGCCGCCGGAATAACCGCCCAAACCATGCAACGCCACCACGCGATGACAGGGAATAAAGATCGGGATGGGATTGCGTGCCACGGCCTGACCAAGCGCCCGCGATGAGGTGCCGAGTTCGCCGGCAAGCGCACTATAGGCTTTTGTCTCTCCGGGCGAAAGACGGCAAAGCGCCTGCCAGACACGTTGCTGAAACGGGGTTCCCTGCGGGGCCAAGGGTAAATGGAATTGCATGCTGGGCAAGGTCTTGGCGAAGTAAGCGCAAAGCTCGGCAACGGCTTGCTGAAGCACCGGCGAATCCGCCTGTTGCGGGCTCCGTCCCCACGAGAGCGCAATGATCATGCCGCCTTCTTCGGCAATGGAAAGATCGCCGATCGGCGTATGCAATGAACGTTGGAGCACTCGGCTTGCCTGTTTCCGATGGCGCTGCGGTTGACCTTGGCGAGCGAAGCCTCAGGCTGTTTCGCTGTCAAGCTGCGCAGCGCCGAGCAAGCCGCGCAAATCCTCCGGAGAAGCAACCGGCAGGCTGCAGCTCTGGCCGCGGCAGACGTAGGCCAGAGCCCCCTCTTTCGGCACCGCCTTGCCGAAGGCCGGATGTGTCGGGGCCAAGTCAGCAGAATGCGCCAGATGCAATGTGCATACGGTCGGATCGGGCGCACTGCGAGCAAGACGAAGCATGTCTTCCGCAACAGGATGCGCGGGATCACCCGCAATGACCGCAACGGTTGCGTTGCGAAGCAGATCGGCTGCTGTGAGCAGCGTGCACGCCCCCGCGAACGACTCGACCGCACCGCCGAAGGCGGACAGTATCGATTCGGCTTTTGTTCGGAATTGCTCCTCACCCGTGAGGTGATAAAGCCGCGCAAAGGTCTCGGCCATGACCCCGTTGCCCGAAGGTGTCACCCCGTCGGCGGCGCTCAACAGGCGGATCTCGGCGCCGAGCGGAAGATCGGAAGCATCGCTTGCGGTGGTGAAAAAAGCTCCATCGGGGGCGGCAAACCACCGCTCGGTCGCGGCAATCAAGCCAAGCACGGCAGTGAGATACTGCTTTTTGCCGGTTGCCTCGTACAAGGCCAACCCCGCCCGCGCCATGCTCGCCTGGTCTTCCAACAGCCCGGCGGCGCTGACGCGCCCCGAGCGCCAGGCGTGCGCCACGCGGCCGTCTGCGGTGCCGAGATGGGTGAGAATGAAACCGAAGGCGTCCTCGGCGGCGGCCAGCCAGGTCGGTTCGCCAAAGACCCAAGCGCTGCGGGCAAGCGCGGCGATCATCAGCCCGTTCCAGTCCGCCAGGACCTTGTCATCGCGTTCGGGCGGCACGCGCTTGGAACGCGCCGCAAACAGAACGGCCCGCGCCGCCGCCAGCCGCTGCTCGTAGGCAGAATCGCCTGCGGGTGTAACGCGACGGAGAACATTTTTGCCCGCCTCCCAGTTGCCCTCGGCGCGCACGTCATAGGCCGTTTTGAATTCCGGGGCGGCCGGGCCGAGGAGCGCGTCAATCTCCTGTTCGGTCCAAACATAAAAGCGGCCCTCTTCGCCTTCGCTGTCGGCATCTTGCGAGGAGGCGAAAGCGGCTGAGCCGTCTGCGGCGAAGACACGCATCTCGCGCAACGCCCAGGAGACGGTCTCAGCCGCACGCTCGGCATACAGCCGTTTGGGCTTTGCCGCATGCGCAAATGCCAGCAGCTCCAGGATTTGCGCGTTGTCGTAGAGCATCTTCTCAAAATGCGGGACGCGCCATTCCGTATCGACGGCGTAGCGCGCATAGCCCCCGCCCAGATGGTCGTAAATGCCGCCTTGCGATACCTTATCGAGCAAACGGAAGACCGCCGCCGCAGCTTCGTGATGATGCCAGCGGATGGCGCATTGCCAAAGCAAGCGGAACATCGGCGGGTTGGGAAATTTTGGCGCGCCCCGCAGGCCGCCTTGCTCCGGGTCGGTGGCCTGCAAAAGCCTCCGAAAGACGCTTTGCAAGGCCGCCTCATCCGGCATCGGGCCCTGCTGCGCGACAGAGAGCTGCCGAAGCGCCGTACGAAGGGCGCGGGCATTCTTCTCCAGTGCCGCTCTGTCGCGTTGCCAGGCATCCGCGATCGCTTGCAGGACCTGGCGGAACGCCGGGCGCCCCCAGCGCGGTTCCGGCGGAAAGTAGGTTCCGCCCCAGAACGGGGCGCCATCCGGGGTGGGAAAGATGGTCAGAGGCCAGCCGCCGGGCTCGCCCATCGCTTGTAGGGCGGACATATAGAGATGGTCGATGTCCGGCCGCTCTTCGCGATCCACTTTGATGTTGACGAAATACCGGTTCATTAAGGCGGCGGTTTCCGGATCCTCGAAGGATTCATGGGCCATGACATGGCACCAGTGGCAGGCGGCGTAGCCGATGGAGAGCAGAATCGGACAGTCACGCGCCTTGGCTTCGGCCAAAGCGGCCTCGCCCCACGGACGCCAGTGCACCGGATTGGCGGCATGCTGGAGCAAATAGGGGGAACTTTCGCGGCCCAAGAGGTTGGCGAGCTCGGCCATGGCGGCCTCCCATGTCATAAACGCGCCTTGACTCTGGACCTGCCTGCGCATTCTCGCAACCGAGCCCCGATTTTTTCTTTGTCATAGGTCTCTTGTCTCTTTCGCCTGCTCGCGGCAGGCTTCGCTGATGCGTACCATTCTCGAATGCGCCCGCGCACTTCAAGCGGGCGAGATGACGGCGCGGGCGCTTGTTGAAGAGTGCCTTGCGCGCATTGCCGACCCGAGCGGAGAAGGCAGCCGCGCCTTTCGGACAGTGTATGTCACCGCGGCGCGCGCGATGGCCGATGCCGTGGATACGCTGCGCCGAAACGGGCGCGCGCCCTCACCTTACGCCGGCATTCCGGTGAGCCTCAAGGACCTGTTCGACGTTGCCGGCGAGCCCACGCCGGCCGCTTCGCGCATTTTGCAAAACGCCGCGCCGGCCAAGGCGCATGCCCCGGTGGTGGCGCGCTTGCTCGCGCAGGGGTTCATCCCGATCGGGCGGACGAACATGTCGGAGTTCGCCTATTCCGGCCTCGGCACCAATCCGCATTTCGGCACGCCGAGAAGCCCCTGGCAACGCAATGTCGGGCATGTGCCGGGCGGGAGTTCTTCGGGAGCTGCGGTCTCGGTTGCCGATGGCATGGCTGTGGCGGCGCTGGGCACGGACACCGGAGGCTCCTGCCGCATCCCGGCGGCCTATAGCGGTGTGACCGGCTACAAACCGACGGCGCAGCGCGTGCCGCGCGAGGGCGTGCTGCCGCTTTCATCAACGCTGGATTCGATCGGGCCGTTCGCAAACTCGGTGGCCTGCTGCGCCGTTGTCGATGCCGTTATCGCAGGCGCGCCCGCAACGTCCGCACCGCAGCCCGCCGCAATGGCCGGGCTTCGCTTTGCCGTGGTGCAGAACGTTGCGATGGAGAATTTGGAGGCACCGGTTGCGGCAGCTTTCAGCCGTGCGCTGACACTCTTGAGCAAAGCGGGGGCGCGGATTTCCGAGCGCCGGTTCGAAGCGCTCGACGAGCTTCCGGGAGCAACCGCGAAAGGCGGATTTTCGGCGGCGGAGGCATTTGCCTGGCACCGGCAGCTTTTGCAAACGAGCGGTAACCTCTATGACCCACGCGTGCGGGTGCGGATCGAGCTCGGCCGCTCGCAGAGCGCTGCCGACTATGTGGATCTTTGCTCCGCGCGGGCGCGGCTGATCGCGCGGCTGAATGCGGAAACGGCGGAGTTCGATGCCCTGTTGATGCCGACCACGCCCATTCTGCCGCCGCCTCTTGCCGCGTTGGAGACGGATGACGCGTATTTTCGCTATAACGCGCTTTCAGTGCAGAACACGGTCATTGCCAATGTCGCGGATCGGTGTGCGATCAGCCTGCCGTGCCATAAGCCGGATGAGCCGCCCGTGGGGCTGATGCTGATGGGCGAAACCCTCGGTGATGCGCGGCTGTTCGCCGTCGCGGCCGCGGTGGAGGCGGTGCTCGCCCCGCTCCGAAGTTGAGCAGGTTATTCCTTCGCCTGAGATGCGCGAACCAAGTTAGTGCATGAGGGCTTGATTGGTTGCTTAAGGCGGCCCTAGGAATCCCCTGTGTCGGGGGGCGGGACAGCGCAAACGCTTGCCATTTTGATTTTCCCGAGCGAGGGAGAGCCCTGCACGGCAGTACCCGCGAACACATGCTTGCCGCCGCCGGTGGCAACTTCCACCACCTTCTTCATTCAATAACCGCGATTCAATAACCGCGAACCGCGGCTTTTCATGGGCCAATTCGTCGCTTTACTGACGTCTTGCTTCCCGACCGTTCCCCTTCACCATGAACATTCGTTAGCAACAACGAATTCGCGGGCGACACGCAACAAAACCACCCTCTGTCTACGCCGGAGATTCTTTGTCATATTGCGGTGTTTCATAATCTCCTTTCAAGAAAAAACTTTTCTTAATGTGTTGAGTAACACCCTTGACAGACTCACTTTTTCTACTTCGTTGCCATAATCTCCGGTAAATATCCGCTTGATAAGAAATCTTCTTTCTTTGTCGTCCAGTTCAAATTTGATGGCCAACTCGTTTCCTTGCGATCGCACGGAGGAAAATGGCAATACCACAGCTCCTTGATCCAACAAGAGAACGCCATTCTCTTGTACTTTATCCCAACCATCTTCTCGGAACAGACGCGCTCCGGATACCCCGATATCCATAACAAGACATTGCCTTATCTGATTGGTCCCAAGAAAAATAACTGCTGCCTTCTCACCGGATATAAAACGTTCTTCCTCTCTCCGTTTCGGAAGCTCCACACATATCGCACATGCCATGCTCAGCAGCGCGATATCGAATATGCTCCAAAAGACATTTAACGAGTATCCCGGGGTCCCATACAGGGGACGACCAGGATACATATTGATTATCATTCCCAAAGCGGTGAGGAGCGCCAAGACAGCGAACGGCGCCAAAAGACGCCACTGGATAGTTATGCCCTCGGTACGCAGTCCTTTCGCGGTGACCCGGAACGGATGCCCCCATGGTTTGACCAGCCCGATCGCAACTGTTTTGGTCAAGGCAGGTGCGACGATTAACTGCGAGACATCGGTTATAATCGGAAGAACTGTTTTCCCTCCAAGAGTGGCCATAAACGCGGTTCCCGCCACCACATAAGGGCCAAGCCAGAAAATCAGTTCTGATACAGAACTGAATATAACGGAGGTTCCGGTAAACCAGTATATGAGGGGCGCCGAGACGACCATCAATTTAAAAGGAAAATTAGATGACCAATAGAGAAAAGTCTCAAACGCAGATACCCTGTTGACGAAACGAATCCGCGCCCTGCCCAAAAACCCCCATTTGGTGTAGACTTGCTGTATCGCACCAAGGCACCAACGGCAGCGTTGCGAGACGTATTCCCTTAATCCTTCCGGAGCGAGACCATTACTGAGTTTTTCATTGAGATAGATCGTTCGATACCCTGCTTCAATCATAGAGAATGTAGTTAGGACATCTTCTGTAACGGTTGCCGTTGGGATGCCGCCGCACTTGACCAGGGCATCGACCCTCAGCACTGCGGAAGTGCCGCATAAAAATGCCGATCCCCATGCGTCTTTGCACGGCATAAGATAATTAAAGAAAAATCTTTGCTCATCCGGCCATACCGAGCTGATCAGAAGATTTGCTTGAATCGGATCGGGATTAAAGAAATGCTGCGGGGTTTGAACGATGCCGACATCTTCCTCCTCGAAGAGGGGTAGCGTTCTCTTCAAGATGTTTCTGGAAGCAACAAAGTCTGCATCCAAAAGGAGTATGAATTGCGGCTTTCTCCCTTCCGATAATGCGATACCAAGCGCATGATTGATGTTGCCGGCCTTCGCGTGTACTCTCTTGGTACGACTTATGTAGCGGGCCCCGATTTCTTCCGCGAGCTCCCGCACCCATGCGCGAGCGCCATCGTCTAATACCCAAACCCTCAGATCGGGATGTTCTATAGAGACTGCTCCTACAATCGTTCTTTCCAATATCTGTTTTTCCTCGTTATATGTCGCGATAAAGACGTCTACGGGGGCAGAGAGCAGTTTGGAATTTTTCCGTGCATCAACATCCGGCGAGCGATCACGAAACCGCGTCATTGCTATGTAAACGAAGAGAGAACTGATAGTAGAAGCTGTTTCAAACAGAAGAAAAACCCATGCCCACACTTGTTGCCATGGCAGTTGGTCTTCTGGCATGGATATGAACCATCGCCACCAAAGATAACGAAGGGCAAACACCACGCAGGTGAGCGATGCCGAAAGCCGTGCCAAGAGATGGCGCGGCCCTAGCAGCAAAAATGCGACGGTCGGCACGCTCCCCGCCAGGACTAGCAGTGCCAAATCTCTCGCGAAGATAGGATCCAATTCTGTCCTCAAAACAAACTCAGAAGACGCGCCATGAGGCTGCCGTTTGCTGCCGGCATCCATACGTTCACGGTACGCCCGACTGTACACTTTCCTGCTATATTTTCGGATGGTTCTATCTTGATCCGAACGGTTGCGGTAGGCGATCTCTCTGCCGTCGGTGTGGCCGCCAGATTTCGATCTCCGGCCAGACTGAGTTCGCCTGTCACCGCGATCACTTGTCCCGCATGTTGGTTTGTTTCCCCTGAAAACCGGTAATGGGCAATACTTCCTATAATGATATCGCCGAAGCGGCTTTGCGGGATTTTTGCTAGTATGAAGACGTCGCCGCAGTCCACCAATTCGCTTATTGTATCGCCGATTGCCACAAGCTCGCCATCCGATGCTCCAAGCCTCCAAACCATCCCGGTGGACGGAGCGATCAAGGTTGCAAAGCGAAGAAGATCAACGCGGTTTTTTTCCGCAGCAAGGCGCGCCAGAGTTTCTTTTTGAGCCGTTTGAAGCAACGAGATCCCACGTTCGATCTCCGCGATTCGAAGGCTTACTTCATCGGCACGTTGCAGGGAATAGGGAACATCGTTTTGTCCGCTCTCTAAGAAAAGACCATGTCGTGCCGCTTCGGCTTGAATTTGCAGCGCTCCGACATCCGCTAACTGCGCCTCGGCTTCATATTTTGCGATATCGAACGTCGATTTCATCCGCTCTAACTCAGAGACAGAGACCCATCCCTGTTTGCCGAGCATATCGTTACGGCTAAGGTCACGTAATGCTTGTTGGCGTTGTTCTTCTTTGGCTCGGAAGAGAAAAGCGGCTTCTTCGGAACGCTTTTTGAAATATTCGATCTCCGCTTTCTCATATTCGGAGCCACGTTGTAAAAGAGAATTCCGCAGGGCGGTAAGGCGATCGCGTTCTGTTTTGTAGGCATCGAGATCAGATTGCTGGCGTATCAAAAGCTGTTCCAAATCAACCAACCGTTGATTATCGACTCGGGGATTCGCGATCCGTGCAAGAGTGCTTCCCGATGAAACGGGATCACCAACGCGAACTTGTGAGGCAGACAAAAAACCGTTAATGGGCGCACGAATGGAAACAGTATAAGCAGAGATCACTGCATTGTTTGAATAAACAAGGGCGTCGTTCAGTAATATCGCGAATATGGCGGATGCCATAAGTAATGCGGTTATTATTATTTTAACCGGTCGACCGAAGATGAAGCGACGCTTCTTTGCTTTTTGATCGGATGTCGAAGAAGAGTCTGCCAATTTATCATCAATGCGGAAGTCCTTGAGCAGCGTTTCTTTCATGGCGAACCCTGGGATGATCCAAGATTTGGGTGTTGCATGTGGGGCGAAACAATCTCTTCAACGCCGTTGATGAAAGACTGAAGTTACGCTTGTTCAGCAAAGGGCTCGCGTGCATTTGTGGAACCAATGTTACGTTTCCGGATTGCAAACTTTCGATAACGTGAGATCCCGAAAGAAGAGATTTCCATCTTTTCCCGCGAAAAATTTTTATCATCTTCCGTCATTATCGCTTCCGCACCGTGCGCGAAGTCAGCGTGGCGGAGAGCAACGCCTCATCGCGCGTCTGCCCCTCCTCGGGCTGCCCCTTTGCCGCGAGCCAATTGGCATGGGCGATGAGCCGCTTTCGGATAGCTTGCGAGACGGAAGGAGACGAGGCGAAGTGCCCGGGTCGAGTTCTGAACGCGCATACGCAGGATGATGCCTGCAAAGCCTAAAAAATCCTTTACCGCGCCGCGTGTTGCTTGGCGCTTCTCGACACAGGGCAGATTGCAGCGAAACGTGAGCCGATGCGCGGCTGTTCGCCGGCGCGGCCGCGGCGACGGTGCTCGCCCCGCTCCGGCGCTCAACCGACGCGGGCTTTCCGGGCGAGCGCCTCTAAACGACGGATGCGCGCAGCCGGTTCTGGATGTGAGGCATAAAAGCCCGCATAGAGCGGATCTGAGGCGCGAACAGTGGCGTTGGTGACATGGAGCTTCTCTAACGCGCGGATGAAAGCGTAGGGATCTGTGTGGCGTGCGGCGAACGCATCGGCGGCGTATTCGAAATTTCGGTAAAGGAAGGCCACCAGCGGCGTCAGAAAGAACCGCGTCAGCGGCAGGAGTGCAGCGCCGGTAGCAACAAAGGCCGGCGCCGTCGCCTCAGGACCGAGGCCAACGCTACTCCCGAGCGCCCGCGCCCCGATCGTGCCGGCCAGCAGAGCAAAGCCGAAAAACCCCGCCAGCGCCCGCAGAGCAAAATCCCAGGCCATATGGGCGCCGTGCCAGTGGCCTAACTCATGCGCAATCACCGCTTCCAACTCGGCCGGGGCGAGAAGCTTCAGCAAGGTCGCAGAGAGTTCAATGCGGCGCCAGCGCCCGACCCCGGCGAGCCGGGCATTGGCCCGATGTGAGCGGAATGCACTTTCGATACGATAAATCTTCGCATGCCCAAGGCCAGCCCGGTTGAGCAAACTCTGCAAACGCTGCTGCAATGGGCCTTCCGTGAGCGGCCGTGCACGGTTGCCGAGCAGGGCGGAAAGCGCCGGCTGCCAGCAAATGCGTGCGAACAGCACAAGGCTCCAGAGCGAGGCTGCGCCGAGCCACCACCCTTCCCAACCCGTATCCATCAGCCAAGTCAGTGCTGCGCCCATAGCTGCGGCAACAGCAACGGCGATGATGCCTTGGGGCAGCATCGTGGCGAGCAGACGCAAGGATGCCCGAGGGGCGAAGCCGAACCGCGGATCGAGCACGCGCGCCTGATACAGCCGCAACGCGCCACGCAGCGCGGCAAAGGCCGCCGTCACCGTTCCGACCAAGACAGCACCGAGCATTGTTCGCCCCTGCCCTAGCCGCGAAAGCCACGCGATGCCGCCGCCGAGGGTAAAGAGAAGAATCAGCGCCGTTTCCAGGAAAGCAGTGATCATCTCAAGACGGGCACGGGCGATTGCATAAGCCCGCGCGCGCGCTTCTGCCTCGCCAAGTTCGCGCTGGCGGCGGAGATATGCAATTTGGCGCACAGCAAGCCAGCCACGCAGGGCAAGCGCGCAGGCGATGATGCCAAGCAAGACAACGCGCGAAAGCTCAGCCATCAGCCCTCGGCATGTTTGGCGGCGAACTCCGCCATGAAGGCAACCAATGCATCGACGGCCGCCTCGGTGACGCCATTGTAGAGAGCAACCCGAATGCCGCCGACGGCCGGATGCCCTTCAAGATCCCGCAAACCCTCCTGCGCGGCCGCCTCGATGAAGGCGGCCTCCTGCGCGACGTCGGGAAGGTGAAAACAGACCGTAACGGAGGAGCGATGCGCAGGCGGAACCGGGCAGCGATAGAAGGAGCTGGTTTCGATTGCGGCATAGAGCTTTGCGGCCTTCGCCCGATTGCGCTCGGCGATGGCGTTCATTCCGCCTTGCTGCTTGAGCCAGTTCAGCATCCGCCCAGCGGCAAAAATGGCAAAGGTTGGAGGGGTATTGATGAGGCTGCCGGCGTGCGCTTGGCGGGTGTAATCGAATGGAGCGGGAACGGCTTCCTGCCCGCGGCCAAGCAAATCTTCGTGCACGATCACCAGCGTTAAACCGGCCGCCCCGAGGTTTTTCTGGGCGCTTGCGTAGATCAGGCCAAAGCGGCGGATATCTTGCGGGCCGGTGAGGAGATCGGCGGTCATATCCGCGACCAGCGGCGGGCTGCTGAGCAACGGAATTTCGTGGAATTGGACACCCTCAGCCGTTTCGTTCGTGGTGATGTGGCAATAAGCGGCATCCGGAGAGATCTGCCAGCCAGCAAACGTAGGAATGGCCTTGCGCGCGCTGGAGGCAATCGCGACCCGGCAAACGGCGCGGGCCTCGGCGATGGCACGGGCGGACCAATAGCCGGTTTCCACATAGCTTGCGATTTCTCCGGCGCGGAGCAAATTCTGCGGGACGAGCCGGAATTGGGCGAATGCCCCACCCTGGAGAAACAAGACGCGATAAGAAGCGGGAATATCGAGCAGATCGCGCAGATCCTGTTCCGCCTCGGCAAGGATTGTTTGGAACTTCGCCCCCGTAAACGGGAGTTCGAGAACGGAAAGGCCCGAGCCTCGCCAATTGACCAGCCCTTCGCGAATTTCCGCCAGCACCTCGGCCGGCAAGCTCCCCGCTCCGGCCGCGAAACTCAAGGGGCGCTGCGGTCTAGAAAAGGGCACCGCCATGCGCCCCCAAAATCATGAACGAGACCGCGGGAAGAGAGAGGATGGTGTTGGTACGCGAGGAGAGGAAGGTGACACGAGTGCAGCGGATCCGCTCTGCAACGGGAGCCGGCACAAAGCCCAGCACTTTCTTTTGGTGCGGCCAGAGCACAAACCAAAGATTGGCAACCATGAGCAGCCCCAGCCAGACGCCGATGCCAATCGGTGCTGCCGCTCCGCGCAGCAGAAGTGCATCGGCCAGCAGCCCCCGGGTCCACAACATGAAAAGGCCGGTGCTGAGCGCCACAAGCGAGGCATATCGGAACGTGCCATGCTCTCGTCGCGCGGCGGCCATGAAGACTTCGCGCACGGCTTCGGGCGGATCGGTGGGCAGAATACCCCGATAGCGCGGCTGAGAAATGACGTTCGCCCAATTATGCCCCATCCAGACAATGACGGATACGACATGAAGAATGCGGGCTGCCACATCGACGAGTGTGAGGAACATGCCTATTGCCGCGTTAACCCGGTAACCTAACAAGAAAGTGAGCAAGCAACACTAACGCCGCAGTCAGCACCAGCGCCGTGGTCAATGTGCCTGCAAAACTGTCATGTGGCAGCCGCATTTGCACCTTCTTCCGCGCGCAAGTTCAGCTGAGATTAAGCCCGCGCTCGCGCATAATCAGCCGGCGATCGGAACGCTTCGCCATCGCCGCCGCAACGGCCTCGGTAATGAGGTGATGATGGGGCGATTTGCTGCATACCGGATCGGGGTTGGCGGCATCGCCAGTTAACAGAAAAGCCTGGCAACGGCACCCGCCGTAATCCTTGGCGCGCTCGGGGCAGGAGCGGCAGGGCTCGCGCATCCACTCTTCGCCGCGAAACTTCCGGAACACGGGTGATTCATGCCAAATCCAGCGCAAATCGTGTTCGCGCACATTGGGAAATTCAAGCTCCGGAATCACGCGCGCTTCCTGGCACGGCAAAGCCGACCCGTCAGGCGCGATGGTCAGATGGATATTGCCCCAACCCTTCATGCACGCTTTCGGGCGCTCGTCATAATAGTCAGTGATAACAAAATAGATCGTCATTCGTGAACCGAGGCGTTCTCGTGTTGCCTGCACCACCGCTTCGGCACGCTCGAGCTGTTCGCGCGAAGGCAACAAATCAGACCGATTAAGCAACGCCCAGTTGTAATATTGCAGGTTAGCGAACTCGACATATTCGATGCCAAGTTCTTCGGCAAAGGCAAGCATATCCGCGGCTTGGTCGATGTTGTGGCGGCTTGTTGGAATATTGAGTACCATAGGAAAGCCGAGCGCTTTGGCGGCGCGCGCAGCGGCAAGCTTTTGCTCGTGGCAACGAACGCCCACCAAGCGATCGTTAAGCTCGGCATCCCAGGCTTGCAAACTCAGTTGAATCTGCTTGAGGCCTGCTTCTTTCAGCGCGCCGAGTCGCTCTGGAGTAAGCCCCATGCCGGAGGTAATGAGATTGGTATAATAGCCAATTTGATTTGCTTCAGCAACAAGTTCCTCGAGATCGCGGCGAAGCATCGGCTCGCCGCCGGAAAACCCGAGCTGGACCGCCCCCAATGTCCGGCCCTGGCGAAGCACGTCTTTCCACTCTGCGGTGGAAAGCTCGTCGCGGTAACGGTCGAAATCGAGCGGGTTGTTGCACCAGGGGCATTTGAGCGGACATTTGTAGGTAAGTTCCAGCAAGAGCCAAAGCGGCAAGCCCTGGCCATCAACTCTTAATTCGGATCCAACCTTTGTCATAGGACGTCTCCAGAAATTCCATTACGTCATTGGCCACACCCGAATCCTGATAGGCTACGGTGAATTGCGCGATGATCTCGCTTACTGTGCGTTGACCGGCAGCAATTGTGCCCAGAATTTCTCCGGCAGTGGCATTCAGCTTGATAAGCCCCTCGGGATAAAGAAGAATGTAGGCTTGTTGCGGCTCTTCCCAGCGGAACAGGTAGCGAGGATTCAGCTCGACAATGTCGGTCGGGCGAAGCAAGGACTCGGTCATCATCTTTCGCCTTTTCGATGAAGAGAGGCCTTTGCGGCCTCTCTCCACTCAGCTTTTATTAGCGAACATAGACGTAAGCAGTGACTTCAAAGCCAAGGCGTAGATCACACCATTCGGGCCGAATCCACTTCATGGTTTCCTCCTGAGTTGCGCAGTTTGGGAGAGCTCAGCCCTCGGGATTCGGGGGCACCCTCCCACCCAAGACCGTAGATTGGGGAAAGCAGGCCGCTTTGATCTGGATCAACGACAGACGGCTCTATTACTGGGCCGAAACGCCGGCGAGGGTGAGAAGCCTCGCCAAGGCAGGGTCTGGTGCGGCACCGGATGCTTTATGCCGCTGCTTGATGCCGCTGCATGCAACCGCACTGCCGCCGAGGCCGCGTGATGCAGAAATTTTCGCCCCCTCGGTCAGCCAGAGCCGTGCAAGGCCGTGTGCAGGAGTCTTCCCTCGGAACTGAACGGGTCGATCACCCCGGTGCGAAGGAAAAGATCGATCAAAACAAGGTTGACATTGAACTTGAATTCCTCGGTCTCCAGAACGGTCTGCAAGACGCGGGAAAGCGGCCAAAGTGCAAAGCTTGCAATTTCACCGTCGATCGCGCGCGGGACGAAATCCTCCGGCAGCACCAGATCGAAGCAATGCAGAAGATCGCGGCGCAAACCTTCGGGCCGTTCCATGGCATAGGGGATACGGCCCACTTCTTGGGCCTTTGCGGCAAGCTCTGCCGGAATTCCCGCCTCTTCCGCCGCTTCTTTGATCAATGCCTCGCGCGGGCTCAGGCCCGACGGAATGCCGCCCGCGACCAGATGGTCGAGCTTGTCGGGATCCAGAAGTTTATGAGGTGCGCGTCGGGCAACCCAGAGCCAGCATTCCGCTCCCCGTTTGACAAGGCAATTGCAATGCACCCCTTCGGCCAGAACTCCGAAGAGGGGCAGCGCACCGCGGTCCAGCTGACCAAGCACCGCGCCGTTTGGCTGCTCTCGCACATCGAACGGTTCGTTCCGCCACCGGAATAGGCCGGCGGCGGCGAGCTCTGCGGCAATCTCATTCAGCTTCGCGGCCTTGGCGTTCTCCAGCACCACCGCCCTTTCACTCAGGCGGATTTCGGGGGATCGGCTTAGCGCTTTTGCAAACTCGGGCTTCACCCAGCCGACGCCCGCCGCGCCGATGCGAAAGGGGATTCTCTCGCCCGGAAGCCGCGCATTGCGGCAGGTTTCGATATACCGCAGCAGACGCGCCAGATTGGGTTGAAACATTTCGGATACAATCCTCTTTTCTCGCCGGTGATTTGCCGACGGACACCACGCCCAGGCTTTCTTCCCCACTTTTATGCCAAACTATGTCAGAATAGCGGGTGTGCCAAACCTGTGCCTGCAATATAGGACGAACAAGGGGGAAAAGACGATGTCGGATGATGCCAGAGCCGCGCTGGGACGGAAGATTCTTGCCATCAAGAAGCAAAAGGGCTTGAGCTGGAAGGAGATCGGCGCCCGGCTCGGCCGTTCACCGGCATGGACATGCGCGGCATGTCTTGGGCAAATGTCCATGACGCAGGAAACTGCGGAAAAAGCCGCAGCCCTGTTTGACCTCACAGAAGACGAGGCAAGGCTGCTTGCGGAAATTCCTTATCGGGGATCGCTTCCCACCGCGGTGCCGACGGATCCCCTGATCTATCGGTTTTACGAAATTGTGATGGTTTACGGCACCACGTTGAAGGAATTGATCCAGGAGGAATTCGGCGACGGCATTATGAGCGCGATCGATTTTGAAATGGCACTCGAGCGCGAAACCGACCCGAAGGGGGACCGGGTGAAAATCGTCATGAGCGGAAAATTCCTGCCTTACAGGCGCTACTGAGGGCGATCGGACGCAGCGGCACCGTCACGCGCGGGTGCGGGTGTTGGGAGCCGCCAGCAGCTCCATCAATGTGGCCGCCGCCTCGTCGATATCCGCCTGAATGGCTTTTCCGGCCGCTTCCCCGTCGCCTTTCTCAAGGGCGGCCAAGGCCGCCTGATGCGCCCGGTTGGCCGATTGCCAATTGCCGGAGGCGCGGAGCAGATCGAAATAAGGGCCGATTTGCAGCCACAGCGGTTCGATGATCCCCATCAGCGTTGGCGAGCGCGCGGCTTGATAAATGATGAAGTGAAACCGACGGTTGGCGGGGAGATAGGCCTTTCCGTCCCGCTCCTCCGCCGCTTGCTGCATGGTTTCGAGAAGGCCCGCAAGCGCGACCAGATCTTCCTTGGCGATATGCTGCGCCGCCCAGCGCGCGGCCATTGCTTCCACTTCCCTGCGCACGCGCGTGAGGTCTGCCAGCCTTTCGCGGGTAAGGGCTGGAATTCCGACCGAGCGGCCGGCCAGCGCGGTGAGCGCCTGCTCCGCCAGGAGCCGGCGCAAGGCCTCTCGCACCGGCATGGCGCTGACTTGGAAAGCTTCCGCGAGGCTTTGGATGGTAACCGTTTGCCCCGGTTTGATTTCTCCATTCAGGATCATGGCGCGCAGTTGTTGATAGACACGGTCCTGGACCGTTTCGCGAATAATGGGGCGAAGCGGAAGGGCCTGCAGAACAGGGGCCGGCATGGGAGTGAGTCCTGGTGGGTTGCGCATTTCTTGATCGATGATCTATGATCAAAACAGCGTTTGCGGTCAACCGCGCTGCTTCCCCACAGCCCGGCCAGGGTTGGGCAAAGGCCGCAAACGCCCAGAGAGCAACGCGCAACGAATCGACAGGAAACAACGCGCAACGAATCGAGAGGAAACACAGCATGTGCCGAAAAGCCCCGCCCTTGATCAAATCGTTCTTGTTTACGGCTGCCGCGATGGTGTTTGCCCTGGTTTTCGGTTTTGCAAACCAAGCCTTTGCGCAGCAGAAAAAATTTAAAATCTATCTTTCGATGAGCTACATCGGCAACGACTGGCAGGCCGAGGCCGCGAACATGGTGAAAGCCATGGCGGCCTCGAAAGATTATCGCGACAAGGTCGAGCTGCAAGTGCAGGTTGCAGGACCGAACGCGCAACGGCAGATCCAGCAGATCAATTCCATGGTCCAGGCCGGCGCGCAGGCCATTATCGTCTATCCCATCTCGCCCACGGCTTTGAACCAAGTGGTGCGAAACGCCTGCAACCGCGGCGTGCTGATCATTGCTTATGATGCGGAAATCACCGAACCTTGCGCCTACAACGTGCATATCGACCAATTGGAAGCCGGGCGCGTGATCGCCGAATGGCTGGTGAAAAAACTCAATGGTAAAGGCAACATCGTGATGATCACCGGAGTGCCCGGCACCTCGGTCGATGTGCAGCGCACCAAAGCGGCGAAGGACGTGTTTGCGAAGTATCCGGGCATCAAGATCATTGCCGAGGCACCCGGCATGTGGAGCCAGGCCGTTGCGAGAACGGAACTTTCAAAAATTCTTGCCACGCACAACTGGGATGAAATCGACGGGCTTTGGATGCAGGTCGGATGCTACACCGCCAACGCCATGCAACTCGAGGCCGGCAGAAAGCCCCAACAATTGAAACCGTGCGCCGGAGAGGGCTCCAATGGCGGGCGCGTGCAGATGCTTCCGCTCGGAACACAGGTCGAAGGTGCGCAATGCCCTTATTGCGCGCTCGGAGCACCGCGGATTTCCTACGCCTCACCGCCTTATTCCGGAGGGCTCGCGCTGAAGCTTGCGGTGCAAAAATTGGAAGGCAAGGACATTCCGAAACTGACCGTGTTGCCGTTGCCGATCGTCACCAATGAAACGGTGAAGCTCTGCAAAGAAGGAAGCTGGAAGGAAATGGCCAACGGATGTAACACCTTCCCGCCGGCTTTCGTGGCCAATCCCGGCTGGTTTGGATCAATCTATTCGCCGCAAACGCCGGAGCTCGGCATGCAAGCAGCGCTTGTCGGACAGCCGGAGGAGTGAACGCCGCGTTGGGGCGAAGGACGCATGTGTGTCCTTCGCCGACGCCGGAGATGACGCCGATGGTTGACGCAGCAAATGCCTTGGAGGTGATTGAAGTCACCAAAACGTATGGCGCGACAATCGCATTGGACAAAGCGTCCTTTTCGGTGCGCGAGGGCGAGGTGCACGCCCTGCTTGGCGAGAACGGTGCCGGCAAGTCGACGATGGTGAAGCTGCTCTCCGGCCTGATTGAGCCGGATTCCGGCCGGATCATCATTGCCGGATCCCCGGTTCGGTTGAGCAGGCCCTTCGATGCGCATCGCAACGGTATCGAAACGGCGTTCCAAGAAATGACGATCATCCGCGATCTTTCGGTTGCGGAGAATATTCTTCTGCCCTATGCGCCGCGGGGCTGGTTCGGCCAGCTTCGGCGCCGCGAGGGGGAGCGGCGGGTGGCCGAGCATCTGGCGATGCTTGGTTTGCACGAGATTGACCCCGCCGCCGAAGGCCGCGAACTCTCGCTTGCAGAGCGCCAAAAAGTCGAAATCGCCCGCGCGCTGTTTCGCCGACCGCGCATCTTGCTGCTGGACGAGCCGACTTCCGCCCTTGCCGGGCGTGATATCGACTGGCTGGGGAACATCATCGCGCGCTTGCGCCAAGAAGGGGTGACCGTGGTGTTCATTTCGCATCGCCTGCGCGAGGTGCGCCGGTTTTGCAATCGCCTGACCGTGCTGCGTAACGGCAAGACGATCGGCACCGCCGCGGTCGGCGAGATCAGCGACGACGACGTGATTCGCATGATTATCGGCCGTTCATTGGCCAGCGCGTTTCCGCCGAAGCCCCCCATGAGCAAAGATCAGCGCAGCCCCCGTCTGAGCGTGCAACACCTCAGCACGGAAGGGAAATTGCGCGATGTGAGCTTCACTCTTCACAAGGGTGAAATTTTGGGGATTGCCGGCCTGCAGGGCATGGGCCAGCAAGAGCTGTTTCTGGCGTGTTTCGGAGCGATGTGGCGAAAGGGCGGGAATGTCTTTGTGGAGGGGCGAGAAACCGGGCTTGCTTCGCCGCGCGATGCCGTGCACGCGCATATCGGCATCAGCCTGGTTCCGGAAGACCGTAAAACCGAAGGTTTGTTTTTGCGGCTAGACGGCCGCTTCAATGTCTCGCTGCCCGTGTTAGAGCGTTTTGCCCGATTGGGCGTGATCAATATCAAAACCGAGGCCGCCGCGGTGCTGCGCGCGCTTGAGCAGGTGGAAGTGCATCCGCGCGCGCTCTATACGCCAGCGGGTGCGTTCTCGGGCGGAAATCAGCAGAAAATCGTGCTTGCCAAGTGGCTGCTGGCGGAAAGTCGCATTCTGTTGTTGTTCGATCCGACGCGCGGCGTTGATGTCGGCACCAAACATCACATTTACATGCTCATGCGCACGTTTGTCGATTCCGGCGGCTCTATTTTGTTTCATTCCACCGAAATTCCGGAGCTTGTAAACATGTGCGATCGCGTTTTGGTGATGTATGAGGGCCGCGTGGTCGCCGAGTTGCGCGGGGCGGAGATTGAAGAGGAAGCGATTATGCGTGCCGCTTTGGGAGAGGCTCGGAGCAAAGAGAACGCGTTGATATGAGCACTCTTGTGTTGTCGCGGCCGCGGAGCAGATCCGGTTTCAAGCTGCGCCTTGGCCGAATGCGCGGGCTTTTGGTCGCGTGCGCGGTTTTTGCGGTACTGTTTTTGTTGGTGAACCTCATCACGCCCGGCCCGTTCAATTATTTCGAATTCAGCTTTATGTCGTCGGGCGGCGCCGCGCTCGCGCTTGCCGCCATGGGCCAAACCGTAGTGGTGATCAGCGGTGGATACGATCTTTCGGCAGGCGCGGTGGTTTCGCTCATCAACGTGATTTTGGCGAGCTCCATGGGAAGCGGCGGAGTTTCCGAGATTGCGTTTTTCTTCGTCGCTTTGGCAGTCGGTGCTTTGATTGGCGCCATTAACGGCGGCCTGGTGGCATTCGCCCGCCTGCAGCCGATTGTGGTGACCCTTTCCACCATGTTCATCGCCCAAGGCGCGACGTTGCTCGTGATGCCCAAGCCCGGCGGCAGCATTCCGCAGGACTTCGTCAGTTTTTTCACGGGCAACGCCATTCCGAATTTGCTGCCCGCGCCGGTGGTGATGCTTGCTGTTGCGGCCTTGGTTTGGTTCCTGGCGAAGAATACCCGTTTCGGTATCGGACTTTATGCCATCGGCAGCGATATGGAGGCGGCGCGCGCGGCAGGAATTGCGGTCAGGCGGGTGCAGTTCTTGGCCTATGTGCTGGCGGGCTTGTTTTACGGCGCGGCGGGGGTTTTCGTCTCCGCACAGACCGGTTCGGGCGACCCGCTGGTCGGGCGGCCGATGTTGCTGCAGACATTTGCCGCGGTCGTGGTCGGCGGTACGGCCTTGGGCGGCGGGCGCGGCGGCGCGATCGGCTCCATTATCGGCGCTTATACGCTGATGATTGTCGTGAATATTCTGCTGGTGCTCAATATTTCCGCTTATTATAGCTCGGTTGCGGAAGGCACGATTTTGTTTCTTGCCGTACTGGTGGGCTCGCTCAATCGGCAATCTCCCATAGCATTTTATCTTCGTCTTGCCCGTGCCAAGCTGCAATTTTATTGGCGCGGCATTCTGCCGCTGCGCCGCCTTGAGTCAACGGATCGGCAAGCACGCCGGCTTTTGCAGCCGTCTCATGTGATCACAGTGTCTTGGCTCGAACGCCACCGCGAGAAGCTCCGTTATATTCTTCCCTCCTATATCGGCTTTCTCTTGGTGCTGATTGTGTCTCATGCGGTTTACGGAGATATTCTGAACAATCCGGGTTATTTTAATTCTCTCCTTGTTTTGTCGTCGTTTTTGGTGATTCTCGCGCTCGGCCAAGGGGCAACGATTCTCACGGGCGGGCTTGATCTTTCCCTTCCTTGGATGATCGGGTTTATCGGGATCGTCACGGCCGGCCTTATCCGCGGCTCGGATACTGTCGCGCTCTGGGCCGTCCCGCTCGGGCTTGCGTTAGGCACGATTCTTGGCGCGATCAACGGTGCGGGAATTGTTCTACTGGGCCTGCCGCCCATTGTGATGACGCTTGCGATGAACGGGATCCTGCAAGGCGCGGCGCTGATCTACAGCAACGGCACGCCGGATGGTTTTTCCTCCTCTTATCAGCGCTGGTTCATGACGGGGCACTGGCTTGGGCTCACGCCGGTGGTGTGGTTTCTGATGGTGTTTGTGATCGGCGCATGGTTGGCCTTGCATCGCACGGTGTTCGGGCGGCACGTTTTTGCGGTGGGAAACAGCCCGGTGGTGGCCCGATTGAGCGCCGTGGGAGTGGGACGGAACCTCATCGGCGTGTATGCGCTTTCGGGATTTTGCAGTGCGCTGGTGGGAATTCTGCTTTCAGGTTTTTCCGGACAGGCAAGCCTTGGCATGGGTGATGACTATTTGCTTCCTTCCATCGCTGTCGTTGTGGTGGGCGGAACGCTGATTACCGGCGGCCGGGGGCATTACTTCGGCATGCTGGGTGGAGTGCTCCTGCTTTCGGCGCTCTCGACATTGCTTGCCGGCACAACGCTGCCGCACGCCGTGCGCGATATTATTTTTGGTCTTGTTGTGCTGTCCGCCGTTTTGGCGCTGCGTGAAGGACGCGAAGGATAATGGCGAGAATTCCGCACGCCCGGCCGGAACGTTTCATGCCAAGCTTATCAAGAGGGGGAAGACAAGATGCGCATCGAAGTGCTTGTGGATGTTAAGCCGACCCTCGGCGAAGGCCCGCTTTGGGATGCCGAAGAGGAACGCCTGTATTGGGTTGATAGTTTCGATGGCCGCGTCTTCCGCTGCACGGAGGATGGGCGGGAGGTTCGCGCCTGGGATGTGCCGATGAAAATCGGCTCCATGTGTTTGCGCAAAGGTGGGGGCGCGGTTGTCTCGCTGGCGCGCGGCTTCCATTTTCTGGATTTTCGCACGGGCGAGGTGAGCCTGATTTCCGACCCCGAGCCCGATAAGCCGAACAATCGCCTCAATGACGGAAAAGTGGATCCGCGCGGCCGCTTTCTCGCCGGTTCGATGGATACCAAAGAGGAAGGGCCGAATGCGGCCCTTTATCGGCTAGATCCTGATCTTCGGGTCACCAAACTGGAAAGCAACATTATCGTCAGCAACGGACCGTGCTGGAGCCCGGATGGCCGCACCTTCTATTTCAGCGATACATGGTCGGGTGAAATTTGGGCGTATGATTACGATCTGGAAACGGGAACGATTTCCAACAAACGCACATTCTGCAAAATGACCACCCCCGGCGGAGGTTTTGACGGCGCCACCGTGGACGCGGAAGGCTGCCTTTGGAGCGCGCATGTTTACGGGGGGAAAATCGTGCGTTATCGGCCGGATGGCGGCATCGACCGTGTGATTGATATGCCGGTGAAGAAGGTGACCAGCGTGATGTTTGGGGGTTCCAACCTGGATATTCTTTTCGTGACCTCCATGGCCAAACCGCCATTGCCGCGTTTTCCGGGCGACGGCGTTTTACGCGGCGCGCTCTTTGCCATCTACGACCTTGGCGTGAAAGGGCTGCCGGAGCCGCGTTTTGCCGGCTGACGGATTGCGGGAGCGGACGGCAAAAGCCGCGAGCGTTTTCTGATCTGCTCGAAGCGGGTGTAACGTTTCCACGTGTGGGGGATTTTCCCTCAGCCGTCGGAGACGGATCAGGGTTGCACAAACGCCGAGAAATTATGGGATGCCACGAAAGTCAACGCCTTTCGCAGAACCCGCTTTGTGGGGATCCGAAGGGGAAGCCATGCGTTTGCCGCGGTCGATTCACGCGGGCCGGGAAATTCTTCAACCTTGGCCGGCGTCAGGATGGCGCAAGTACCAAAGCCGTTCATAGGCAGCGACCAGCCCTTCGATGGAACGGCGGCGGTCTTTTTCTCCTCCGGCGGGACGGCGCATGAGGATGGTTTCCAGGATTTTCAGCAGATCCGCCGCGACTTCCAGGTCTCTTTGATCGCAAGCCTGGTGAAAGGCGATAAGGATTTTGTCCGAGAGGCGGCGTGTGTACCGTGTCAACGGCTTGTTGAAAGGAATGACACGCCCGGCGCCTTCTTCATCAACCTCGGCAATCATCTTGTTTTGGCTCATTCGTCATCTCGTCCCCTTCTGAAGTGATCCCCCATTTGCCCATACTATACCCACACTCTTCTGCTCCACTATGAATTTTCAGCATCATTGCTGCTCGGCCAATCGTTTGCGTATCCCCCTGGCAAGCTCATCGGCATTTGTCCCGGGGCCGAAGAGCGCGGCCAGATTACCGGTTTTGTCTAAAAGATATATTAACGACGAATGGTCCATTAAATAATGCTTCGGATCTTTTCCCGGAACCTTGGCGTAATAAACCCGATACGCTTTCGCCACTTCGGCAATTTCGGCAGGTGTGCCGGTCAGGCCGATCAGACGCGGATCAAACAATTTCACATAGCTGGCCAGCACTTCCGGGGTATCACGCTCGGGATCCACGGTGATGAAAACCGGGGTAATGTTTTGCGCCTCCGGCCCGAGCTTGCCCAAGGCGGTGGCAATGATCTGCAACTCCGTCGGGCAAAGATCGGGGCAAAACGTGTAGCCGAAATAGAGCAGAGTCCATCGCCCGCGGAGGTTGGCCTCGGTAAACGGGGCGCCGCGTGTGTCAATCAGATGGAACGGCCCGCCGAGGGTGACACCGGCCGGAATCGCCCCGCCGCTGGGCGGAAGACCCGGCCTGCCGAGCCCGAGGGCGGCGCCCACACGGCCCAGCCATTGGCCGGCAAGCGGGCTTTCTCCGGGGCGCGCGAGCCACACAAGCCCCCACGTTCCGAGAACAAGCACCAAGAAGCCGGCAAGGACAATGCGAAGCGACCGATGCATGGGCAAAAAATAGGCAAACGAAAAGATCGACGCAAAGAAATTCAACCTGAGACCGACTGGTCAGGTACTATGGTATGCCAAAACTTCACAACAAAGTGAAGAGGAGAAAATTTCCCTTCGCCAGCCTAATGCGCCGGAGCGGGGCTAGCCGGATCCATCTCAGCAAAGGCTTCTTCCCATGTACCTGTGGTAGCTGCCTTGCTGTATTCAGTAGCACGGTTTTCAAAGAAATTGGCATGTTCCACCGCATTCAGCATATCATCCAGCCAAGGCAGAGGATTTGCCTCTACCTGATAGAGCGGATTGAGACCAAGCTGGACGAGCCTTCGGTCTGCAATGTAACGGATATAACTTTTTACCTCTTCGGCCGAAAGCCCCTCTACGGCACCATGCTCGAAAGCCAAATCGATAAAGGCGTCTTCATGTCCCACTATGGTAGCACATATTTTATACAGCTCTTGGCGTAACCCTTCTGTCCAAATTTCCGGGTTTTCCTGTACAAAGGTCCGGAATAGGCGGATAATAGATAAGCAGTGCAAAGTTTCATCCCGCACCGACCAAGAGATAATTTGCCCCATCCCCTTCATTTTGTTAAAACGCGGAAAATTTAGCAAAACGGCAAACGAGGCAAAAAGTTGCAGCCCCTCGGTGAAGGCTCCAAAGGCAGCTAGTGTCTTGGCAATTTCATATTTTGAATCTACCGAGAAGCTTTGCATATAATCGTATTTATCCTTCATCTCCTTGTATTTGAGGAAGGCTTGGTACTCCACCTCAGGCATGCCTATCGTATCGAGCAGATGCGAGTAGGCGGCGATGTGGATGGTCTCGGTATTGGAAAAGGCGGAGAGCATCATCAGCACTTCGGTGGGTTTGAATACCCGGCTGTAATGCTTCATATAGCAATTATTTACCTCTACGTCCGCCTGCGTAAAAAAGCGGAAAATCTGGGTAAGGAGATGACGCTCCGGCTCGGTAAGTTTACGGTGCCAGTCTTTGACGTCATCGGCCAAGGGTACTTCTTCGGGCAGCCAATGGATGCGTTCCTGCGTCAGCCATGCCTCATAGGCCCATGGATAGCGAAACGGCTTATAGACCGGGTTTTCGGTCAGCAAGCCTGAAGACGCTTTTGGTGCTCCGTAGATATTTCCGTCCATAGAAAATGCCTCCTTATTTTATTGGCAGGCGAGGCATTCTTCATAATCCAATGCCTTTGCGGCCGATTTATCTACGGCAGGTGTTTCTAGCTTTTCGCTGACCGTATCGGCCCGCTGCAAGGACATGGAACGGCAATAATAGAGCGATTTTAGCCCCCGCTTCCACGCCATGAGGTGGATTTGATGCAAATCCCGCTTATGGACATTTGCCGGCAAAAAGATATTTACCGACTGGCTTTGGCAGATATAAGGCGTGCGGTCTGCCGCATGCTCGATAATCCAGCGCTGATCGAGCTCAAAAGCGGTTTTGAATACAGCCTTTTCCTGATCGGTCAGGAAGTCCAAATGCTGAACGCTACCGGCACGCAAAGTAATGGAAGACCAGGTTTTTTCATCGTCATGACCGCGTTCGGCCAGTAACTTTTGCAAATAGCGATTACGTACGGTGAAACTGCCGGAAAGCGTTTTTTGTAGAAAAACATTAGCGGCAATTGGCTCAATCCCCGGGCTGGCATTACCAGCAATAATGGAAATGGATGCGGTAGGAGCGATCGCTAACTTATTGGAAAAGCGCTCCATAATGCCCCATTCCCCTGCATCTGGGCACGGGCCGCGTTCAAAGGCAAGCTTGCGTGATGCTGCATCTGCCTGCTCACGCAAATGTCTAAAAATGCGTCTATTCCAGACCTTTGCAACGACGCTTTCAAATGGCACATTAAGAGATTGCAAAAACGAATGGAACCCCATTACCCCAAGCCCGACCGAACGCTCGCGTATGGCGGAATACTTGGCTCGCTCCATGGTAGGCGGAGCACGGTCTATAAAATCCTGCAACACATTGTCTAAAAACCTAAGCGCGTCTTCAATAAAGAGCGGATTCGCGTGCCACTCGTTCCAATATTCTAAATTCACCGAAGCAAGACAACAAACTGCCGTCCGCTCCCGCCCGTGCTGATCAAGCCCCGTCGGCAAGGTGATCTCGCTGCAGAGATTCGATGTTTTCACTTCCAACCCGGCGAGTTTTTGATGCTCGGGCCGTGCGCGATTGACGTGATCGGAAAACACAAGATACGGCTCACCGGTCTCGATACGCGCGGTGAGAATACGGATCCAAAGGCTGCGCGCTGGCACGGTGCGTACCACCGAACCATCTTTGGGCGAAATCAGTGACCATGGTTCATCGGCCAGCACTGCTCGCATGAAGGCATCTGGCGCGAGAACGCCGTGGTGGAGATTGAGTGCCTTGCGGTTGGGGTCGCCCCCGGTCGGGCGGCGCATTTCGATAAATTCCTCGATCTCCGGGTGGCTTAGCGGCAAATATACCGCAGCCGAGCCGCGCCGGAGCGAGCCTTGGGAAATTGCCAGGGTAAGGCTATCCATAACTCGGATGAATGGAATTACGCCGGAGGTTTTGCCGTTCTGCCCGACCTTCTCGCCGATTGAGCGCAAATTGCCCCAATAACTGCCGATGCCGCCGCCCTTCGAAGCCAACCAGACATTTTCGTTCCAAAGCGCGACAATACCTTCTAGGCTATCGGCGGCCTCATTGAGGAAGCAGGAAATTGGCAAGCCGCGATTGGTGCCCCCATTGGAGAGAATCGGCGTGGCCGGCATAAACCAAAGCCGGCTCATATAGTCATAAAGGCGTTGTGCATGGCCAGGATTGTCGCCGTAATAGGAGGCCACGCGAGCAAATAGGTCTTGGTAGGATTCGCCTGGAAGGAGGTAGCGGTCATCTAGTGTAGCGCGGCCGAAATCGGTCAGCAGTGTATCGCGTGAGCGGTCCACGCGCACGGGGTAGCGACCCGGCATTTGCACCGTGTCGAGAACCGCGGACTCCCTTTGCAGTGCCAGGCTCATTGCTTCCGACCCTTCCTTCTTGCTGAATAAGGCTTTCAACGGCAGCCAAATTCGATCAAGAAGATCGCGCCGAGTTGTGCCGACGTCAAGCTAAATCTACTATATATAGAATTGTTCTAAAAATTTTCCCCTATATCATGTGGCATTTGCGCCGGATTCGGCCTCTTCCGCACGCACGCGCGTCGGCAGCAGTTCGCCTGCTTTCTCCAGCAGCGGATACGCGGCCCCGCCCACGAGATGGTCGTTCACGCGCTTCAGATCGCTCAAAATATCGAGATGCAGCGCGCTTGTGCCGGCGGTATCCAGCCGCCCTTCGCGCAGACGCGCGAGGTGGGCCGCGGTTGCCGCCCCGATCATCTCCCGGAAGACCGCCTTTTCTGCCGCGAGCGCTCGCGCCGCACGGAGATCTTCGGTCATGAACACGCCGGTGGCGGCGCGGATATTCGCCTGCACCCGATCGATCACGCGCAGAATTTCGGCCTTGCCTTCCTCGGAAAAAGTGAACCCGCCCTTCAACCGCTTGGCCGCGTGCGACATGAGATTTTCCTCGATGACATCGCCTGCCTGCTCAAGATTGGTGGTGAATGTCAGAATCTGCGCAAGCCGCCGATGGTCCTCCGGAGTCAGCGCCTCATCATCCAGCGCGAGCAAATAGGCTTTGATGGCAGCGTTCAGGCGATCCAGAATGTCGTCCTTCTTTCGGGTGGCCTGAATGGCTTTGCGGTCATCGGAAAGCAGAGCAGTGCGGGTGCCGGCCAGCATCTCTTCCAGCGTGTCTGCCATCCGCAAGGCCTCGCGCGCAGCAGCGGCGAGCGCAACCGCCGGGGGGGCACGGCCGGCCTGCTGAAGATAGATGGGCTCGGCGGGGTCGGGCTTTTGCGGCCCGGCGGGCAGCCAACGCGAAAGCAAGGAAGCCCACGGCTGCAAAAGCGGCAAAAACAACACGGCAAGCACGAGATTGAATCCGGTGTGAAAATCGGCCACTGCGCGCGCCGGATTGGGTTCTAATTCCATGATCCAGCGCCCGAGCGGATCGAGCAGAGCCAAGACGGCCAGACAACCGAGAACACGGCCTGCCATGTTGCCGTAAGCGACGCGCCGGGCGGGCGCGCTTTCGCCCGCGCCTTCGAGAATCGGGTTGATGGAAGTGCCGAGATTCGCCCCGAGCACCATGGCGAAGGCGGCATCAGGCGGCACCACATTCGTTGCCGCAAGCGACATAATCAAAAGCACGATGGCAACGGAAGAATGCGCAGCCCAGGTGAGCACGGCCGCCGCCAGCACGCCCATGCCCGGATCGGTCACAAGCCCTCCGAGGAGAGCACGCAGATCCGGCTGGTCTTCAAACGGCGTGATCATGCCAAGCACTCGCTCCAGCGCGATCAACATCAGCCCGAGCCCGATGGCCACGCGCCCGAGATCTCGCGTGCGCGTGGCGCGTGCGCGGCGGAACATCACCACGCCTAACAAAACAAAAAGCCAGGCCACGCGAGCAACATCAAAGGAGAACACCTGCACGATCAGTGTGGTGCCGACATTGGCACCCAACATTGTGGCAAGCGCAGCCGGGGCTTCCAGCAAGCCGTCGGCGGCGAAGGCCATTACCATCAGGCCGGTTGCGGTGCTGCTCTGCAATACAGCGGTGACGGCAAGCCCCGCGGCAAAAGCCGGAAGGCGGCTTTGCCCCCACCGCGCGAGCAGCCGCCTCAGAGCCGGACCGTAAGCGCGCTGCAGGCCGGTTTGTACCATGTGCACGCCCCAGAGCAGCAACGCAACGCTGCCGGCGAGATCAATCAATGTCCAAGTTGCGCCCATCCTGCCTGGCCCGCAGCCTTATTGAAAATCCTTGCTTTACGCCTCTTGCTCGGAAAGGCAAACTGAGATCATGGAACAAAACCTGCCTGATGTGGGCAAGGAAGCACGCTATGGCAAGTGAAGATTTTCCTCATCGCCTGAGTCCCGCCGATATTCGTCGCGCTATTTTTGCTTCCACGATCGGCAATGGGCTCGAATGGTTCGATTTCCTGATTTACGGGTTTTTTGCCGCCATTATCAGTGGCGTGTTTTTCCCTGCGGAAAGCACTGTGCTTTCGCTGTTGCTCACTTATGCCACGTTTGGCATCGGCTTTCTGGTGCGCCCTCTGGGCGGAATCTTACTCGGCATCTATGCGGATCGTTTCGGGCGGCGCCGGGCATTGAGCCTGCTGATTTTGCTGATGGCCGGGGGCACCCTCGTGCTCGGCCTCACCCCAGGCTATGCCACGATCGGCGTTGCGGCGCCGATCATCGTGGTGATTGCGCGTCTTCTGCAGGGGCTTTCGGTGGGCGGGGAATTTGCCAGCGCCACGGCGATGTTGATTGAATATGCGCCGATCAACAAGAAGATGTACTACGGCGCGTTTCAGATGTGCTCGCAATCGCTTGCACTGATGCTTGCGGCCGGCTTCGTATACGCGCTCAGCACTTTTCTTGATCATAACGCTTTGGTGAACTGGGGCTGGCGGTTGCCGTTCCTCGCTGGCGCGTTGATCGGCCCGATCGGCTTTTATATTCGTCGGCGGGTTGCGGAATCTCCGGAATTCGTATGGTTAGAAGAACATCGCCCGCGTCAACGCTCGCCGCTTGCCGCCCTGGCGCGCGGGCATCTCTCCGCGATTGTTTTCGCGATCGGCCTCGTGATTGCCGGAACCGCAGGAGTGTATCTCTGGGATACGTATCTGCCGGTTTACGTGCTGCGGACATTGCAGCTGCCGCTTTCCGTCTCCATGCGCAATGTCGCGCTGATCGGGCTGATCGGCACGGTGGTAAACCCGCTGATCGGCGCGCTTGCGGACCGCGTCGGGGCTTATCGGGTGTTTTTGCCGAGCGTGGTCGTCATGGGATTGCTTTCATATCCTTTGTTTGCGTTTATCATTGGCGCGCCGAGCGCCGGGCACCTGCTTGAGGTGCAGCTCATTGCCGGGCTGTTGCGCATGGGGATCAGCGCACCCATCCCCGGATTGATGGCGGTCACCTTTCCCACAGAGGCGCGCTCCACCGGCATGGCCATCGCCTATAACATTTCGGTTGCGGTATTCGGCGGGCTTGCACCCTTTACCGTGACCGGCCTTATGGCAGCCACCGGCAGCCGCTTTGTCCCCGCCTATTATTTGGCTTCCGCCTCATTGCTCACCATTGCACTGGTGCTGGCGTTCCGGCCGGCGCGGATGCCGGGCTTGGTTGCGGCCGAAACGCTCAGCGTGCCGACTCGGTAAGAAAATCTAACGCGGCGTTCAATCCGCGCTCGGCAATCGGCACGTTGGCAAGCCTCAAGCTCATTTCCACTGCGCCCAGCGTGCCCAGCACCATCGGCTCGTTCAAATCTCCCAAATGACCGATGCGGAAAACCCGCCCGTCAAGACGTTCGAGCCCACCGCCGAGCGCAACGTTAAACCGCTCAAAGGCGATCCGGCGCACAGCATTGGCATCAAAGCCTTCGGGCAGCCAGACGGCGGTGACGGAATTCGAACGACGTTCCGGCGCCAGACAATAGATTTCCGGCCCGGCATTGCCACCCCATGCACTCACCGCGCGGCGCACCGCTTCAGCAAGCCGCGCATGGCGCGCGAAGACAGCTTCCAACCCCTCCTCTTCCAACAAGCGAAGTGATTCCTGAAGCCCATAAAACATCGCAATCGGCACCGTGCCGACAAAGCCGTGATGCGGGCGACGGGCCATGACGGACCAATCAAAATAATGCCGCGGCAGAGTTGCTTTGGCGTGCGCAGCCATCGCTTTCGGCGAGACCGCGGTGAAGCTTATTCCCGTGGGCAGCATCAATCCCTTTTGGCTTCCGCCGACGGTCGCATCCACACCCCATTCGTCCATGCGGAAGTCCATGGAAGCAAGCGAGGAAATGGTATCCACCAGTAACAGCGCCGGATGGCCTGCCGCATCCATCGCTGCGCGAATTTCGGGCAAAGGCAGAACAACACCGGTGGAGGTTTCGTTATGCACCACGCAAACCGCGCGGATGCCCCGGCGCGTATCGGCGCGCAAAGCGGCCTCTACCGCGTTGATGTGCACTCCGTAACGCCAATCCGCAGGAACCGTTTCCACAACCAGGCCGAATTTTTTCGCCATCGCCGCCCAGCCGAGCGAGAAGTAGCCGCTTTCGAGCATAAGAATCCGATCGCCGGGCGAAAGCAGATTTTGCAAGGTTGCTTCCCACGCGCCGTGGCCGGAGGCGGCGTAGAGAAAGAGCTCGTGTTCGGTACGCAGCACGCGCTTTAGGCCTGCAACAGAGGCCTGATAGATCTCCATAAAGTCGGGCGCGTTGAAATCCACCGTATAATGCGCCACCGCGTGCAAGACGCTATCGGGGATATTCGTCGGGCCTGGGCCTGCGAAAAAATGCCGCCCCCGCCGGAGTTTGGTGGTATTCGCTTGCATTTTATCATGTCCTGACATTTCGAAACCGTCTCAATGACGGAAAGCCTCGGCTACCAAATAACCATCACGCCGAAGATCGGTGGCCTTGCGTCGCTTCATGGAAAAAGACTCTTTCCGCCGAAAGTGCTGCCCGAGAATTCAGCAAACCCGCCGGCAATTGGCAAGGATGAGGGGTGGTGCGCGCCCGGAGACGCCTCATATGCGAGGGGCGCTAGCCGAACGGATGCGAGAGCGGCGTTGCGTAGGTTGGGGTATTGGCGAACTCGGGGGGCGGCGTCCATTGCATCACGACATACCACGCCGCCCAGGCCACGATCACCAAGAGCAGCACCCACATCCAAACCGGTGTCGGCGTGCGCGATTCCGCCCGTTGCGGCTCAAACGGCTCTTCCGCTCCGAATGCGTTCACATGCACATTGATCGCACCATGCACGACGGCGCCTTCTCGAATCCCGGAAACGGTAATCCCGGGACCGTTGCGAACCGTGAACGGCACGGTGTGCCAGCCAACCGCGCCGGTGCTATCCTGCGCCTCGATCCGCAGGCGATGCTCGCCATCGGGAAGCTTTCGCGTATCAATGGAAACCGTTGCCGGCGGAGCATGTTCGGCAATGGGTACGGTCTGATCGTCGAGGTAAATGCGGATGCGTGGTTCCACCATGCTCGCCCCCTAACGGTCCGGCGCCAGAATGCGGCGCTTGGGGTGATCAAGGGCCCGCTCGCCCGGGCGGACGATCATGTAGAGAGCAGCAACGGTGGTGCCGATGGCGGCAACCGATGCCAGTAAGACCATGACAAGACTGCCGATGCCGATATCTGCGAGACTTACGCTCTCCGCGGGCTGCGCGGTATGGCCTCCGCAGATACTCTGCATGATCCCCAATAGCGTCGTGCCGAAACCCTGTGCCATGTGCGCCCTCCGCTACGGCTTGCTGCTCCGCTCGGCAGCAACGTCCTTCGCCGTGATCAGCGGAGCATGATTGCCCCAAGAGCTGCGCTCGTGATTGATGATTTGCATGATATCGTCATCGGAAAGCTGATCGGCAAAGGGCGGCATTGCCGCGGAATAGGAGGTATCGCCGATCTTCTTGCCTTGTAGACCAAAAAGCACGGTACGGATTTGCTCTTTGGCGTTGGCCGCATTGACAACCGGATCCCCTTTCAGCGAGGGAAATGCGCCGGGGACGCCCTCCCCGGTTGCGCCGTGGCAAACCGCGCAGCGATCGGCGAAAAGCTTGGCTCCGGCAGCAGCGTTGGCCCCGGCCGGAGCGGGGGCGTTGGCCGCGGCCGAGGCCGCGGGTGCGGCAGGAGCGGTCAGCGCAAGGGCCTTCTCCTGTTCGGGCAATGGCGGCTGCTTCAGGGACAGCAAATAAGCAACCAGGGCCTTGCCGCGTTGGGTCGGGATCACGAAGCCGTGCTCCGGCGCATAGGCTTTGGGGATGGGCACCGCTGTCTCGCCCGGAGGCAAACGATCGACCACGCGAAACAGCCAAGGAAAAGCCGGCATAATGGATTGCGGCACCACCGAGCGCGGCTGATAGAGGTGCATATACTGCCACACCGTGCTTGGCTGGCGCGCGCCGATATTGGCGAGATCCGGCCCGTTGCGTTCCGAGCCGAGAAGTTCTGGGGTTTGATAGGCAAAATCGCCGGGCGCCGAGGGCCTTCCGAATGGGGCATCGGTGGACAGCGGGCGAACCTGCTGCGTGTGGCAGTAGGAGCAGCCCTCGCTGACATACACCTCGCGTCCAAGATCCTCTTCCGCCGTAAGCGGTTTGACCCCGGGGCCGGGCGGCGTGCGCGAAAGCCACGCCCCGGGCAGAACGCCCATCAGCACCGCGAGGCCCAGATATACCGCGCCCGCCCCGCCGACGATGGAAAGCAGTTTCGCGTTTGCCGCATTCATGCCGGAACGCCCGCCGCTCTGGGAATCGGTTCAGCCGCCCGCACCGGCCCCCAAATCATGCTCCAGACATTAAAGGCGAAAACCAGGTGGCCCAGGAACATCAGCCCGCCGCCGACCGCCCGCCACAGCCAATACGGCGTTTGATCCACAACCGATTCAATGAACGGTGCACCGCGAATCCAATCCAGCCCCTGCTCGGTGCCGCCAATGCCCAACGCCACCACGTAGATCATCATGCCTACGGTGGACAGCCAGAAATGGACGCCGACGAGAAGGTTATAGGGCTCTCGCCCGGTCGCGCGCGGCAGTAAGGCATAAATGCCGCCCCAAATGGTGAAGGTGACAAACCCGTACATGGTGAGATGGGAGTGGGAGACGGTGTAGTTCGTGAGATGCCAGATTTGCTGCATCGAGCGCAGCGCCTCCACGCTGCCTTGCACCGAGCCGAAGAAGTACCCGAGCACTCCGACGAGAAAGAACATAGCCGGAGAGCGGTACATCCAATCGCCCCGACCCTGCATGGTGAGCAAAAAGTTGGCCGAGCCGCCCGCCACGGGCACCACCATGGCGATACTGAACACAATGGCCGTGGTCTGCAGCCACCAAGGCAGCGGGCTGAACAGAAAGTGGTGCGAACCGATAATCGGGTAAAAAATCAGGTTGGTCCAGAACGCGAGGATGCCGAGCGAATAGGAGTAAATCGGCCGGTTCAGAAGCTTCGGCAGAGCATAGTAGAAAATGCCAAGAGTGATCGGCGTGAACCACATCCCCACCGCGTTATGCATGAAATAGCCCTGCACGGCGACTTGGCCGAGGCCGATCTGATACCAGGGCAACAGAGCTACCAGTGTGATAATGATCGCCTGAATTGTCGCGCTGATGGTATACCAATTGGAAAGGTAGAGGTCTTCATCTTCCCGCGTGGCCACGGTCGCGATGAGGTTCCAAGTGGTGAGCGCAATTCCGGCCCCGAAAATAACGCGGATCCACCAAAGCCACTCGCGGTATTCCTGATCGCCGGCATTGTAGCCCAGATCAAGCGTGATGGTGCCGCAAAGGGCGGCGAGGTTGAGAAGAATAAGCGCAATCCAGGCGAGCCGCGGCGAGTAAAGCCGCGTGCCCGAGCTGCGCGCGGCAATATAGAGGGCAAGGCCGACCAACGCGGGGCTCGCCCAGGCGAAAAACGTGCCGTTTGTGTGAATGGGCCGCAATCGGCCGAAAGAGGCCAAGGGGTTTGTAGCAAAATCCGGAAAGATGAACTTGACGGCAACCAGCAACCCCACCGCGGTGGCCACCACTAGCCAAAAAGTCGCGGAAACGGTATAGGCGCTGAAAATTGCGGCAAGCGCCCGATCATCCTCGGCCTGGCTCGGCCCCGACGCCGACGACATATCCGCTGGACCCGTCATGCCTTCCCCCCTTTGTTGAGCGGAACTTTATCACAGCGCCCAACCGTAAACCAATAAAAAGAGAATAAGTTATCTTTTGTCGGGGGAAAAGCCCAATCGCGGCGCATTTTCCGGAAAGGAAAATGGGGGATTGAGGGATGCCGGAAGCACGGCGAGGTGCGACACGAGCGCTTCTGCTTGGCGCTCGCGCCGCGCTTTATCGAGCTTTCCAGCGGGGTGAACCCGCAGGATCACTTCGGGCAGGGAGTAACCGTTGTTGCCTGCTCGGGTTTCGCCTCTTACCAGCCCTTACTGAGGTCTTTCTGTTCCTGCTGCGCCACGGTGGAATTCTGTTCGGTCCGCAGAGCCGCTGTGTTCGAATTCTGCTCTGTCCGTAGGGCCGCTGTGTTCGAATTCTGTTCGGCGCGCTGCGCACAGGGATTGATAGCCTCGCCCGCGAAGGCCGCGGAAGCCACGATAAGAGTTGCCGTCGCCACCGAGGCCAAAAGGAACGACTTCATAGCCTGATCTCCTTGCTATTGCCGGCACTGCGCCCGCCTATGGCAGACCGCCTGCCTTTCTCTTGGACATTTTTCCTATCGCGGTTATGGCCTGACGGCTTTGATCTCGATCAATCGGCAAGGCCGTCCGTGGTTGGATGTTCCCAATCCGCCGTGTCCCCTCTCGCAGCAAGGAACGACCTGCGCATTTCGCGCACGACGGCCTCTTTTGTGTGAAGCGGCACCGGCAGAAAAGCCGCTGATGTGCCGACGCTCGCTGTCACCCCTCGCTCGGTGGCGGTTCGGGTTGCTGCGGGCGGTTACGCCGCTCGGCCATGAACTGATCGAACTCCGCCTTGTCGCGCGCCCGACGCAGCCGTTCTAGAAAAGCCTGAAATTCCTGCTGTTCCTCTTCCAGCCGCCGCAGCGTCTCGGCACGATATTCATCAAAAGCGGTATTGCCGCTGGCAGGTGCACGGCCCCAGCGGGCGCGCCCGCCACACCAGCCCCCACCCATGCGCCCGGAGGAATGGGAATTGTACCAGCGCCCGGCATGATGCCAACGCACCGCGCCATGCGGAGAACACGCGCTCAACCGTCCGGAAAGGAGCAGAAACGCGAGTAACGCAAGGCCCAGCGGCCAAAAAGCCCAGAAGGCAAGAATTAATGCCGCGATCCACGCTGCTCTGCCGTACTCGTCCATTTTCTCGATGAGTATCATAGGGCCCTCCAAACCTTGCGTGACGGCCAAGAATGTAAAAACCTTTTACATCCTGCGGCGATACCGGAGGCTTGTCAAGTTCATCCGTCAGGCCCCCGATCGGGCGCAACCCCGAGGCCAAGAGATTGAAAATAGATCAGCAGCCCGGCTTCCAGCAGCTCTTCGGGGGTCATCGGCAATCTGTGCGGACGGCTAACAAAAAGTGAGGCAATGCCATGCGCCATCGCCCAAAGATGGAGGGCCACCATCAATGCCGGCGGACGGCGATTGCGGGCGGTCGCGCACGCACCCTCGGCCGCGCGACGCAGCACACCAAAGGCGAGATCTACCGCTTGACGCAACCCCGACTCTTCTTCCAGGCCGGGGCCGGCTTCGAACATCACCGCATACGAGGCGGGATCGCGCCGGGCGAAGGCAAGATATGCCTTGCCACAATTCTCGATGGCCGTCATCGGATCCGGACGACCTTCGTTCCAGGCCCGCTCCAACTCGGCAGCAAAGCGGAGGAAGCCGCGTCGCGCCACCTCGGCCAGCAAGGCGTTGCGGTCGCGAAAATGCCGATACGGCGCACCGGGGCTGACCCCTGCCGCACGCGCAAGCTCCACGAAGGCAAAGCCGGCCGGCCCACGTTCGGCAACAAGCCGCAGCGCCGCTTCGATCAGCGCCTCACGCAGGTTGCCGTGATGGTAGGATTCCCGCGGATAACGCTCGTCTCGATCACGATGATGACCAAACGTCATGTGAAATATTTTTACACCATATCCGCCTCTCGGCTAGCCATGGCGGATCTGTATCGGCCGGGAAAGGGAAAGCCCATTGGCTCGGTGACCATCGATCGTCCCTCAAGGTCTTTGAGCGACAAGAGACGCAAATGTTGCGAAGTGAACCAGACACCAATCGAGACCCCTTACGATCCCGGTCTGATATCGCCCTCATTAAGCCGGCTTTTGTTTCCTTGAAGGCCTCTCTGCTGTCGTCATAATGAAGAATCCGCGGGCCGCACGGGAGCCTCTTCATGCAAGCCATGTTTCAGGGTCTAAGCACTCAAGAGGCGGCAGCGCGCCTTGCGGCGGAAGGACCAAACGAACTGCCGCATGCCGGCCATCGGAGTTTGCCGCGCATCCTGCGCGATGTGCTGAGCGAACCCATGTTCGGGCTGCTGCTTGGGGCCGGACTGATCTATCTCTTTCTTGGCGATACCGTCGAAGCTCTGCTTCTTCTGGTGTTTGCCTCTCTTTCCGTGGCCATTGCCGTGGTGCAGGAGACCCGAAGCGAGCGCGTGCTGGAAACGCTGCGGGATCTCACCAGCCCCCGCGCCCTGGTGATACGCGATGGAGAGCGAAAACGCATCGCCGGCCGCGAGGTGGTACGCGGTGACCTTGTCGTGCTTGCCGAAGGCGACCGCGTACCTGCAGATGCCACACTGATCGAAGCCCAAGCATTGCAGATCGACGAATCCTTGCTCACCGGAGAATCGGTGCCGGTGCGCAAACGCGCTGCCAAAGGCCCAGTTGAAGGAAAGGCGCAACCCGGCGGCGATGATCTGCCCTATGTGTTTTCCGGCACATTGGTGGTGCGAGGGCAGGGCTTGGCCGTCGTGCATGCGACCGGGGTCCTGAGTGAAATTGGGCGGATCGGGCAAACACTTGGGGAAATCGAGACGGTACCGCCGCGGCTGTACCGTCAGACCGCAGGGCTGGTACGTATTGGCGCTGGGATCGGCCTGCTGTGTTGCCTGTTGGTGGTCGTGCTGTACGGGCTGTTGCGTGGATCATGGCTGGCAGCGCTGCTGGCAGGCATCACACTCGGCATGTCGATGTTGCCAGAGGAATTTCCGCTCGTGCTGACGGTATTCATGGTGATGGGGGCATGGCGGATGTCGCAAGCAGGTGTGTTGACCCGGAGGGCAGCAGCCATTGAACTTCTTGGCGAGGCTACTGTACTCTGCACCGATAAAACCGGCACGCTGACCGAGAACCGCATGTCCGTCGTCTCTCTGTACGCGGCTGGAGAGACACTTGCGATGACCGAGCACGCCTCGCTCGCTCCGGCCTTCCGCCGCCTTGCGATCACCGCAGCGCTGGCGAGCGCGCCAGAGGCTTACGATCCGATGGATCGCGCTTGCCACGAACTTGCCCACCGGGCGGGTATCGACACGACCGGTTTCTCGCTCGTACGTCTCTACGGTCTTGCCCCCGAACTGATGGCGGTGACCTACGTATGGCGACCGTCCGCCAGCGGCGAGCCGCTGCGGGTCGCTGCCAAGGGTGCCCCGGAGGCCATTGCCGAACTTTGCCGCCTCGATTCGGCAAGCCGTGCGGTACTCATGCAACAAGCCGACCGCATGGCAGCGGCTGGCATGCGTGTGCTGGCGGTTGCGGAAGCATCGGTAAGCGAGCCGCTTCCCGACACGCCACGCGGTTTTATCTTTGCCCTGCTGGGCCTGATCGGGCTTGCCGATCCGCTGCGCCCTTCGGTTCCGGCGGCAATCCGCGAATGTCAGGCAGCGGGCATCCGCGTTGTGATGATGACCGGCGACTACCCGATCACTGCGAAGGCGATTGCAAGGCAGGCCGGGATTGAAGCCGATACCGTGTTGGACGGCCCTACAATCGCGCAGATGAGCGATGCCGAGCTAGAAGCCGCCGTGCGGCGTGTCAACATTTTCGCACGCATCGTGCCGACGCAGAAACTCCGCATTGTGCAGGCCCTGAAAGCAAAAGGCGATGTGGTTGCGATGACTGGTGATGGCGTGAACGATGCCCCTGCGCTGAAAGCCGCCGATATCGGCATCGCCATGGGCAGGCGCGGCACGGATGTGGCGCGCGAGGCGGCCTCTTTGGTGCTGCTTGACGACGATTTCGGTTCGATCGTGAGAACAATCCGGCTCGGCCGACGCATTTACGACAATTTGCGCAAAGCAATAGCCTATATCATTGCGGTCCATGTCCCCATCGCAGGGCTTGCTTTGCTACCGCTTCTGGCCGGGATGCCTTTGATTTTCGGCCCGGTGCACATCGCCTTTCTCGAGATGGTCATCGATCCGGTGTGCTCAATGGTGTTTGAAGCCGAGCCTGCCGAGGCCGATATTATGGCCCGCCCGCCGCGTGCGGCAACCAGCCCGCTGTTCTCGCCACCTTTGGTGGTGTGGAGCTTATTGCAGGGCGCCGTGGCGCTTATTCCGCTAGGTTTGTTGTATTTTCTTGCGCTCCGCCGCGGCCTGCCGGAGGGCGATGCGCGTGCGCTCACCTTCGTCTCTCTCGTGCTGCTTGATTTAGGACTGGTGGTGATCAACCGCTCCTTCACCACCTCTCTTGCAGATGTGCTCGGCAAGGGCAACCGCGCGCTTTGGTGGGTTTCAGCGGTGACACTGGCGCTGCTGGCGTTGGTGTTGCTCTGGCCGGTTGGCCAAAAATTGTTCCGCTTCGGCCCCCTCCATGGCGATGATCTTACGCTCGTTGCGGTCATCGTCGCGAGCGTGTTGGCGGCGTTGGAATGGCTCAAGGGCTTTTGGAGAGCCAGGCTTGTTGCGTAAGCGCCGCAGCGGGAAAGGGAGGGTTCCATCGGCAATTTTTCTGGGATGCTGTTTGCTTTGCTCAAGGAGCATCAAGCTTGGGCTCCTCCGATGATTTTTGTTCTCGCTTTCGGGGAATCGCTTGCTTTCGTTTCCTTGCTTTTGCCGGCTACGGCTATTCTGCTGGGCGCCGGGGGAGTGCTCGGTGCTGCACGCATTGATTTCTGGCCAAACTGGGTTGCGGCTGTTCTTGGCGCGGTTCTCGGCGATGGGTTTTCTTACTGGCTCGGCTTTCATTACAAGGAGGCGCTGGCCAAGGTTTGGCCGCTTTCTCGGCACCCCGAATGGTTGCCAAGAGGCCATGCATTCTTCAAGAAATGGGGCGTCGTGGGCGTATTTCTCGGCCGGTTTTTTGGCCCATTGCGCTCCGCTATGCCGTTGGTTGCCGGCATCTGCGGTATGCCGCAGCTCTCTTTTCAAATCGCCAACATCGCCTCAGCAATCGTATGGGCAACGGGTGTACTCGCCCCAGGCGCGCTTGCTATCGAATGGCTGCTGTAATGCCGAACGATCCCATGCCGATCATGGCAATACTTTCGGTTTGCGCGGTTGCTCTCGAACCACCTCGCGCGCCACGCATTAAGCCATATGATTGCAGCCGAAGAGGGGCTTACCCTAGATCGTCAGCTCGACACAAACCGGCACATGGTCGGAGGCTTGCGGCCAGTCGCGCGCGTCCTTCAACGTGATTTGCTGATTGAGAAGAGGAACGAGATCATTCGAAACCCATATATGATCAAGCCTTCTGCCGCGATCGGAAGCGCGCCAATCACGGTTTCGATACGACCACCACGTAAAGAGTTTTTTGCTTTCCGGCACGAAATAGCGCACGGCATCCGCAAAGCCGACATTCCGCCAAGCCGAAAGAGCGGTCGTTTCCACCGGCGTGTGGCTGACTACGTTCAAAAGTTGCCGGTGGCTCCAAACGTCGTTTTCCGACGGCGCAATGTTCAAATCTCCCACAAGCACCAGGTTCTTGATGGGGCTGCGCGCCGCAAAATGCTGTCTTGTCTCGGCAATGAATTCCAATTTGTGAGCGAATTTCGGATTGAGTTCCGGATCCGGCACATCGCCGCCGGCCGGCACATAAAAATTGTGAAGCTCCAGCCCTTTTCCAACACTTTCCAAAGCGATCGCCAAATGCCGGCAATCGCCTTTGCCACACCAATCCGGCTGCTCATTTAATAGGGTAAACGGAGCGCGCGAAAAGATTGCAACGCCGTTATAGCCTTTCATTCCGCGATGCGCGACGTACGGAAAGCCGAGCGTGGGGCCAAGCTCCTTCGGGAATATTGGATCGGGAACTTTGGTTTCCTGCAAACAAAGAATGTCCGGTGAAAGCGCCTGAATCAACAAGGGAAGCAAACCTTGCCGCAGCCTGAGCGAATTAATATTCCAGGTTACAATACGAAGAGACATTGAACTTCAAAGAAGATTTTTACGTTAAACCACACGCACGCGCACCGTGCCGACACCTGATATGGTTCCCTCCAACACGTCTCCGCGGGAGATGGGCCCCACGCCTTCCGGTGTACCGGTGAAGATCAGATCTCCGGGTTCGATACGAACATACCGCGACAACTCGGCGATAATGCCGGCAACCGGCCAGATCATGTTCGCGATGTCCGAATTCTGCCGAACCTTTCCATTTACGCTGAGCACGATTTTGCCTTGCGCAGGATGGCCGATTTGGCTTGCCGGAGCGATTTCGCCGATCGGGGCGGAATGATCGAAACCTTTGCTCATCTCCCAGGGCCGCCCGGCCTTTTTTGCTTCCGCCTGCAAATCCCGCCTGGTCATATCAATGCCCGCCGCGTATCCGTAAACGTGGACAAGAGCTTCGCCTTCCGCAATATTGGCTCCGCCTTTACCGATAGCGACCACCAATTCCATTTCATGGTGAAGCTCTTTGGTCATCGGCGGATAAGGCATATCGGCCCCACGGACAACCACGGCATCGGCGGGTTTGGCAAAGAAAAAGGGGGATTCGCGCTCCACGTCCCCGCCCATTTCGCGAACGTGCTCGGCATAATTTCGGCCTACGCAATAGATGCGGCGGACCGGAAATAACCCTCCGCCGCGAACAGGAACGGCAGCCTGTTCTGGTTTTGGAATGACATATTCGTTCATCAGTAAATCTCCAGCTTCGTCAGGGATAACCGGCAAGCTTGCTCAAGCCCGTTTTACGCTTTCTGATGCTGCGCAAGCGCTTGTGCCAATGCAATCACATCGGGTGCAATCACGTCCCAAGCCTCTTCCGCTTGCAGATCGCGCTTTTGGTTTGGCCCGTATTCTTGCGGGCGAGGAATAAAGCCGGTGCGAAGGCCCAAGCGGCGCGCGGCGGCGAGATCGTCGTTGTGTGCGGCCACCAGCATCACTTCGCCAGGAGGCAGATCAAGCAGCGCACAAGCACCAAGATAGACTTCGGGATCCGGCTTGTAATGGCGAAAGAGATCGGAACCGAATATCACATCCCACGGCAGGTTGGCCGCTTTGGCCATATTCACCAATAACGCGACATTACCGTTAGAAAGCGGACCGATGATGTAAGAGCGCTTGATCTGCAAAAGCCCTTCCACGGTATCGGGCCATGGCCGCAAACGATGCCAGAGCCGGTTGATGTGCTGCCGGTCTTGCTCACTGAGCACGCCGATGCCGAATTCCGCGATCAAACGGTCCAGGCTGATGCGCTGAAGCCGATCCAAAATGGTCCAAGCCAGCTCGCCCGATCGCACGCGCTGCATCGAGGGACGATAGGCCGCACGCCAAGCATCGGCAAATGCAGGCCAATCGGCGGTAATGCCGCGTTCTCGGCCAAATCGGGTGAGATCGGCGATCAAACTGCCACGCCAATCGACGAGCGTGCCAAAAACGTCGAACAGGACTGCTTTCACCGTTTGCATGGCGTCATCCTGCCTCGGGGACGCAAGCCTCGCAAGATGCCCGGCAACAAGGGGCGCATGGTTAACGTGACTGGGGGCGCGGATAAGAAGGGCTCACAGAAGGCGGAGCGGTGCTGCCGCTGCCGGAACTGCCGCTTTTGTTGTCAAAGATATCGAACAAGCCGCGCAAAAATCCCGGCGTGAGCCCCGAAAGAGGGTTGATCGATACGCTCGGATCATCAAGCGGGCCCGATGCGCGGAAATTGACGGCAAATAACCCGCCGCCTTTTTCCGGGCTGAACAGGCGGCCAATCAGTGGAATTTCCCCCGGCAGGCGGTTCAACGCATAGGCGGGCACGATGGTACCGTTGAGATCCACGCGTTCGGTGTTCAAATTTATCAGGCCTTTTGCGGTAAACCCGAGAGCAGGGCTATGCGCACGCGAATCTTCAAGCGTAAGAAGCCCTTCCTGCAGACGAAAATTCGCCACCATCTGGTCGAAACGGAGCCCAGGACCACGCAAAAGATCAATGAGACCGTAAAGAGTTGCCGCCTGAAGAAGCTTTGCGGCCAGCGGCGCATCGCGCACGGTGAATGAATCGAACTGCATGCGTGCAGAAAGAGGATGCCCCGGCAACTCACCAGCAATCGTGCCGTTCAGCACAAGCTCGCCGTTCTGGATGTTGTGGAGAAGACCAAAAACGTGCAATAGCCCTCCGCCGTCAGTTGCGCGCAGCGTTATGCTGCGAGACGTACTCTGGGCGATCGGCGCAATGGCTGCCGTGAACTGTTTATTATGTCCGAGTTCGGCAGAAATCTCCACCCGGTCGATCTCGGCTCCGTTGTCCGAGACGAATGCCCTCGCCTTGGTAAGCTCTCGCGAAGGGCCGAAAACGACTTGTTGGAACGCCAAGTTCGCTTCCCAACGCCTCTGTTCGGACGCCTTCTTTTGCTCCGGCGCCGGTTGGGCGCCGGCGGGGCCGGTACGCCTGGCGGAAGGGCGCGCTTCTTCCATCCCAAGCTTTTTTGCCGATAAACGCTGCGAAAGATCAAGGATGGGACCAGAAAAGCTCGCTCGAAGCAGATGACTCGGCAAGAACAACAGCTCGCCTTTGGCTTTGCTCTGCCCCAGCATGATTTCGGTAAAATTCACCTGCTGCGGTGAGCTTTCCACAAAGCTTGCCCAGCCGGCGATCCGAAGGCCCGTTCCGGAGAGCTCGAACGGATTGATTGCAGCCAGGTGCTCGTGCTCCAGCTGCGCGCGCATGGCAAGATGGGCGGATTGCCCGGCGGATTTTTCCCAACCAAGCTCGGGGAACGCAAGCCGTACCGGGGTAAGATCGGCAGTGAGGGAGAGGCTGCCCTCGCCGCTTCGCCGCTCGATCAATGTCGCCTTCGTGCTTGCCGCCCCCGCCGCGTATGCGTCCAGATTCAGCCCGAAACGGGCGAGCGCCGAGGTCTCTACGGTGGCGGTAAGTGACGCCTCCTGCAACACCTGCGTCGGCGGGCCCGGCGCAAAATCCATCCGCACCGCAAGCCGCGTGGGAATCTCGGCAAGCTTTGCGGTGCCGTCGATGCGCATGCCGGCTGGATCAACATCAAAGTTGAGCATGGCCTGATCCAGTGACTGGCCGGCGAAGATATCGCTTAGGTGTCCATCTTTGATTTCGCCGTTTGCGTGCAGCGCTATTCGCTCCATGGTCACCCGCTCTTCCAAAGGCACCATCGCCGAAATTTTGGCGCGCACCGTTCCTGCGGGCTCGCTCAGGCGAAGGGAGCGATGCTCGAACAAATGCAAGCGCGGATGGCGCAGCACATCTATGGCATCCGCAATCGGCCCGGCTAAATCGAGGTCAAGGGTCGCCACTTGGTCTTTGGTCATCATGCCCTCGACACGCACGCTGCCGCTTTTGAGGGCGATACCGCCGGCCTTCCCGCCCGCTTCCACGCCGCCCGTTACGCTCACCACCAAAGCATCGGGAGAGAGCAAAGTCAGCTCTGCCGGCACGTGCTGGAGCGGAGGCAAAGGGCGGAGCCAGTAGACGCTGAGATCATCACCCTGGAGGCGGCCGGAGGCGTTCGTCAACGTCAGGTCGGAACCGTCGGCCGCGCCTTCCATTTTCAGCGCGACGTGGCCCGCACGTGCAACGCCTTCGGTAATGTTTTCCGTCACCCACTTGCGCGCGCCTTTGGCAGCGCCTTCCGGCCAATAGCGTGAGAGATCCGCAAAGCGCACCTGGTCAAGATCAACATTCAGAGTGGCCTTCAGCCGGTCCTGCCCCAATGCCAGGCTTCCGCTGCCGGAGAGTTGCGGCCCGGCACTGCCATCTGTTGCGGCGAGGACGGCACGCCACTCTCGGATGTGCAGCTGCTTGCCCTGGATATTCCAGGTCACCCTGGCCGCGACAAGAGGAACGATGCCCCCGGCGACATGCACCATGCCTTGGCCGGCTTCCGCGGTGCCGGTGATCTCTTCCCAACCGGAGAGCCCTCTCAGGCTGATCTCCGCATTGGCGGAAAGCGGGGCATCCAGCGCGGCAAGGGAGGCGAATTTGGGGCTGAGTGCCGCGAGCGCGGGGGGCGAGAACGGATCGAGATGCACCCGCAGCCTCGCCTGTGGGGTATCCGGCGGCACGTGCAGCATGAATTCCGCACGCAGCGGGGCCGGCTTCAGCGCAAGTTCGGCTTCGCCGAAAGCGTCGGCCCCGCCTTTGCGATGATGCCGTAACCGGACCTTGATCTTGGCGACGGTCCAAATGGTATGGAGCGCATGGTCGTCGATCACGGCATCGCCGTCGGCGATGCGGACCTCGCGAAGCGCCGACCAACGGTCATCCGGAACCGAACCGGGACTGATGCCTCTCGGGCCGGCCATGGCCCCAAGCAGGGCCTGCGCGGTGTTTGCGCCGGTTTGGGCGGCCCCTTCTTTGGCAAGACCCATGGTGAAAGAGCCGTCTTCCCGACGGGTAAGGGTAATTGCGGGTTCTTCCAAGATAATGGCGCGCGGAGCGATGCGTCCCCGCACGAGTGCGAAAAGAGACAGCTCGATTTCCGCCCGAGGGACGACGGCGATCTCCGTGCTTTCCGGTGTGACGGCACGAAGGTCCTCGACGCGGATCACCAGAGGCTGGCCGAGGCCCAATCGCCAGCCATTCCAGGCAAGGCTGACTTTCCCGATTGACAGCCGCAGCGTGCCGAATACCGGGCGATCTTCAATCTGTAACCGGCGAACAAGCCAATCCATTTGCAACGGCTCTTCACCGACGCGCCAAGCCAATACGCCGAGGCCGAGGGTCGCAAAGAAAATAAAAGCGAGCGCCACCGCAAGGGTATGATGCAAGAGCCAGAAACTTATGCGCGCAACTTGACCGGCCAGCCGTCTCATGATGAGCCTCGGCAGTTATGGAAAAACATTTTCGCCCGCGGAACCGTTGGCCGCTCGCTGCCGACCCCAGAGCAGCCGAGCATTTTGTTGGGCAATTCGCGGCCATCGGCGCGAACGAAGCGGCACTCGTCGCAAACGCCGATGCGGCGGCAATGCTGGTCGCGCTCGGCGGCAACAGCCCGTTTTTGGCCGAACTCGCCTTGTCTCATAGCGATGCCGTCTGCCGATTGTTTGCGCAAGGCCCCGAGATGGTGCTGCAAGAAACGACAGCGACCCTCGCCGCTTTGCCACCCCAAACGCCGCGGGCGCAACTGGCCACAAGCTTGCGACGGGCGCGGCAGCGCGCGGCGCTTGCCATCGCCGTTGCCGATATCGGCGGCTTTTGGACGCTGAGGCGCATCACGGCTGCGCTCTCCGATTTCGCCCAAGCGGCAATCGGGGCTGCGGTTGCGCATTTGCTGGACGAGGCTGCAGCGCGCGGCGTGCTCTCGCTGCCCAATCCGGAGAACCCTCAGCAAGGCTCGGGCTTTGCAGTATTGGGCATGGGCAAGCTCGGGGCACGAGAGCTCAATTTCTCGAGCGATGTCGATCTCGTGTTGCTGTACGACCCGGAACATCATACGTCCGCCCCTGACGTGCTTGCGACCCTGTTCAACCGGCTTGCCCGAGCGCTGGTAGGGCTGCTGCAAGATCGCACGGCGGACGGCTATGTTTTTCGCGTGGACCTGCGCCTGCGTCCAGACCCCGGAGCAACACCCTTGGCTGTAGCGCTGCCGGCCGCGCTTGCCTATTACGAAAGCATGGGCCAAACCTGGGAACGCGCAGCCATGCTGAAGGCCCGCCCCATCGCCGGTGATCTTGCCCTGGGCCGCGCGTTTCTGGATGCGATTCGTCCTTTCGTGTGGCGCCGGCATCTCGACTTCACCGCAATTGCCGACATCCATGCCATGAAGCGCCGCATCGACGCCCAGGCCGGCCCGGCAAGGCAGGGGGCAGAGCCGCTTGCGCGCATGGCCGGCCGGAATGTGAAACTCGGGCGCGGCGGAATCCGTGAGATCGAATTTCTGGTGCAGACGCTGCAATTGATATGGGGCGGACGAGACCCGGGTTTGCGGATTCCGGCTACGCTGCCGGCATTGTCCGCGCTCGCGCGTGCAGGTCATTTGCCGCGCCAGGCCGCGGGTGAGCTGGCGCGTGCTTATAGGTTTCTGCGCAAGGTGGAACACCGATTACAGATGGTGCTCGATCGGCAAACCCACACCCTGCCCGAGGCACCCGATCAGCTGGAACGGTTTGCCACCTTTCTCGGCTACCGCTCGGCTGCCGCCTTGGCACGCGCGTTGATTGCCAAAGTGGATGCCGTGCAACGCCATTGGGCGGCATTCTTTGAAACGCTGCCTGCGCCGCCGGAGGAAATTCCGCACCTTTATTTTGACGGCCCGGATGATTCGCCGGCCACCCTGGCCGCCCTTTCGGAGATGGGGTTTCACCCCCCCGAATCGGTCTCGGCTGCGATCCGAAGCTGGCTTGCCGGAAGGGTGCCCGCGTTCCGCTCGGAACGCGCGCGGGATTTGATGCGTGCCACATTACCGCATTTGCTCTCGGCTTTCGCGCGTCTGCCGGAACCCAACGCGGCCTTTGCCCGGTTTGAGGAATTCCTCTCTCGCCTGCCCGCCGGCGTGGCGCTGCTTTCCTTGTTCCAGCACCACCCGGATCTGGTCCACCGCTTGGCGGCAATTTTCGGCGCAGCGCCGGCATTGGGCGAATACCTCGCCCGCTCGCCGGCCGCGCTGGATGGTCTGCTTGCTCCGGCGCCGCTGCTTCCTCCCGCGCGCCTTTTGCGTATGCGTCTTGCCGGTGTGCAGGGATTGGAACGCACGCTGACGGTGCTTGCCCACTTATTGCGCGAGCAGGAATTCCGCCTTGCGGTGGCGAGCATGGAAGGCTCCATGGATATCGACGCTTTAGGCCTCGCCCGCGCAGAGTGGGCCGATGCCGTGATTTCCGTGCTGCTGCCCGTGGTCTTGGACGATCTTGCCACACGTTACGGGCGGGTGCGCGGCGGCGGCATGGTGGTGGTGGCTCTGGGCAAAGCCGGCTCACGCGAGATGCTGGCGGGTTCCGATCTGGACTTGATGCTGATCTATGACTTTCCCCAAGACCTCACGGAAAGCAGTGTGAAGGCCGGCAGCTCCGCGCGGCAGTTGCCGGCGAGCCAATGGTTCATTCGGGCGGCGCACGCCTTCATTGCCGCATTGACTGCCCCTGGAGCAGAAGGCGCGCTGTATGCGGTAGACATGCGGCTGAGGCCGTCCGGCAGCAAGGGGCCGGTTGCGGTCTCGCTCTCGGCGTTCGAGCGCTATCATGCCGAATCCGCCTGGACCTGGGAACGGATGGCGCTGACCCGGGCGCGAGTGATCACAGGGCCGGCACACCTGCGGGCGCGGGTGGAAGCAGCCATTGCCGCAGCGCTGGCGTCCAGCGGCCCAGCCGAGAAAATTCGGGCCGATGCCGCGGCGATGCGCGCCCGTCTTGCCCGCGATGCGCCACCTGCCAGCCCTTGGGACGTAAAACTCAGAGCCGGCGGGCTTGTCGAAGTCGAATTCATCGTGCAGGTGCTGGAGCTTGTGCATCTGCGCGAGCGGCCGGAGGTTCGCCATCCCACCACACGGATCGCGATCGATGCGCTGGCAGAGGCGGGGGTCTTGGAAGCCCAAGATGCCGCCTTGCTGCGCCGCGCGGATCGGACATGGCGAACGGTCCAAGAAATCTTGCGCATTACGCTTGGCCGCCTGCCGCGGGGGGAGCTGCCTCGATCCGTTGCGGAAACCCTCGCACGGGCACTGGCTTTAAGCTCGCCCGAAGCACTTGCCCCGGAGCTTGAGAACCTGGCCGCGAGCGTGAGAGAATGCTTTATTCGCCTTGTCGGCAAACCGGAGCCGGAACGGCTTGCCGTATGAGTGTTCGAAAAGGCTTGAATCGCGTGGTTTTGCTGCGACGTTGGTGGCAGGATTCGAGGATCGAGACGGATCTTCGTAACGAACGCGATCTTGATAAAGTTCGGCATCCGCTGCACCTTCATGCATTCCACAACGTCTGAAGAAGGCGAACAAGCAAGGACAGCAGACCATGCCATTGAAGGAAGGTGATCTTGCGCCGGACTTTACCATGCCCGCCACGGGCGGTCGCACGGTGAGCTTAAGCGCCATGCGCGGCAAGCCGTTCATTTTGTACTTTTACCCAAAAGCCGACACTCCGGGCTGCACACGGGAAGCTTGCGCGTTTCAGGAAGCGCTGGCCGAACTTGGCAGCATCGGGGTTGAGGTGATCGGCGTTTCCAAGGACAAAATGCCCGCGCTGGAGAAATTTGCCGATAAATACAAGCTGTCGTTTCCGCTGGCCTCGGACGCAGAAACCAAAGTGGCGGAGGCCTATGGCACCTGGGTCGAAAAATCCCGCTACGGCAGGAAGTATATGGGAATGGAACGCAGCACGTTTTTGATCGATGCCACGGGGCATATCGCGCATATCTGGCGGAACGTGAAAGTTGACGGCCATGCGCAGGCGGTCTTGGAGGCTGTCCGGAATTTGGAACACAAAGCCGGTGACGGCGGTCAAGAGAGGGGCAAAAAGGCGGCCACAAGAAAGCGCGCCTGACGGAGGGTTAGCCCGCGGCCGAACTTGCTTGCACGAGGGGAGCAAAAAACGCCGCAATCGTTCGGTAGACGGGGCGTTTGAAGGGAGCCCCAAGGTTCGGAAGTTCAGCGAGTTCCCCCCAGCGCCAGGCGATAAACTCTTGCGGCTGATGGGCATCCAGACGGATGTCCTCGTCTTGACCAAGAAAGCGAAGAGCAAACCATCGTTGTGCTTGGCCGCGATAGCGACCCTTTAACGCACGCCCGAGCAGTTCCGGGGGAAGATCGTAGGTGAGCCAATCCGGATATTCACCGATGATTTCGGCATTTGCCGTGCCGATCTCCTCCGCAAGCTCCCGCAGCACCGCAACCCGGGGATCCTCGGAAGCATCCATCCCGCCTTGCGGAGGCTGCCAGAACTCCGGACGATCTTCCGTTGGCGGCATGTCGGCACGGCGGCCGAGGAACACTTTTCCGGCGCGGTTGAAGAGAACGGCGCCGACATTGCGCCGATACGGTAATTTGGAAAAATCCCTCTCCTCAGTCATGGTTTTTGTTTTGGGAGAGTGTCCCCGGCGCATTTTGTATAAGCGCGCTGACGGGAACCAAGACCACACCCCGCTCAGAGAGCGTCTTTGACCATGCAACGATCTTTTCCACCGTAACCGGACGAGGCAAACCGGCAAGCCCGACGGCGGTGCCACGCGCTTTGGCGAGACGTTCCAATTGCAGAAGTTTGGCATCAATTTCCGAGCCCACGCCGGGCTCATCCACAACAATGTCCACGGTGCATCCGCTCACATGCGAGGGAGGCGGCTGCCCCGGCCGCGGATCTACATAATAAAGGCCGCGCGCGGCGAGCTCATCTTCCAGGCCAAGCAACAGCGGGCCCACGGCTGCGTATCGTTCTCCGCGCATGCCGTCCAAGGCGCCGGTGGCGCCTGCATAACCGGCAATTCGGGAAAGCGCCCATTCCAATCGCTGGTGATTCAAGGCGGGGTCTGCTCCGGTGAGCAGCGCTTCAGGGCCTTCGTCATTCAGCGGGTAGCCTTGCGGCTCCATGGGGATGGAAATCAGGAATTCATGCCCATGCAAGCGGGCCTCATCGACCAACTTTTCCGGCTGCACCGCATAGGGCGAAAATGCCAGCGTTACGGCAGGCGGAGTGGACACAATCGCATCGTTGCTTTCGGTTACGGAAAGCCCGATGCCAGCGATGATCAGCGCGACCCGGGGCCTTGTCTCGCTCGGGTTGAATTTGGCAGCATAGACGCGCATCGGCAGCCGTCCGTCTGCGCCGATTTTCGGCAATTGCGCACTCGGTGAAAAACTCGCCGGCTCCATCAAGGACGGATCTGGGGAAACGATGGGCGTTGGCAAAGAAGGGGAAGTTTGTGCAACGCGCGCAGGCGATGGGAGGGCACTGGCCGCTGTGGACGACGGCCCGGATGAAGGGGCCTCTTGCCGAGCCGCCGCAGGCTCGCTGCCATCCTGCTTTCGAGCGGGCGAAGACGGCGAATTTGCGCCGGAAGCCGAAGAAGCCCCCTGCGTGGCCGGTAAAACCGAAGACCGGGACGATTTGCTCGCCTGCAAGGGCAGCGGCTGCATTGAGTTCCTCGGCGGCCCGAGAATCTCCAAAGTCAATGCAAGCAGCACAAAGCCAACCACAATGACGCCCCAGAAGAGGCCAAGCGCCCGGCCCGCTCGACTGAAACGCCGGGGCGTATAGGGCTGCCTTGGCGCCCCAGTCATCCGAGTGGTCATTCCCGATCCGCCGCTACCTCTCTGCTTGCTCGGGCAGCTCAGTCACGCGAGACATGTTTGGTCGCAGCCATGGCATCCACGAGCTTGACTGCCTCTTGCAATTGAAAATCGGTCGAGGGTTTTGCAGGGTCGAACTCCGGCCAATCTTTTGGCGGCCGATTTGGGATTTCTTTGACGATGGGCGGCAGGTCCGTCCGCGGCAGAACAAGTTGCCCGTTGGTGCCGCCCTCTCTGCGCAAAACCCGGTTGAGGTCCGATTCGTGTTCGGGCAGGAGATGCGGCTGTTCTTCCCGCGACTCATGCACCACGACATCCGGCTCTATGCCGAAACCCTGAATGGACCGACCGGAAGGCGTGTAGTAGCGAGCGGTAGTCAAGCGAATAGCGCCGTTGCCGGCAAGCGGGATCACAGTCTGCACCGAGCCTTTGCCGAAGCTCCGCGTACCCAGAAGGATCGCGCGCCGATTATCTTGCAATGCACCGGCAACGATTTCGCTTGCAGAGGCCGTCCCATTGTTGATCAGCACGACCAGCGGAGCACCATGGGTAATATCTCCGTCGGGCTTGGCGTTAAAGCGCTGGCTGTCCTCAGGATGGCGGGCGCGGGTGGAGACGATTTCCCCTCGATCCAGGAAATCATTAGCGACCGCGACCGCTTGGTCCAACAGGCCGCCGGGGTTGTTGCGCAGATCCAGAATATAACCCTTCAAACGGCCGCCGCTTTGTTGGCGTAATTTTTCGATGGCTTGTCGAATGCCGATGTCGCTCTGTTCATTGAACTGGGTCAGCCGGACATAGCCCACATCGCCTTCGATATGCGAACGCACCACCTGGATATGGATGATCTCGCGTTGCATCGTAACTTGGAATGGCTTGTCCACACCTTCGCGCTTGATCGTAAGCGTGATTTTCGTGTTGGGCGGCCCGCGCATGCGATCGACTGCCTCATTGAGGGTTAACCCCTGAACACTTTTCCCATCCAGTGCCAGAATAATATCTCCGGCTTTGATGCCTGCGCGCGCGGCCGGGGTGTCATCGATCGGGCTGATGACCTTGATCAGGCCGTCTTTGTCTTCGGTCACTTCCAACCCGAGGCCACCGAACTCCCCGCGCGTTTGCACCTGCATGTCGCGAAAAGCCTTCGCGTTCATGTAACTGGAGTGTGCATCCAGCCCGGTGAGCATTCCGTTGATGGAATTCTCGATGAGGTCGCGATCGGAAACCGGATCGACATAGTCGGCGCGCACCCGCTCAAACACATCGCCGAATAGGCTGAGCATGCGGTAGGTATCGGAATTGTCCGTGCTCGAGGTTTCGGCAAATGCCGCAGGCACGGCAAGGTTTATTCCAAGCCGCTCAAATAAGAACCCTGCCGCCGGCGGGGTGGCAACCCCTGCCAGGAAGGCAGCACCCAACAATAGGCTCGTGCGTCGCTTCATCGCTTTCACCCTATCTGCGCCACAGCGCATTTCCCGAATCGATAAAACCACGTCCTTGGCTTTTGTCCAGCCCAACAAATGAGCGGCTCAGCTGTTTGATCGAAACCACGGTGTCGGGTCGATGGCCTCCCCGGCGTGACGAAGCTCCACATAAAGCTCCGGCCGTTCGCCTTGGGTACGCGGATCCCAGCTCGGCATTTCGCCCACAGGATCACCGGCCTGCAGGTACTGGCCCACACGAACGGTGAGCTTCGCAAAACCGGCCAAGACGAAATGGTATTGGCTGCCGCAATCGATAATCAACAGCAGACCGTAGCTTCGAAACGGCGCAGCAAAAACCGCGGTGCCGGTGCAAGGGGCGAGCACACGCGCGGAGGGAGCGGCAAGATACCAAACCCCCTCGGCAGGCCCCGCCTCGGTTGGCGTGCCAAACGCGCGCAGCTTGGTGCCAATGACCGGCACGATCGCGGAATTATGGCTGAATGCCAATCCGGGACCTGCGGAAGGAGCAAGCGCGGCGGCTCCCGCTTGCTCGGCCGTTGCCGTTTCCAATGAGTGGCGCGAATGCTTCGCCCGGAAGCGTTCGAGGCGCGCCCTTGCGGCGGCGAGCTTGGCATCTCTTGCCAGCCGCGCCAACATGCTTTTGAGATCATCGGCTTTCGCGGCGTCTGCCGCCGCTTGCTCGGCCGCCTGGCTGGCCGCACCGAGTTCCGCTTTCACATTGGCATTGGCTTGCGCAATCGCCGCATCGAGCGCGGCGGCAGCCTTGGCTTGCTCGGCTTCTGCATGCTGCAGTTGGGACAGTTCTTCTTTGATATTTTCGGAGACTTGTCTCAGCTCTTGCTGTTCACGAGCGAGCGCTTTGGCTTCCTCGGCAAGCGTTCGGCCGAGCCCTTGCAGCACGAGCAGTCCGCGTAAGGCGGTTTCTGCCGGAACGGGCACCGCTAGAAGCGTTTCTGCCGGATAAAGCGAAAGCCGCTCGGCCACCGGCAACAGGGATTCGAAATCAGCGCCGCGGCGCGCAATCTCTCCCTCAAGGGCGCGCCTGCGATCCTCCAATGCGTCAAGTTTTTCGGCGCTCTGCACGGTCGCTTGTTCTGCCGCCTGCAGCCGTGCAATGGCAACCGCCCGCTCCGCGCTGAGTTTTTCCGCCAGTGCCTTGGCCGCTTGCGCGCGTGCCGTTGCCGCCTTTGCCTTCGCCAGGGCGGCTGCGCGCTCCTGCTCCAAAGCTTTCAGCTGGGCACGCGTGTTTTCGACGTTCTCCGGGGTCTGCGGCGTATCCGGCGGAGCAGCCCTCGGCTGCGCCAGACCCGTGAGCAGTAAGCCCAAGCAAAAGGCCAGCGCGCGGGCTGCTTTCCCCCTTTGCATCAGGTCAACAGGGACTCACCTGTCATCTCCTCGGGCTTGGGCAAACCCATGATGGACAGAAGCGTCGGCGCAACGTCTGCGAGCCGGCCGGGGCGAAGGTGCGCTTCAGGCATACCGTAGAGAATAGCGGGAACCGGATTCGTCGTGTGCGCCGTATGCGGGCCGCCGGTCAGGGGGTCCCGCATCAATTCGCAATTGCCGTGATCGGCGGTCAAGAACATCACACCCCTTTTTTCCGCGAGCGCTTGCACCACTTGTCCAAGCCCGTGATCCACCGCTTCCACCGCACGGATTGCCGCCGACAAACTTCCAGTATGACCTACCATATCGGGGTTAGCATAGTTTAACACAATAAAATCGTATGTATCCGCGGCAATTGCCGCCACCACCCGGCGAGTGACCTCGGGGGCCGACATTTCCGGCTGCAAATCATAAGTGGCCACTTTGGGCGAAGGGACAAGGATGCGGTCCTCTCCGAGAAAGGGAGTTTCTTGTCCGCCGTTGAAAAAATATGTCACGTGCGCGTATTTCTCGGTTTCCGCGATCCGCAATTGGCGTTTGCCTGCGGCGGAAATTTCTTCTCCCAAAATATGCGCCATCCTCTGCTGAGGAAACAGCACCCCAAGATAGGGGGCCAGCTCATCGCTGTAGAACGCCATGCCCGCTGCGGCGGCAAATTGGAGAGGACGGGCACGTGAAAATCCATCGAATGCGGGATCCAGCAAAGCACCAAGCAATTCCCGCACCCGATCGGCGCGGAAATTGAAGCAGAGCAGCCCATCTCCATTCTGCATACCGTGATAGGGGCCAATCACCCGGGGAGGAATGAACTCATCGCTAAGATTCTCGGCATAAGCCGCCTCGATCGCAGCGAGCGGGGTTGCAAATTGCGGGGCGTCGGCCTCAGCAATCGCGGCGTAGGCGCGCTTGACGCGGTCCCAGCGCCGATCACGATCCATGGCGTAGTAGCGCCCCGAAACCGTGGCGATTTCCACCCCCGACGGCAGCGCCTGCAAAAACGCGCGCATGTCGTCCAAGGCAGAACGCGGGGGAGTATCGCGACCATCGGTGAAGGCATGGATCCGCACCGCAATGCCGGCTTGCGCCAAAAGCCGCGCCAAGGCAAGCGCGTGATCTTGATGGGAATGAACCCCGCCGGGGGAAAGCAGGCCCAGCAAATGACACGCACCACCGGAACGCCGTAGCGCTTCGATCAAGGCCAGAAGAACGGGATTGCGCGCAAGCGAGCCGTCGGCGATTGCCGCATCGATCCGGGGGAGATCCTGCAGCACGATCCGCCCGGCCCCGAGATTGAGGTGCCCCACCTCGGAATTTCCCATTTGCCCCTTCGGCAGTCCGACATCGGTTCCGGAAGCGCGAAGCAATGTGTGCGGGCAAGTCTCCCAAAGTCGACTGAAATTCGGGGTTCGCGCAAGGCGCACGGCGTTGTCGGCGGTCTCTTCCCGCCACCCCCAGCCGTCGAGCACAACCAGCATTACCGGGCGCGGCGTTTTGGTAGCGGTCATCTATGCTCCTTACGGTCTCGGTTGCCCCTTTGCCTTTTCGCATCACTTGCTGTCATCGTGCGAGTGGAATGGGGCACATTAGTCAAGTTCGGCAATCGCTTCGATTTCAACCGTCATTTGATGTGGCAGGCTTCCCACACCGATGGCCGAGCGGGCATGCCGCCCTCTTTCACCGAACACCTCCACAAACAAATCGGAACAGCCATTGATCACGCGCGGGTGCTCATTGAATTCGGGGACGGCATTGACCATGCCCAACACCTTCACGATGCGCCTCACCCGATCGAGCTCGCCACCGGCGGCAACGCGCAGCAGCGCGATCATCTGGAGGCCGACCAGCCGCGCGTGCTGATAGGCCTGCTCGATGCTGACCGTGCCTCCCACTTTGCCGGAAAAGAAACTGCCATCCGGTTGGCGTGGCCCTTGACCGGAGAGAAACACGAGGGCTCCGGAGCGCACGAACGGCACGTAATTGGCAACCGGTGTCGGCACGCTCGGCAGCGCAATCCCCAATTCTTTGAGCTTGGCTTCAATGCGACCGCTCATGCTTCATTCCCCTTGTCGTCTCTTCCGGTTCATGCGTTTCATGGTGATCCGCCAGCGCGAAACCAACCAGGGTGTGGCGTACTTTCGCCGGGAATGCAATCTTAAGGGGATTTTGGCAAGCGGGAGGCAGAATGGGCTACGACATCGTGTTCAAGAACGTCCGGTTGATTGACGGGTCCGGCAAACCTGCGCGCGCTGCAGATCTTGCGGTGGAAGGGGATCGGATTGCAAGGATTGATGCGCCCGGCGCCATTCCGACGAAAGACGCAGGGCAGGTGATCGATGGAAACGGCGCGGTGCTTGCTCCCGGCTTTATCGATACCCACACGCACGATGACCGCGCGGTTCTGATCGACGCTGAGATGATGGCGAAAATCAGCCAGGGTGTTACCACCGTCGTCACCGGCAATTGCGGGATCAGCCTTGCCCCCTTAACACTTTCGAAGCCGCCGCCGGCGCCGCTGAATTTGTTGGGCGATCAAACGAGCTTCGTGTTCGAGTCTTTTGCATCGTACGCGGCAGCGATCGCGCATTCCCCACCGGCGGTAAACGTCGCGGCGCTGATTGGCCACGGGACGCTTCGGGTTCGGGTAATGGATGATATTTCTCGTCCCGCCACCCCTGCCGAGATCGACACGATGCGCCGCCTGCTTCAGCAGAGCCTCGCCGAGGGGGCGATCGGCTTTTCCACCGGACTGTTCTACCCCATCAACGAAGCCGCCGATGCCGATGAAGTCGTCGCGCTTGCGGAATTGCTTGCCGATTTCAACGGCATTTATGCGACGCATATGCGCGACGAAGGTCGTGGTGTTATGGATTCCATTGAAGAAACCATCCTGACAGCGAAGCGGGCCAACACCGCTGCCGTGATCTCGCACCACAAATGCGCGGGGCCGGAAAATTGGGGGCGCAGTGTGGAAACCCTGGCGAAAATTGCGGCCGCTGCAAAAACTCAGCCGCTGGGGTTGGATGCCTACCCGTATGCGGCATCGTCGACTGTTCTTAATCCGAAATATGTCCGGGATGACATCCGTATTATGGTTTCCTGGTCTGATACCGTTCCCGAAGCGGCAGGAAGAGAGCTTTCTGAAATCGCACGCGAGTGGGGTTGCACGATAAAAGAAGCGGCCGAGCGGTTACTGCCCGCCGGGGCAATCTATTTTCAAATGGATGAAGCAGATGTCCGCCGCATCCTGGCGTTTCCGCTGACCATGATCGGTTCTGACGGACTGCCGCACGATCGCCATCCGCACCCGAGGCTTTGGGGTACGTTCACGCGCGTGTTAGGCCGTTATTGCCGCGAGGAAGGCCTTTTCCCGCTGGAAGAAGCGGTGCGCAAAATGACCGGTCTTCCCGCCGAACGTTTCGGCCTTTCCGATCGGGGTTATCTCAAAGAAGGGTATGCCGCAGATCTCGTGCTGTTCGACCCGGGCTCGGTGCGTGATCGCGCGACGTTCGAATCTCCGCGCGAGATCAGTGAGGGAATACTCTGCGTCGTCGTCAATGGTGCGCTGGCATGGCGGCCGGGAGAGGAGCATGTGAAACGCCATGGCAGGTTGCTGCGTCATGCCGCATAAATTGCAGCGAGAAGAAAAAATTGGAGAGGCTCGGATCAAACAGAATCTTTTTATCGGCAGGATCTGACAAGCAGATGGATATTTCGGTCGCATTCCGACAACCCTTGTCTCTGGAGCCGTTGACACTTCTTCGCCCGAATAAGCAAACGGTGCCGCTCATTTTTGTTTCCGCTCATTCCGGCAGAAATTATCTGCCGGATTTTCTTACCGAAAGCCGGCTCGACCTTTTAAGCTTGCGGCGTAGCGAAGATAGTTTTGTCGATGAGCTTTTTGCCGACGCGCCCCGCTTTGGGGCGCCGCTTTTGTTGGCAAATTTTCCGCGGGCTTTTTGTGACGTCAATCGCGAGGCATGGGAACTTGATCCAGCCATGTTCGAAGATGCGCTGCCGCCGTTTGTCAACGCTGCAAGCGCCAGAGTTCTCGCGGGACTTGGTGTTATTCCCCGCATTGTAGCGTCCGGTGAACCGATTTATGCGCGCAAGCTGCGCTTTGACGAGGCTCTCTTTCGTATTCGCGAGTTTTGGCAGCCATTTCATGCAAGCCTCGGCGAGCTCATCCAAGAAACGGTGGCGACTTTTGGCGCGTGCCTTGTGATTGACTGCCATTCCATGCCGACAATTGGCGAAATGGCACGCCATCGGGTGGAATTCGTGCTTGGCGATGCGCACGGAACCACCTGTGCAAGCGGGATTACGCACCTTGTGGAAAGTAAACTTGCCGCGCTGGGTTACGCCGTCCGCCGCAACACCCCCTATGCGGGCGGATACATCACCCGCCATTACGGCAGACCGGAGAAAGATGTACACGCGATCCAGATCGAAATCGCGCGCGCGCTGTACATGAATGAAATAACGATCGAAAAACTTCCAAGCTTCGAACAGCTCAAAGCACACATGGATGTTTTCATCGCAACGCTTGTGCGCGAAATTCCCCCCTTGCTCGAAAGGGGATTATGAGGCGCGTAACAATCGCGATCCGCGTTCCTTTACCCGTTCCCGAGGTAGCGAGCCTTGAGATGCTGCTCGAAGGCAGATACCTCCAACGGGCGCCCCGTCGCGTGCCGCAAAAGCTCATGAAAGCTGTAGAGACTGCCCTTGCTGTGCACATGCTCCCGAAGACAGCGAAGCAGCGGGGAAAAATCCCCCTCGGCCAAAGCCGCATCAAGCTCGGGCACCGCCGCGCGCACGGCCGCCATCAACTGAGCCGCGGCCATGGCACCAAGAGTATAGCTTGGGAAATAGCCGAAACTTCCGTCGTACCAGTGGATATCCTGAAGACAGCCCAGGGCGTCATTCGGCGGCGTAATGCCGAGCAAGGATTGCATGCCTTCGTTCCAGGCCGCGGGTAAATCTGCGGCGGCAAGCTGCCCCGCAATGAGGGCCTCTTCCAAGCGGAAGCGAAGAATAACGTGCAGCGGATAAGTGAGTTCGTCCGCCTCAACCCGGATGAAACCGCGCGAGACGCGCCGCCAAAGGCGCGCCAGATTCTCCACCGCGTAAACCGCCGCATCCCCGCCAAAGGCGGCATGGAGGCGTGGACCGAGCCAGCGCAGAAACGCATCCGAACGCCCGGCCTGCATCTCGATCATCAAGGACTGGCTTTCATGCACCGCCATGCCGGCCGCCTCGCCCACGGGCAACCGCGCGAAATCGCGTGGAAGGTTCTGTTCATAGAGAGCATGCCCAAGCTCGTGCAGCACGGCTTGGAGGGCTTGGGAAAAATCTGCTTCGTCATAGCGGGTGGTGATGCGAACATCGCTGGGAATACCCCCGCAAAACGGGTGCAGAGATCGGTCAAACCGCGCATGGGCGAAATCAAGCCCGAGATGTTCGGCCAATTCCCGACAAAACGCCTCTTGAACGGGGATAGGGAACGGGCCCGAGGGCGAAAGCGGGGCAGGCTTTTTCGCCTGGCGCGCCTCCGCTTCAAGAATGGCATCGCGAAGGAACGCTTCCAGTTGCGCGAAAAGCGGTCGCACCTCGGCCGCACCGATGCCGCGCTGGTGCCCATCCATCAACGCATCGTAGGGAGAAAGCCCAAGGGATGCGGAAAGCGCAGCGGCAGCCTCACGCGTGAAACGCAGCACTTCCTCAAAATGCGGCCGCACCAAGCTGAAATCAGACTCCTTCCGGGCGATGCGCCAGACTTTCTCGCATGCCGAGTTGGCGCGCGCTTGCGCCTCAACGAGATCGCGGGGCAAGGCCGCGGCGCGGTTGTAGGCATGCCGCATCAGCTTGAGATTGGCGGCATGCCAAGGGTCTTCCGGCGGCGTTGCCTCGGCCGCGGCAAGGTTTTCCGCAACTTTTGGTGCTGTCAGAAGCTCATGCGCAAGGCCCGCGAGTTCGGCAAGCTGCTCCCCGCGCGCCGCCGCTCCCCCCGGGGGCATCATCGTCGCGGCATCCCACGTCAGCATGGCTGACGTCTCGGCCAAAAGCGCGATGCGTCGGAATTGCGCGCAAAGGTACTCATAAGCGGGAGAGGTCATTCTCGTAACGTCCGTTGTGCCCAAAGGGCGAAAATCACCACCAGCGCCGCTGCGAGGCCATACCAAGTGATGGCATAAGACAGATGCGCATTTCGGGGTCTGGGAAGTGCGTGGGCCGGATCCGGCGCGCCACCGGGCGGCGTCGGGCCCAATGCGATCAGCGTAAAAGGGGCAAGCCTTTCGCCCAGGGCCGCGCCGATCGCAATGGGATCCAAGGTATAGAAATGCCGGCCTGCCGGATCATCCTTGGCGCTAAACCATCCCGGGTGTTCCGCCGCACGAATAAAGCCCTCCACGGACCGCTTTCCCGCCCAAATCTCAGCCGGCGGCAGTGCACCTTGCGGAACCCAGCCGAGATCGACCAGCAGAGGCGGCCCATCCTTCCGCTCCATCACCGCCAGCAAGTCCGCCCCCATGCGAGGGCCTTGCGGCGATTCGCGCACAAAAGCCCCGTAAAGCACTGTGCGATCGGCGCGAATGGTTCCTTCCGCGCGCACCTTTTCATAAGGCTCGGGATTTAGAGGGAGCGGAACCGCAGGAGAGGCTTCCGCATGCGCGATTTGCGCAAGCAACGCCTGTTTCCAAGCGAGCCGCCGGAGCTGCCAATTTCCGAGCGAGACAAGCACACCCAGCATCACAAGCGTCATGACGGCCGGCAGAATAAGACGGCGCAACTTTGTGGCTGCCGTCACAACCCCATCTCGCTCGCGCGATGCCGATATTGCAATGCAATGAGCGCTGCTTTGATCGGGCGCATCAAGGCAATTGCCGCGGGGATGGTCACGATCGGCCAAAGGATGGCATGCACCCAAAGCGGCGGGGAAAACGTGAACTCCACCCAAAACGCCAAGCCGACGATCACCGCACCGAGAATGAAAATGACGAACACGGCCGGCCCGTCACCCGCGTCATGCGCGGACAGATCCAAACCACAGACGGGGCAACGCGGGCGAACCGTGAGCAACCCCTCGAAAATCGGACCCTTTCCGCAACGCGGGCAACGGCCACGGAGTGCTGCTTGGACGACAGAAATATTGGATTCTACCATCCCTGATGGCCGTCGGCCTAGCCTGCGGTGACCGGCGCTTGGCCCCACCAGTAAATGCAGCTGAACAGAAACAGCCACACCACGTCCACGAAGTGCCAATACCAAGCGGCAGCCTCGAGACCGAAGTGCCGTTCCGGCGTAAAGTGGCCGGCGAGCGCGCGGAAGAAACACACCGTCAAGAACAACGTGCCTACGATCACGTGGAAGCCGTGAAACCCGGTGGCCAGGAAAAACACCGAGGGGTAAATCCCACCCCGGAACGGAAACGGCGAATGGGCGTACTCATTGGCCTGCAAAGCCGTGAAACAGAGGCCGAGGAGAATGGTCAGCGCTAACCCCTGCAGCAGGCCCTTTCTGTCGTTCTGCAACAGGCTATGGTGCGCCCATGTGACGGTGGTGCCGGAAAGCAGCAGAATCATGGTATTGAGAAACGGCACGCCGAATGGATCAACGGTGATGATTCCTTGCGGCGGCCAAACCGGCACCTTTGCCCCTGCAACGTTTTCCGGAAACAGAGCAAAATTGAAATAAGCCCAGAAAAAGGCGACGAAGAACATCACCTCACTCGAAATGAACAGCAACATGCCGTAGCGCATGCCAAGCCGCACCACCGGCGTATGGAGACCCGGGGTGCGGGATTCGCGCACCACGTCGCGCCACCAGCCGAACATGGTCCCTAAGACCCAAAGCAGGCCTATCGCCAACGTGATATAGTTGTTGTAATGCGCGACAAAGATGATGCCGAGTACAACAAGAAGCCCGCCGATCGCACCAACGATTGGCCAGGGGCTTGGCTCAACCAAATGATAAGGTTGCTTCAAGCCGGAAGGAGCATAGGTGATTTCGTGCGTTTCCGTTGTGCTGCTCATGCTGTATCCGTTCCGTTTCCGATGAGATCGCCCGAAGCGAACTCCACTACATCATCCTTAAAACGACGCCCTATGCAAGAGGGCAAAATATTCTGTTTCCTTTCAAAGATTTTGGTGCATTTTCACCATCGCCATCGCGTAGAAAAGTGCGGCCAGCCCAAGAAGCACGATCAACATGGCGATGTTGCGTCCACGCCTTCGCCGCTCTGCCGCAGGATCGAGTTTGGCTGGGCGCGGCCATTGCTCATCTTTGTCCATCAAAACGCTGTCCCGAAATGGTCAGCCAACAAAGCTCCAAACAGACAAAACAGATAAAAAATTGAAAAACGAAACGCCATTTTTGCCGGTCGGTCCTTGCTCCGGCTGACGCCGTTTTGGTCTTGCACATCCGCAAGAACCCGCCAAGAGGCAAAAAGGTAACCCACCCCCAGCACGAGGGCCGAAATGCCGTACAAGTTGCCGGCAAGGCCCAGCTCCCACGGCACCAAGGTGAGGGGCACCAAAAGCATTGTATATATAAATATCTGCCTGCGCGTTTCCCGGGCCCCGTGCGTCACCGGCAACATGGGCACCCCGGCCCGGGCGTAATCGCCGTGTGCGAACAGCGCAAGCGACCAGAAATGCGGCGGAGTCCAGAAAAACACGATCGCAAAAAGCAGCAGCGGCATAATGTCCACCGAACCGCTGGCCGCAGCCCACCCGATGAGCGGCGGAAACGCCCCCGCCGCGCCGCCGATCACGATATTTTGCGGCGTCCGCCGCTTCAGCCACATCGTATAAATGAAGACATAGAACGCGATCGAAGCCGCAAGCAGACCTGCCGCAAGTGCATTGGCGGCAAGGCCCATGAGGACCACGGAAGCCGCTGCCAGCGTAATGCCATAGCCGAGCGCCGCTTGGGGCGCGATCCTCCCGGCCGGAATAGGTCGCGACGCCGTCCGCCGCATCAGCGCATCGATATCGCGGTCGTACCACATATTTATGGTTCCGGCAGCCCCGGAGCCGACTGCGATGGCAAGCACACTGGCAACGGCAATCACGGGATGCATCCGCCCCGGGGCGATCAAAAGCCCCACGAGTCCGGTAAACACCACCAGCGACATCACGCGCGGCTTCAGCAGGGTGATCCAGTCGCCGACGGAAGAATCAAAAAAAGCCGGCGCTTCCAAGGCGAGGGGGGAAATTTCCCCCCTCTCGGCAACCGGATGAGCTCCTTCGCTCATGCCCCTTTAGCGAACCACCGGCAGTTCGGCAAAGCCGTGGAACGGCGGCGGCGAGCTCACGGTCCATTCAAGCGTGGTAGCGCCTTCACCCCAGTAATTCGCCGGCACGCGCTCCTTCGCCGTGAACGTGCGATAGACGACATAAAGGAAGACCAGCACGGACAAGCCGGAAATGTATGCCCCGATGGAGGAGACAAGATTCCAGCCGGCAAATGCATCCGGATAATCCGGGTAGCGCCGCGGCATACCGGCAAGCCCGAGGAAGTGCATCGGGAAGAACGTCAGATTCACGCCGATGAAGGAGACCCAGAAATGGACCTTGCCCCAGAATTCCGGATACGGCCGGCCCGTCATTTTGCCGATCCAATAGTAGAACCCTGCGAAGATCCCAAACACCGCCCCGAGCGAAAGCACGTAGTGGAAGTGCGCAATCACGTAGTACGTGTTGTGGAGAATCTGATCGAGACTGGCGTTGGAAAGCACAACACCAGTGACGCCACCGATGGTAAACAGCGCAATAAAGCCTACCGCCCATAGCATCGGGGTCTTCAGCTCGATGGAGCCGCCCCACATCGTGGCTATCCAGGAAAACACCTTAATACCCGTCGGCACCGCAATCACCATCGTGGCCGCCATGAAATAAGCGCGGGTATCCACACTAATCCCCGAGACGAACATATGGTGTGCCCAGACGATGAAGCCCACCGTTCCAATGGCCACCATGGCATAGGCCATGCCGAGATAGCCAAACACCGGCTTGCGGCTGAAGGTGGAAACGACATGGCTGACAATGCCAAACGCGGGCAGGATCATGATATAGACTTCGGGGTGGCCGAAGAACCAAAACAGGTGTTGGAAGAGTACCGGATCCCCACCGCCCTCAGGCCGGAAAAAGGCGGTGCCGAAATCCCGATCCGTAATCAGCATGGTGATCGCGCCGGCCAGCACAGGAATGCTGAGCAACAACAAAAACGCCGTCACCAAAATAGACCACACGAACAGCGGCATTTTGTGCAGCGTCATGCCCGGGGCACGCATGTTGAAAATGGTGGTGATGAAATTGATGGCTCCGAGCAAAGAGGAAATGCCGGCCAGATGGAGCGCGAACAGCGTAAAATCCATGCCGATGCCAGGTTCGTACGTGGCATTGGAAAGCGGCGGATAAAGCGTCCACCCGACACCGGACTCGCCCAAAATGAGGCCAGCCATAATCAGCGCGAAGGCCGGAACGAGAAGCCAGAAACTGATATTGTTCAAGCGCGGGAACGCCATATCCGGCGCGCCAATCATGAGCGGCACAAACCAGTTTCCGAAGCCGCCGATCAGCGCCGGCATGACCATGAAAAAGATCATCAGCAAACCGTGCGCGGTGATGATCACATTCCAGTGCTGACCGTCAGCAACAATATGCTGGCCGGGAAACATCAGCTGCGCCCGCATCACTATGGAAAGCGCCGCCCCAACCAAACCCGCCACAGCAGCGAAACAAAGATAGAGCGTGCCGATATCCTTGTGGTTTGTGCTGAACAGCCAGCGCACGAGAAAACTCGGCGTATGATCATGCTCTGCGTGGGCATGACCCTCATGACCGTACCCTTGGCTACCGACCGCATTTGCGTGTGAAGCACCCGCCATCGTCGCTTCTCCTTTAGCCTCCACCCACCTTATGTGAGCAATTCATCATATATGCCTCTTGCGCGGCAAACAACCTATTTTTCCGTCACCTTGATAGCGGACGGAAGTGCAGCAGAGGCCGGATTGACCGGAACGCTGTTTTGGGAGCTTTGCTGGGCTTTCATCTGCTTCACCCAGCCCGCGAATTCCTGTGCGGAAACGCCCTTCACCTCAATTGGCATTTCGCTGTGACCCATGCCGCAGATCTGATTGCATTCGCCGTAATAGGTTCCGGGTTTGTCGATCCGCACCCAGGTTTCGATCTCCCGACCGGGGATGGCGTAACGCTGCACACCGAGACTTGGGATCAAAAAGCTGTGGATGACATCAGAGCTGGTGATCAGAATGCGCACGTTTTTGCCCACGGGCAATTCGATCGGTTGATCTACGGCAAGCAGACGCGGCTGGCCGGGCTTCAATGCATCATCCGGCACAATGTGACTTTCAACATCCAGCCCGCCTTGGTCGGGGTAGGCATATTCCCAGTACCATTGATGCGCGGTGACTTTCAGCGTCAGATCCGGGTCGTGGGTACGATCTTCGTAATAGACCAAACGGAAGGACGGGATTGCGATAATCACCAGGATCAACACCGGCACAACCGTCCAGGTGATTTCCAAGACGGTGTTGTGAGCGGTGCGGGTCGGGTTCGGATTGCGCTTGGCGTTGTAGCGATACAGGACCCAGAACAAGAGGCCAGCAACGAGCAGGCAGATGAGGGTGATAATCACCAGCACGAAGTCGTGCAGCGCAATAATCTGTCGCTTGACCGGACTGAAGCCGGGTTGCATGCCCATCTCCCAAGGGGTGGGCGCTTGCGCCAGCGCGCGATGAAAGAGGCTTGCGCAGAAGAGGAACACAGCAGGCAGGGCTGCAATACGCTGCAGAAGAACGTGCATCGGCCAAAGATCCCGGGATAGTGGCACCAGGCGGCGACGCCCCATCAAAGCGGCACGCTTTCCATGGAACGCAACACGTCCGGCTATCGGCGGGTTGGGACTAGCCGAGATACGGCGCCTAATCAAGGGGGGTAAGATTTTTCTCTACGGTCGCTTCCGCTGCGTTCGGAAGACGCACCAGGGTGAACAGCCCAAAAGGCGGCAATGGCCGAATTTCCGCGCGTGCCAGGGCACTCTCATCCAACAGGGCCGTGAACGCGAAATCCGGATGCCAGCCGAGTGCACGCGAGGCCGGAGCCAGCGCCCGCTCGACCCACCAGCGCGGCCCGCGCGTGGCCGCGAAGTGGTTGACGAAGAGAATCCAGCCGTCCGGCCGCGTCAGGCGGCGCATCTCCATCAGCAAACGGCGCGGGTGCGGCACGACGGAGGCAACAAACATGGCCACAGCGATATCGAAAGAAGCATCGGGCAAATTGGTGGCTTCCGCATCCAATTCCAGCAGCGCCTCCACCTGCGAAAGACCAAGCTCGATCACCTTCCGGCGTGCTTTCGCCAGCATCTCGGCGGAGAGATCGATCCCAATCACCCGCTTTTCCGGTCCGTAGAGAGGAAGCGACAACCCGGTGCCAACGCCCACTTCCAGGACCTTTCGCCCAGGAAGACGATTGATTTCCGCAACCGCTGCCCTTCGGGCGCGGGATGAGACGACACCGAACGACGCATCGTAAATTTTTGCCCAACGCCGATAAGCCGCCCGCACTGCGTGCACATCAAGCGCGAAACGCGGTTCAGACGAAGCGGACGATGGAGAAGGGCGCGAAGAGAGCATACCGCGCATCGAACTATCCTTTGACCTCCGAACGTTTGTTTTCCGAGCGAGCCGACAAGGCAATGACACCCGCTGCGGCAATCACCGCCGCACCCACGCTTGTATAGCGGTCCGGCCACTCCCCAAACAGGGTCAGACCGAACAGACTTGCCCAGATCAATTGGGCATAACTGATCGGCGCCAAAATGCTTGCCGGCGCCCATTCGTACGCCAACACCAGGAGAAAATGGCTCAACGCCCCCAGAGCGCCCACCAACAGCATCAGCGCCCAAGCCCACAAGGGCGGCGGCACCCATACCAGCGGCACCAGCGCCGAGCCCAAGAGCGCCGCCCACAAGCCCGTGTGGAAAATGGTCGTCAGCGGTGTGTCCACGCCGGCAAGTTTACGGGTCAACACATGATAGAAGGCGTAAACCGTCGCCGAGCCCAGCGCCCAAAACGCCGAAGCATGGATATTGTCTGGTCTGGGATGCAACACAATCGCAACGCCGGCCAAGCCCATGGCAACCGCCAACCAGCGCGTTAGCCCCACCTGTTCCCTCAGCCATAGCGCGGCGAGAATCACCGTCAAGAGCGGGGCGACAAAGTTGATCGCCGTGACCTGCGCCAGAGCCGCATGCGTCAGCGCCGCCACGAAAAACAAGTTCGATCCCGCCAAGGCGAGACTCCGGATCGCCTGCAACCCGAGTGCGCGCGGCCAAAGCTGCAGCCGGCGTCCGGAAAGCCAAAACAGGAGCACCACCCAAAGCAGGTGGAATGTGAATCGTGCCCACATGACCTCGAGCAGGGGCAAAGTGGCAACCAAACGTTTGGTGGTTGCATCCATGCTGGAAAACAGCGCGAGAGCAAGCAGGTAGAGCAAAACCCCCCGCGCGAGCCCACGGACCTTCACAAACCTCACCCTCGCGGCGAGAAACCTGGCTGCCATTGAGACAAAAACGGCGTTTCCCTCGCGCGTTCCCATGCCGGGAGTTAGCGAAATAGAGTTTTCCGGTCTCTATTCAGTCAAGCTTGGAGAGGTTGACTGCTGCCATGCGGCCATTTTGCTGCTGTTCAATCTCAAAGCCTACCTTCTGTCCTTCGGTCAATGTGCGAAGGCCGGCCCGTTGAACAGCGCTGATATGAACGAAAATGTCCTTGCCGCCGTTGTCTGGCGCAATGAACCCATAGCCTTTGGTCTGATTAAACCACTTTACGGTGCCCTGCGGCATCGCCTGGCTGCCTTTCTGTTATGGGCGGAACGGCTGTTCACCGCGTGCGCCCTTGCCGTTGGGCACGCTTCTTTTTGTATCCGCGCGCCCCTCCCTTTGACAGTGGCGAAAAGACCTTGGCAATCCTTCTCGCCATTGCCAGACGCACAATACCCCCCACTCAGCCGCTTCGCAACGCCAGCGAATCTTTATGCGGTGAGCGCGCTTTGCCGAAACGTTGTTTCAGGCCGCTTCTTCCCGGCGGTCACGCAGCCGGACATAGGCAAGCCCGGCGTGCTCGGCACAATACGGTTTACCGGGCAATACCTCGGCATCGCAAAACCGAAAGCCAGGCTTGCCGGGGTCTCCGATCGGCCAACAGCACACGTGCGAGCGCGTGCTGCTATAAGAAAACCGTGTCGACGGCGCGGACTTGGCCGGCGCGGGTGAGGCGGGCCGCCGCGTGCGCGTTTCCTGCTGCCCGGAGGCCTCCGCCCATTTGCCCGATGTCGCCTGCCGAGCGGGAACTTCAGCGCCCGCTGCCGGGGGCAGGGGTTTGGCCTGCCGTCGTCGGCGAGGACGCGGCTCGGAACTGATTCCTGCCGCTTCTGCTTGCGTTTCGCGCCGGATCGGGGAAGGACGCGCTGCCAATTGCAGCCGATGCGCCTTGCCGATGACTGCGTTTTTCGAGATTCCCAATCTCCGGCCGATTTCGGCGGTCGAAAGTCCCTCTTCCCAAAGTGTGCGCAATTGCGCAACCTTTTCTTCGGTCCACCCCATATCGTGGTCCTCCGCCTGGTTTGACCACAAAATACAGTATCTGAGCCTGCCGCTCAATCAACCTGGCTCAGAAAAGTTGTGGAAAACTCTTCCCGAGCGTGTTTTTACCGCCACAGTCCGCCCAGAGGCATCTCCTGCGCGTTTGCCGAAGCAAGCCCTGATGCCCGAACATGTCATCCGGACTGGGCGGTCGTGCTCTGGCCTGCCTTGTTGGCACTCGCCGCCGCGGTCGGTGCGCTGATATGCCCGGCCGGCTGCTCTACCGATGCTTGCATCGAAGCATCCGGCTCTTCCGCCAGATTCTTCTTAAACGCTTTGATCCCCTTGGCAAAATCGCCCATGAGACTGCTCACTTTCCCGCTCCCGAAAAGCAGCAGGACGACCATGAGCACAACCAACCAATGCCAAATGCTGAAACTACCCATAATCCCTCCGATCCCGGGACGATACCGGACCAAGGAGTGGAACCGCGACCTTCCGGGTAGCCTCGAATCTGGCCCAACTTGCGCCGAAGTCAAGCCATTCCTGTGTCGAGCCGGCTCCGCCTACTCCACAGCAGCGCGGGGGGCCTCGGCAAGAATCGTTTGGTGGGAAGGCGGGCGGGTTGGAACGATAAAGCCGTAAGTCGGATATCTCGTGACCCCCATTTGGCCGGCCGGAGGCCACCAGACGCGCACCAAAGACCAGTCATTCCGTGTGGAAACGTCGATAACGGGCTGATCAAGGCTGACCATGCCGGGGGCCCAGTTGGCATGCGTGACCAGTATCTCGCGGGAGGATAAAACCGCCGAGACCACGGAGACATGCCCCTCCGGAAGGCGGCGCGTGCGGCGGAATACCAAAATACTGCCCACTTCCGGCGTATGGGTTTGCCGATAGAGCCCCCCCGCCTCTTCCCACCATTCTGCACTGTTCCCTTCCAGCCTCACATGGGTGAGATGTCGCGCGAAGGGCACACAATCGACTCGCCCGGCATGCCAGCTCGCCCCCGCCGGACCTTGGCTCGCGTGACTTGCGCATCCCGCGAGCAGCAACAGGCCAAGCAGGATGGTCGGACGCATGCCTAGCCTTCGCCCAGTAGGACTTTGCGCACATATTCATTATGGGCGCCCACCGCCGGCCCGGGCCAACCGAGCACCGTCTCCGGCGGATCGCCGTCGAATCGGATCGCCGGGCCTGGGTGCAGCGTGCGGCCGATCAGCGGATCTTCCACTTCCAGAACGGCGTGGCGTGCGCGGAAATGCGGATCTGCGACACAGTCCGCGATATCGTAAAGCCGGGATGCGGGTACATCGGCAGCGCTCAAAATCTCTTCTGCTTCCTGCGCCGTTTTTTCACGGCACCAGGCACCAATGATCCGATCCAGTTCCTCGACATGTGCGCAACGCCCGGCATTGGAGGCAAAGCGCGGGTCCTCGGCAAGCTCCGCCTTGCCGATCGCCGCCATCAAGCGGCGGAAGATCGGGTCGGAATTGCCGGCAATGCAAAGCCATTTGCCATCCGCACACAAATATGTGTTGCTGGGGGCAGCAGTCGGGATTCCGGCTCCTGTCGGCTGACGAATGCGGCCATCGAGGGCATATTCGGCCAGCATACCCTCCATCAGGCTGAACACGGAATCAACGAGATTGACATCGATTACCCGCCCGCGCCCGCCGCCGGCAACATCGCGCTGATAGACGGCTGCCAGCACGCCCAGCGCCCCGTAGAGGCCCGCCAGATCATCGGCGATGGAAATGCCGCAACGGGGCGGCGGAAGGTCCGTGCGTCCAGGATAACCTGTCAGATGCCGTAACCCGCCCATCGCCTCGCCGATCGCGCCAAACGAGGGCTTGTCGCGGTACGGGCCGTCCTGACCGTAACCCGAGATGCGCGCGATGATGAGCCTCGGATTCCGTGCATGGAGCCGAGAGGGCCCCAGCCCAAGCTTTTCGAGCTGGCCGGGGCGGAAGTTTTCGACCAAAACATCCGCGCGTGCGGCAAGCTTTTCCACCACCGCAGCTTCGCGTTTGAGATCAAGCTCCACCGAGAGCTTGTTGCGGCCGTGCAGGCTGAACCACACGGAATGCCCGTCCTTGCGGGCTCCCCAGCCGCGAATCGGATCTCCGCCCGGCGGTTCGACCTTGATGACCTCCGCGCCAAGATCCGCAAGCAGCCGAGTACAGAAAGGGCCGGCAATGTAGTGGCCAAGCTCCACGATTTTCAACCCGACCAGCGGTCCGACGCGAGGTGGCGGTTTGAGCATTTCCTACTCTCTGAGAGAATTTTCTTGGTTAGAGAGATTCTGGCGAGAAAAGCTTCTCATTTGCAAGACTTCGTAAACCTGCACCCGATACTCTCGCCTTGGAAGCCGGATTTCGTCGTGCCGGGTTCCGTCTCCTCCGTTTGTTGCCTCCACTCAAGGAGCAGGAATGAGTCGCTCTCGGGCGGGGAAAACTTCCCCGCCCTCTTTTTTTGCATCCGCCTCTTGCCCCGGCCCGGGCATCGACCTTTCATCTCGCGCTTCTTACATTACGCATAGCGCGGACCGGATTGTCCGCACCCCGGATGGAGGAGGAGATGAGCTATTATTTCGCCAAAACCCTTGATGTCCCGTTTGATACTGCTATTGCGCGCACGCTCGCCGCGCTCAAGGAGCGGGGGTTCGGCTTGGTTTCGGAAATCGACGTAAAAGAAACGCTCAAGCAGAAAATCGGCGTAGAATTTCGCCCCTATCGCATTCTCGGTGCTTGCAACCCCAAGCTTGCGCATCGCGCATTAACGCTGGAAGACAAAGTGGGAACCATGCTGCCCTGCAATGTGATTGTGCAGGAGCTGGAACCAGGGAAAAGCGAGGTGGCGGCCATTGATCCGGTGGCATCCATGCAAGCGATTGACAATCCGCGTCTTAAGGATTTGGCCGAACAGGTGCGCCAAGAACTTCAGGCCGTGGTGCAAGCGCTATGAACGGCGGAGAAACCGTTTCGGTTCTCGGTATTTGCGGCAGCCTCCGACGCAGCTCATACAATGCGGCCGCGCTGCGTGCTGCCGAAGAATTGGCCCCCGATGGCCTGCATATCGAGCGGGCAAGCATTGCCGAAATACCGCTCTATAATGAAGATCAGCGACTTGCTGCGGGGTTTCCACCTCCGGTCGAAGCGCTGCGGGAAAGAATCCGCGCGGCTGATGCGGTATTGATTGTTACGCCCGAATACAATTATTCCGTTCCCGGTGTATTAAAAAATGTCATCGATTGGGTTTCACGCCCGCCCGAGCAGCCGTTTTCGGGCAAGCCCGTCGCGCTCATGGGCGCGAGTCCCGGCAGGCTGGGCACCGCGCGGGCACAGTATCATTTGCGCCAGATGTTCGTTTTTCTCAATGCATACGTGATGAACCAACCGGAGATCTTTATCGCCGATGCGCCGGCCCGCTTTGATTCAGAGGGTAAACTCACCGATGAATCGACGCGCTTACTTTTAAAAACGTTCCTGGTTGCGCTGCGCGCCTGGGCCCTGCAGTTCAAGCGTTAACAGAAAAGCGTGGAAAAATCCCGCCTTTGCGGAACTTGCGGAGGCGGGATTTTCATCGCTGTCCTTCATACTTTTTCATTTGGCCGGCAATCTCGGGATCCGTCTGCTCTTGCTGAAGCAATTGCCGGGCAAGGTCTTCAACCTCGGTATTCAGCCGGCGTTGCTGGTTCGGCGGCAGCTCAAGGCCCTGTTGCTGAAGAGCGCCTTCCACTTCGCTCTCGGTGGGTTGATGCGATAGCCCCTCCCACACATTGCCGACCCGCGGAGGCGGCACATTTTCCGGGGTCTCTTCCTGGGCCTGAGCGTACAACGAAACCCCGCCCGCCGTTCCGATCAGGAAGGCCGAGCATAAAACCGTTCGGCACATCCTCCCAGTGCTGGGTTTGGACATCATCTTGCTTCCCCGCCAGCAGCGTGACACTCAGAATCGAGATAGCATGCTGGCGCAACAGGCTCTATCCTTTTTATATATGCTCGAAAACATATGTCCGAAAACTGAAAAAGTGACAGTGCGGGAACCTCAATTGCCGCGCAGCAGATCCCGCGCGGGCGGGCCGGCTAGGATACCTTCTCCGCTTTCGTTGCCCAGCAAATCCTGCGCCGGGTCTCCGCGCAGAATATCGCGCGGCAGAGCGGGCTCGGCGGGTGTGCAAAGCGTTCCTTCCGCCAGAAGATGATCAAGACCCAGTGCGCCGATGGCCCCACCGGCTCCGGGCACGCCCAAGATGCCCGGCAGCCCGAAAAAAAGGCCGAGGGACAACGTATCCGGCCCGTTGGGCTCGGCGGGACAATCCGCCGGCAGGGGCGGTTCTGTTTGCGCGGGCGTAGGCCAAGCCGGCACGAGAAGGGCAATCACCGCACAGATTGTGCAAATGGCAAGACCACGCATGGCAAACATAGGGGCCGCTCCTTGCTCCGGAGCACATAGGAAAACGCATTCGCGTTAACGCTTTCCTCTTTCGGCAGGATGAAGGCCGCTTAACAGCGCAGGCATGAAGACAAACGTGGTGATCAACGTGGCGCCAAGGCTCAGCAGCAGAAGCTCGCCCATACTGGCTGTGCCGGGATGCGCAGCAAGCGCGAGGGAGCCGAAGGCCGTTCCCGTGGTGAGGGCGGAAAACAGAACCGCCCGCGCGGTCGCTGAACCAAGGAAGCGGGTTGCTCCCGCGCGCCAGTTCATCACGAAATAGACGTTAAACGAAACCCCGACCCCCAGAAGCAGAGGAAGCGCGATGATATTGGCAAAATTGAGGGGCAAGGGAAGCGACACGGCAAAAAGCGCCGTGAGAAGGGCCGAGAGCAAGAGCGGCGCCATCACTAGCGCTGCATCGACAACCCGTCGCAAGACCAGCAGTAAAATCGCGCCGATGGCGAGCAGTGCACCGATCACGGCCGAGCGGAACGCGCTGAGAATGGTATCCGAGGTATCGATAATGATCCCGGCAGATCCGCCAGCCTCCGGTATGATCTTGCGCACCGACTCGACCAGTGCCCGCATGCCTGCGCTGCTCCGCGTGGCAGGCGTGCCGAGCACTTGGATCCGTGCACGCCCGTCCGGAAGCAGCCAATCGCGCCTGATTTCTTCGGGCAGATCCTGAAGGGTCACCTGTTTTGCTTGAAGCGCCGTGCGCAGCCGTTTCAGCTCATCGGGCAAAAACAGCGTTACTGCCCGATTGAGCGCAAGCAAGCTTGCATCGGATGCCCCTTTCAACGCATGCAAATCGGCGGCAATGCGCACCAAGGGATGTTCGGGCTCTAACTTGCGGGCGGCAGGGTCAAGAGATGCTAGCGCAGCATCGATCGCCATGCGGATTTGCGCGGCATCCAAGGGAGCGGGCGGGTCCTGCGAGGCCAAGGTCGGTGCGAGGATATTCGCCGCGTCGGAAATCATTTCGAGTTTTTCCGCTTGGTCTTCGGGAACAAAGCTTCCCAGCGTGAGGACGGTGTCAACCAGCGGCAATTTTCGCAAACGTTCGGCGAGTGCCTCGGCCTGCTGCAAAGAAGGCTCCAGACTTTCCACGCTATACGGGTTTGTCAACGGATCATCGAGCAGATCATAAAGCGTGCGCATGGCTTCGGTGTTCGGATCTTTGGTATGCAGAGGATCGGCATCGAATACCAAGCGGGGAACCATCGCCGCCCCGGCCAGGCCGATAACGGTGAAAATCGCGATCACCGGCAGGCGCCAGCGGCTGAGAAGCCGATCTGCAACAGCGCCGAAGGGCAGAGCAACTTCTGTGATTTCTCCGGGCGGGCGAAACAGCGCCAGCGCGGCCGGCAAAAAACCAAGCGTGCAAACAAAGGCAATCAACATGCCGCTGCCGGCGATAAGGCCGAGTTCCGCAACACCAAGAAATTTTGTCGGAACAAAAGCGTAAAACCCGGCTGCAGCCGTGACCGCCGCAAGCAGAATTTGCACACCAACTCGCCGGGCAGTTTCCGCCAATGCGACTGAAACGTCGCCCAGAGCATAAACCATCTCGCGGAATCGCACGGCGAACTGAATTGCGAAGTCGACAGCAATTCCAACGAACAAGATGGCAAATGCAAGCGAGATCAGATTCAGCGTGCCTACGGTGGCGGCTGCAAACGCGCTCGTGAAAGCAAAACCCACAAGCAAAGTCAGCAAAATTGGTACAATGATCCGCCAAGAGCGGACCGCCAAAAACAGCCAAAGCGTGATCAAAGCGAGACTGGCAAGTGTTCCGGTAAGCATGCCATGGGCGACTGTGGCAAACTCTTCATCAGAAAGCGCAACCGGCCCGGTGATGCGGAGTTTTGCCGCTCCCGAACGGATGAATTCCAGCGTACTTGCCGCTTGACGCATGGCACGGGTCGCCTCTGCCCCAGGCTGCAGCGCGCCGTAATTCATCTTGGGCTGGACAAGAACGAAACGATATTTGCCCGCAACGTCTCCGGCCGAACCTCCGATCAGCCTTTGCCACGAAAGCGGCTGATAAACCCCTACCCGGGCAGCAGCGAGGCTTTTCTCAAAGGCGCGAAGAGAGGGAAGATAAGGGCCGAGATCCACTTCGCCGCGTTCGATGCCGACACCAAGCAGGCCAAGCGCTCCGAACAGGCCGCGTGCGGTAGGATCCAGAGCAAGCTGGCCAAGAAAAGGCTGCGCATCAATGACCCGATTGAGCAAATCTTCGAGTTCTTTCTTGCTCAGAAAAAGCATTCCCTCCTGATCAAAGAACGGCATCGCGTCGGGTCTTCGGACGCTTTTGAAATGGGCTGTATCCTGCGCGAGGCGCTGGGCCAGGTCGGCGGCGGTCGCATCGGCCTCTTCAGGGATTTCCGCTTCGATCACCCCGATCAAAAGGTCGGTAAACTGTGGAAAAGCCTGGCTAAAAGCAATCTGGCGCTGCCGCCAAGGCAGACTTTCGGAAAACAGCGTATCCACATCGCTGTTGAGTCCCAGGGAATGGAATGAATACCACCCCATGACCCCCGCCAAGAGCAAAACAGCGCATACGACAACAACAGCATGCCGGCGGGCAAAATTGGCCACACCCAATAGGAACAGCGATACAGGCATAAGAAGTGTGGTAACCCAGTCTGCGGCGCGAGACAAATGCAGGCCGGCATACCGGCAACTATCGGTGTTCGGCCCCGCTGCCAGTTGGCGTGGATTTTTCGATAGTATAGAAGCAGCAATGAGAGCCCGGTTCTGCGATCGGCGGAGAACAGGGCGAGAACCGTGGACCTTTTTGCATGATTGCCAGCTTACGCGCCGCGCTGAATACCTGGGTTGTCCGGGCTCTGTTTCTGATTTTGGTGGTTGCCTTCGCGGCTTGGGGCGTGGGCGATATGATCCGCGTCATCGGCACCGACACGGCCGTGGCATCGGTGGCCGGGGAAAAGCTGCAACTGCCGCTGGTACAAGAGGCTTATCAGCAGGAGCTCGCGCAATTCCGCCGCGCCCGGCCGAATGAAGAGCCGACGCCGGCGATTCGCCAGCAGCTCGCCGAGCAAGCCTTGCAACGGCTGATTACGCAAACGGTCATCGCCAAGAAGGTCGCCGAGCTTGGCCTGCAAACGCCGGATGAAGCCGTGCGCGCGGCTGTGTTGGCTATACCCGGAATGCGCAAATCTGACGGGACGCTCGACCGCATCGCATTGGAACGGCTGTTGAGTTCCGCCAATCTCTCCGAACAGCGATTTTTGGAGTTGATGCGAAGCGACCTCAGTCAGGAACAATTGCTCAGCGCAGTCCATGCCGGTGCGGTGGCGCCGGATGTCCTCGTGCACGCCGTTTACGCCTTCCGTAACGAGAAACGCGTAGCAATGGCCGTTCGCTTGCCCTTTGCCGCCGCGCCGGCGCCTCCTTCGCCGACCGAGGCCGAGCTTACCCGTTACTGGGCAAATCATCCGGAGAAGTTCGGCAGGCCTGAATACCGGCGGATCAAAGCGGTGATTTTGACCCCGGAAGCCATTGCCAAAACGCTTCCCGTGAGCGAAGAGGAGATTGCCGCCGCCTATGAAAGCCGCAAGGCCGAATTCGATGTTCCGGAGAAACGTTCGGTGCAAATCATACTCGCCCCGAACGAAGCACGCGCCAAAGCATTGGCCGAGCAATGGCGAGCCGGAGCGGATTGGGCGACGATTGAAAAAGCCGCCAAGACACCAGACGGCAACGCCGTGACACTTGATAATGCCACCCGGGCAGAAATTCCGGTGCCCCAGCTCGCGGACGAGGTTTTCAAAGCGCCGCTCAATGTCATCTCGGCACCCATTAAAACCGATCTGGGCTATTACGTAGTGCGGGTGACGGCCATCCACCCGGGCGGCAAGCGCACGCTGGCCGAAGTGAAAAACGAGCTTCGCCAGCAAGTGGCCCTGCAAAAGGCGGCCGATGTTATTTATGATCGTGCCAACAAGGTTGAGGATCTGCTGGCCGGCGGAGCGAAATTGGACGAACTCCCGGGCGATTTGGGGCTTGCCGCGGTAACCGGCACGCTGGATGCGCAAGGCCTAACCCCGCAAGGTGTGCCGGCGCCGATCCCCGGCCCCGAGGAGCTCCGCAAAGCGGTGGTTGAGGCGGCCTTTCAAACCAAACCCGGCGATCCGCCAAGACTGGTCGAGGTGCCGGCAAGCGGCGGCCAAAGTGCATCCTCGCAGGCTTCTTCCTACTATGCCCTGGTGGTCGAGAGCATTACGCCGCCGGCGGAAAAGCCGTTCGCCGAGGTACGGGCGGAAGTGGAGCAGGCCTACAAGCAGGACGCGATGCGCCACGAGCAGGAAACCGTCGCGGCGAAGCTGTATGCCGCGGTAAAGGACGGCAAGCCGCTCTCGGAAGCAGCGAAGGCGGCGGGGTTGGAAGCACAGATGTTGCCCCCTGCCGGCCGAGGCTCGGCCACCCCTGGCGTGCCTGTGCAGCTCTCGATGCTGCTCTTCAGTATGAAGCGCGGCGAAGCAACCATGGTGGAAACGGAAGACTCCTTCGTCGTGGCTCAATTGATGGAAATCCAAAAGCCCGATCCCAAAGCCGATCCGGTGGCGTATGGCCGCATGCGCGATCAACTCACGCGGCAGATCGCCAACGACCTCGATTCGGTTTATGTCATGGGGCTGCGCGAGGCGGCAAAGCCCCGTGTCAACGAGAAACTGCTGGAAACGATCGCCCAGCCATAGCCCCATGACGTGTCTTTGCAGAGTATCGCAACCATGAACGTTTCCGTCGCTCCCGGCTTTACTGCGTTCCGTGCGGCCTACGAGGCCGGGCGCGGCACGTTGCTTTGGCGCCGCGGGGTGGCGGATCTGGAAACCCCGGTTGCGGCCTTTCTGAAGCTGGCGCAAGGCCGCCCCAACAGTTTTCTCCTGGAAAGCGTCGAGGGCGGTGCCGCGCGCGGTCGCTATTCCATTATTGGAATGGAGCCAGATCTCATTTGGCGATGCCGCGATGGTGTGGCCGAGATTAATCGGCACGCCCGCTCGGCGCCACATGCATTCGTGGCAGACCCGAGACCCGCGCTTGCAAGCTTGCGGGCGCTGATCGCCGAAACCCGCTTAGAGGTGCCGGAAAGTCTGCCGCCCATGGCAGGCGGGTTGGTGGGGTATCTGGGGTATGACATGGTGCGGCTGATGGAGAGGCTTCCCGCCAAAAACCGTGATGACCTGGGTTTGCCGGAAGCCATTCTGGTGCGGCCGACCTTGTTTGCGATTTTCGATAACGTCAACGACGAGCTGACCCTGGTGACACCAACCTTTCCCCGCCCCGGGGTTTCGGCCGAACGCGCCTTTGCCGAAGCCGAGGCGCTTTTGGACCAGGCGCAAGCGGCACTGAACCGTCCCTTGCCGCGCGCGGCGCCGCCGGTGGAGCTGCCGCCGCTGCCGGCCCCTTCGTCCAATTTCACCAAGGAGGAATTTCTGCAGGCGGTGGAGCGTGCAAAGGAATACATCTTCGCCGGAGATGCGTTCCAGATCGTCATCAGCCAGCGCTTTTCCGCCCCCTTCGCGTTGCCCCCGTTCGCGCTTTACCGGGCGCTACGGCGGATCAACCCGGCGCCTTTCCTCTTCTATCTGGATTTCGGAAATTTCTCGATAGCCGGCAGCAGCCCGGAAATTCTGGTGCGCCTACGAAACGGAATGGTGACGATCCGTCCGTTGGCCGGAACACGGCCGCGTGGCGCCACGCACGAGGAAGACCTTCGGCTTGAGCAGGAACTCCTGGCCGATCCCAAAGAGCGGGCAGAGCATTTGATGCTGCTGGATCTCGGCCGCAACGACGTCGGCCGCGTCGCCGAGCTGGGCAGTGTGCGCGTGACCGAAAGCTTCGCGATCGAACGTTTTAGCCATGTCATGCACATCATGTCTGATGTGCAAGGCAAACTTCGGGCCGGGCTGGATGCGGTCGATGCGTTGATTGCCGGCTTTCCGGCCGGCACGCTGACCGGGGCGCCCAAAGTCCGGGCGATGGAAATTATCGAAGAGCTGGAGCCGACAAAGCGCGGGATTTACGCGGGCTGCATCGGCTACTTTGCGTCCAACGGCACTATGGACACGTGCATCGGATTGCGCATGGCGGTCATCAAGGATGGCATGATGCATGTGCAGGCCGGCTGCGGCGTGGTTGCGGATTCGCGCCCCGAGGCCGAATATGAGGAAACACGCCAAAAAGCCCGCGCTCTGTTCCGCGCTGCCGAAGAAGCCGTCCGCTTTGCCGCGTTGCACGGCGGGCAATAGGCCTCATACGGTTGGCGCTTCCGGGCTGCGCTGCTAGAAGCGCCCATCATGAACGGTAAGATGTGAGAGACGGCGATGGCCGGGCATTCGCAATTCAAGAACATTATGCATCGGAAGGGCGCGCAGGATGCGCGGCGCGCTCGCCAATTTGCGAAGTTAATACGTGAAATTACGGTGGCGGCGCGCAGCGGGTTGCCCGACCCCGCCGCAAACCCAAGGTTGCGGGCAGCCGTAGCGGCCGCACGCCAGGCCAACATGCCGAAAGATACGATCGACCGCGCGATCAAGAAAGCAAGCGGGGAAGCGGGAAGCGAAGAATACGCCGAAGTGCGCTATGAAGGCTACGGCCCTTCCGGCGTGGCCATTATCGTCGAAGCGCTGACCGATAACCGCAACCGCACAGCCGGGGAGATACGCTCGGCTTTCGCCAAACACGGTGGCACACTCGGGGAAACGAACTCGGTTGCTTTTCTCTTTCAAAGGCTCGGCGTCATCCGCTATTCGGCCAAAAGCGCGACCGCCGATGCCATGTTGGAGGCGGCGATCGAAGCCGGAGCCGAAAACGTGGAAAGCACGCCGGACGGCCACGAGGTGACGACTTCTGTGGAAGATTTTTTTGCCGTGCGCGACGCCTTGGAAAACCGCTTCGGCGCCCCCGAAAGTGCCCAGCTGGAATGGCGCCCGCTGAGCACTGTTGCCCTCGATGAAACCACCGCGCCGGTCGTGATGAAATTGCTGGAAGCACTGGAAGACAATGACGACGTCCAGAACGTGTATGCCAATTTTGAAGTTTCCGAGGCGCTGTTGCAAAAGCTTTCTGCGTGAGCCCGAAGATGGTGCGGGTGCTGGGGCTTGACCCCGGTCTACGTGTGACCGGCTGGGGGATCATCGACGTTGAGGACAACCGGCTGCGTCATATCGGCGATGGCGTTATTGCGACCGATCCTTCGCTCTCTGTGCCCGATCGTTTAAAAACCTTGCACGATGCCTTGGGCGCGTTGATCCTTCGCTATAGCCCAAATGAAGCAGCGCTTGAGGAAACTTATGTGAACCGCAACGGAGCCGCCACCCTAAAGCTTGGTTATGCGCGCGCGATTGCGCTCCTGGTTCCGGCGCTGGCGGGGCTGCCGGTCAGCGAATACGCTGCCAAGACCGTCAAACAAACGGTGGTCGGCACCGGGGGGGCGGAAAAGTCGCAGGTGCAAATGATGGTGCAACGCTTGTTGCCGGGAACGGCTTTAAAACGTGCCGATGCGGCGGACGCGCTGGCAGTTGCCATTTGTCATGCGCATCACCGCAGCACCCGCCGCGCATGGACGGCTTTCTCCGCCGGCGCATGAACAGGCGCTCGGGATGATTGCCAAACTGACCGGGCGGGTTGATACGCTGGAATCGGATCGCTGCGTGATTGATGTCGGCGGGGTTGGGTATTTGGTGTTCGCGTCAACCCGAACACTGGCGGCGTTGCCGCGCCCGCCGGCGGTTGCGCAGGTTTTGGTGGAAACGCAAGTGCGTGAGGATGCCATCGCCCTTTATGGTTTTCTCGATGCCGCAGAACGGGAATGGTTTCGCATGCTGACTGCGGTGCAAGGGGTCGGTTCACGGCTTGCGTTGAATATTCTCTCGGCATTCTCGCCGCTCGAGCTCGCCGGTGTGATCCGCGCAGGGGATGCGAAGGCATTGACCCGGGCACAAGGGGTCGGCTCGCGGCTTGCCGCACGGCTTTTGAACGAGCTGAAAAATCGGGTGGAAACTTTGGAAATCCCCGTAGGGAGCGGATCGGCTTTGGCGCCCTCGCCCGCCTTCGGCAAGCTGGAAGAGGATGCTATTTCCGTGCTGGTCAATCTCGGCTATCGACGTGGCGAGGCCGCCCCGGTGCTCCGCGAGGTCTTGCAGCGCCTCGGCCCGGAGGCGCCCTTACAAGAGGCGATCCGCGCTACCCTGCGTGAACTTGCCCCCAAGGAGATGCGCAAATGAGCACAAGCTCCGAGGCTACGCGTGCCATCTCCCCCGGGCTCAGCGAGACTGATGCGGCGGAAGCAAGCCTTCGCCCACAAAGCCTTGCGGAGTTCGTCGGCCAGCAGACGATCCGGGAAAATCTCTCGGTTTTCATCGCCGCCGCCCGCGCTCGCAATGAAGCCCTTGATCATGTTCTGCTGCACGGCCCGCCCGGGCTTGGCAAAACCACACTCGCCCAAATCATCGCCCGCGAACTGGGGGTTGGCTTTCGTGCGACCTCCGGGCCGGTGCTGCAGCGTGCCGGGGATCTCGCCGCCATTCTGACCAATCTGCAACCGCGCGATGTCCTTTTCATCGACGAGATTCACCGCCTGCAGCCGGCCATTGAAGAAGTGCTCTACCCGGCCATGGAGGACTTTCAGCTCGACCTGATTATCGGCGAAGGACCCGGAGCGCGGAGCATACGCATTGACCTGCCGCCGTTCACGCTGATCGGCGCAACCACAAGGGCGGGTTTGCTCGCCACACCTTTGCGAGAGCGGTTTGGCATTCCGCTCCGTCTCATCTTTTATACGCCGGCCGAGCTTGAGAGGATTTTATCCCGCGCGGCAAGGCTGTTGCATGTTGTGCTGACGAAAGACGGAGCAGCGGAAATTGCCCGTCGTTCGCGGGGCACACCCCGTATCGCAGGACGGCTGCTGCGTCGCGTGCGGGACTTCGCCTTGGTACAGGGTGCCCATGCAATCGATCGAAGCTTGGCCGATGCCGCACTTGCTCGGCTGGAAGTTGACCGGCTAGGACTGGATGCGATGGATCTGAAGTATCTTTCCCGAATTGCCGAACATCATGGCGGCGGACCGGTCGGAATCGAAACGCTGGCCGCCGCACTGGCGGAAACACGGGATACACTTGAGGATGTGATCGAGCCTTTTTTGATCCAGGAGGGATTCGTGTTGCGCACCAGCCGCGGCCGCGTGCTCGGCGAGGTGGGATGGCGCCACCTGGGACTGTCGCCACCGCCGCGGGCCCAGCTTGAGCTTGATCTTATCGCGCAATCCGACGCAGATGACGAAGAATGAGACAACCGCAGGGCTTGACGAACGGAGCGGGACGGCATTGTTACCGGTTGCGCGTGTATTTCGAAGATACCGACGCGGCAGGTATTGTCTATCACGCTCGCTATCTCGGCTTTGCCGAACGGGCACGGACCGAGCTTCTGCGCGATTTGGGTGTGCCGCACGCGGAGCTTTTGGAGCGACACGGCCTGATGTTTGTGGTGCGGCGTGTCAGGGTGGAGTATCGCCGCCCCGCTCGGCTCGACGATTTGCTTGAGGTCCTCACCGAGCCGGTGGCAATGGGGGCGGCCTCGGTGGCGTTGCGACAGGCCCTCTTTCGCGTGAACGAAGACACGCCGCTCACAGTGATCGATCTCGGCCTTGCTGTGGTGCGCCGAACCGACCAAAGGCCTGCGCGGTTGCCTGAGCGATGGCGCGAAGCTTTTTTGCGCTGGGGACAGTGGAAAGGAAAAAGCGCGGCACGTGAAGTGCGTACCAATGAAGGAGTCTAGGTGTGGATCGAGCGGTTGAGGCAACGAATCTTGCGGTGGCAAATGGAGATTTGTCTCTGCTTGGCATGTTTTTACATGCAGATATTGTGGTGAAGTTCGTCATGCTGCTTTTGTTGGCAGCCAGCGTATGGGTTTGGGCGATCATTTTCGAAAAATGGGCCTCGCTGCGCCGGGTTCAGCGGGCAGCCGATGCGTTCGAGGATCGGTTTTGGTCTGGCGGCAGCCTAGATGATCTCTACCAACAAGAAGGGATCAAACCCGGCCATCCGATGGCCGCGGTATTCAGCGCCGCGATGGGCGAATGGCAACGCTCGGCCCGCGTTGTAGGGGCCGATGTCAGCCGCGGCGGCGTGCAGAAGCGCGTCGAACGCGCGATGGGAATAACGATCCAGCGCGAAATGGAGCGATTGGAGCGGTGGATGGTATTTCTGGCCTCGGTTGGTTCCACCGCGCCGTTCATCGGGCTATTCGGCACGGTCTGGGGCATTATGCATAGTTTCTCGGCAATTGCAGCATTGCATAATACCAATCTTTCGGTGGTGGCGCCCGGTATTGCCGAGGCGTTGTTTGCAACGGCAACCGGTCTCGCGGCCGCGATTCCTGCAGTGCTTGCCTACAATAAAATTTCCAATGACTTGGCGCGATTCGCGGCCCGGCTCGAGGCATTCGCCGCCGAGTTCGGGGCCATCCTCTCGCGCCAGATCGAGGAACGGGTATAAGCATGGCGGTTTCTCTCAACGGCGGCGACGAAGGTCTTGGCAAGCGGCGGGGCCGGTATCGCCCGTTATCGGAAATTAATGTAACCCCGCTTGTGGATGTCATGTTGGTGCTGCTGATCATTTTCATGGTCACAGCTCCGCTGATGACTTCGGGCGTCAACGTCGATTTGCCGCAAACCGATGCGAAGCCGCTCAACCAGGATAGCCAACCCCTGACCGTCTCCATCAATGCCGAGGGAAAGATTTTTCTCCAAGACACGGAGGTGCAACTGCCCGAGCTGGTGACCAAGCTGCGCGCAATCGCGGAGAACAACCCGGAGCGGCGTATTTTCGTTCGTGGTGACAAAACGGTGAGTTACGGCCTGGTGATGCAGGTGATGGGCACGATCACGCAAGGTGGTTTCAACAAGGTAGCGCTTTTGGCAGAACAGCCGACGCTGCCGCTTTCAACGGCTCCCCCCGCTTCCGGATCCCCGGCGCTTGGCCCCGCACAGAGTCCGGGGGGCACGCGTGGGGCGGCGCCGACACAGGGGCGCGGGTGAGTAGGATCTTTTGTCACCGCAGAGCTGGACAATGTGCTTCCGATGAGCCCGCTGTTGAAGCGCGGGGCGGCGATTTCCGCCGCAGGCCATCTTTTGCTCGTGCTGCTGCTCATTTTGAGCATCCACGCGGGCCCGCCGCCACAACCGCCCGAGGAAACCGCTTACAGCGTGGCTTTCGAAACCCCTCTCTTGCAGAGTCGCAAGGCCGAGACGGTCGGGCAAGTGCCGGCAGCGGCGGAAGCGCAAGAAGCAAGCCCCGAAGAGGCGGCCCCGACCCCGCCAAAACCTGCGCCTATCGAAGCGCCGCCACCACCGCCGCCGCCGCCGCCTCCGCCGCCGCCCGCGGCGTCAGCCGAGGCGGCAACACCGCCGGCTCCCTCGCCGC
>Ga0080006_1131495_pt1 | contig 127459 bp, 107 predicted proteins | sample RS3BMetagenome_FD_69209 | JGI IMG/M metagenome (GOLD analysis project Ga0080006, IMG submission 69209) | Ferric oxide microbial mat and aquatic microbial communities from Rainbow Spring, Yellowstone National Park, USA - RS3B (SPADES... ...
AGATTCTGCTTACTTGACGATTTCCTGCGAGAGATGGTAACCTGCTGCTGCTGCTGCTGCTGCTGCTGATGATGATGATGATGATGATGATGATGATGGTAGCATTGTCCAATACGACAGTTGATATGCTCAGAATGTATGGACCGAATGGATGAACCTTTATGATGAAGCGTTAGTGGCAAAGTTTAGAGTTTCTTTCAAGACTGCAAAGATTACTGAATGAGATTTCCGTGTTTCGCGACTTGCGTTTCAAACAATATTCCATGTTCGTTCCAGCCTTGCGGTGGTGTCAGAGGCATTCACGTGCAATATAGAGTGAAAGCGGCACATTCCAGTCGGGGCGGCGATTTACGCGGCGGAGACTGTTAGGGCTCGGTACCGCAAAGAACGACCGCTTCACTGGCCTGTACGAAGACGCGACGTCTCTTGTGTTGTTCGCGGGAGCCGGGCATCGGCCCCGCACACGAATGGCCATCTGTCCAAGAGATCCCTCGGGAAGCGTAACACGAACGCGTGCGACAGCGCAGAAACCTGGACCACGCTATCGAATGCTGCGTCTTGACGAAATGATCACTCAACCGAGCACACCGATCGATCCGTGGTTCTTCGTATGCAAAACCTTTGAATACTGCTCGATTTGCAATATGCCCCGCGGAAACTGGTTGTGTTGAACGAATGATCTCAGCGATTTGGATGAGCATGCCCGCGGCCTCGGCTTCAATGGCGTGCCCGGTTCCCGATAAACTTAGCTTTACGGAATACCGTGACTGTTTCTTGGGAACTGGAAAAGATACATAGATGCACGGGGCGTTATCGTGTTGTGCTGGACGCTGACATGCATGCGAACTGGCGGTGGCATCTCGCGGGCGCAGTGGATGGGTGGACCGACGGACGTCGGCCACACGATACGGAACCGTTCATCAGCATCGATGCATCCGACGCACGGGACCTATCAATGTGAGACGCCGTGTTTCATCCGTTTCGATTGGCGTTTCGTACGGAACAGAACTTTTACAGTTTCAGAAGTGAGAAGGCGCCGTATTCGCAGATCCGATGGACTTGACGTGCGTTGCTCCAAGGTATCGGCGCGACTGCAGCTGCGCCTATACCTCATTTTTCATGCACAACAACCGAGCAACTGCAGCTCGCACGAGCGATGGTCACGCTTTGCCCTTCGGAGGCAGTCGTCTGGAACGGCAACAGAGATTCGAGGTCTCCTGCCTTGACCATACACTGTACTGGAACATGCCCCTGTCGATGCCGTGTTCATCATGGCCCTGGGCGATCAGTTCGCGTTCCTGCGCTCGTGTCGATCAAGTTTTGTAAAGATTTGATCACGATATTGTCGGCGACATGGCGCCACACATCGAAACCACGCACTCTGTTTACACCAGCGCAAACACCATTCCCAAGCGTGATCGGACACGAACGTTCGAGGAGCTGCGAGACGACCTCCGCCCCATGTTAAGAATCATGAGCTTCTACTTCCTGGCACCTATACAACGAAATCCTCCGGCATTGAACTCAAGAAGCGTGCTCGGGTTTCCCGCGCATTTCGCACGCACGCTTGCAATCGAGCATACGTGTCCGATGCGTGTACGCGCATGCACGCATCGACCGGCGTTGCAGCGGGCGGAACGCATTGAGCGGTGCTCTACCTGGCGTTATCCCGCTTCATCCGCAAATGACGGGGCTTGGATTCGCTTGCTCGGCATTCTAGCGGAAAGGATTCGATTTCGAACATGAATCGAGTTTCTTGGACGCCAGTATGCATGCTCGCGGGACCAGGGTCGCCTGTTGACCACTCCATGCAACCATACGATGGAATGTATCGCCGCAGGACAAGCTGGAACGGCCTGCAAGCTCCGCATGCGCAACCTCGACAGCAACGGGGATCTGAACGGCACCAAGAGTTCGCTTGGATGTAGCTGAGCAGCTGTTCCATAGGCACTGAGCGTTCTGACGCGTGGTTTCACATAAAACCGGGCCTATAGGCTCGTAGAGGGATAATCAGCCACTGGTTCCATTGACGCTAGACTGGCATCGTCTCCTGCGAATCCTGCGGCACCTTGGGCGCGTCGATCTGGTCGATTCGTTCTTCATGTGCCGCAACCCGTGATATGCCAAGGTCCGCTAACTGTCTCTCGTCGACGTCGCTCGGTGCCGCGGTCATCAATTCGCTGGCGCTCGTCGTTTTCGGAAAGGCAATCACATCGCGCAAACTCTTCGCCTGAGCGCACGTCATGAGAATACATCGATCGAGTCCGAAAGCGAAGCCACCGTGCGGTGGTGCTCCGTACCGGAGCGCCTGCAACAAGAACCCAAACTTGGCCTGCTGCTCCTCATCGCTGATCGCTAACACGCTCAGAACAGCGCTTTGAATCGCCGGATCATAAATGCGGATGCTGCCTCCTCCGATTTCCGTCCCGTTGCATACCAGATCATAGGCCTCCGCTCGAAGCTTCAAAAGTTCCTGCGTCAGGGTAGCGTCTTTGGACAATGAATCGGGTTTTTCTCGTATACGTTGAACGAGCGTCAACAGCAGATCACGCTGGTCTTCCCGCGGCGAGGTGAATGGATGATGCACGCTAGTCAGTCGATTGTACTCATCGTCCCAGGCGAAGAGCGGAAAGCCGACTACCCAGCAAAATCGATAATCTGTTTCATCCACGAATCCTCTTTCCTTGGCAATTTTGACACGAAGTCGACCCAAGGAGCCGAGAACGACGGGTCGCGAGCCAGCCGCCACCAGGAGGAGACTGTCAGGGCGCGCTCCCAGCTGCTCCACAAGCTGCCCTGCAACCGTTGGCTCCAGTTTGTTGAGCGGTCCGCTGTTTATAGTAGGCCGCCCGTCCGATGATCCAATTTTGCCCCAGAGTAACCCAGATAAACCCAGTTGTTTCACAAACTGAGTATAATCGTCGATGACTTTTCTGGAGGTGTGTGGCGCGGCTCCCGGTACCACGAGAGCCCGAATGGTTTCTGCGCCTCGAAACGGCGCAACAGCGCAGAGGGCCTCAAAGAAATGCCAGTGTTGCGCTGTGTTGAATTCTCCCTGATTCGCAGACCAGATAGGCTGCAACTCGAGACCAAAACGCAAATCTGGCGCATCGGTTCCGTAACGCTCCATACAGTCATCATAGGTCATCACCGGGAACCGCAAACCTTGTCGTGCAGTGTTGCGAACCAACACTTCATCGTTCTTGAGCTCCTGCTCTGATAATACATTAGAAAAAAGCGCTTCGGCAACGCGCTCAACAGTATGCATCACATCAGCTGCGCCCACAAAACTCATCTCCAGATCGACTTGCGTAAACTCCGGTTGACGATCCTGCCGCAGGTCTTCATCGCGAAAGCAGCGCGCAACTTGAAAATACCGATCCATACCACCAATCATGAGCAACTGTTTGTAAAGTTGCGGGGATTGTGGCAACGCATACCATTTTCCACGATGCACGCGGCTAGGGACGAGGTAATCTCGCGCGCCCTCTGGAGTAGCTCGCGTCAGTATCGGTGTCTCTATTTCGACGAATCCGAGGCTATCGAGAACACGCCGCACAGCCATGGTGGCCTCGTGACGGCGTATCAGAGCAGACTGCAGGGACGCTCGGCGCAAATCCAGGTACCGATATCGCAGTCGGGTTTCCTCCGAGGCACCCGTGGTCGCCAGCTGACCAGAACCCGGACGGCCCGTTGTCGTATTGCCTGTCTCGGGGCGTTCCATGTCTAGAACTAGGGGCAAAGGGTCTGCCCTGTTCAGGACTTCGATGACATGGGCTGCAATCTCGACACTGCCGGTCGGCATCGAAGCGTTGACGTTCGCGGGATCTCGAGCACGTACCGTTCCACGAACGCGTACCACAGACTCTCGTCGGATCGTTTTCACCTGAGTCCGAAGCGCTTCCGGGCTTGCAGCGTCAATCGTGACCTGGACGATGCCATGTCGGTCACGCAAAAGCAGAAAAGTGACGCCACCCCGGTCTCGTATGGTATGCGCCCAGCCGCAGACGGTGACGGTGCATCCAACGTGCTCGGAGCGGAGCGCACCGCACACATGTGTGCGGAGACTGGTTTGCGTCTCAGAAGCCGCAGAACAAGCGAGCAGTTTCACTGGGTGTGGTTGCTTTCGCTGTGGGCGACTCGCTCCGACCGGATGTGTGGCGACTTCGAAGCGCCGCGCGAGGAAACTTCGCTCACCCGAATTTCCCGTCAGAAAGTGCAACCAGCAACGCGAAAACGATAAACGCCCAAACGCCCACGGCTGATATCGAAGCGGGCAGTTCCGCACGTCTCTCGCGACTCCTGACGCACCCAGCGGTTTCGCCAAGAAAGCAAAGCCGCACGTTGTTCGGAGAAGCTTCATCTTCCAGTTCCTAGGCACACTCCTGCTACGCGCAAGCGAACAGTAAGAGAACCGACGGAAACACCCGCTGTGTACCTGAACCTGCTGCGGTGCGCGCCCAGGGGCTACGCTCGCCCGCTAGCGGAGGGCAAGCACCCGTCGCTTCTCGCACCGCGCTGTTGCGTTGTGTGCAGGGCGCCAGAGCCAGCCTCTCCTGAGCTATAACTGCCAAAAATCGTCCAGTTCTAATGTGCTGGCCGCCACACACACACACACACAAATGCGTCAGCCAGCACAAAATCCTCACAAAAAGGGTCAATGAACCCAAGAGAAACACCCAATGCTGCCCGTGCTACTTGTAGTTGCGCTTCGCAGCAGCGCTAGCGACCGCGGTAGCTATGAGCACGCCTCCCCCGCCGACGGATGCGTATTTGCCGCAGCGGCAGCAGCAGCAGCCGCAGCAGCAGCAGCAGCAGCAGCAGCAGGCGAGACTGCGCGGCTCGGGGCGATGCGCCGGCGATCGATCGTCTCTGCGAAAAGCGATGCACTGTGGGTGAAAGGCCCCTCATTGCGTAGCGAATAAACGATCTATAAATTCCTGGTTATTGTAGCTCGTGCTTCCGTCTTGTTCCACAGGTGCTTTTGGGGTTTATGGATACCCACAAGTGCAAGTTATGCTCGAGTTCAGCGAGGCTGGGGTTCATCCTGACGTTGCCCTGTTCGCGAACGTCGGCGTTCTGCATCAGTTACGTCACGAGCGTGGACGAGCACAGACCACCGGGGCTCCTGACGCGCCTTGCCGGCACTCGGCGGCGCCTACGTGCAGGGACACTGCGAGCTGAGGGTGGCTCAGAAGACTCGAGAACAGCAGAGGAGTCGAACTCAAAGGTCGATGGCTCTAGTCACAGCTCGGGCAGTGTGCACGGGTACGGGGAGCCGGTGCCGTCGATACCGACCCGGCCGTTTGACGCCTCAGTAGTGCATCCGTCCTGGTATATAAACATGCGGCCCGACAATCCTTGCGTGGTTTGTTTAGGAGAAGGCTACATACGTTGCATGCATTGCTACGGGGCAGGGTACGTGGTCGTGGGGCCCGAGCCCGAAGATTTTCCCGAACGAGACCGTGAAGTCTGCACTGTTTGTTACGGAGAAGGCCGGCATCAATGTCGCCGGTGTGAAGGCACGGGCAAGCGTCCCATGTGGATCATCGACCCGGCAACTCGAGAGCGACGTTCGATATCGCTGGAGCGGGACCTGCCTTGGAAAAAAGCGCTGATGGATCTCGCAGAAACAGAGTTGCGACGACAGGAATCGGAAAAGTCGAAAGATGCATAGTGTGAGCAGGGAGTATCGTGCGCTTTTATGGACTCAGGGGTGTTTGACTTTGTTCGAGAAGCAGGACCCGACTCTTGTGCTTCGTGGCAAGGGCTCTTGGCCGGCCGCGACCCTCTACAGAGCCAAAGCGTTGTGCACGAACGGCTTCATCCAGAACAAAGCTGGTGACCACGACACCGTGAATGTTCGCTTCGCCTCGGAAATTCCTGCAAGAATTTCTGCGAGAGCACACGGATTGTGCGTTCGTCTACGTTGGTCGTGCCCGATACTGGAGACTCGAATCGCAGCCGCGCACGCCTTTATCGTATGCGATTGCGAGACGCGGATCGCTCATCAGGGAAAAGCGCTCGCGACGCATCCCGCGAGTCGACCTGGAGCACGCTTTGTCCAAAATCCCCCATGTTCACGAACCACGAAACACGACTAGGCATGCGCGGCGAGATCTGGTGTTCGCAGAGCGCGGTGGCCTGGTTTCTAGTCACCAGAGTTTACCGGCTTTTTCAAATCGAACTGAATCGAAAGCATTGTGTTGGGAACTAGAGGTCTAGGTGGTGCTGGTGATTTCACTGGCGGTGCGATGGTGCGCAAGTACGATGTTTCCGAGACCGCGTCGGGGCGATCCCGTCGCGGTGCGCTAGCACTGCCACGTGATGACGCGGCATGAATGCTGCTGTTCACACGAATTGGGAATGATCCCTAACTACCCTACACCGTTCGTACACAGCATTCAACGAATCATAAATTTGTTGCTTTTCAAAATCCGAACATAACTGTTGTGCGTTTAAAAACACGTGATCTCTGCATGGACCAGAGTTCGCATAAGCGCAACGGGCATGATTGCGTGATGAGAGGTCATGCGGCATGCGTTCGCGGCACAGCGACATGCGAGGTGCCTATGAAGTACCGCGCAGCGTATCGTGTTCTGTCTGTAACCAATACATGGGAATCGTGACGTGAGATGCAACGCAAACTCGTGCGCGTCAAAAGTATCGTTCTTTCATTGAGCGTGACGAAGTGAGCGGCAGTTATTTCACAAACTGCATATGCATGACAGTGGAACGCAAAAATATCCGCGAACATGTAAGGTACTTATTTACCCGCACACAGACGCCTCCCAGCCTCTTTTGACAGGCCAATTGCTGTCGTTTCAGCTCCTTTTTGTACAATTTGAGTCTGAGAAGCTGGTCGAAAAGGCTGGACCGCATCAGATCCGCGAGTCTCGGCATCAGCATCGCACATCGTCTGATGTCGATGGCGGCGTTCAAGTCTCGGTTCAGAGACTCCATGATTTTATTGACGCTGGTTGAACTCACCAATGCAATGATTGCTGCGGCCTGTGCACTTTGCGAGACTGCAGTCACGTTATCGGCTCGTCGGGCAGATTCCTTTCCCAGACGATAGCCACTGTTCTATTGCATCCTCTTCGTCACTCGTGATTTATCTCTGGATGGTCGGCGACGAGAGAATTTTTTGTCGAAATCCGCGATACCGGGCCTCCAGGACCCTCAACTTCGATGCCCATAGGCGTCCACTGGATTTTTTATTTCTTCAAAATGAACGCATTTGTTGATTCCCTCAGGTGCGGAGCTTCGCGGAGCAAGAAGGACCCTCTGAAGAGAGATGCAATGTGCCCTGGTCTGTCAAAGAGTGCTCAAAGCTTCAGCGATTCGCTCAGTTGAACGATCAGTATGTTTTACGATAGAAAACACTCTTTCGATACGGTTGAATCACGGTGAGCATGTAGGAATGAAAAGCAGCTCTATCCCTAGAGAATGAGCAAACGCACGAGCGCAATCGGACTGGTCGAGTGCCACATTGTCCAGTTGAAGGATGTCTCCAGATTTCACGTGAAAAGTTCTCAATGATTCGTCAAAGTGGTTTGTGCTGCTGTACGAGCGCTCTCTACGAGCGAAACTGAGTCCGTTACTTGAATCCAGTGCAGCTCGAACAGAGGACGATGTCGTCGTCCTTTTCGAGTTCGCTCATACACACAACGGGCGCCCAGCTCCGCCAATGCCCATATGCGCTCCGACCGTTTCATCCGGAGCATGTATCATCGAGTAAGACGAATGCGCTGTCGTCCTGCAAGAAGGATGTGCACTTCAGTGCGAAATCGACAGTGTGTTGTTCAGTGCGGGATTTTCTCTGTTAGAAGCGTGCTTTTTGTTTGTTCCTCCGTTTCTCTTCATTAACGGTCGTATCAACGGTACGCAATCTTCAGATCCTGTCGCATATTTGGTAATATTTTGTAGACAAGGCGTAGAGTGGAATGGATTGACAAGAAGAAAAATTTTTCGGCTGCGTCGAGTATATTCGGATTTGGTTGCGCGGCGTTCACGATTCGGCGTACGAGAAGCGTAAATCATTTGCCAGCTGACCGTCGCATATCCGTTTTGGACAAGTAAGACGATTTCCGCAAGGCAGCTGTGGTATCATAAAGTTTTTCTGTGACCTTTATCGAAGCTCTCGTCTACGTTGGGTTTGTTGAACGCCTGCTAGAGAAACGAAGGAAAATCGAGAATGGCTCGGTGATACATGTAGTCCAGAAATCACTTTTCTGTGTATTACTGCCCAGCATTGGCCATGCGTTGCCAAGGCGCTCCGTCGAAATCCTTTCGTATCAGCATGGAATTGAACGGGTTTACCTGGCGAACCCGGGCGAATACTCTAAAATGATGGTGACTTCCCAGAGTCACGAACGAGAGTCCTCACGCGCCTTTTCTACGATTGCTTCCTGTTCCTCTCGCTTATTTACCGCTTGAAATACGCCAGAATCTCTTTCCCCTCAGGTCCCGTGGTCAGCGGTAGAAGGATCTTGATAAGAGTATAAAAGTCCCGATTTCGCAGTTTCCGGCCTTTGACGACGCATGTCGTGCACTGGCAGAAGTCGCGGTCTAAGCCTCGCTCCAATTTCAATTTCTTTCCGGACAGCATTGGCGAGCCCTTCACAGCGATGGCACCTGAATCTAGTCAGGTATTCTCGTGTGTCGACCACGCATCTTCCGTCTGGCGCCGCCCGGAGACAAGTGAACGCTTGCTTCATCGCACCGTTCATGCGGTTTCGGGGTAAAGGGGGTTCCCCTCGATGCCGTATTCTCCGTGTCCGCTTCCGTTGCCAAACTCTACAACGAGGGTCTTGGTCCGGTTGAGCGCTTCGGCGAGTAACCTGTCCGCAGCACACACAAGCGCACGGCGTTCAATTCGATGGGGAATATGTGGAATTCGATAATTTTTCACGATGAAACATGTACCGGAAGGAGTACCCAGGCTGGAGATCAAGTAGAGAGATTCGGATCCGTCGACGCTGCTTCCGTGCTAAACTGTTACGCATTCTCGATGGGAACCAGTAGCCGAGGTGGCTCAAGTCCGACTCCAAGACCGTTTTTTATGGATGCAGAAGAGACTGGAGTTTTTGGGAGCAGAACCCCGAAGACGTATCTTGCTGGTGTCGAATTCTGTTTCTTTGGCGCCCACAAAAATAAAAGGATCTGCGTTTCAAACGGGATCGATTATTTTGCGTGAGCTGTTCAGTGCAGTTTCGGCATGAGCTTCTAAACAATTCGTCGAAAGATAACGTCGTGCGGTTTGTCTCGCCAATGCACCTGCGCGAATAGCGGTGCCCACGAGTTGCCTTGGAACAGAAAGATCGAAAAATCGTCGAATGCGTTTTTCGAGCATGCTGTGCCTGAGGAATCGAGAAAATTGCAGGCGCATACCTATGCATTGGATTCTGAAATCTGTTATTTTAAGAACCATTGTTCGATGGCGTCGTTAGTCAACTTGCTTCCGACGACCTATCGCTTTCCAGCTTCAACGAGAGGAACGAACCACTCCGAAGTGGCCACCCAGACTCCCGTGACCAGCTATGAATACGTAAGCCCTTATTGCTTCACGTCAAATGTCAAGGCTGTATATCAAAAACAACTTCGGAAAACTACCAAGGCAGAAATAGTTCGAGCTCTGGTATGATCCATGTTCTTGGGACGCAGGTGTAGGCCACGGCACACCCGGTGCCGCTCAGGCGCCATGGATCCGAAAGCGATGCGGCTGCGTGCGTGCACGCGCGACTCGACAGGCGTTTCCCGCGTTGTAGATGCGCGAGGCGGCCGCGCATCGGATTTTCAACTGCCAGCCGCGGCGTCGAGCGATCAACGTTCGTATGAGCGCCTGCGTTTTCTTGCGACTGCATTTCCCAGCGTTCGGGTTCGGGGTATCCGCGCTGCACGATAGGCAGTTCGGTTTTATAGGAGGCGTTGAATGGAGCCGCAGCCTCGATCCTGAACCTGAGTTGCGGTAACGCCGGGATATTGGTTTGACGGTCCCGCTGTGCAACTGCTTTCCAGAGAACGTGGCTCTAAACGTGTACCCACAGGCTGCGGCTTGCGCGCCAGGCGTTTCCGGTGACAAGTCAGGCGGGTTCTTGAGTTGATAGCCTTCGTTTTTGGCAGCGGTAGCAGCAGCAGCAGCTGCTGCTGCAGTACTAGTCGTTGACTGGGACGACACCAGCAAGCTGTTGGCAAAGTATCTGTTCCCTTGTATTGCAGGGCTGCTTTCAACATCACGATTTATTGGTGCCTCATGCCAAGCTCGTCAACCTTTCTCGCAGTCCAGTGCAGTACGTGCGAGCAGATTCAAATTCAAGCATCGCGCCGTGATGGGCGTTTTCGTTGTAAGGTCTGCGGCGAGTGGCAGAGTACTCAGAAGGTCCTCGCCAAGTCAGCTCGTCCTCAAGAATTACGACCCTTTGTGCAAACTGCAAACCGTGCTCGAGGCGAGCAGTCCTGTCGTTCGTCTAGAACGATATCGGTGCCCTATGTGGAAACTCCGGAGCGGCACTTGCATGTGAGCGAGCGTCCGCAGGGCCGCCAGCACAATTGTACCTCGATTCGACGCTCGCACGGGCCCAACGAAGCCTTCGTGTCGTCATCCCGCAACTGCAATGCGTTCGGGATCCCGGGTGTCGCTGGTTCTAGCAAGAACGATCATTACCTGGATGCGGAGATTCTCGACGAGCTCAATGAGCAACGTCATGATTCTTTCGACGACGCAATAGTGGACGCCCTGGAAGAGGCCAGGTAAGCGCCTGCTTCGGAACGACGTCGACTTTCACTGGGCCCGGCTGTACTCTCTGTTCTCGCTGAACCTGAACTCTGCTTTCGTTGCAGCGCCGTCCTTCTGTATCGTTGCAAACCAAGACATCAACAATAGTCACGAGGCAGGCGGCTCAGTTTCGGTTGTGCCTCTCCCGTTTCCTACAAAGTCCTGGAGGGACTGGCCACGGCGGCGGTAACGAAGTCTACCAGCTTCACAAGCAGGACACGGCCGATAGGCTTTGATTGGCCACCAGTGAAAGCCGCGCATGGCTGCGAGCCCACCCTGAAGACGTCCGCTGCCACCGCAGAGCTTACAGGGCGCAGCAGCGGAGGCAGAGGTTTCCGCTGCCTCCTCACGTGCTCGGAGAGCGCTCGAACCTCGCTTGGGTCGTCTCTCCGACCAGAGCGAATCCTGACCACCCGGAGACGCTCCAGTTCGACTTGTAGAAAGCGGTGCAACGAAAAGTAACACCATGATCCGGAACAGTCTAAGAATTCAAAAAAGGATTTACCGTTTTCGTCGTGAACGGCTACCGCGTAGCGCAAAGCACACCCTTGAACGCGTGCGCCGCGGCGCGCTGAAAACCCTGCATCTTTGAGGTCACGTTTCTCGCTGGTACTCCGACGACACCCCGCTCAGGCACCGGAGTTAATGCGTTGTTCTAGATTTTGGATACTGGCGAAAGATTTCCAGTTGGGCCTGTTTACTGCCACTAATGCACACATAGCTTGTAAAAGTGATATGTAAGCATGCAGGCAGGTATCCCGAGCCGGTCGTGTTGCAGTGGTTCCCGGATTTTCAGCACCAGGTTTTCCACGTTTACCATGAACGTCTGCGAGTTGACTTGCAGCGTGATGCCCCCAGAGAGATGGGCATGCCAAGAGACTTTTTTCTTGACCCTACGGGAGCTTTTCCCTGGGCTCGGCACAAGGGCCCGGCGTTATCGAGCATGAAATCGCGAAGGTACCTGCGGCGATTTCTGTCGAATGCGTCGATTGGGCGGGAGGTTTCGCGCTGCGCCTCTTTCCAGCGCGCACGCAGGAGAACTAGCGCAGCTGCTGTCACCGCAGCCTGAGATGATGATGACAGCAATACCCGTAATCACGACGGAGCTGAGTCTGCTGGAGACAAAGCTGTTCCTCCGGTCGTTCGAGCGCTGGGTCCGTCCGCTTGATGCTGAAAGCTCAGGCATGCGAGCGATGAGGTACGGCTCAGTGCATCATAACCCTTGATAGGTCTATTGTTTTTAAGAATCAACTGGTGCAAGCAAAGCCTCATTGCAAGTAGCGAGAGGTAAAAGATACAGTTACTCGAACTGCCGCGACGGAACGAAGCACCATTGCGTGCGGTCTGTGCATTTTTCATGAAAACCAAGAACATCCTCTAGCGCAGTACTGACCCAAACTTGTCCTGTCCACCCCAACAAGTCAAATGATTGGCGGCATCGCTCAGGGCCAAACTGCGTGGCCTGCAGGTGCACCCGCGTATCCGACGTCCATCGCTAGACTCGAGTCGATTAACGCCTAGGGCGCGTATCGTAGATGTGTCCAAGGCCCGCATACTGACTCGTGAACATGAACGCCACTAGGTCGACAAGGCGATATGCTCCAACTGAGACGAGAAAACTGCTGCCAAGGATAAGCTACGACTGGTTTTCTCGACCCGACACTAGTGACAGCCACAAACCGCGAGCGCGGGCCATCCAACGGTGTCGCCCAGAGGCTCCACGTCCGCGAACGCGACACCCGACCTGTAAGCGCCATGCGATGCCATGCGATGCCATGCGATGCCATGCGATGCCATGCGATGCCATGCGATGAAATTGCCACGTCGCGCGCTGGGATATGACGATCGCCACGGAGCAGTGCCCCGGAGGCCAACTGAGAATTGAGACATTTCACCCTTCGATGGATGGGCGTCAGCCGCGCGCGCACCCGCCGTCGAGTCCAAATGGATCGCGCACCGGCAGCGTATCGATTCCGCATACGCTGGACGCGGTGATGCCCAGCAACTGGATTTCAAATCCAGGATCTTGCGACAAGGTGCTGTAGCCGCCGCCGCCTCCACTTTGTTTCAGGTTTGTGCTCGCCATTGCGGCGCGACAAGGTCTGTACGCACAGAGCAACGACAGCGTCTCATCGGACACGCGCAACTGCTTTCGGGTGCTTGACACAGACAGAGACAGACTTTGGTTTGATCGAGCTGGTGAACTGCTCGATACGGCAGAGCCTGCCGGCACAAGACGCTTTCTTCTCGTCACGTGCTCGATAGGATAGCGCTCCTTCAAACAGGTTGAAGCGGTATAGACGCAGCAACAAGCGCGCCAAAGATCGAAAAGATCCGTTCCAGAAGAAAAGCCCTTGTGCACAAAACACTTACTGCACGTTCCTGAACGCGCCACGAAATTCACCGAACAACTCGCGTGTGAAATGAAAAAGGGCCCCAGTGCAATCTACACGGAAACTCGCAGGAGGTTGGTTGAGGAGCTTGAACAGGAGGTTTTCAGTACCGTCGATAACGCCAAACGCCTCCGACGAAGTCTCGAGGTCCTCGTCGAAATGCATGTTTCCTTGGTACAAGTCGCGCGTAGCTGTGCGTTGCTTGCTCGGCCGCAGTCGCCGCTGCCACATTCATCATCATCGTCGTCGTCGTCGTCGTCGTCGTGCAAGACGCCTTCCCCAGCTCGTGTCGCAGCGTCGGAAGCGAGCAGCCTATCAGCAACCCGCAGCATTTAAGCCGTGTACAACCTTCCTCAAAGCTCCCGCTCTGCGTCTTGTCGCATCATGTCTAGCGAAATTTCCAGGTTCCGAAGGAGATCCTCTCTTCGCATACCAAACTGCGCAAGCCATGCATCCAACTGCTTCAGGTAAAGCTGTGCCTGAAAGTCAGTACTGAGTTCAAAACGTTTCAGAAATACTTTCCAGCGATCGAAGACGGACTCCATCTGCGCGATATACGCCAGCTTCCCTTCCCGGTCAAAAAGCTTATATTTCTGTCCAAGCCGCAGTAGCTCTGCGTGGTCACGCATGAGCCGGTTGCCTTCTTCGAGCACCACGGGTGAGCCGAAAATCCCGTCTCCACCGGGGCCCGCGCTGCGCCCACTCGCGAACGCATCGCCGCCTCTACCCAAAAAACCTCCGTCCGAGTCGTTACCGGAACCGTCATCGTCACGCTTACCACGCGAGCGCGGCGACCGGTACTGCCCACGAACGTGTGATAAAGCGGCCGGCAGGCGGTGCGAATTCTTACTTCGATGCCAGCAGTGGCGGCGGTGCCTGCGCAGCCAAGTCGTTGCTCCAGTACTCTCAGGTGCCACAGCAGCCCGGACTGACGAGTTGGAAACAGGAAAAATCGACCAAGCCAGAGTCTCAGCCATAAGCACTAGCCTGATACAATGCCTGACAAAAGCACACGGTGGCTACACTCCAAGTCGACAACGGTGAACGGACGGAGAACTCCGTCTCCAGCGTTCAGATGCATGATCCATGCACGATCCGACGACGGCGCTGACGGGATTGTGCGCTCGGCGTATCGCGCTGTACGGCGGCTGCGGAAGCGTCGCGCGCCTGACGCCGCCGCCAGCGCGATACGCCGATTGTTTTTCATTACGAGATGTTTACTTAGGCCAGCGTTCTCCGATTGAGCGCATTGTTCTTTTCTTACTTTTTTGTGCTATTTTTTCAGTGCGCGATAAGGCATCTATAAAACCCCCTCCCTCCAAGTTACATACCCTTTACTGATTCCAGGATATTCTGGTCGTTTCATACGTCCTATCGAGTGTGCCTAGTACCTGCAGTTCCGTATTCGCCTTTGCACCGTACATGCTAGAGCAGATAGTTCATCGAGCTAGAACGGCGTTGCAGTGCCACACAGAGGACGTCGGCTCGAGGTGTGCTTCACCCGGCGTAGAATCGGGTCTCATTGTCTGTCTGTGCTCGGACAGTCTGCGGATGCAGGCTTGCCTTCGCTGCACGACACGCTGGAGAAACTTGGTTGTTAGGATAAATCCTGGGAGCCGCCTCTCTCCTTCGTGATCATGCATGGAATGCGTTGTTGTCGGTCGGCAATGCGGGTTTGTGCTTGACACCCACCATAGTGGGTAGGCGCAGAAAGCACTGGGCTCGTGTGCGCATCCGATTCGTTGGACCTTATGCCTAGAAGGTAGCATGTGAGTTTGTTCGCCACTAATGAGCGCTGAGGCTCGGTTAGCGGACCACCAGTTGCCAGTGCTACACTCAGAGTGAGTGTCCGTCCTTGGACTATCACGGTGATGCCAAGCTGCTGTCCTTCAAGGAGCTCGCTGCGCTGCTGTTTCCAGCGCGGGCACTGTAAGCCTAAATATGTCAGCGTCTCGGGGGTCTCGTCTCCACAGCAGGGACAGTGTGATTCCCAGTGCGATTCCAGTGTTCCTATACGGCTTAGAGCCGGTGCTGGTAGCCAGAAGCCACCAACGCGGATTTTCGCGAGCCACTGGGTACCTCGAGCAAGTCCCGGGAACTCCAGCGCCTCCCACCAGTACTTGCATGTGTATGCTAGGTTGTAGTTCCGGTATAGAGTCAAGCCGGCGTTAAGGGCGCGACTGGTTCCGTGTCTACGTTCCCGTACTTTTGTTTGGACCGTTCGCTTCAGGCGTCTTAAGCCTTCTATATTTCTGGGGAACGATTCGAGCGCGTTTTCGCCTAAGAGGCGCTTCAGCCAAATCTGCGCTGATTTCATCCAAGTTTTCTTGCGGTGCGTTGGGGTCTGCATGAAAATCCGACTCAAAGAGGTGCGCATGGCGGGCCCTTTGGTCCGTATACATGCCCGGCAGCCTGCTGCTATCGCTTCTGTCGAGGGTATTTGGAGTTCAAGTCCGAGTGCCAGCGGGTTGGTCGCTCTGCTCTGCACTGAGCATCCAACAACAACAACGAGTCGCATTGCCCTGTTGGCGGCTGTCTGCAGACGCGAGGCATTTGGGTGCTTCATGCTGCACCATTCAGCACCCCAGGTCGTAGGCTGGATGATACACATCCTTAGTGCCCTCGTATGGATTGCTAAGGGGATAGAAGGGTCGGATGGGAATGGACGTGCGATCGCTGTACGTCTATGCATCGTGGCGATCATCTCGTCGACGTGTGCCTTTTCGTCAAGCGTCGGCGTGAGACAGACCCCCAGGTAGCGATATTTTTCCACGATCGGAATTTCCTGATTCTGCAACCGCCACGAGCGATTGCGAATGCTCTGCGAGTCTCCATGGATGGCCATAACGCCGCACTTCGATGCTCCTATGCTCATCTCCCAGCGATCTGCCCAGGCGCTGACTTGTTCCATGCTAGCCGCAAGCGTTTCCGGGGCGGGTGCCAACAGCACGACATCGTCCGCAAATAGAAGGCCTGCGAGGCGGTTCCTACGTGAGGGCTCCTCACCGGGCATCTCCCCAGTCTATCCACGGCACCTCAAACCCGTATTGTCTGCAATTGTTCGGCAGATCGTTGATGAAGATGTTGAAAAGGAGCGGGGATGCGGGGTCGCCCTGTCGCAGTCCACGGTGGATTCGTATACAAGGGGTTCTTGAGCAGTCGCCCAGTCGGATGCGCATCCACGAGTCTGCATAGAGCGCACGGAAAAACGCCAAGCACTTTGCGGAGACTCCGGCTCGTTCCATCTTCAGAAATAGAGCCTCATGCGGGACCGTGTCAAATGCCTCTTGGAAGTCGATGAAGCATACGTAAGTTGGTTGTTGGTCGCTAGTGAAGCGACGTTGCGCCACTCCGATGAGGGTCAGGGCATGTCTCATGCACTCCTCGTGGCTCCGGAATCCAGCCTGTTTTGGGACGAAGAACTTGCGTTCCTCGAGGCCCCTCTGGATCCGGTTTGTGAGGATGGCGCAAAGTAGCTTCATGATTGACGGGATGAGGCGCATAGCCTGGTAGTCGTTCATGTCTGTGTATGTGGGAGTCCTTTTTGAGGATCGGTGCGACCTCAACACTCCTACATACATCAGGGATGTATGCCTCTTCAAACATGCCTTGGATGAGCTCCAGAGGGCGTTTGCCTAAGATTGTGTCAGGTTCATCTGGTATCGATGGTGTCCCTGTTGTCTCGTCTTTTGGGGTCGCCAGTTTCATCCACTCCGTCGCGATACCGTCGATGCCAGGTGTTTTGCGGTTGCTTGAGCATAGCACGGTCCGAACAGATTCAGGCCAGAAGATTGGGTCGTTCCATTCCGGTACCAGGTCGAGGCGCGGTAGTTCTGCAGCATATTGATGCCAATAGATTCGGTCTTGGCAGTTCCCAGTTGCTTCTTCATGCAGCTCTATCCCGTGGTCCGTCCAGGCCTCATTCACTGAGGAACTCTCCGTCCTCAGCGCTTCCTTATAAACGATTGGTGTGAGCCCCAAGCACTTTTTTGGTGGGTCCAGTCTCGATCGGATGTAGCGCCAGGTCTCATCTTCGTTGGTGCTCTCCAGCAAAGATTTCGCCAGGGAGGCGATTCTGCGGTTTCGATCCCCTCGTTTGTTTTCTCTGGAAAGTTTCTTCTTTCTTTTGATAGCTTCCTCATGTTGTGCCTGTAGCGCCGTTAGGACTGCCTTCGCTTCCTTGTCTCCGGCGTTGGCGCGTATGGCGGTGCGGTTGACGATCTTGTTGAGTCGGTGGCATCCATCAATCTGTGCTTTTTTACGTCGTTTCAGGTACTGAGGTTTGCAACTGTTGCGTTCTGGTGCCAGCAGTCCCAGTTCTCTGGCGATCTTCTGATTCTCATCTACAAACTCGCGTGCCAATTGGTCTAAAGACTTGCATGCACGGCTTTTCGGATCTTCAGCGCTGTGAGTAGGTGACTCGGTTTGGTGACAGCTTTCTTGAGTTCCCGCTGGAGTGCCCTTTCGGGGGATACCTTGTGATGGGCCCGCTTGGGTGTTCTTCTCTCTATTCTTCTGTCTTTTCTTGTTGGTCTTCTTCTTCTTCGGGCTTTTTGCTGAGCTGCTTTCTCTAGTTACTCTTCTGGTACGTGGATCATGAGGACTTTGTGCCTCCTTTTCCGTATCTGGTTGGGTCTCTTTCCCTATTGTAGAGTCCCCGACTTGTATAAGTTCCTCTTTACTCTACTGGTAATTCGATATTTCGTAGCTCAATTCCGAGGCTATCCCACAAATATTCCATGATGCAATACCTACCGATTCGTAGCGCGTAAGGGAATAGGAATAGCGCTGCGGCATTCCAGAGGTACGTCGTCAATTTAGACGCACCCTCCATGGCGTGTGTGATCGCACATGCCACCAGCGCCTCCTGCATTCCAGTCGTTCACTGAGTGTCTGCCGCAGCGCTAGCGTAGAATCAGTTGTACATTAGTCAAGGTCGATTCAAATGCGACCTTTATCTTGCCGGACGCGTGAAGCTACCCTCAACCACAGGGGATACGCTATGAACCACCCTGTCAGCGGCTACGTATCCGCTCCCCAAACACGTAGGCGGGCAAGTCGCTTGTTCCAGCTTCTACCGCGAACATACTGCCAGCTGTCTTCCGAAGTATCCGCCGAGATTGTTTCCAAAGTTGAGGTAGGTACCCAAGTTAGGAGGTAAAACTGAGCCCGAGTTCGAGGATGGGTCCTGGATTTGTGCCCGAACCTGCAGCGTTATTTCGGGAGCAGCGGATAACTACTCAGCATTCTCGTCAACTTTTTCTGCTGCTGCTGCCTCCGCCCTTCCGTTCCTTGCGGTCAAGGTTCCTGTTGTGGGCTTCCTTCCTCGTCGCCCGAGCACCCCGTGTTTACCCACTTTCAGAGCTTCTCCGGAAAAACTAGACCTCTTAGGCGGGCGTGGTGTGTGGGTCTTTAAGATAGTTGTTGTTTATTAAATAGTTTGCGACTAGTTTGTTTTTTTCGTCTCCTATCAATGCGGCAGATGCCGAGATCATACTACGGGAAAAAATCCGAAGCGGCTATTCAGTCGTTTTATGGTCTACCGCGGGTTCGCCTCGCCGTTTCGTGTGCGGAAACAGACCAGCAGCGGCATCACTCGTGTGCGCCTGCTTGGTATCGCTCCGAACGGCTTCAAAGCGTCGACTAGAAAAGTCGCGCATGCGTCTGGTAGCGCGTCTGGCATGCTAGTCCAGTGCCCACAAACGATGATCGTTTCCCTGCACGCTGTCCGAGCATTGGACGCGATGGCTTCAATACCGCCTGACTCCAGCCATCCTTTCTTGATCGGCGGAACGTTTACACTGACCAGAGATACATGCCACTGTGCAACTGGATATCTGCATCCGGGAAAGCGTCCGTGATAACTCGCGCTACGTCAAAGTTCCACGACGCGTACTTATGCTCGGAGAGTGTGGTCTATGCATAGGTTCCGCAGCACACCGAGTCTGCTGTGAGCGCTCGCCAAGACGCCTGTAGCGCCGGCGCTGATGCAGCACACTGACAGAAAAGCTTTCCAAGAACGTTGAGTGTGTCGGCTCGAGGCGCCGTTCATCGATCGCAGGGTCGTGTCTCGTCGTCCGTGGGTGCTCGCCCAGTCTGCGTATGCAGACCTGCCTTCGCGGCACGACGGGTTTGAGAAACCCCGCGATGATGAAGAATCCAAGAGGCCGAGTCTCAACTTTGCTCGTTATCCACCAGTGAGGTGGTGTACGAATCGCTGGACTCGCGTGCGCATCTAGTTCGTGGAACCATTCGCCTAGAACGTTGCACACAACGACTCGCCCAGAGATCCAGAGTAATTCCAGCGGATTCACTCCAGAGCGATTCTTTCTCGCACAAGAACGGGCGTCTAGAATCCGATTCCGCGGATGTGCAACTGCTGCTTGTCATCAGAAAAGAGATCAGGATCCTTCACAGATGCACCCCGTGCGCCAGCTCTACCAGCATCATATTCATCTTTTGCTTGTGAATCGAGGCTACCACTCCCGATCGAGATGCATCAGCGGATACGAGCAGGAAACTGCCCCAAGGCGTACATCGTTGCAAGTGAACGCTGCCCATACGAGTGAGGCCATAGCGCTAACCGGAGAAGTAGCGCTTTGCGAGATTTTTAGCCACTTCGTGGAACCGCTTGCTCGTAATCGGTGCATCCTCTTCTTGGAATGGGTTGCACACCACATGAGGCACATAGGCCTCGTACACGGCGTGCAGAAACGCCCGTGCGTTCCGTGACGCATCGTCGCTAGCCCCATGCACTAATACGAAGCGCGTGGCTGCGTTCGGCGTGAGCTGAACCGATGCAGACCAGTCACGGAATCGGAAGATATGCTTCAAACTTCGGGCCGAGGTTAACCAATATTTCTCCTCGATATGGTCCAGAGCGCTGTAGGCAACGAACTGCGGGAGAACCTGGATGCTCGGTATGAAATGATGGGGCTCGAAGTCTCCACGCTCTGCCGGACTCGAGAGCTCTGAGCTCGTTCTCCAGTCCAGCTCGGAGAGCGATGCCGGATACAAGAGATCGTAGAGAACACGGTCATCTCGTCCGACGATCACAAAATAATAGAGCCGCTCGCTCATGGTACGACGTTATCGATCTTCCCCGCCTGCCGCGGTTGCCTCTAAAACCAAGATGATGCCGGGTCCGCAACACCGCCAAAAGACGCGGCAGTTCCCCAAAACCGGGATCAATCAGCGCTCGGGGAGTAGCGCCCCGCCGAAAGCACCGAACCCTGCTCTAGGTTCAAGAGCAAATCGCAAACAACCCGTCTACGTCTTTTCAAACGTTTGCCGAACCAGGGCAACGAAAGATACGTCAAGTGCTGATCAGGCTCCAACGACGGTCGTCGTAACAGCAACGATAGCAGTCGTAATGATATCAGCAGCAGGAACAGTAACAATAGTAGTAGCCTGAACCTGTACCCAGTGCCACTAGTGCCAGTCAACGGAGCCAGGACAGCTGAACTGCACTTTCCCAAATTCAGGTGCCCTGCTTCATACCCTGCCTTTGAAATAAGACACAAACTCAGCTCTAAACCCTGAAACAGAAATAACAGCAGTTTTACTGAACGTTCCCACAGCTCTTGTTTCCTGACAAGTTGAGGCTGCTGGTAGGCGTCACACACCTCCGAATTGTACAGGCACGTGTGCGCTCTTAAGAGAAACGCCGCTGCAGGGCGTCTGGGCAAACAGCACAGCGGCTCTGGAGGGAGCGACGCTGTTGCGACAACGAGTTGAGGTTTGTTTCGAGCGAGAGTTTGCTCCTATGGTCCAAGATACAGCTTGGGTAGCTTGGGGTTGCAGGCCAACTTGGTGTACGCGGACGGTCTCAAGCGGGCAAGGCCATAGTCGAGACGCTGGGTGCTGCAGGTACGCCGGCAACCGCCAGCAGCGGTGGCACCCAAAGCTGCCAGCACGCGGTTTTCCTCTGGTTGAAGGTAAACGGCTCTGGTGCCGCAAGCTTGGGGCTTTGCGCGGGCGCTTTCGAGCAACAGCAGACCCACCAAGCGATGATAAAGACGGCGCTGAGGAGTCGTCGTCAGACAAGCACGAGGAGGACGCTCAGCAGCCGCCACCTGGCGAGCGCCCGTTGCACCAGATTCCTGGCACTTCTTTGCCGTTAGAGGAACTTCAGAAACGCATACAACAGATGAAGCAAACTAGGGCGAGCGCTGATAGCCCCGAGGACGCCGCCAGAGACCAGACCACCCGTGCAGGTAACAGCGAGCGCTCTGTATTCGAAGTCGAAGCGACTGTTGTCGAGGGATCGCAAACGCCCTATGACGCTTCGAAAGAGGTCTGCGTGCTTGTGTTTCGCTCGTCACCTCGTGGTGACGGGATCTACAGTCTCCGGCTGGGCGACGAAGACATTATTTTGGCCTTCGAGCGGGACGTGGAGGCCATACGCTACGCGCGTTTACTAGCGGCGCAGGAGTTTCCCGAGCCGCACGTCGAAAAACTGCAGATAGGTGAGGTCTATGCGTTCTGCGAACAAGCCGGCCTGCGTATGGGACTGGTTCCATCCGGCATGATGGTGATCCCTCCAGAGGACAACATGCCCGGCTATGAGCGGTACTTCCGCGACGCAAAGGATCAGGGGCCTCCAGATCGCGAATACGTGGGAGAGCTCACTGAACGTCAACTGAATGAGCTGAAAAATCGCCTTGGACGACTTGTGGACGGCGATTCAGGGCCAAGCAGCCTCGACTAGGGTAGCGATCCGACACGAGCGTGCCGTTCGAGTCGGTCGGAGCCGCTCGCGCTCTGGTACGAATGGCGGCACATGCATCATGACACGCTACCTTATGGAGTACTTGGGAACGAATGGATTGCTCACGATGCAAATCAAGGTTACGGAGATGGGTAGAGTTGTTTGGATTTCGGGTGCCTGCTCTACGCTGGTACATAAGCACAAAGCGTTTATCACTGTGGAACGCGGTGATCAGCGTAACCTCCGGTGATTGCTCACGATTACCGGAGCCGATAGTGATAATGATGATGGTGGTGATGATTTCAGCCGAATACGGTGAGACTAGCAGTCCGTGCTTGGTTACGTGAACGGTGTGCAGACGCCTACTCTGGCGACCACGCGCGTAGTGAACCAGTTCGCAGCACTTTTTCCGCGAACAGTGAGCGTGCTCAAGCGAGCGTCCATGGATGGCCGCTGATGATGCTGTTGTTTTTGTATTTGCTACGACTACGACTACCACTACTGCTGCTGCTGCTGCAATATGTTGTTGTAGGGATCAATTGCTAAAAGACCGATCGACGGGGGATGCTGATGCTGGCGTCCATTCAACGAAAAGGTATGCGTTTCTGGATGTTCCAGATGCTTATCCCTTTCGATCAAGAATCCTCGATAGCTTCGATACCGTGCGTGATGAGTCCTACACCAGTGAATCCCAATGCATGCCGAGAGTGCGAGGTTGGCATGCTCCTGACAGACACATCATCAAAGAAAAAGTCCATTGGCGTCATCGCTGGCCCTTATTTCACATCCGAGTTTCCGCCATACCTTTTTGCGGAAGGTGAAAACGCTTCGCGGGATACACGCTAACGCCTCTAAGATTTCTCGGGCGATCGCGGGTTGCTTGGAGCTGCACTTTTCGACACCAGCTCTACAACTTGATCGGACATTTTCCTCTCCTCGATTGCGGGCGCAGACTGTTCGGCTGACAGAGCGCCAACGCTTCCGTCAGCGAAAAAGGTGGTACCCTGCCCTGCTCTTCGAAGCAGGGGTAAAACGCGTAATGCAGTACCTGCCGGACATGGCTCGCCGATGCTCACTGCGGGTAAACTCTTCGTGGTCGTTCTCCCATGAGCCAATGATGCCAGCGCTTTGGCAGCGGTAGCCTGCGCAAGAGAATCCAACCGAGACTGGTCAATGGAACGGCTTTTCGGCTCGGGGTAGTCATACATGATGTGCACCGTCCGTGGGATATCCACCGCTGAGGCGCTGGTCCGCCATCGCGTGTGACTCGCTGTTCCATCCGGGTAGCCGGGTTCGCCTCCAGGTCGCAGTTTTCGTGCCAGAAGTTCCTCCTTGCGCGGACGGCCACGTTTTCGACGAGGTAGCTGTGACGCCACAGCCGGCAAAGCATCTCTACCCGTTCGACTCGAGCGATACATCATGTCTGTCACAGCGGATTCTCCGTTTGCGTTCGTGTTCTCCCCGAGCTCTTTCGAAGCCCCACCTGACGCATTGGATGAGGAAAACTCCGTCTCCTGTTCCGACGCCAACGCTTTACTCGGGGCGTCACTTGCGATTCGGTTGCTTGCGCAGTCCTGGATATCTGCAGACTGATGCGGCGGCGGTCGCTTCGTACACAAAGTCGGTCTCTCGGCGGGCACAAATGGCATCTGTGTTTCTCGCGCATCGTATTTAGCGTCTGTCAACGGGGGTACATGGACCGCTTCGTCTGCTCCTTCGCCAAAGACTGGGCTGTCTGCGTCTGCAGAATCTGGGTCCCTCGAGTCCCGGACGTTCTGCGCTCCCTGCAACTCGCCCATACACGCTACTTGTCCTTGACCTTGCAGGACCTAAATATCGTTGTAAAGGGGCGTGGACAATGCCCCAAAATGCCCCCCTGACCGCAGACAGATCGCTGACGTTTGTGACTTGACAAGTATACGGACGAGCGGAGCGCGCGAGCCAGCCTCGTGCCGCACGCGCGCTCTAAAGACGCTTTTCTTTTCCGGTTTTTACGTAATACCGTAGCGCGTACGCTTTTCGACGCACTCCTGAATATCTCTGCCCCGCCTTGAGGTCTTTATGTACACGTGCCCCGCACAAGTCCGAAACCCGCGAACAAAACCGGGAAGCGCGACCGCGAACGCTGCCACAGCGTAGCCGGGAATGCGCGCTCTCCAGAACTTGTACGAAGTTGACACCAACACAACCATCCGTCGAGAAATTCCCTAATTCGTAAGGGAATTTCGTACCTTGTTTGTCAATCGCTTCCCGCAGTGCCCAGCTGACACCCGATCCGCGTCCCTGCACCGTTCTCGCGTCGACTGGGTTGCGGGTGAGCGTCCCAAGCCACAATGCGCTAGCGCCTCGACGAGCTACGCGTGTCGTCTAACAACGCTGGCACCATCAGTGTACAGTTTACCGCGAAGAACGCATGATCCGCTTGATGAAACTCGCATACTCTGAAATGTGTGCGCACTAGATCAGGACGTTGACTTCATTTCACACCACTCGGGATTCCTCCGTTGCACACGACATCATGGCACAGGCGCTGAGCAACATACGTGGAAAACACCGATTTCCAGGCTATACCCCGTAGCAGCGGGCAACGTCCATCTGACAGCGACACCCCAGCAGCGCGCTGTTCCGAAGCACCGACGCAGACGCTCCGCGCCACGGCAGCCGACAGCAAGCAGGCAATCGTCGCTGCGGGTGCAGTGCCAGGGGACCGTTGGTCTCTGTGTACTCAGCGAGACCGCGGTTCGAAACACAGTTCCTTGCATGCAGTCGTCGCGGTTTGGTTGGTCTAGTACTGGTTCAGATCAAACACCGGTTCCGGGGAAGGCCCCAGGGCTTGCAACGCACCTTGACGGGAGCAGTGCGGAGAAGGAACGAGCCGATGAAGCTGCTCGCCAGGCGGCTGCCGCGGAGGAAGAGCGAAGGCGTTCGCTTCTGCGTCTGATTCTCAGTGAGGAAGCTTCTGAACGCTTAGCTCGTGTCGCGCTCGTGAAACCGGACAGAGCAAGGGCGGTAGAAGACTACCTGCTGCGAGCTGCGCGCTTTGGGGAACTAGCTCCAGGCTCGCGGGTTACCGAAGAGCAACTGATTGCGCTCCTGCAACGGGTGCACACCGAGTCGGAACATAGGCCATGCGTGACGATTGCTCGGCGCAGGACCTGGTCTGATGACGAAGATGAGTAAGGCAAGCAGAGGCGGTATTGACGTGCGCCTTGGAGCAACGGTCGCTCGGCTGCTGCGGGGGCCAGGCGCTCGCCCGCACTATTGCCACGCGAAGGCAGCGCCACATGATCCAGGCGTTTTCACCGAAAGCACCGCATGTTCGCTAGTGACGGATGATGCCCGACGACTGCTGTGCTGGGCAGGGTGGTCGCGCTACGCCGCAGAGGCGTGAAGCTGCTCGTCAAGTGGTTGGAACCTGGGCGTCGGCCTGTGCGGCACGCTTGCGAACACACACACGTACATACATAGATACACACACAGCAAAGCGTAGTGCGTACTTGGTGCAAGGAAGCACGCCGCGATCACATACCAGTCCAACCGAAAGCGCGAGACGTGCACACCAATGCACTGCCTACCTCACTAACACACCAACGCACATCAGACTGGAGGAACAATACCGCAGATACCGGCTGTGTCGGCTTCGATTCAGACGTTTGACACGTGGACGTTTACGCAGTGTCCAACCAGGGCGAGTCCAGGGCGGCGACCCCGGCAGCTACTCCACCGTCATCCTGCCGTGCTAGCTTAGTCCGTAGGAGATGCCCAACTGCCTGATTCAAAGTCTCTATCACACCGATGGATCCAGGCGACCCGGCATTCTCAGTGCTCCCGAAAAATATCCCGAAAATACCGAGCTCGGAAACACAGTCGCTCTGTACTGGTGTGTGTCCGTTTCGGAGGATAACATTCGGAGATACACCTGGGTGAATTCTATCCATGAGCACGTAAGCGCAAAGTGGGTGGTCTGGGTCCTGTCGATGTGCCAACATGTCGGGAGCATTCCACGTGCGTTCAATGAATGTTTTCATCTCTGCTCCATAGAGATTATGACCGCCACCTTCACGTTGTGGCTTGAGAACATAGTTTTCCGGCTGATCCAGCACGCGCTGCACCAGCGCAGCACGCGTACTTGGATCATCGAACGCATACATCCCTACGAAAGTCTCACGCAGCGCCTCGGCTTTGGGATGCGATGGACGAATCGTTGACGCTGCCGCATGCCCATGCGTCATGCGCTCCGACCCGCGCGTATCGTCCAGATACCGCTCTAGGACACCAGGTTCGCCCAGAATCTGTTGCATGCGCTTCGTTCCGACCAACTGATACGAGGCGTTTGGGCACTCTACCGCATTGGAGCGCGCAATCATCGCTCGAGCTTGCCACTCGCGATCGCTTGCATAGTCCTGCGGCACGTAACCGGCGCGATAGTAAACAACCGAGATGAACGCCTGCTCCGTTTCCGCGTTTGAGGTGCTGCGAAGCTGCAACGTCGGACGTGATCCTTCTGCTCCGCCGACGAGTTGTCCGTTCTGAGCAATCTCGGTAAGCGTTGCGCGCCGCACCCGAATATTGTGCTCCTTCCACAACGTCAGTTCGATCCACTTCTGATCGTAGATATTGCGCTCCTTCGGTTGGACCACGAAGAGCATCACCGTGCTTCCAACGGGTGACGAATAGCGCTCGTGCTGGGCGCGCCACCAGCGGTGCGCATGGGCAAGTGCCTCCGCAATACCCTCGAGCGCTCCGCTCTCGGGCATGTTGTTTTCGCACTGCCCCCGTCGCCATGAAGCAAGCTGCGCCATTGCCCCGTCGAACTGACCGGATCCATCCGAATGTGAACCGTGTCGGAGTTCGCTGGCGAGTCCGAGAATATCCGCGCGGTGCAGGACGTGTGTATGGAGTGCCCGTAGACGGCTGCCGAGTGCTCCAAAGGAGCTCGCAATGGTATTGATTTCCACCAGCTGCAACCGGCCGTTTGCAGTTACAAAGTAATCCGCACGCGTAACGCTCAAAGCCGGAACATCCGCTTTCAAGGGCTGCTGTCTGACAAGGTCACATAATCGAGCGGTGAAATCATCTTGAGAAGCAGTTGAGTGCAAGCTCTGGAGCAGAAAAGGAGTATCTCGGGCGAGTCCGTCGATGCAACGGTGCAAGGTTGCCACCAGGCTCCGGGCTTGGTGGTAGCAGGCGCGCGGAATGACCGTTGGGAAAAGCGTCATGGGCACCGGCACCGCCGTCCAGGTTTGAACTTGATTGCATTCAGTACCGGACGACGTTTCTAGGGCCATAACCAAGCCATAGAGCACTGCCGCACACTGGGCGTATTCGGCGAGCTCATGAACGTCGGCTGGTGACGGCACACGCACCAGAAAGGGTAGCTTCAGCTCAACGGTCGACGACGACGACGACGACATGCCCCCAGCCGATAACTTTACGCCCAAAAATGGTGTCCCGTTGGAAACGTTTCGTGTCGGGACGCAGGCGGGGTCCACGCAACGAAAGTCGACTCCGCTGCAGCAGCTAAACGCGACTCGCCGCAGCGCTCTTGACGACGCTGCGTCGCACGCGTGAAACAACTGACACCCAAACTGGCAAACTTGTTGCCAAACTCGTCACAATTTACCACAAACCGAGTTCCAAAAAGCAGTCCCCTCACGTGACTTCGCCCGAGACAAACCGCGGCAGCGTACGCTTGTTTGCAGAGCCGAACAAGCCAGCGCCCCGCTGAGTCGGCTCCAGGAGCCCCGCTCGGACACGGGGCAATGCTGCGGGTCCAGGGCCTGGACTAGACCTCTGGATGCTGTACAGGTTGCTGGTGGATTTTCTGCTGGTCTGTGTGTCTGTGTCTGTGTCTGTGTCTGTGCCTGTGTCACTTTTTTCCGTACCTCCACTCCGGTTCCAAGAGCCAACTGGAGTACTAGACCAAACAAATTTCAGAGACGAGCAAGAGTTGCCCCATGATGTTGACGCACTCCGCACCTGGCAGACGCCGAGGCGGCTCCAGAGTATAGCGAGCAAGCCCAGGATCCAGCGTCTAAGCGTATGAACGATTTGAAGATTCACCTCCATACACGATGATCTTCTTTTGCCGAATGCCGACGACGATGCGATACAAGCGCGAACTACGGATCGCTGTATCTTCCTGATGCATTCCTGCCATGCCGACGAAACGAGCCATGATACGATGCATTGCCGCTGTCAAGCAGCAGGTCATTCGCGCTACGCATGCCGGTCCACAGGCGTTGGGTTCCACAATGAACTCACGGAAGCGCGCTCCCTTCTCGGGAACACACGACGCTAGTGGCCTTCTGGGTCGCTCACGAAACTCGTCGGAGGGCGTTCCAGGTGCGCTAACGCTCCCTCGAAACGCTCATGATGCGCAGTGGATGTGCCTCGGTGTTGAAAACCCATTCATTCTTAATGTCAAGCGCTGCATCATCCGAGAAGAGTAAATACGCGTACTTGAGCGTCTCTGCCAAGAGAAAACTTTCCATTTTGTCGATCGGTATCCGGCAGCCGTTGTCTGGATCTCTACAACCAACGTAACCGCCCGAGGGCACGCGCGTGTACCATTCCATGGCCTGGAATATTGTCCATCCCCAGTCTCGGTATTTGGGGTCATGTGTCGCTCTCCAGAGATAAAACAGCGCCTCCAAAGTCTCCGGGCGCTGATGGTAACCGCGCACATAGCTCCGAATCTGCACCAGGGGACGATCCGCGTAAGGCGAGTCTTGCGGCGAGGATGGCTGCACCTCGACGCTCTCGCTACTGAGGCCCGCATTCACCAGATACATTTCGAAGCAGAATCGAGCATGTTCACCGGCTAAGCGGAGAAGACGCTCCGCGCGATCGTTTCGAACGGAGGCGTCCCATTGCTCGGGCGGCACCGCCAAGACAAATAGACTGGACGCGAAGCACGACAAATGATCGGGCTGGTGGATTTCTTCGCTATTCGAGAGCACGACCGGCCAGCTCACGTTCACAAAGCGCTTCAGCGGTTGCTTGAGTTGGTGTTGGCGTTCAGTCTGACGCGCTGGGTCGCTGGGTGACTCGAGCGTCTCGATCAGAACGCCGCGTCGGAAAACAATTCGTTCCAAAGCGTCGATGATGCGATCGCTTTCACGTCGCCAAAACGGATCGGTACGACCGAGTTGAATGTAGGATTTGAGAATGTATTCGTAGTATGAGTCACCGGCAGCGCCCAAATTCACAAAACGTACGATTTCGGCGGACTTGTTCACAAAGCTGCTCCCATCCGCACTGCTAAGGATGTTGTTTGGCAGACCATCGAGCGGAGCTCGCGCGATAATATCGCGCAGAACCTGGTCAGCGCGTTCGGCAAGTCCTTTTAACAGAGGGTCCCGCGTGGCTGCGCCCAGCGCTCGAAACTCCAGTTGTAGCGTACCGCACTCGCTCAGGACGACTCGTTCCGCAGCTCGACAGGTCACGATGGTTCCGTTCTCGTCATCGGATCCCGTATGCTGACTCCTGACTCGAAACCGACAAGATGGATGTGGCATGCGAGGCGGTGGACGCCCCAGGAACGCATGGGCAAATAAATGTCCCAGTTCTTCAGCCTTCTGGAGGAAGAGCGGGTCTCCACTGAGTTGGTAGGTAGAGAGGAGCCCCCCGAGCAGACGAATATTCATCTCGAAGATGGATACTGGCTCCGCATTGGGTCTCGCAAATCGGTGCTCGGAACGCGCAAGCCAAGCTCGAGCGTCTCGAAACTCATCATGGAGCCCCATGAGGTACAGTGTGTCCAACGCATCGATCAGGGTCAGGCCGACTCCATTCATGCTGTCCTCGTAACTGTGCGAGAGCGGACGCAGTTCGTCGTGATCCCAGGCGTACTGGCGATACCCCCGCCACGCGTGTTGCATCGCTCGACGCACCGCTTCCCTGCGCCGCTCGTTACGAGTCACGTCGTCCAAGAAGAGTTCGTTTCCCAGCGTCAGGTTTGGCCGCAGCGCCGGGGGCCACCGCGAGTAGGATTGATGGCGCCGCTGAGTCGAGCCCGCCGACAACGCCTTCGCCAAAAGACCGGGCAGCCTCGGCTGCATACGCCCAGCCAACTCGTTTTCGTCATCAAGAGCTTGAGGACGCCCCACTCGATACATCCACAGAAGCAGTGTGAATACCGTGAGTGCGAGCAGCTGGCGATAGTACCGGAAACGGCTGAACGTGCGTTGCCAGCTGTTGATCGTGCGGTGCACCGTACGCCTTGTCAGACCAGGATTCAACCCGCAAAACGTGTTCATTGTTTTGGACCCACAAAAATCGAGCTCGTGGTAACTTGCCTTTGGGACATGTTGCTCGACTGGGCGCCACTGCATGACGAGAGAAACGGTGAGACGCTTTTCTCCTCCAAAGTGTGCCCGGCCTTCAGTGGCACTTGCGTCCGCACTTCTTGATTGAGGATCCTAGCGCACGATGTTCTGTAAAAGTCACCAAAAGATAAAATGATGTTCGTATAAAAGTTCCTTGCGTCCAGTATGAATACGGAAAAGCCGGGTGAAGCAGACCTGTGTTACGATTCGAAGAGAAAACGGGACAATTGCGGATTTTACGAACGGCTCGCACGGACGGTAAGGCCCATGCGCCGAGAAAGCGCCGCGAGATCTCTCGCCACCACCAGCCCTGAAACGGATCGGAACGGCCGTGCTCAAGGCCTCTGGATAGATTTGACCAGGAAGATTTATTTTTATACTACATAGGAAGGTCTCGGGTAGAGACGCTTCCAGTTGGCTTTTTCTGTTTGCAATGTACGGGCCTCGACGAAGCCAGTCCACAGCCGATTCGCAGATGCCTCCGTGTTTCAGAGAAGTCAGAACATTGCAGCTTCTCATATCTGAGCAGCTTGACACTCAGCGCAACTTGTCAGTCGTCATGCGTTTCGGGCGGCTGCACAGAACCATGAGGCGGCAAGCGCATTCGACGGCGCGGCACACGCATGCGACACCCCAGCGTGCATCCGTGCACGACAAACGCAACGCCCCCAAGTATGACCTTCCACACTGGATCACTGGGAACTTAGAGGCATTCTGGAGGCAGCGGCCGTCTTTCCGCTGGTCACCAGCAGCATCCTCAGCACCTGTGTACCCGGATCAACGCAGGGCCAGTGCAAGGTTGCCGATCCTTCGAAAAGACGCTGGCGTACCGCCAGCGCACAGAGTGTAACCCGTACGAACAAACGCGCGCGCGTGTGCTGCGGCGGCTCGCGGCAAATGCGCCCGCGATTTTGAAACGCCGATCGGTGTGTGCGCGTCGACTGCGCAAGCGCCGTTTCTCGTGGGCGAAAAAACCGCCAGTAGCGCTGGTTTTCTGTGAGTCGCCTAAGCGGTACTTGAGGACTGTCCAAACGCAACATCAGTGATGTATTCATGCACTTGCAGTCGAGTACGATGGGCAAGTGATGACTCCGGTGCGACCTCTGAGCGTGAAGACGTCTTTACGCGAGCCAGCGGGCTTTCGGCTACCGTTGACTCTAGATGAAGGCCGCACGCTTTTCGAAAAGCGTTCGGCGACGATGAGCGCCTCACGACCGAACACTTGCATCAACTTAGATACGCAGTGTAGATCCATTCTACGCGATAACAATCACCAAGCGATATCCTCGAGTGAAGCGACGCTCGCAACGCGCGTGGCGACACTGAATGCGCTCATCGAAGCCATCGAGTACAGCAAGGCGATTTACGTGCACTACGACTACAGTGCCGCAGCTCGTGCTGGCGGTGCGATCGATTTGTTGCGCGTGAAGCAGGCAGTGGTTAAGGCTGCCGGTGCACTCGGTCTGCGTCGCTCCGTTGTGCAGACGTTGCAAAGCTGCTCACCAGAGACGCTGACCAACGAGTGGCTTCTGACGGTGGTGATAGACGGCTGGTATCGACCGCCGTCGCCGTTACCGCGACCCGAGGAGGCATCGGGGAAATCTCTGTATCCAGGTTCGGAAGCTGCAGAGCCGACTGTCGAGACGCAAACGGTGCGCAAGCCGCGCGTATCGCAGTCTATCGAGCGAACACGCGGTTTCTGTTGTTGTCGCTGCATGTAGGATCGGTGTCCGCATTCGAGCCTCTGCTAGGCGTTTGGCTCCTCATCCAGTGCGTCGAGCTGGTGAATCAGTGCCCTGCATCTTGCGTGGATGGTTTCGTGGGTCCGGCAGCATTCGTGGAACATGTTATCAGCTCTCGGAATGACAGCTAAAGCGCAGCTATAGAGTTGACCGAGAATCTCTTCATCGAGCCAGGAAAAGCGGCGCTGCAACAGTGCCTCGACGACGGATGACGCAATGTTCCGGTGTGCTCGGTGCCAGCGTAACTGGATGGCTGCAGTGGCTGCCCCGCGTAATCTTTTGGGGTCCTGCGAACGCTGAGCGTATACTGAGGCCAAAGCCAGCGCTTTTGCACCACAGTGAGTATCCAGGAACTCGACACAACGCCAAGTACGGGGCAGAAGCGAGTACGCTCTCAATGCCGGCCACTGTAAACGCTTGAGCTGTGCTGAGGCTTCCGCATGGCAGTCCCAAAACTTGTTGAGATGCGCAGCGATCACCAATAAACGTTCAGGACTTGCAAGCGCCAGCGATTGCACGAAAGACTTCAGTGCTAGCTTCGCACGTTCGTGACCGCCAGGGCTGGCAGAGGCCCACAGCATCCCGTCCAGAATCGCCAAAACGCAATGTGCTGGAGTTTCATCAGCAGCGAGCGCTGCTTCAAAGACGCTGAAAATGTGCTCTTCTGCGTCCGTCAGTGGCTTGCGAAAATCACGCGAGAGAGGCACTGTCCCGTCTGCTAGCGCGAACAACTGCGCTAAACGCTCCCTTGCCAGTGCCCGGACACTGTCAACTCGATCGAAACAGAGAAACAAGAGCGACGGTACGAGCGCGGAAGAAAGAGCTTCCCGTTGCGGTCCCGTTAAAGCGGTCTGCCATAGAAACGGCAGCACCTCGAGTGCGGCTTCGCGTACCCAGCAGCCACTGTCACCTCTAGCCGAGGTGATGTGGAAGCACAAGGACGCCGTCCAAGTCTCTAGAAGTGCGTACCAGGCCTCTGTGCGCCTCGTCGCGTCCGTGTCGCTGCATACTTGTGTCTCTACCAGCAGCGGCAACGACTCGACGATAGCGCGCGCACTCGCATGGTCCTGGGCCTCTGCACAACGCTGGAGCGTGTCCTTCAGTAACGCTATATCGGTCGACTGCCCGCTTACGGCAACGAGGACACCAAGCAGGACACAGGCTGCGTACCTGCACGGGTCCGGAACAGACGAGCGCGATCGCTGCAACTTATTGACGAGAAGACGACGCTTTCTCGGCAGGTGAATTGTATGCACACATTGTTGCCGCCAGTGCGAAACAAGATCCGAACGCAAGCGGTTATGTTCAAAGTAGAGGAAAAGTGCCCGGCGCGCAACGGAGGCCAAGGCTGCAGCATGGTGCTCCAGCGAGCGCAGCAAATAGTCCGGTACGAGAGGATTGCAGCTGATGCACTCATGGCCGACTTCAAGCAGGGCAAGCAGCAGATCACAACGTGCATGTACGATATGCTCTGCCTCGGACTCGGTGTGAACTTGAACGGCGCATTCCATCCAGAGCGGTAGGTTGTCCAGCGGAAGCGTCATTGGCTCCGGCGTTCGTCGTGCAAGCGCACCCAGAAAGCACAGCGCTCCGTGATGCGCAGCCGCCGTGTTCTCCGTAGCCTTTCCTGTTGCGTACATCCAACACAGCTCCAACACCGCAGGCAGCGCCGTTGATACGTCTCTCGCAAACCCGCGCTCTGTGCCATCTGCCGCCGATATCGCAGCAACAGACGTCCCTGCGGTCGATACCGATCGTTCGGGCGGTGCCGCAGCAGATGCGCCCGTGAAGACATCAACCAGGGCTCTGGCTGCTCGGAATCGGATCAACGGGTCTGGTGAAACGAATAACTTGTACCGGAGCAAGTAGCACTGAATCTCGCCGGCATATTGCTGCCCGGCAGTGGCGCACAAGGCGTTGGTGAGTAAACCAAACGTAGCGTCACAGTCGGCAACACTGTAGAAGTTGACGCGATCTGCAAGGAATAGTGCGCATGGTACAGAATCACCCCAGCGACCAGCGCATTCCTGGAGCGCTGCTGCTGCCGCTCGTCTGCATTGCACTTCACGATCATAGAGTGCGGTACATAGCAGAAGGGAGGCGATGTCGCGGCTCATCTCGCTACATGCTGTTGATGGCAAATACCGCGCGAAGGACCAGAAGACGTAGCAGGCCGCATCGCGAAGGGCCTGGTCTTCACGCCGCAGATGATCGGGGCGTTCTAGTCCAGCTGTGAGCGCGCTGGACGTCCAGTCTATCAGGCCGCGTAGATCACCCAGAGGAACGAGTTGTGCACGCGCCAGTTCCGCGAGAAGCACACACGCACTTTGGCAGGCAATGACATCGCTTGTGCTGGTGTTTCTAATCATGTCCAGCAACTGCACAACGAGGTCGCTGTGTGCTTCCGCCGGCATCAGACTGACCAGACCGGCGACAGCAGCAGCGGCAGCCCAGCGCGAACGGGTGTCCGCAGATAACCATATTTTTACCAGGTTCTCAAGTACCTCGAGGACTTGTGCGAGCACATCGCTTCCCCTCTGAAGCGTCAACAGACATCGACCAAACTGTTTCAGAAGCTTGACACGGGCATGCCCTGTGAGGATCCGGTACCCTGCACCGAGAAACACTTGGATGATCGGCATCATGGACTGCAGATCCTGTTCATTTCGGGCATGTTTCAGGAGCAACGCGAGATGATAGCAGAGATTCTGGAGAGCATGGGCTGCGTCATGTGCCAACTGCCTGTTGATTTCGCTGGCCAGCCAGCGCAGGTGCTCGTCGAATAGCCTCGAGGTGGAAGGTCGCATGTCACGCGTCACCAGTCGACTCATGAAACGGGATGCAGGTACTGCAGCAGCGCTGGCGGCGATCAGCCAGCTCCGTGCAACACCCAGGAGGCCACTCGTCAGCTGTTCGTCAAGTGCGAACGGAGCTTGCGCCGCCAACTCCGCCCAACCGAACAACACGTAGGCGACTTGCCAAGGTGTCGTAACCGGTGTTTGAATGGGATGTTCCTTCAGCATCAGTTGGAAAAGCCAAAGCACTGTCGGGCGCTCGACTGGAAGCAGTTGGCAGACAGAGGCTAGACCTCGGACCTTGCATAGCCGGTAAAACGCGTCGCAGGCGAGGTAACCGATGTTGTCGCATGTTATAGGCTTCTCAAGCGCGCTTCTGAGCACTCCAGCGAGCGTCGTTACAAGGCGCTCAAGAACGGCGTCCAGTACCGTCCCGTCCTCTTGAAAGGTCTCGATGAGCGTCGCGAGTTGCGCGTACGCATCGCTCTCGCCCAAGCACGACGTTCGTAACCACCGCTCAATCGCTGCACACTCTGGAACCGCCGCAGAAGTTTCGCTGTCCGCCATAGAGCGACTTTCAGTGGCTGTTTTCCGGTGGACCTGCTTTGACAGGTTGAGAAAGGTGCAGCGGCTGTCTCAGATCGCTTCGCCGAGAACACCGAGCGCCGTCGCAAGCAAGCCCAAAGGCCGGCGTGCAACGGCCTCGAAACGCCTCCGCTACAAAGCTCGTTTTGTTCCAGTGCACACTGGACGCGTCGAATTCCACTGATCTGAGGGCGCGATCACCGCCACAGTCGATGTGGCAAGCGTCCTTGGCTAGACCGCGGTCGCGCCTGCGTTCCTGCAGAGAAGCACCCCAGAATGGCGATGATGTGCGCAGGTGTTTGCGCGCGCACTTTTGCCGCGCGCGATTTCGATTTTATCGCCTTCAACGCTTATCTGCTTCACTCTGCTGCGGTGTAGAGCCGGAGATCGACGTCACGGTAGAATGTACCCTATAGACCGTAGACGGACTGCTTGTGGGATATATATTGTTTAATGGTCAGTACAAGGAGGACTGCATTCTCTCTTCAGCATGGTCACACCACAGTACTCAGATGGGTACGGAAGACTGCGGGAAAAAGAGTATGCGCTTGGCCCCATAAACCGATATTATGAAAGACTGGCTGCGGTCAATGGTCGAAATCGACCCGTTAATGACCTTACGGAATGCAAAACGAGGTGGTGGCCGACATGTACGTTTCTGTTTCTCAACAGATTGTTCATGTTGTCTTGAAAACATATGAATACAATCGCGAAAGGAGCGTCAGATTTCACCCGAGGTCATCTACCGACATCGAAACGACAGCGTTCCTGGAACAAAGGGATCAATATGGAGCACAGGGACGTCGATTTGTTTTTCTCAGACGATGGGACTTGTTTCGGACGAAATGGTCAGGGCGCGAATGGGTACTCGCGGAGCAGGGAGCCCGTTGTATGTACAATCGAACTAGAAGGTAGCTAAGGCATCATCATCTGTTCTAGATACAGTGGGTTCACGTAGCGGCCGCAGTATCGTTCGTACAGGAGGCTCATCCAACAGCATCAACGACTTTGTCGAAGTACTCGAACTTCTTTCCTTGACGTCCAGAAACGCACTGCTATTGGATGCCGTGGCATCTCATCGTTCCCCTTGCGTTCGAGCTTTTGCCGATTCTATCGGGGTAGAGCTGCGTTCCATTCCTTCGTACGCTTTGTGGTCCAATCGCATAAAAAGGAGTGTTGCCTGTCGTGAAACGTAGTGATCGCTCCACTGGACGAATCGCTGAAGCGTTCATCACACGGGGACATATTAAGGCACATTTCGTGTTCCTTGAGCCAGTCCTGCTCGCTCCGGGAACGTCCTCACCACAATCTATAAAAAACTGCGTTCGTTTTCAAAGAATTAAGGTAGAGCCACGATGCATAATTCAGAAGTTCGACATGGAGAGAAGGCAGCGGAACGCTTCGGCGATAGCAGAGGACGCAGAGCTGACACAGCACCAAATGGTTCAGAGGGCGCGAGTTCTACGACACTTTGCACTGGTGAGTACAAACAGCGGCAATAAATGCATGGACTTCATGAACCGCGACTTAAACGCTGCTATCAATAACAGACGATTTGATAAGATGAAGACGAGACCCGTGGAGCAGACGCGAGCCAACTTTGTAGGGCAGCCTCTCAGTCTCGTAGTGTGCATGCAGATACTGAAACCGATAGCAGGCGGCCAGTCGACAAGCGCCCGGAGGAGGCGCCCGCGGATGGGCATCCATTTACCCTGCACGGTCGTGAACGTATTTTTGTTTCACTCAGGATTGCAAGGTGGAAGATCGAGGCATCGAACTGGAAATCCCGCACGTGTGACTGCTGCTGCTATACCCGGCCACATCGAGCGATGGAAACACCAGAATCGTTCACTGCTTGTCCGGCAGAATCGTTCGCAGTGTGTAAATTCGAGGATCTGCGTCTGTGCTGGACTGTTGAACCGTACCATACCAGTGCCATGATCCAGGCGAGTATCCAAATGGACTCCCTCACGGTTACGGAAGTTAACCTTATCGAAAATCTCCAGCGCTTCCGAGCAATGCCCCTACTGGGTACCAAACGAGTGCTTGGAAACGTTGTTCGATAAACAGATGCTACAAGTTCCAGAAGCGCGAAATGCTTCCGGATGTTGATCGAGGCGTTCAGGGCGCGGTGTGCAAAGTGTGGCGCGCATCGGGTCCTGGTCGACTCGTACCGTGGCAAGTCTGTTACCTTCGATTGCTTTGCCGTTCGGCGTTCGGTCAGCTTGCCGTTCACCACCTCGTGCGACAGTCTCTGGCTCAGCTGCTTCTTCTGTATCTAATTCAGGGTGCATCTGAGCTCGGTATGTGTGAATAAAGTACAGGACGCGTGAACGAAAATCGGTTTGAATCGATTCCTGCATCCGTGACTCATGATCACCATTCGTATCAACCGTACAGAAGCTTTCCATCTTGTGGCTACTTTGATAGTCTTTTTTGGGAACGTATGGAGTAGTATGGATTGACGGAGAGTCAATCGCACAGAACGAGTTTTGCCACCTTCTGCTTTGGGTGCACGACATTCAGAATACGGAGCACGAGAACTGCGCTTTATCTAATGATTGAACGCAGAGTGACTGGCGGGCAGAAATCAAGCCGGTTTGCGCAACCTAGCAGTGATAGCATGCAGACGTTCTGCTCGACATTCCTGCAATCTACAGCATACATTCCTTTTCTTGCATACCTGCAAGAAAAACAAACAGGGCGAGCTGATATAGGTATTCCAGAATTCATTACCCTGAGTATCGCAACGGACCTAGAGGCGCGGGCACCCACTTCCGGGCCAAGCCATCTTTCGATGACGCCGCTCTGTGGTATGCGCAACATTCGCCGCAAACGAACATGAAATGCACACCGCTCCGTCGATATCGTACCCGAGGGCATGTACTCCTAGGTCGACGTTGTTTCTATCGTCTCCAAGGGTAGTTCCATGCAGGCACCATACTCTGCCCAGCTCCCGTCGTAGATGGCACACTCGGGAATCCCTAATTCATGTAACGCTAGCGCTATGATAGCTGCAGTGACCCCAGAGCCACACGACGCAACCAGCGGTGGCGATTGCGTGTTCGCGTCTGCTGCTGGAGACGGCACCGCAAGATGCTGGACGCAAGATGAGAAGATTTGGCGCAACTCGGATACGGGTCGCAGAGAGCATCCCTCATTGCATACAAGCGACTCGTACGGGACGTTGTAGGCTCCGGGAATATGGCCCAGTCGTAGACCTGGTCGAGGTTCGGGTTCCTCTCCGCGAAAGCGACCCCGTGAACGCGCATCCAGAAGCCGGATTCGTCGACTTCCCGCAAGATAATCGCAGATTTCCGTACGCGAACAAACGAGCTCTCGTCGAAAGCGCAGCGGGAACACGGCACTCGAGGGTGCGGCCTCCGAGTCGCCGCTCCGCGGCGATGGCGTACCAGTTTCTAGTTCATACCCAGCATTTATCCAGGAACGAAAGCCACCATCAAGTACGAACACTCGATCAATACCAAAGACGCGAAACATCCACCAAGCCCGAGCAGCTGCAATGAATGCCCCGTTCCGGGCATAGCAGACGATGGCGGTGTCGGCAGGGTCAGGTGTTCGAGGACGAATACGAAGACGTTCCAAACACTCGCGAAAGGCTTCTGCACTTCGCGGAAGCATATGAGGGAGCGGGGTTTCTTTATCGGCTACTTCGTCGATGTCAAAGCGAATCGATGTGGGTATCCGCGCCTTGGTGAACTCGGCAGCAGCGTCCCTTCCAGCCGAAGGCATGTACCACGTCGCGTCCAGTACGCAGCAGCGCTTCAGTTCCGCTCTGAGCCAGGCTGGAGAAACCAGCGCTGAAACCCACATTTTTTTAAAAGCAAAGAGCAAGAGCGAACGCAGGTTGCTCTGGACGTGACCTGAGTCAGCGAAACGCCTTCGCAAAACGCCGCGTCTGGTGCGTTCGAGCAGCGCACTTAGAAACGGTGCTCGAAGCGTCGAGGCCAACGACGACGACGCGTCCCTGTCGCTTAATTCGAGGCTGAAGAGCGTTCCGTGCAACCAGAAGAATGGACCTTGACCCGCACACCCGCCCGGGCGACGTCACGAACTCGTGCAGCAGCGGTGTGGAGCACGCGAGGGAAACGGAGATGATACAGGCGTGCAACCTGCGTCTCAGCATGCCCGACACTTGTGATACATCTTCGGCGGCGATGCGTTTGTGTTGCAACCACCGCTGCAACCAGCCTATGATAGATTTGTTTCAGGATATCAAGGCCAGAGGCATGAGTTCATGGGCTTACGGGGATTTGCTGCAATCATTCGCTGATTCGAGAGGAACTTGCCGCCGAGGCAGCGGTCATGCGTACGACGCCTGCCGACGGGGCTCGCCTGGTACACCAGCTGCAAGGTGTAAAATTCGGGTGTCACGGTACGGGAGCGTTGTACGGAAAAAAGACTATTGCCTGCTTCACAGACGCTGTGACGAAGATTCTGCGATGGACGCTGTCGCCAGATAGTTGCCACAGGCAGGGGAGCTCGCTCGCTCGCTCGCGTGCTGTTGCCAACAGGACCCGTGATGCAGCTCCCCCGATCATCGCCAAAGCGGCGCTCACTACTGCGATAGACAGTAACATCCTATACAATGTTACTTCATATCGTGACGCTCATGGAAGAAAGCGAGTGTCAACGGGGAGCTGCTCTGGCTCTAGCCGACAACACGCAAGCGACTGGTGCTCATGCACCGCGGTTCCTCCTCGGCTCGCATGCACAAAGCCCGGGACCATGCTGTCTCCGCACGGCGGCTCCAGCGAGACGGATCCAGTGCAGAAACAGGTACCACGCGAGGCTCGACACCCGGAGACTCTTCTAGAAGAACCATCATCCATAAAGTTGCGACCGGTCCGTGGTTTTTGAAAGCAGGGATCTAGAACGGTGTATCCGTTGCTTCTCCGGATGCTGATAACAGTGGCGCATTCGGGAGATCCGCGGTTATATTCATGGACTCCGAACCGTAAAACCCGGAGCTTGAGCGTTCGTGGTGGCGCGGCGACGCTGAACGTTTCCAAAATATCGTAGCCGTGTTGCGTATCTCTCAAGCAAATCGAGGAAAAGCTATGGGGTCACTGAGCCCGACCAGACTTTCCTGAATTCGCAAACGCTACCGAGCACGAAGGAATATACTTCAACTTCGTTGACAACGTCGCATCTTGCCTTCAACACCAGAAGCGTATTCCCTTCTGGTATAGAGGCCGGTTCGATCAAGCGACTCGGCAGGCGCTGCTCAGGAACAGACTGGCGCTGTGATGCCTCGATCCAGCGCCAGCTCAAAGCGCACAGGGCCCGCCACACGGCGAACACGCATCCTTCGTTGGCGCCCGTGGAAGCTGGACAGGCAGCCAGTCAGGAAGAGCCGCTGTCGGCGGCGCGGCACACTGGAGAAACTCAGCGACTAGCGCAATAACTGTGCCTTAGGTGCGTTGTTCTCGCGATTGCGTCCAGAGTAATCGAAATCGATGCGCGTTATCGGATTCCGGTGGGAATGCCCCAGCTTGGTGCGTATTCTCAGCGTTGAGGCCAGGATAGCACGTGTCCCGATACCGCTTGTGCCCCGCACCATGCCGACCTATACGTCATGCGGACGCACCCGAGCATGTCCAAAACAATACACATTCTTTGGGATATCACTCGCTACCGATCGAACGTAGCTATCGGTGAAGCGCATGCGATCTGCACGACGATGCAAAAGCGCACACCAGAGGCCTGACCTCGGGACACGTTGCACGTTTTCAGCAGACACCACCGACGCATCCCAATATGGATCCAAAGAGCACGCGTCCCGCCAGAGACCATCTGGATCGGATGCGAAAAAGAACGAACCGGCCAACAGAAGCACCCGTAGCTTGTTTGCGTTGTTCTGTCCTGTGCGTGCTGGCACTCGATCCACCGCGATCCCGCCGCCAGTAAATTGCGCCCCGGGCAACAATGCGCCGCCGATGCCGATGCCGCCGCCATCACACGCGGTTTGCGGTGAACAGCGGCCGGCGATGCACCGCATGCGTGACGCGTGTGTGTGCCTGAGACGCGCCGTCCGCTCAGCGCGCGCCGCATCCGCAGCCTGCGATCATGTACGGCCGAGCGTGTACGCTGCCTGCAACACGGAGGCGATTTATCTCGCTACTTGATTCACGGCGGATCATGGACGAAAAGGACTGTCGAGATGCTGGGTGCGACGAACATCTTCGTTGCGCTCCGCCATACAAAAATTTTTTCTATGTGTTTCTACAATAAACAATACATTGCCGTCGTTGTGTTTTAGCTGAGGTCTTGAAGATGACTGGGTTCTTACACAGCGCAAAGTTGTTTTTCCTGTCAAGCTCGCAACGCGCGGGTCTTGAGAAGGGCGAGTTTTCTGAGGTACAGGCCGAGTGGGAGGCGAAGCTGCGGCGCACCATGCGGCACGCCGAGCGGCTGGAGGAGGGTCTCACGCAAGTGACACCGGCCTGGAAGTCGGTCATTAAGTCTGTGCGAACGACGACGAGGAACGCGAAAGTGAAAGTGGCGAAAGGGACCGGTCGTAGAAAGCAGGTCGTGGAAGACTCGTTCCATGACGTAGACCCCGGGTACCTTGAGTTTGTGCAGCTGTCAGAGGAAGCGCTGAGCGCACTCGAGAGCCTGTGTGGGCGCGAGCTCTTCACGGGCGGCACGACGCTGTCGCATATGCTCAGCGAGGTACGCCAGTACATCGAGGGATGCCGCACACTCATCACCTACATTGGACAAGACGTAGAGAACGCCCGTCTGGAGTTTGACCACTACTACAACAAGTGCGAAGCGCTGAGTCAGCGCGCTCGTCAGCGTCGTTTGACAGAGGCGGAATCAGAGCGCATGATTCGGAATCGCGTGAAACTCGAACGCGCCCGCGATCGTTACGTTGCTCGCAAGCGCAACTACGTCGACAGCGCGCGTGCGATGTACTACAAGTATCCACCGCTGTGTCGCGCCGTGTTGGCCGCACTGTGGTCATACCAGATGAGGGCATCGGAAGCGTTTCAGGAAGTTTCGGAAATGGTCGAGCAACATGTCTCGAACAATATTGAGCTGGCGAAGACGATCGATGTGCAGAGCATGGCGCCGGCGATTGCGGAAGAGGACAAAGAGGTCAAGCATGATGACCCCGAGATTCCGCTGACGTCCTACGAAGCAGCGACCAAGTTTGAGAAAAACGTATCGGAGGTGCCGCTGCCGCCTGGCTGGGAGGAACGCATCGATCCGGCTACCGGGCGCATCTTTTACATCTCGCATGCGGAGAAGAAGACGAGCTGGGTACCGCCGACGCCGCCAAAGTACGAGAAGGCGCTTAAGGCACCGAAGCCGCATATTGAAAAAATGACGCCAGAGTCAGTACGTGTCTGAAATCGGATTGACAGGGACAGATGTAACAGCAAACGCCGGCACGATGGGCGTCATTGGAACATGATGAGCACCGCGGCATGCTTTTCAGTTTGGAGAGCATCGCGGATACATGACGAACCCCGGGAGGACACGTGTATTTCATTGGCACCATCGTGAGGTGCAAGGTTTCAAAGATAAAAGTTGAGATGTTTCAGTCATAGAGTCAGGTATGCCAGTGCCAGAATGACATGCGGCGTGGAACATGTCCTCGAAATCGGGCGCTCACGCGAAATTTGAGTCTCTTTCTGCTGTCATGGAGAACAGGCTCTTGGGGGCTTTGTCGGCGACTGCTTCCCTTTCCTCCCTCGTATCTCCAGCGTTCAATGCCGCGGTCTGTCCTTGGCTTTCGGACCCGCTGTCCGCAGTCGCAGGATGTCGATGGCAGCGCCAAAGACTCGCTTTCGGTGTCTCTTGATGTTGTAGATGCATTACGTGCACAGAGAGAACTTGGGATCTACGCTTCGTTTCCTATGTTCCTCTGATTGTTATCTGGCCTCAGTGCACCCTTCGCAGAGATGACACTTGTCCGTGGTGAGACGTTCCCATGTGTCCACCATGCTTCTCCTTCTCCGTGCGCCGCTCTGTCGCGCATTATTGAAAACTTGAAGAATGCGTAATTCGAGCTCGCTCAATGTAAGCAGCAGGAGAAGCGTGGACGCCTGTACGTATGAATCAATAAAAAAATATCGGGGTTTTTTGTTGAAAAACACCTTGCTCGATGCCGTCGTGGATCATCTCGATGACGATAACGTAACGAATGCCATGGATGAACTGTCGCGGGATCCATTCCGAAAGCATCACCCGAAACCCTAAACCCTAACATGAAACCGTTATAACCCGTTGATGTTCTTACAATGCGGATGCTGTTCATTGCAAACAACCTCCAAAAGTCTCCAAATGCAAGAATAGAGCGAGCTCCTCCGTGCCCCGTTTGAACCTGGGTTCGCTGGAGGTGCCACTGGTACACAGACCGGGGCTCCAGTCGGGCACTCGCCTTGAAGCCAAACTGCATCGCTGCTCCAGGAGAACCCTACCACTAAACCGACGCTCAAAAAGCCTCCACGAAACCGTCCGCCCTCCGAACAGCATTGTCGACGACGCTAACGCCCGATCGCAACGAGCACCCAGCGTACGCGCTGCACTCTGTAGACCGGTGCTGTCGTCAGAGGGAACGAAAACCAGGCTCTCATTTGGAATGGCTGATTCGACGTTCACGGAACAGAGAAGCGTCTGGAGACATACCTCACATCCGCGTTCTTGGTTCCCAAATATCCAGCCCACATCCAGAGAATAGGCAGATGACCCCCGGGATCGTCCACGACCAGGTACCAATGCAGCGTTTGAGCTATCGACGTGCGTGCGTGCATGCGTGCGTGCATCCCGTGTCACGCGCGTCACGCGGGCGACCAGCGCGCCGGTCGAATCCAGCGAAAGCGCGCTGCAACGGCAGCTCTGGTATTCAGGGGGCTTCTTGCGCTGACAACAGGTTTTTTCGGGCTGCATCGAACAGTGTTGCCGGTGAATCTAGCGTCCAATTCAGTGGACTGTGCGAGGTCTATAAGTACACCCATGGACTGGAGTTTGAATGGTGTCGGAGATGACGCGGACTTCCGTGCGCGACGGGGGCGTTACGCTGGTGCCGCTGGCGCTGCGGTGCCGGTGGTGGCGTTCGCGGTACCGCCGGCGCACCTGCAGCTCCGCAAGAACCTGACACCCAACGCTTGTACGGTGCCTTTTCGTCGAAAGGGTCGTGTACTTGGGAGTCGGCGCTTTTTTGTGGTGGCAGAGTCTGACTACGCGGCGGACGACGACTCCGAGACGAGCTATTCTGGTACAACAAATCACGGGTATGCGCAGCCGGGTACCGCGCGAGGTTTTGGGGTATTCACGCGCAGTCAGGACAGCGAACTAGAGCGTGGACGAGGACGGAGGCAGCAGGCATATCGGTTGCTGTCGGATAGTCGCACGTTTCGGTTCTACGACTATCTGAGAGAGGCGCACTTTCCAAAAGTTGCGCTAGCTGAGGTTCCAGTGGATGGTGCGTCGTCGTTGAAGATGCGCGGGCTCGTTGCTACCGCAGCCATTCGAGCTGGCGAGGTCATCTGTCGGATACCTCGTCGGCTTGCTATCTGTCTGGGTAGCGAGGGTGAGAACCCCGGTTTGCCCGCACTCCATCTCTTGCGCATGATGACGGACGGCGAGGCCGTGCACAAGTATAAGGCGTACTTTGACGTTTTGCCGCGCCCGGAAATGTGCCAAATGACTACCGACTTCTATAACGATGAGGAACTGGGGCAAATTGCGCACACACCGACTGTTGAGGAGACGCGGCGACGTCGACAGCAGTTGCGAGACACCTTCCTGCAGGAGTTCCTTCGAACGGGAGCGGATTATCTGCATCCCCAGGTGGCTGCCCAAAATCTTGATCATATGCCAGAGTTTCAGCGTTATCTATGGGCTGTGCACTTAGTCGTCAGCCGGGCGTTAGCAGTGCGCACGGGCGACGAGGCCCAGCGCTACCTCATCCCGCTCCTCGACATGATCAACTGCCGTATGGATTCGAAACACGAGCTTCGTTACCGTATTGCAACTGATGAATTCGTACTCATCGCTGGTGAATCTGTGCGGCGCTCGGAGGAGATTCGCATCCCATATGGCGGGGGTTTCGTCAGCAACGATCGACTCATTCAAGATTATGGGTTTATCGTTGAACGGAACCCCGCCGATCTGTTGCTCTTCCTTCCTCGACATTGTGTCCAACGGGCGGACCTCCTGTCCTCCGAGGAACGCGAAAACGTCCGCCAAGAATGCGCGGCGGTACTTGCGCGGCAGCAACAGGTTCTTAGTGTTCCGTCCGAGCGCATTCGTGCCTTTAATCGAGCTGTCGTGGACGCCGCTCGAAAATGCATTGAGTTGCTGGAAACCGCCGAAGAAATTCAGTCTTGAACTGATGGACGCGTCTCGTTACGGGCTGTGGCGCAGCTGCTGCGGCATCCGCACCGCCTCTGGGTCTTGAAAATATCTTTCGGGTGCGAATCGAAAAACGGCGTCAAAGCGAATCTCGAGCTGGTTTCATGACCAGCGCTATTTGCTCATACATCGGTTGCTGTTTGCGGCAGGCGTGAGCATCTTGATATGCCGAAGAGCCTGCATCGTTCATGGGCATCGTCGGCAGCGGCACCGATAGGCGCTGCGGTAGAAGCAACTACGTTGTGCGAATCGTAGCTCACTGCAAGGTTCACTGAAAAATCTCTTGTCAGTGATGTTGCACCCAGTGCATCACATGGCGTTTCCATAGCGCCATAAGATGCTCCGCGTGGCGGTATCGCGTGTATGCAGTGCCGCGCGCACGCCAGCCTCGAGAACCCTCGCACCGCCCGGTGCTGGCGTCACGCATGAGCGGCTCTGTGCAGGCACGGCGTCGGTGTAACAGTCACTTTTGTGTGCATGTAGGTTTGTGGGAGTGTAATTCTATGCGTATGTGCGTTTGTTTGCACTTGCGTGTTTGTCCTGATTATAAACGCTTCCTGCACTGCCGAGGGTGCAAACAATAGCTGCACGGTACACGCTGGAAGCGGTTTGTGATGCGCACAGACTTTGCATCGTGACTCGACAAGATGAATGCGTTCCGTTGCGCACGGCAACAGAGCACGAGCTGCGTCACCAGCGTGTTACAGAGGCGAGCGAGGAGCGGGCTCCGTGCCTGGCGTCGTCACGCGTGGCGTCATGCGATGTATTCGCGTTGCTAGCGAATCCTTAGCATGGCACGACACACAAGCATATATGTATATACATACACGCGTGCGTACCCGTCTACCAGACGCAGGAAAGAAAAGAGATGCAAGCATGGTCGTTTGGGCATGAGCGGCGCGGTCGCGGGCGGTACGCGTCTCGAACACAGTCCAGAGGACGCCCGACTGCACAGTTGCATGACCTGTCCGGGTCGTGACAGCAGCAACAATTTTCCATCCCCTATAAGCGTACTGAAAGCAAGGCCCGCCGACATTCTTCGTTTACCTGATGCTCGCCGGAACGCCCCCAAACAATGTCGCACACGGGATGCAACGCGGTGTGCTGGCCCTTGCATCGGCCGCGATTCTGAGGCGAGAAACGCGCCCCACAAAGGTCCTTTCATGTGCGTTTGTGTATGTGCCGATTCACGCTTTGGGTTGCATATCGATGGTCTCGAGCTCTTTGGCAAGCTGCGCCATTCGCGTACCCTGCGCAGCTGCTTTGACTGCTGCTTTCATTTTGTTGCGTTTCGCCTCCTGCATGGCCCTCAGACCTGCTGTGCTAGAGAGACTAGCGACCGACAATGTATTTGACGTGCACCAGGGATGCTTCAGTGCCTCCTCAGCCGAGAGGCGTTGTTCCGGGTTCACCTGGAGCAGTGCCCGAACCAATTCCTTGGCGTCATCGCTGACTTGTGCCCATTCGGATTCTCGGAATTTGTATTGCGCTCGTACGATGCGGCGCATGATTTCGTAGTCGTCTTTTCCGTAAAAAGGCATTTTTCCACTCAACATGATAAAAAGAATCACACCAGCGCTCCAGCAATCTACCTTGCTCGTGTAAGGTTGATGTTTGACGATCTCGGGCGCTACGTAGCCCGGTGTACCAATACAGGTTCGCATGAGCGCTTCTGTGCCCTTGCCAATCACGTTCGCCAGACCAAAGTCGGCGATTTTCAGGTGCATTTTGGAAAGCGGCGCAGTCGGGTCTGTCGTCAAGAGGTTCTCTGGTTTGAGATCACGGTGTGCAATGCCGCGGCTATGCAGGTACGCAACGCCGCGCATCAACTGCCGAAACACGTGCGCGGCATCGCGCTCACTAAACGCACCAGCCACGGCGATGCGGTCAAAGAGTTCACCGCCTTTCATTTTCTCCATGACGATGTAGATGGCATCCGGCGCATCATAGATATCGTAAGTCTCGACACAATTCGGGTGTTGGACCGTCAATAGAATGTGAACCTCTCGCGCGAGCAGGGCAAAGTCCGCCGGGTCTAAACTCGCCTTTCGAATAACTTTCACTGCTGCCTGCTCACCGGTGACTTTGTCGTAGGCGTCGTAGACGACGGCGAACGCACCTTCCCCGATCTTGCTGCCAAGCTCATAATCTCGCTCAAACGAGCGGCTCACTGCTTGGCTGAGGGCCACGAACCAGTCCTCTGCCTCTTTGTCGGAGGGGGCCACGAACTCCAACTTTCGCTCGGTGGTCGTGATGCGGAATCCACGTTTACCCACGCGCTCTAGCTGTGCGCCGAGGATGTTCAGTCTCCAGGTCGGCTCGAAGGCTTCGCGACTCGTGTAGTTGCTGAGCGTGGAGCCGGCTGCCACCATCCAGCGTTTCGTTGAGGAAAACGTTCGACACTTTTTCTGGACGTAGCCACGGTACTGAGCGGGTGCCCCGTGGCGCATCGTCACCTGGCGCACATTGTCCATGGCTGACATCGCGCTCAACCGGTACACGTTCCGCGAGTCGCAGCGTCACCCGACGTGCGTTTTCGCTCTGTGCTGCGCAGCACCGTGCCGTGTCCCGGCCTGCCGTACTGGAAGCGCTGCTATCCGTCGTGCCGCTCAGGGAGTATCCTCGCCGATGCGCGCCTGCGTCCAAAGAAGCAGCATCTCAGATTCTCGACATATATGGACTAATCGGCATTCAGCATATCGCCCGCAATGCCGAGAGCCAACGCTACCGAATACTATCGCCTGGGGCAAAGCACATGCGGCAAACAAGGAGCGATACGAACGCTTCATGTATGGCTCACGAAAAGAAAGCGTTGCAAAGCATGACGTCCGCTCCAGTATCGATGTCGTTTGCGTATGCGCGGTGAATCGCAAGTGAGATGGCGAATATGTGCCGAGTGCGCAACTCGACCCTGATCGCGCGAGCATCCCTGTCTAACCGCGTGTTTTCGTACTTGTACGAATGATGATACTTTTCTTTTCAACGACACTGCTCGGGATCAGCACGGATACACACTGAGAAGATGTAGTCGACTGTGAGCCCAAGTGACACCACGATACCGACCGACCGACCGACCGACCGACCGACCGGAACTGCTGCCGATACGAGCAGCAAAGCTCCGGGTGGCATCCCGGCGTCGTTTTCATATCCAGTGCCTTGGTCGAGGGTGAAACCACCAGCTTTATGCTTCGACTGTGAATGTTTATGGTTTATAAGCGTGTTCGTGAATATGAAAAGGCAGCCTGGGGGGAATCACGGTTTCCAATGGAATACGCGTTTCAGCGAATACTCTGTTGACTGCGCAACGTACCAACAGACATACTCCGAATGCAGCATCAAACTCGTAGTAGAGAAGATACGCTCTATACCATCAACATTGCGGACTCGGTGACTCGGCATTGGCTGCTGAACGGATGAGACGCATGCGCGACGCTCGTGCAGGTACCAGGTTCCGCCGGCGCCTCCTTGAACACTGCTACTGCAATCGAGACGAGTCGCTCGAAGTACCCAGTGATTCCGGACAGCGCGCACCGTGCATGCATGATGACCATCTGTCACGTACGAAAGCCGCAGCACTAACTTCGGCAGCACACTTCATCTTCAAAGCGCGCATTCTTGAAACGCAGTGCAGTCGCTGCCCGAAAATCAGCGCGCTCGTCTGACAACGCCTCGAACTCGACTGAGGTTACAGCCATAGCTGACGCCAGTCAGCATACTGCACCACCGTACCACAAGCACTGAACTACGACCGATCACCAGACTGGAGGGACGCGATCAGCGGTTCGCACCCGACACCCGTGTCGCTGCAAGTCTGCAGGGCGACAGCGCCGGTGTCCTCACGACCTGGGTCCACGCGCAACAACCGTCGCCAGACGCTCGCCGTCATCATCCTCGCCACTATTCATTCCAAGTGCCCAGTCGTAGCTTCCGAAAGAGTAACAGCGTCTTGGAAACAAATACCAAGTAACCTGATGGAAGAATGCTCCAGCATCAAACGATAGCATAGCAGCGCTGCCTGCGCTCTGCGCGGGGAATGAAACGACCACAGCGCTTCCATTTCGCGCCAACGTCGTTTTCGCTGCGACTTCCACAGCTTCGCTATGGGCTGCTGTGGAAGTTGCCTCTATAGAGCCTCTACCTTGGTCTCTTACCGAAGAAAACCAAAACGTCGACCATGGAGAAGGGTGTTTCTCACAGAAGATGCCGACATACTGGAGTATAGCGGGGGTTTTCACTGGGTCGAGGCGCCCAAGGCATCTGGGCGCCCGCTCAGCGCTTCCCACGGGGCACAGTGGCCCCAGGCTGGGGTCTTCGCACAGTGCTCACAGGGCACACCCAATATCACTGGGTCGCTACAATTGAATGATCGAAATGAATGTAGCAACGACGATGATAATGAGACCCCGGCGGCTGACCGTCCCGTTGAGTGGCCGCTGTCCAGGCAGCTGGACCGGGTCTCGAGGGCCGCAACCAGGCGCCGCGACCGCACTCTGGAACCTTCGCACTGTACACGAAGACGTTTACAGAATGTTGCAAGTAGTTCGTCGAGCTCGACTTTTATGGCTCATCCCGAGGAGGCAGGAAGCGTGACGGAGTCGAGTTTGGCCGAGGCCGCTCATCGACGGGGTCTGTTTCAGGAGTGCCCAGTCACCGAGCGCGTGCTCCCATGCAGTCGAGACCGAGAAGCGCCCCATGTGCCTGCCCGCGCAGACCCGCTAGTGCCGACGGAGAGCGGGTTTCCGGCACGAACGCCTGAATGGCGTCGGTGGTTGCGCGAGCATCCATCAGACGCTGAGGATGACGGCGAGGAATCCTTACCACCGGTGGTGCGACGGCTGGAGTTTGCGGATCAGTCACCTCGGTGAAACAGGCTGACCATGCTGTGCGCACATCGCACCAAGATAACGAAGCATATGCGTATTTATGCGCAATGGGGATACGAGTTCGCAGCGCTCACGTCATATTTGCCAAAGTGTTTGCAGAGACAAGGTCATCGATAGCGAACTGGGTGCCAAATGATCACAACAGTTGACCAGCGACACTGTTTACCCAGACACGCTCACGGATAGGGAACTTGGTTCCAAATGATCGCAAAAGTTTGCCACCTGCCGGGCTGCAACAACGGTACCAATCGTCTATCTCGACTTGGGCGCGGCCTCGCGGACGCGTACTGGCCGCTGCAGGCCGGTACGTCATCGGCTGAACCCCGAACACCACGCCATCGGGCCCTGGATAACCTTTAAGCTCCGCCAAGGATACAATGGTGCAGCTTTTCTGGCTATCCTCGCGCGAAGCAGTTCCCGATCTAGCAGCGAACAAGAACGAAGCAGTTCGGGAAGGTAGCGGGCCCAACGCAGCTGCACTGCCCATGTTCAGCGACGTCCAACGCCGAGTCGCGCTAGAGTGCCCGCGCTTGCCGGAACGCTGCCTCAGTATCGAGTGCACTCGCCTGAAGGGGTACGGTCCAGCTGGTGCCATTCGCCGGGCCTTGCACTGGACGCTGGTAGAGGATTTCCGGTGTCTGCATACGCGCCAGTACGCTTGTATGAATCGATCTGGGGCGCTGGAATCATGACGCCCGCCTATACCACACTGCGGGGAGTTTCCGCTGTCGCCTACAGCAAACCCTTCAAACCGTAATCCAGACAAAAAAAGCTCGTCCGTACTGCGTCATCGCATCCAATGAACTTTAGCGCTTCTCTGGGGGTTGTATAACCTCCACTTGAACTGGCGTCACGTTCTCCTCCGTGGTATGGTTGCTCGCCTGAACACCTTGCTCGTTCGCCTCATCAACGTGAACATCCCTGTCCACAGTGTGCGCTGATGCTGCGGACGTCGAGGACGATCGCGGTACGCCAAGTGGAAACATCCGCGTCAGAGAAGTCATCGAGACGATAGAATCGATATTGGGCGCTTTGGAACGCAGCGCCTGTGACGACGACGAAGACGACAACAACAACAAATCATCGTTGTCCGCGTCGACATAGGCCTGGTATTGTACGCCGATGTGGAGGCGGCTCTCGGCAGCAACGGAGCCGCGCAACGGCACCCACATATCCCGTCTCTGACCGTCTCTGAGCGCCGACACAGCCATGCTGAAAGCGCCGATGATGCGGTGTTTCAGTCCGTATCGATCTGCGACTTCGATATGCAGACGTGCTGTATTCGGATTTCGCACGGGCAGCTCAAACAGCTGATTCCAAATTGGCTGGCCTCGCACGCTCCGCGCACTTGTGCTCTTGTCCGGCTTACTCCGCACAGTTATCCCGTCCACAGAGATATAACAGAATGGATTGCTCAGCCCGAGCGATGTTGTGCCGCTCAGATTCCGCGCGCCGTAGAGCATGACGATGAGAAGGCCGTCGTCGAGACTCGGGTCGTCAAGAATATCGGGTTCTGATTCGCCAGCGTCGGACAGGTCATCGGTGCTGAGGTCGTCACGACCAGGCGCTGCGGACTCCGAACGTCGTCGAAAGCGCGCTTTGGTCAGAGCGCCCATGCAGGGATCATTTCGCGAGCCGTCCCAGGCACCCATGCGGGCATAGCGCTGCAGTTGCTCGAGGCTGCTGAGGCGCAGGATCGGCATTCGCCGCGGCAAAACAAACAGGTCTGGAATATCGCACGTGAGCAGTTTGCGTAGAAACGGGCGTAAACCAGGGATTTCCATCACATCAACAACTTTGAAAGGTCGCAGCTGTAAATCGATGAGCGGTCGTCGCAGCAATGCCACATTGACATCGCCCAAGTAGGGTGCCTCTGGGATCATCCGGGCTCGAATCCATAGCTGCGAATCGATATCGAGGCCACTGACCACAACTGGTACTGCAAAGGAGGCCCGCTGGGTGACCCCGAAGTTCACGCGCAGATGCAGCTGGGCGTCGCCATCATAGCGAACGCCTACCAGCAGCACAAGGTCGCCATCCGAACGAGTCGGTAGCTTCTCCACCGACGGTAGCCGCAGCGCTCTCTCGTGCAGCTCGAGTCGCTCCACCGTCACCGACTGCACAAACGGCGGTCGATTGTTCTTCAGATTCGCGTCGATCAAGTCCTGCAGAATCATCTTTCCGGTGACAGATAGCTCCGTGTTGTACAGACGCCACATTTTCCGTATTGCCGCATTAATCCACTCTGCCGACTCCGCTTCCGTGGTTTCCCGCGCTGCGATCGCTTGCAGACGCTGACGCTCTCGGGCAGCACTGCTGGAGCCCAGCGTATTCATGGAAGCCGAGTCCTCAGGTATCGCTCCTCGGCCGCCGTCTGCAGAGGTCGCTGCATCGACTTGAAGCTCTGCCGTCTTCTTTGCGCGCCGTTGTCTAGCCTGACCCGGCACGTAGAACACCGATACCACAATGGCTACGATGAACGCAAGCAAGTCGCATACGAATTGTCCGAGGCGAACGACCAAATACGTCAGTATCCACATGCCCAGGAGGACATAGAGTCCGTCGGGGTAGAGCGGCGGACGATTTGCGGCAGCCGGGTCCACAGGTTGACGACGTCGCGCATCGGCAAAGCGCTTCGAGACTTCGTCTGTGAAGCTCCGGATCTGTATCAGCGTCTGCGTCCACCAGGTTTTGATCCGCGACTCCGTCTGCGAAAACATTAAGCTTGGATTGAAAAAGCCGGTGCGGGACGCTTTTCGAAACGTTCGTTTCCCGTCCAAGAAACAGACAACGATTCTCTTGTGCGAACTGCGCTGCGGACGGGTCCATGTTGCCCGAGTTCGCTGCCCTGTCGCGTCCGCTACCACGCTCGGGAGACGCGTGCACTGTTCAGATTGACGCGGCACAGAAACCGTCCGTTTCATGCCTTGACAGGTCGAGAAACTGTGACGGCGAAAGTGTTGTTGTCCGTGCTGCAGCTCTTGATGAGGTAACGGAGCGTCTAGCGGAAGCGCACCGCGCAGCCACGTGAACGGCCCTCGCCTGCAAGACTGGGGTCGACGTTTCCCGTGCACAGAAAACTGAGGTTTTCGCGTTCCCCTACCTCGCGAAACCGCTTCATACTTTGGCCCCAAACCTGTGCAAAAGCAAACCGACACCTGAGAATGGGAATGGCGCTCCATTGGCGCGTTTGTACCCACCTGCACACTGCCGACTGCGCACGGAACTTGACGTTCCATTTCCTGTACCAGTACCACCAGCACCAGCGCCACTACCACCGCCAATGTAGCCACCGGGTTTCACGTCACCAGCTCTATACTTAGCACGAACGCTCCAGTTATAATCTAGCGTCCAACTAGAGATGCAAGTTGTTCATTCGCGTTCCGCTTGGAGCGTGAAGCCAGTCCCCGCCAACAGAATATTGTAGGTGCGACGACAGCGCGCGTTGAACGCCTTCCAGTCTTTCCTGTGGCGATGATTGAAGGCGATGATGGCGATGATGGCGAAGGCGATGATGGCGATGATTGAAGGCGATGATGGCGATGATGGCGATGATGGCGATGATGGCGATGATGGCGATGATGGCGAAGGCGATGAAGGCGATGATGGCGATGATGGCGATGATGGCGATGATGGCGATGATGGATGGCGATGAGCGCCAACGCCGCCCGCCGTGCCGTCTAAACGGAAGCAATTACCCTAAAAGCGCTTACTGGATAGCATCAAAGCCATTCGTTCTGTGAAGCATACGGTGCTTAGACGTACGTGAGCAGCGTCGCTCTAGCTGTTTATGGGCGTGTGGGTGCTCACTAGTGACCCATGGCGAACAGGGAGAGCAGTGATGGACCTTTTGTAGCATATACGTTGGCGTTGACGCAGAGTGTGCGTTCTAGTTTGGTGCTCGTGCGTGACGCTGCAGCGGAGCTCGCCGCACGCATCGGTTGCCTCTTGTGTGAACCCAGTGACGGGGCCAGTGGAAACGCTAACTCGGGCCTCAGTCCGCTGAAGAAGCATTCGCGCAACTATGCGACGGCTCAGCGGGTACAGCGTGAGGCGGAGTCGCTGAAGCTGACCTGCGACGCTATTTTCCCCGAGGTGGAGCAGCTGTTGGCTGTTGTGGCGGGGGAACCATCTTTGTCGCTTTCTGACGCAGCTCTGAGCGTGGATGCGAAGGACTTTGCGAACTGCTCGGTGCTGCACGCCACAGGGAACGTCGAAGCTGCTGGAAGCGGAGGTTGCGGGGCACGGCGCCGTTCCCCGCTTGTGGGACGTGGCTGGGGCGGTGCCTATGGATGCCCGGGCAACGGCTACGAGTCACTGCTGTGCATCCTCTGGCGTTTGCTGCAGCGTCTTGAGGTCGAGACAGCACTCACCAACCAGGAAGCGGCAGAGCGTCGTGCGCGTCAGCGTTCGTTGCGACGTTCGCCGCGGCTGGTGGCGAACAGCGGCTACGGGCTCTCGGGCGGTGCTGATGAGCGTCCGAGCCAAGCGACAGCGCCCAGCGTGAACTGGCGAGAGCTAGAAAGGCGCTGGCTCGCACCGCATTCGAGTGCTAACCAGCTGACGCCGTTGGGTCGCCTAACTGGTCATCATTTGCAACTGAAGCAGTTCTATGCGATGATCCACCTAGCCTGTCGTTGTGTGCGACAGAGCGATGTTGGGCGAACGCTATTCGTCCCGATGAGTGCCGAGTTCGATCATCGGGTTTGGGCGCCCGTTGTGAAGCTGGACAGTTTTCAGGGAGTTCATTTCGGTTTTCAGTACAGTCGTGAAATGCGGACGGTGCTGCGTATTGTGCAAGTTATTCGCAGTGCAGTGCGACGTGCAGTAGCCAGCGAATACTTTCGAAGAAGCGCCTTCGCTCGCAAACTAGCATTCTTTTCGTGGGGATGGTTCTATATTCATATGGCGCTGCTGGAGAACTATGGGTACAGCACGAGCATGGCCCAACAGATTGTAGAGAAGCTGGCAAGCGCGTTCGGAGCGAGCCTGTCGACAGTGGAGCGACCAGCAGGTCGTCGCGAGGCTGCAGATACCCCTGAAGTGGCAGCGCGCTCACCTGTCGTGAGTCTTGACGAGGCACGCATGTTCTTCAATCTTTCAGAGGATCCTTTGTTCTTGGGATTCGCACTTATTCGGGAGAAAGACGTTGCGCTCGACCAGTTCTTCGAAATCGACGATGCAGCGGATGCGTTGAAGCGCGCGCTACACAAGAACGCGCAGCACCGAGTGCAGCGGAGCATCGACCACTCGACCTCATTGTCGCGCGGAGATGCGGAAATGTCGTCAGATGCAGATGCAAGTGGTACGCGATTAAAACTGCCCGCTGCGCTGCATGGACCGTTGAAAGCACGCCTTCTATCGTCGGTTGTCCGTTGCGTGCAGATCAAGTCGCAACGAACGACGGCGCCGAGTACCGCGGAGCATAGCGCCTCTGGTACCGCGACATGTGCAAGCGCTGCCGAAAGCTTTTCCCCAGCACCGATGACGGATTGCTGGCAACGTCCACACGAAATGGACGAAACGAGTGACGCTTCCGCGGATGCGACTGCAGCCGCGATGAGCCCAGATCGCTTCCGCCAGCACGCCGATGATCCATGGAGAGCATCGAACCTAACTGTTAGCGCAACCGAACCGGTTGCTGCAACTGATGCGTCACCACGTCGCGCTGGTGCGGCGGCAACTGGACCAGATAGCGAGTCAGGTTCGTCGGTTTGGGCAGCAGATAGCGCAGCTTTGCAGCGGGATACCGCTGACGCCGATGGAGCTCTCGGAAATGCAGCAGCAGCAGCAGCAGCAGCAGCATCCAATGGAATCGACCGCAGCCCGCGGGCGCTTTCCACCACGCCTGCCGAGGCGGACGCTGGGGATCCTCCACAGTCTAGCTCGCGAGCGGCACGCAGCCTCCGACGTGAGCGCTCGGGTTCACTCTTGGCATCCGCGATAAGCTCATCCATGCGAAGCATAGGCGCTCGGATCGATTCGCTATTGCGGCATCAAGCCGACGAGGGGCTAGCGCGCTCCCTCATTGTCTTCTTCCATGGTGGCGGCTTTATTGGCCAGAGTTCGCTGACTCACACCAGCCTCCTGAAACAGATCGCTCATGACATTCCAGATGCAGTGGTCGTATCCATGGACTATAGATTAGCGCCAGAATATCCCTACCCCACAGCGGTGAACGAGTGCTTCCATTTCTATATCTGGGCTCTCGAGAACGCACATCTTTTGGGTACGCACGCTGAACGGATCGTTGTTGCAGGCGACAGCGCTGGCGGGAATCTGGCGGTGGTGCTCACCATTCTGCTTATCCAGCACGGTCTGCGACTACCTGATGGACTGGTGCTGGCATACCCGGCGTTGAATTTGACATTGCAGTGGTCACCGTCGCGACTTTTGTCGGCTTTCGATCCACTGCTCTCGATCGATCTGTTGGAGTTAATTCTCCAGTCGTATGTGCCGGCCGATGTGGATGCGAGTAGGGATCCGTATCTGAGCCCATGCATCGCAGCTTCAGATACGCTGCTGGAGGCGTTCCCACCCGTCTACATGGTCTGCGGTGCATACGATCCACTGCTGGATGATACGGTCGAGTTTGCGCATCGGCTGCGGCTCGTGAAGCGCGACACCCATTGCGATCGAGATGCCGTTCGGTTGCGAGTCTACGAGGGCATGCCGCACGGTTTTCTCAGTATGAGCAGCGCAATCCATGAGGCATCTGCTGCCGTTAGCCAAGTGACCCTGTGGATGAGCGAACTACTGCAGGTGTCCTGGGCCGGTGACCACGAGCGAAGCTGCCGCTCGGCACCGTCGTCACCGCGACTGCCGCTGCCAGCGCCGTCTGGCGCAGACGCGAGCCTATCCACATCGACGGATTCGCTGCAGCACACCGAACGCTCCGGAGTCGATCTGCAGGCCTCGATGGACACCACGAAAGCCGCTGCTGCTCCTGCTACTACTGCCGCCGCACTCCGTCAAGCTATGCGTGAACTCAGCGTGGCATTTTCCGTATCTGAATCAAGCGACAGCGACTCGGATGAGGATCGTGCGGAACAAACACCGCTTTTCGCCTGAGCTCGCATCGACGCCAACGCACCGGGAGCAGCGTGCATGTAAGGATGAATGCTTTTATCCCTAATTGTCTTTGTGTATTTGTGCGCGCGCGTGTGTGTATGTGTGTGGAGAGATGTCCGTATGGCTCGTTGCGTACGACAGTACGAATTCGTTTGCATGGAAGCAGCCAGGCACTCGCGAGACTGCGAGCAACGACGAACATGCATCGACGCGTCGCGTTGCGGTATCTGCAGACGACGGCTTGTTCTGAAACCGGGACGCTTCGCTTTCGCTGGGTTAGCCTCCATAATTCTTAACGTATACGTCCGTAAATCGAGATGCTCGACTCGTCGCTGACGCAGAGCGATGAATCGGCAGCGGCAGGCTCGGTGCGGCGTTGTACGCAGCGTACACGCGGTGATCAACGAGGCACCGTGTGGCGACCTGGCAACCTGGAGAGAATTCGGTGAACCTACAATAAATCTTACCTGTTTCCCGCGATACCCGCGTCCTGGGGACTACTACGGAAGCGGCGCATGTGCGTCACGCCTCGATCCGAACCTCGTTAAGCGAATGCAAAATGGCGCCAGGTCCGTATGGTATCCAGTGCGTCAATGGATTGATCAAGCGTCTGGGGCATGCTCGACTAGGGTGGATCGAGCGCGGGTATGTTTGACGTAGAGCCTGCTTCCCGGGCCCAGGTCCCGGGAGTGCCTGCGAACATCTGAGAGACTGCTGGTTCGATGCAGCGCACCTACACGGTGACAAGCAACCGGAGCGCGTCGCAAAACCCCCGACGTTGCTGGCAACGTCCTTGCGAGACAGACTCGTCGATTGCGTCGTCCGCGGCTCGAGCGGTCACCGTTGATGGGATTTCCAGACGTGCCGGCGAGCATTAGGCGCTGCCTTTCTCCACAGTTCTATATGCTATTCGATTTTACTGCAACGGGCCCCAAAAATCGTATCGAACCCGCGTCCTCCCGCTTGCAAAGCGGGCGCTATAACCCCTAAGCCACGCCCCCGTGAAATGTGGAGGCGGCGGGAAATTCTCGAATGATCGGAAGTAAGAGTGGAAAATTTATATATAAAGGGTTGCGCAGGTTGTCCACGGACGAGCGTCCCGTGTCCGTCCAACATTCGATTTTTTTTCCGGTGAGTCTTCGATCCTTTTTCCCAGGATCCATTCACTTGCGTCCAGCCTGCAAACGTCCGCGCAATGTTTCAAAGTCTCAGCACCTTATATGTGCCCGATAGCCGCTGGTGATCGGCTTGCAGCTTGCCGATAAAGGCGCTCGCCGAGGCTGGAGCCGCTCGCTGACGCAGCGTTCGCGCGGTGCTTTCGACGACTCAGCTCTGGGCGAGGGCGCTCCCGTGTCTTTGTAGGCTGTGCATAGCATCGCTGCCGAGTGGTCGCGTGATATTGCGGCTTGGTGTTCCTTGCCGAGTGTACGGCTTCACCGTGCGCACCGATGCATACCCGCAGTCCTTGGGGCGTGACGATTACTTGACTCTGGGCAGGGCGCGCTGCTGATCAGTCCAGAACGCTTCTTCGGCGCATCAACTGATTCTCACGTGCGCCAAAAGTTCCGGAAAGCGAGGTCACGTGCGAAGCTGTACCGCTCCGCTGCACCGACTGCGTCACAACAGGTACCTTCTCTAGCCAAATGGACTTGAATCCTCTGCCTACAGTCAGGAGCGGATGTCGTCTACGATAGGATTCGCTCTGGATCGACTTTACGCAACTTAGGTGCGCGATATGGTGTTCACTCTGCGGTTTCGCTGCGAAGCATGAGCGATGATGAATGTGCAGTTCTCCGCGCTGCTCCATCGCGTGGCGTACACGCGCCCTCCGAGCAGCGCTCAATCACGGTCAAAGACAAGAGTTGCATCAACACGCTGCGAACGTGCGTCGCTCGCCTCCCGAACACCCGGAGGCTCGCACTGCAGTACATCGTGGTGCAACGGGCTAAGATCAACGTCAAAAGGTCCGTTGCGACCTTCATTGCCGTCGCGAAACGACGGGATTATCTGACAGGGCATTTGCGGCAGACGAAAACAAACGTCACGCATATATTCTGTGAACAATGAGCACCATAACAACCTCCGCGCTCATTCGGACTGGTATGCATGCTGCGAGCATTCAGCCGGTGACAGCCTCAGCGGAGGCTGGTCGTCCCTCGAAAGACGCTGTCTTCGTGGTATCGCGGGATGAACATATTCGACCGATTCGTCCGCCGCATACATCCTTCAGAGATGTCGTCCAGCTACTCTGTCGTAGCAGGGCGCCCCATGCACCTGGGGCACACCAGTAGTGAAATCGATGCCCCAGAGGCCGCTCTGCATGCAACCAGTCCTTGCCCAGGACGCAGCACGCGGGTTGCAGGGAGCAGTGATAGGCCCCAGGTGCAGGTCGATACCCTGCCTTGCCTGGTATCTACAGCGCTGGCGCATCAGAAAGTTAGCAGGTACGCGCGATCTATTACCGTTTCACGAGGTCGAGAAACTGTTCCTGAAGGCTGCGGTTGGTGGCAAAGACGCCCCGTGTTGTGATCGTGGTCGTTCTCGCATCCGTTTTTCGAATGCCACGCATCGACATACATAAATGAGTCGCCTCGATGTAGACTGCAACACCGCGTGGCTGTAGGTATTCCTCAATGCAATCCGCTATCTGTCGAGTGAGACGCTCCTGCACCTGCAAACGACGCGCATACATTTCCGCGACTCTGGCGAGCTTGCTCAGACCCAGAATTCGTCCCTGTGGAATGTATGCTATGTGACATTTTCCAAAAAAAGGCACCATATGATGCTCGCACAGCGACCAAATATCAATATCACGCTCTAGAATCATATCAGAGTAGGTTTCCGAGAAAACAGCATCGCTCAGCGTCTCCTCTGGCGAGAGCGCATACCCGCTGGTGAACTCTAACAGCGCACGCGCGTACCGCTCGGGTGTGTCGCGCAAGTTCGAGCGCACAGGGTCTACGCCCAGCTCTTGCATAATTACAGTCACTGCTTCGGCAATGCGTTGGCATCGCGCCTCGTCGCTCCCGTGATTCGCACTGGTGACATACGATCCGGAACCTCCTAGTTTCCGAGCTCGAACGTTCTCTGTGGCATTCTCTGGGGCTACGTCTGGTCCGTTTTCTACGGCACTGCCTGAATCGCGCGACCGCGGAAAAACACCTGCTGGCTTCATGGAGGCGTGCTCGTCACCATTCACTGCGTCTGCCGGGGCCGACGCCTGCGGAACCCGCCGCCAATCCACGGAAGCGCTCGCTACACGTTGCACCACCGACAAGTCGCAGTTTTCCTTGGGTGACTGGCAGCTAGGCATTCCCGTCAGGTCACCCAAAACTGGGTATTTCAAACCACCAAGTCTGAGTTGTGCGAAAAGAAACGACGATTCTCAATGATGGCGTTATCCGGGCGTCGCAGGCGATTCATCAGGAAACTGCACTGGTTGCGGGCGACGAGGCGGCGGCGCCACAGACCGAGGTGCGATGAAAATGGAACACTGACCTGTTCGCTTTGTTCTTGTGTTGCGCTTTTTCCCCGAACCTTTTTTATGAAGGTATACAAAGGCCACGTTGTAAGTAGACCGATACGGGCTTACGGATTCATACATTGTTTTGGGATTCTCGGTCGCCAGTTTGTACCGGCTGCTTTGACGATTTACTGTTGGAGTTCGTTACGTCATTGTTATCAGGATGATTCGTGATGCCCTTGAACACGGGTTCGTACCATACCCGATACCATTATCGAAGACCCGGATCGCAGACACTACGCTTCTCGTTTTCTTTCAGGATGCTTGCTCGTATCTGGCATTTATGAAGCGTTCTATTTTTCCCATTTCATTGCATCGAATGGGCACAGCATTTTTCTTCGCTGGATTGACCAGGTAGATGAACCCGACGTCGTCCGTTGACAAGTTGCTCACGAGCTCATGCCGAAAGTTCACTGAACTTGTGATAACGAACAATCGATTCGTTGCGAAATACAATTCTTCTTGGCATTGTTTCTATCAACGAAACGGGATTCGATACCAGCATGATACTTGTCACGGAATGTGCTTCCAGAGGCGTCCTCTCCGCTCTATCTGCATAAAAACGTGCTTTGGACTCGGAATTCTGTTATTGCAGCGATCGCTGCGAGAAGCGGTAGTGTCAACGCTCTGCACGAACGGGAGCATCGACGGATCGAAATCTCTCGACTTGTTCTCCAGTCGGGATTCTAATTCCGATACATGTTTCATCACTGGACGACATTATGCTCCTCATATCCTCCGTTGAATGGGATGGCGTGCACCTGCGAGCACCGCGGATGACCTGCTTGTCGAAGGGATCAATAAGATGCAGCTGGTGATCAGAGGATGCTGCATCGGGCGGCGGACACGGTATAGGGCATCGAGATTGGCCTTCTGGATCGATCACGAGCGTAGACCTGGCGATAAAGTGGGCCATCACGCGCCACAGGGAGGCGCTCCAAGGAAAAAGTAAGGTTTTTAGAGGAGATCACCTAATAAAAATCCAGTGTCACCGCTGCAATGGGCGCACCGAATCTGTATGCAAACCATGAAATAAGAATTGCGATTGAAGCGTAGATCGCAATTTCTGTCTGCACATGAGACATGTCGACAGCTGCCAGAAGCGGCGATATCGGGACCTGCACGCTGCCGGGAACATTGCCCGCCAGCTGGGAACGGAACAGATGGGGAACGAGGGACAGGCACACTTAAAAGCCGGAGATATGATGGATAACGAGGATGCTGTCGCAGGTAGACGCCTTAAAAGCTGATATTGATGACAGCGGGAACGAAGTCAAACTTTAGCATGGACGTTCGTGCACGAAGACCCGTTCCTTTCTATTCTGACATGGGCTTCGTACAGGCATTCTACGCACATCCATTCGCAAAAACGCCTTGCATTTCTGGAATAGCTCACCGATATGTCTCAACAGCTGTGAAGCTTGGGAGCAGCCCAACACTAGGATACGCTGTGCATTCGCTCTGACCTCTCACCGAAAAGATACCACTTTCAAGTACCCCCATTCATACACGCTTTAAGAACTGCGCAAAGGAACCGACCAGTGCATGCCGCACTCAACCGGAGCACTCGGGCGCCGCTCGTAAAGTTGCAGCGTTTCAAAACTGACTGATATCTCGCCCGAAAATAGCCGCTTTGATCCAGTCAAACGTAATCAAGATCCGATTGCGCATACTGACCTGCTTCACTGCATAGACAGAGCGCCATATCAGATAGGTCAGCGTTCCGCTCAGTTTCACCGAGGTGTCGCCCATTTCTATCTGGGCCATTGCACGCTCGCGACCGATGTAGGCAAGAAGACCGAACGAAAGGAACTGGAACGGCTTCGCAAAGCGAGCCCGATCGATCCAGGTGCGCGTGTACTCGGTGCGTTCCGGGATGTCGCAATCAAGACAATACTCGCGGTTCAAGAGACGGGCGAGATACGCGCCCTGCTGGCCGGCGACCTGGGCAGTTGCAGGCAAGGGTTCGTGCAGGTTCGTTGCACAGTCGCCGGCGGCGAACACGCCTTCGGCACCAATCACGCGGAGCCAATCATCGACAACAAGTTGGCGCTTCTTAAAGGTCGTCTGGGCGGGAATCGACTCGATGAGATCCGTCACGAGTTTCTGAGGACCGACCCCCGCGGCCCACACACACATGCCATAGGGTATCACTGCACCATCCTGCAGATAAATCTCGGTCTCGGTGATGCGAACGACTCGACTGCCAGTCCGAACGTTGATCTCCGCGTCGCGCAGGTTCTGCAAAGCCCGATCTTGCAGGGACTTGTCGAACTGTGTCAAGATACTTTGCCCGGATTGCAACAAAGTGACCTGTACATATTTCAGCAGCTTCTTGTAATACTTCACAGCATCCTCTACGAGAAAATCATGCAGTTCACCAGCGAATTCGACGCCGGTTGGACCACCGCCAACCACTACGAAGTGCAGTAAGCGACTGCGCTCCTCGTCGGAGGTCTCGGGTAGATTCGCCTCTTCGAAGATGCGCACGACCTCAGACCGGATTTTCCGCGCGTCTGGGATTTCTTTCAAAAAGAAACAGTTCTCCTTGGCACCCGGGGTGTTAAACGTGTTCACCGCGGAACCTACGCCGACCACGCAGTAGGTGTACGGCACTTCGAACTCGCGTATGCCGATGATTTCATCAGTATTGCTTTTCGTCGAAAATCGCGGTTGCAATGCGTGGACATCTTGGCTTGTTTCCGCCAGAGACGGTGCACCGACGTCGCTTTCAGAGCCCACGGAGAGCGCGCCCCGACGCCGGACTTTGGCCCGACATTTCACCACCCGCCTTTGGATATCGACCCCGACCGCCTCTGCTTCATAGTAGATGATGAAAGGATTCGCCCGGAGTATCGGTTCGCAGCACGAACGAAACTCCACAATGCCCAGTGCTGACGACGGCAGCATAGGTTGGAAGAGGAAGTAGTTCCGGGGCGAGATGACGATTACCTCGTACTTATCGATGTCGATGATTTTCACCATCGCGTGACCAACCCAGCCGGTTCCCAAGATCACCAAGCGCGGCTTGGGCCGACCGCTCGAACTCAGAAACTCACCCTGCCAGAAAAACTGACGCCTAAGATGCAGCAGAGCGTCCTCAAAGGTATCGAGGGTGCGGTCCCAGACCAGACCAAGGTAGGTGCGCCGGCGCCCTCGCGTCTCGACCGGAGGCGGGGGAGATGGCGGCGCGGGACTCTCTTTTCCATCACCAGGTTTAAGAGGTTGTGTATCCGGCTGCACTGCTGGCTTCTCGTCGGTTTTCACCAAACGTTCGCCTTCACACAGACGTAGCCCGCGGAGCTTGTGCGTGCGCTGCACCACGCGAGCGCTCCTCTGGGGCCGGAAGTTAGGCGTGTTTGGTTTTCTCGAAACAAGCGGTACCTGTCTCTGTCGACCAAGTGCATGAACGGAACTGACAAAACCCGTAATCAGGTATCCCTCATCCATATCTGAACACGATGCGCCATACAACAACGGCATGCAAACTGCAAGCTGCAACAACAACAGACGCGCGCTTGTGCATGCACGATGCCCGCATCGTGATCGCGTCATCGATCGATCGATCGATCGATGGATGCACGGATCGCACTGGGCGCGGCGGCGCTTTGGTGTCGATGCGAGGCCTTCGGCGGCGCTGCGCTCTATATGCCGAATCGACGCTCTGGATCTGGAGAGCATCCACGGTCTGCGAATGCGACGCCCCGCGGATGCATGAACGATATCCTGGTCGCTGGGGGAGCGATCTTTGCTGCTTTTGTTTTTCTGGAGAAACCGTGCGATATCGTTGCGGAATGTGTTGATCTCAGTCATTGGATTGACTTCAAAAGAGCAGCGACGAGGTTTACACATTGGTTACTGGTTACGTATGCGGACGGCGGTGAGACCAGCCTGATTCGTTGGTTGACACAGTTTCAGGAAGAGAGAGTGCTCTGGGTATCCCGTCTGTACAGGTGCCAGAGGCATCGCATGCCGAATCACAAGCATATATGAGGCCATCTGTCGTCGTCAACCGTGACCTCTGTGTAAAGACAATGTCATGGTTTGTGTAAGATGCTTCCGGATGGCGCACATCCGGCAACTGGGACCTCAGTTCTGGTACGAGGTACGCTGACGGGCTCGGATGCACATCCCAGCGAGGCGCTATTGCGAACGCGCAGTTTTCCTGGGAAACAAAACAGCGCGTCGGCGGGATCGACTGTGCAGTCTCTCGCAGGCTGTCCGCCGAGCGCTGTTCGCGATCGTGCCTTGCTGCATGCATTCCGAGCGTGCGAGACGAAGCGCTTCTTGAACGTTTCCTCTTCGTCAAGCGGGGTGGCGTTTTACGATAAGCACTTCGAGCGCGGCAAATGAAACGCTTCTGGAACGTTTCCCATTTGCTCGATGAATATCCGCTGGTCTTTCTTGTGGCACTCTCGATATCGCAGCGGCTACGACAGCTCGTGATACCAGAGCGTGCACGCTCTGGAGCTCTTTCGTCTTGTACTTGACTTCATATCACCGCGAATCCTCTGCACACGCATCCAGCGATAACGCGCACACATACAAACAGACATGAAAATTTTTGAATGTAACAGCGATCGACGATCTCCGGGACAACTAGGAACCGCCAGTGATCAAGAAAAAGGCAACGTTGTAGCATCGTATTCCGAAATCCAAGCGTCAAGAACGAAAAAAAGAATCAACAATGTCTTGGCTCTGTGAAGCTACGCGAGCGCGAAACGCATCACCGACACTCTGGCGCTTTCGATGTGTAAACACAAGCGCATCGAAGCCGCAACCAACGCGGTATCGCGCAGCCAGATGCCGCCTCAACAATGCATATACGCTCTATCATGAACGTATTTCTTTTCGCACTTTGTACGCAGCGCGCTGTTTTCGACGGTCTTGTCAGCGTCAAGGCCCCGAAAACTTTCCAGTAAGCGCAATGGTGCTCGAGTCAGATCCGCTGAGGAACGATAGTTCGCACGCATATGTATGGTGTTGGCGAATACCCCTTACGCACGTCGTGCATGCACTGCCAAGACCCCGTTGCTTCGACTACAATACCGGTACTGGTGCGCTCCCCGAGCGTTCGCGACGTGTTACCAGCGGCGCTCGTATTCGAACTGCGGTGCGGGTTCCTCCTGATCCGCGAAAAGTCGCCTGACGTTCATCACCCGCAGATCGTCAAAGTCTTCAACGGTCAAGTCGGCCAATCGTAGGTCAAATGCGGGAAAGAGTCCAACCAAGCCGATAGCTTTGCTGAACACCTCGTGTGCAGCTAGGATACCCTTCGGCGTATCTTCGTACACAACACATTTCTGAGGCGCTCGCTGCATCTTCACACACGCGACAAGAAGGAATTGGATTGCGGTCTCCACTTCGGATTCGGCGGTGATTCGCTCCTTGAAAAAGTCGGCGACACCCATGTCGGTCAGCGCCTTTTCGACGCTTACGCGATCCAACCGACTGTAAACCGCACACGGCATGTCGTACCTTTGGAGCAACTCGAGCCATCGCAAAAGTCCTCGCGTCGGTCGATGCTGCTCAGCTAGAAAGCGCTCCCTGTAGATTTCCTGCTGTCGATAAACGATGCCACGTACCTCGCGCCAGCTGTCGGTCCATCGCAGAACTCCTTGCACAATCCGCTCCGGGCGAAGATGGTAGGTTTGCTGCACAATATCCTCATCAGGTGGCTCTTTGTCGAGCTCCTCCGCCAGCTGTTTCCATGACGCATACTCAATTGCATGCGCATTCGCACTGAGAACGCCCTCTAATTTGAAAATGTTCGCAAATGCTTCCTCTGGTTGAAGTATAACTCGCAGCCGTTGCCAGTAGTCAGGTCGGAATCGTTCATTAAGGTCATAGGCATCGAAAAAAACTTCCTCACTACCACGCATAGCGCTCAGCGACTTGCGCTGTGCTTGTGACTTCCAGGTCTCGTAGCGCTCGGTGATATCGGCGAGTAGCTCCTGCTCGGCATCGAGCTCCTCGTCCTCGTCGTCAACCTCGTTGACTTCCAGGTCGGCATCGTCACCGTCCGCCTCGTCTGCGCTGTCTCTGTTACGGAACCGACGCTCTCTCGCTCTCGGCGACGACGACGACGACGACGACGACGAACCTGAGTCGGAAGCACGCCGTGGAGGCATCGTCTTCGCCTCAGAGGCGTCCGGATCGTTCTCGGGGGCTGGCGTCGCTGCTCGGAGCTGCAGCGGCGCCAGTGGCGAGGCACTGACCCATAAGCGTCTTGCGCCTCGCGTTAAGAGCTTGTGGAAACCCAAGTGGCACCGGTGGCTGCCCCAGCGAGCCTCTGGTGCCAGTTGTTGACGCGGTGCGCTCGCAACCCCGAGCCGCCTCGACTGCAACTGCAAAGTCCTGCACCGGCGAGCGCTCGCTGTGACCTGCTCCCGCGTCGCTACCGAACACGCCCAGGTGTGGAAGACGAATGCCTGTCCGTTTCGTTCGCTTTGTTTCGTGTCAAGCATTTTCCGCTAAGCTGCAACTTGAACGCTCAGTAAGCACCGAAGCAACGTGATTGGTATCAGGAGGCGATCGGTTGAGATTCGAATCGAAGCCGTCCGTTGACGAGAGCGTCGCAGCGCTGTAGCACAGCAATTTTTTTCGAAGTCATATCGTTTACATAGACCATGGATCCCAGATTGCGAGGTGGATAATGGTAATTGCAAAAGCGTCCATCACGCTGCTACAGCCTACCTCCAAGTTCCATTAAACATACTTCCGTTGGGATGAACTGGTCGCTTCGTACGTTGTATCGCACACCTAATGCCTGCCCTCAGCGTCCGCAGTAGCGCCTGTACCTTTGGTACAGGTGCATCACGGAGACAGGACGGCTTTTCTATACCATAAAGGACATTGGCTCGAGGCGTGGTGCACCCGATGCAGAGTCGGGTCTCGTGGTCAGTTTGTGCTCGGACAGTCTGCGGGTGCAAACTTGCCTTTGCTGCACGGCACGTTGGAGAAACTTGGCTGTTTGGATGAATCCTGGGAGCGGCCTCCCTCCTTCGTGATCATGCATGGAATGCGTTGTTGTCGGTTGGCAATGCGGGTTTGTGCTTGACACCCACCACAGAGGGTAACTGCAGAGAGCGCGCTGAACCCGTGTGCGTATCCGATTCTCTGGAGCTTCCGCCCAGAAAGTAGAAAGGCAGCAGATGCTACAGTTAGCGTACGCGAGTGTGCGGATTCGTTCGGCGGTGGGTCAGTTACTCAGTTCCCGATAAGTCAGGATAGTGCAGCATGCACTCGGGTTGCTGCCTCGAAAGCTCCGCATCATTGACGCCCCACGCATCGACTTGTGGAGGACAACGGTCCACAAGAGCATCCGTTTCCCACAAGGCGGCCAAGGGATTCTACGAGGCCCACTCCGATGCTGCTGCTGGCTTGTACATGCCCATGCGATGCTGCTGGTTGCAGATGCGCTATGCGCCGTACCTGGCGCTCTCTGATCAGCGCCCGAGTCTCACAAGTCGTGCACAGCAACGTCGGCTCGCTACGCTCTGCTTGTCTCTACTGCAGCGGTTCCTGGTGACACCTCGCATTGGGCGCTCTCGGAGACCAACTTGCGATCCACGCTACCAGAAGCGTACGAAGAGTAAGCGTCTCCGCACGCGATGCGCGAAGGATCTCACTGGCCCTCGTCGCGCTTGTGACAGCTCCAGTGCGGCGCTATCGGTGGAACTGCTCCTCGTACAGCCCATCTCACAACCCTGAACCGATGAACGGTAGAGGTGCTGCGGAGCAACCATTCCCAATGCCTCCGCACGGATTCGCGCGCTCTGCGGAGGATTCGAGTGCCTTTACATTCTGCCGGGCGAAGCACACTCAACATGCTCGACTGGCGGACAACACGACAGATTCACACAATTCACTTGAATGGTAGCGTGCTCGATTCCAAAATTCTTCAAACAAACCTGTTCAGCTGCCATGGTAATCTGATGCGCGTCTTTGACACTGGCATCGCACCGCAACTTTGCACTGAGCGCAGTACGGCCCACGGACAGGCTCCAGATGTGCAGATCCTGGACCTCTGAAACGCCATCGATCGAGATGAGCGCCTCGTACACGTCACGCACACGGATATTGGCAGGGGTCCCTTCCATTAAAACCTGCACGATGTCACCAATCATCCGGAGAGTTGTATAGAGCACGATAACGCTAAACAGCAGCGTGCACAGCGGATCGGCCAGAGACCAGCTGGGGCGCCACCAAATCACAAGCGCTGCAATAGCGACGCCTATGCTCTGGATAAGGTCACCCAGGACATGCAGATATGCCGCGTGAACATTCACACTCTCCGAGACCGGATGCCGGTGCGACATGTCCGCCACTGAGAGCGGTGCTTCAATGTCATCCGTTGCCGTTGCTCGCATGTCGTCATGTCCCGGCTGCTGATCACGCGGGCGGTTGAGGCCGCTCTCCGATGGACCTGCTTGATCGGGTTCGATACTTTCGACATTGCCACTGCGCTGACGATGACGATGACGACCGTGGCTGCGGTGCTCCTCGCTGGTCGACGACTCGGCTTCTGCGTTGACCTGGGCAAAATGGTCGTGATGATGGTCGTGAGCGTGTCCATGGCCATGACCATGTCCCAAAACCGTCATCATCACTAAATTGATACAGATACCCATCACCGCAATGATGAACATGAGGCGGCCTTTAACGGGCTCTGGGGTGATGATTCGTCGGATAGATTCAAGCACCAGCACTGCTGTGAGCGTCCAGATCAACAGAATGCTCGTGAATGCCCCGAGTACCTCCGCTCGCCCATAGCCATAGGTCAGCAACTGATTCGCTCTTCGCTGACTTTTCTGCAGCGCAACGAGCGAGATAATAAAGCTTGCAAAATCAGATAACAGGTGGCTGGCGTCCGTCATCACCGCGAGTGAACCGGTGATGTAGCCACCAAGAAGCTCCGCAACCATGAAAGCAAAGCAGAGAACAGCGGAAAAGAGCAGCTTTCGGCGGGCGCGCTGATCCCGAGCCGCCCGTTCCTTTCGCTGCTCCCGCTGTTGTTGCCACAGCTTTTGCGCTTGTTCAGGCGCGGTGGCGTCTGACATGGGGCCTCGGGCTCGCAGCAGCGGCTGCTCCTCGCCTAGCATGCGTCGTGGGATCACCCAGAGCCTGGGAGAGAGCGCTCACCAAACCTCGCACAGTACCGTAGAAGACGTCAAAGCGATAGAGCCTCTCCACCGCTGTGTACGGTAACGCTTTCAAACGTGTTGCAAACGCGTGTACGTTGGGTAAGGAGCAACCCGCGCACGGCACCCAAGGTACAGGTTCCAGGTGCAGTAGCAGCAGCTGCTGCTGTTGCGAGACTGTCTTCTCGCGTATTGCGTAGCCGGCACACTGCGCGTCGTGCTGGCGTCGCGAACGTTCCCAAACGAAGCACGGCATATTGGTAGACGTTTTGCGCATCATTTGTCGTTTATGGTATTGCTATGGTGTCGTGACGTCGATGGGCAAGCCAAGACGTTCACGATGAACGAGATAGCTGGCTAGATTGGATCCTGCACAGGTCATTGAATGCGAAGCCCAGGGGTATGCCCTGCGTACCGTCACCGGGATCTTGAAGGCGACTCGGGGATCGCCTGCAACGACTGTGTCAAAGACGCAAACGCTATCCGTAAATATGGTGAGCATGCGCAGCATACGCTATGCCTCATGGTCTAGAATCGATTCGATACTGAGCGAATGCAGCAGGATGGTCGAGTACCAACGTTCGTCTGGCAGCCTGCGATCGCTCCAACGTTGTGCGAGCACCTGCTGTGAGCGTCTCGTAGCGACATTCCGTCCGTAGATGCGCACAGCAGCGACAGCAACAGCAATCGTGCTGCAGTATTTGCGAGTCGCTTGCTATTGATATCGGAAACTCACCGTCAGGCGTGCGAAAGATAGCGCGGCATCCGCTCATATTCCGCAGCAAGGCGCTGCAGCAGATATCGCTGTGCTTCCCGGCCTGCGGATGATCGCTTACCAGGTGCCGATACCGCTGCAGATGCGCGCTCTCGGCTCGATGGATGGCAGGTTCGGGTACCAACATCTTGGGTAATGTTTTGCATGGTGTCTGCGTGCGGAGGTGGATGCTAATGGTTAGCGCTGGTTGCATCCATTCGAGGCACATGGCGAACAGCTCATGCGACGCAGTATCACCGAGCGAGAAAGCGTCGCTTGATCACGAACTGGAGCACTGCTTCGCGCGTGTTGCCTACTGCTTTCTCGTACGGTTGCGATACGCGGAGTCTATCTACCGTCAGTGAGACGCATTCCAAGTCCTGATGTGTGCTGAGCCTCAGGGGCAATGGCTACATGGTCTCCGACAGTAGCTGCCCACGTGTAGAGAAAGCTCAGTTTCCATGCCGCATTGAACTGGCATGCAGAGATATGCTTGTGGCGCTGCACAATGTTCATGACCCGTCAAAATACTCCTTTGTCCCACGTTCATGCATGGTGAACGCTTGCTTTCTCATTACATGGCTTCAGATTCGTTTCAGCAGCGATACGCCGGAAACGCGCTCTATCCACATACGATACGGGATTTGTCCGCAGCACGTACCGCGTGATCACCTCTTATCGAGGCATCGCTGCGATGCGCATTGGCTGAACACAAACGAGAACGATGAAGGGATTGCCTGGAAGGAAGCTCTCAACAAAAATAGTCGCTGGCGGCAAGTTTGCATGAGAAGGCAAGCTCGTATAAGCTTCTGGTTACGCCTGACTCAGAAGGAAGTATGTGCAGAAGCACCGCCTGCAGGCATGCAGCGATTTCGTCAACAACGACCTCGACCATGCGATTCGCATACGTCCGGTGTCGAGCACGTGCTACAGGCGGCGCTTGTCTCGAGTGCTCATCTGTATCCTTCGTCTCGCATCGACTTGGGTGCCATTGAAAACCGCAAGGGCACTTTGCATGCTATACTCGCGATTCACGTGCTGACAAATAGACTGGTAACCAGGGCCGCTGTCGTTTCGACGCATAACGTGTAGCACTCGCCACCAACTTGCAGGAACACAGACTCCTAAATCGGCTGACACCGTTTAGAATTATTATATGTGGTGCAAGCGACCCATATGCAGCCGCAGGGACGTGTACGCTGCGCCACTTGCCCTGCGACGCGTGAAATGCGGCGCTAGCGACCGATGTGCAAACAAGTAAACTCGTAACCTAGGCCGATGCCACCCCGAAGTGTTCGGTACTCGACGGTGGTGTGGCAGGTCACCAATGCCGCTGCCGCTGCCGCTGCCTGCACAGCTCCTCTGACCATGAAGGCGCTTTGCAAGCGTCAGAAGCAGGAAGCGTCTATCCAGAAATCAGATATGCACGCGCTGTAGCAAACAGGTTCATGCACGATTCGGGGATTGTGCAGTGCACCAGGCGCTCCGCTTACGAGCGCGGATGCAGCCACCACAGCGTTCAACACTGTATTCGAAGCAGCTGCTGATCAGACAGCATGTGCGACACCGCGAGATTCTTGTCAAAGACGCGTACATGAGAGGAAATCCCCGCTCAACCTATAGATTATCTTTCAGCTACGCAGATACAATGAGAGCACTTCCACAATGCTCCAGATGGATCAGCTCATGCAAGTCTTCGATTCTGTCGCTGACCAGAGCGAGAGCTGTGCTCTGGAGGCTGGCTCCGTACCTAGGAATGACACGAGTACGGCGATGCGAGGAGCTCCAGGCAAGCGTCAAACATCAGGAACAAATTCACCAGTGGTGACGTGCAGCGTTTAAATACACTTCGCGCGTGAAAAGTTGCGCCTTAGCGCGACGCAGAGCGGCGTCACCGCAGCCCAGGGCGTCACCAGTGCCTCCGCAGCGCCAGTCGTCAGAATCGCTCCCGGAGCCGAGCGCTTACTCGCCGCAGCTTCTCATAGGTCTTTCCTGGTGGCGTACCCAGAATTAGTGAGCAGATGGCGTCTCGTGCGAGACGAACCTGCATATGGCCTCCGAGAATGTGCACCTTCGAGCCCGCTAAGACGATCCGCACACGACACGCGTTCTCTATGGCGAACTTGGTTCGCCCGCCAGTCCCTGCTATTCGCCCTATCGCTCGGGAGAGGTGATCACCCTGCAGCCGACGCACATCCTGTACCTCAAAAGAGTCGATCCGGAGATCATCGAAGCGGATCAAGGCGATAGCGTCCTCGACAGCAAACCCGAGAAGAAACGCTTGCATGAACTCGTACCCCCGCTGAAGTGCGGTCCGGTCTGGCGTCTGAGGACTACAGCGCAACTCAACGGCGCGTTGCTTCAGGTTCATTCGAACTTGAAGCGCTAGTTCCTTCGTAAGCGGCTCATAAAGCGCTAGCCAGTTGCTTTTCAAAGCAGCGAAACGGTGCTGAGGAACCGGTATCCTTCGCAGCTCCCCAGGACTGTACGACGGCCCGTTCCCAGTTGCGTCGCTTGGCGGCACCTTATGTACACTCAGTGCAGGTTCCATATCGTGGTCAAGTGAACCTGTGCGACGTGTTCGAAGCGTCTCCTCACGAAGTCGCCGGCAGCGCTCGACACTCCCTAGACGTGAGCATCGTGCGCGCAGGCCGCGCGCCGAGGCACGATCATCCAGCGCGCGGCGACGTCGAATGCTGAATGATTTTTCCGATGACGAAACGTTGACATTGAGCAGGGACCCAGATTGCGGTATGGGTATTGGAACTCGGGAAAGCGTTCATTCTGGTGCAGCACCAACGCCGTGACTGATGCTCTCTGCGTGCTGCATTTTCGATGCGAAAATTAGTAGCGAGTGGCGGGTGGGGGGGCCCACGCTAGCATGCCCCTACAAGGGCATGCGATCCGTGCGAGCGCATTGCGCTGCTGCGCATTGAACTGCACTCAGCGCCCGGCAAGCTGCTGTATTTGCGCTAAAGCATCAACTGTGCGCCAGTCCGCATGTCGACAAGCGCATAGTCCCGCTACAGGTGCCATTCCTGACCAGAGCAATGACCGTGCGAGAGCCAGCCAGGGCGTCCGGTGCTCCACCAAGTCGCTGCGAAAAACGTGTTTCGACAATCGATGCAGCCACATCGGTGCCTACTTCGACCACGAAGAAATACGGGTCCTGCCAATAGGCCAAGCACCAGTTGGCCAGTGTTGAGGCATCCGCCCGCCCGTTGCCCCCGGATATGCGTACCCTAGCGCTGCGAAAACGCCCCCTTGGGCAACGACACCGCTTCCAAGGCAATGCACAAGTCTGCCATGTCGTCGATCGCTGGGCGCTGTTGCCTGCACCCAGCCACCGCACCAGGGTGAAGACACAACAGGGACAATATTGTACAGTTCATATCACCACCGACGTACATCGCGTCCATAGCGGACCGTGGCGCTACGCTCGAAAACGGACAACGTTATCCAACCCAGATCATCATTACCCCTCATAGCCCAGACGACCGTCCTTGGCGATCGTCGCAACACAACGTCTTGTTAGAAATAATGGCACATAAGAGACATCGATCCACATGTCCGCCGTTTCGATTTCATGAACGCCAGCAGCGCGATACCGGCTGCAGGCCGCGCACCGATCGGATGCATCGGGCGAGCGGGTCGAGCGCGCGCCTCGCCGGACGCGATGACGGCAGGCGCTGGTGTGCGCAGCCCAGCGCGGAACGCCGACGCGAACAGCACCTATGCGTTATGCCTTCGACTGGAGCAAACCCCGCTAACTGCCGCCTTCATGAAGAAGCTTCTGTGGAGTGGGCGATCGAATGCTTCCAGTTTTCCACAGAGTTTAGCAGAGTCCTTTCTATCGACGATAGGTATTCATCGCTCAAAGGCTGGTGCTTCACGAGTGCACACGGGAACGGGCAGTACGAGTGCGTACCTCGTGGACGCTAGCCGAGCCCGGGTGTACTGCGGCTGCTACGATGCGCTCTCGCCAGAGTCATTTTTTCATCTCGCGGGAAAACTCAACGGGAAACTTGAGCGCGACGAAGCGCAGAATGGTCAAGTGAACTGGTTATACCTGGATGCGACGCCGACGGGCTTCCTCACACAGCACGCTGGAACTGCCTTCTTCCCCAGTGCTGGCGATGCCGGTAGTTTGGGCTCCGCAACGACAACTGTGATCCCACTTGCACCATTTCGTAACTTGATTGTCCCCGGAATCGACCAAATGGTGGAACTGTGCGAGTTGGTGTACAAGTGGATTCTCGGCGGACACGCTGCTGGCGAGTGCTCGTGCGTCTGTGTTCTCACCACGTCGGGCAGAGCGCACCGGGGCGTGCTGGCTAGGCCACACACCGTGGCGACACTGTTTGTTGCGTGTTATTTGCTTTTTATTGGACTGTTCGATAGTGGGCTCGATGCTATCGAGTACACGGTGCGCCGACAGCTCAAGGGTCTCCGTCGCCACCGGCGAAAGACCCGTGCACGTGCCCTTCCGCGCCGCGAGGACCTCGTCACTGCTGCTGTTTGTGAATACGCTACGCTCTTCGGTTACCTCATTCAAATGTCAACGATCCTTCCGCAACACCTGCAGCAACTGAACCCTTCTGAACTACCGAACCGCGCACCGGTGCTGCTCCGGAGGGCCATCGTCAATGGCGAGGTGCTCCTCGGAGACAAACCCGCTCACTTGACGTTACGAATCCGCAACCAGGTGGGAGATGGCGACGAAGTGCTACTCGATGAGCGCTTCGAAAACGAGTGTGCCCCCGGTGATGGTATCATGAGTTATCGCCTGCGGGCTGTAGTCGTAGGCGACGTGGCGATTCTGCTGGAGCTCAACGGCTGCCTAGCGCTGCTGGCAGTCGTGCGCCATACGAGCACGCTGCGCGCCCCGGTTTGTCGCATTCGACGAGAAGATATGGATATATGCAATGGGTACGAGCAGCTTCCACTCCATGTTGCGTCGGACTTTGCGATGGACCTGTATATCGAAGAAATGACGAGCGAAAGCTGTGCAGATGAGCCAATTGCCGTCACGGAGTTGGAGCAAGCGCAGCATGTCGCCGAAAGCGAAATCGCTGCCCTGGAAACAGCGTTTTCTCGAGCGCCCCTACTGGATCCCAAGTACATTGCTCGGAATCGAACGATGCAGGGGTCGCTCTCCCATCGCCGAGGACGTGGTGCGGGTGCCTGGCGAGCACGTCCGCATGTCGCATCTCCGTTTCTCTCCGAGTTACGCGATGAACAGAGCCGACGCAAGCTCGCGACCGGTGGCGAGGGTACGATCTCGCTCCACGCATTGCTCCAGGAGAGCGTTGCGGAGCGTGAGCCTGTGGGTGCTCCGGCAACGCATTCGACTCTGGACGCTGGACTCGATGGAATCGTTGCGAGAAGGCACGTGAGTACGAGCGATGACTTGGACCAGGTTGCAGATCAAGACTGGAAACAGAGGTGTTTGGAGGCGGATTCGGCATCGATGGTCGAATCAACCAACGAGGAAGCGAGCGATGCATCGTCTGGCACAGGGGTGTTGACGTCCTCGTCTCGTTCTTCGTCGTCTACAGACTCGTCTTCCACCTACTGGGCGAAGCGAGCGGCGCAACGGAGTGCTCGTCGACGACGACTTGATAGACGTCGACAGCAGCTGCTGGAATCCGAGACGCAGTGGGAAACGTCTCCAAGGAGGATGGCGCACGATATGCAGATCGACGAAGACGCTGTTGCCGCGTTCTTGTTGGGAGAAGAAAGCCAACGACTTTCGCCCGCTCAGCGCAGTCTACTGGTCCAGACGGCACGTGAAACGTTGCAGAAACGTCGCGAGTTGCTGTTACAGAGTACAGAGCGTTCTATGGGTGCATCTCGGGATCAGAATCACCGCGAACTCCTCGGCGATACGCAGAGTGAGCACTGCTCTAGCTTCGTGACGAGCGTCAGCTTCATTGATGAACATGCGGTGAGCAACACGGACTTGGAGACTGCGCACACACCGCCACGAGCATGGCATCAGACAGCGCAGGAGGCTGCTACTGCTGCTGCTGGACACGGACCCGCGAGTTACCAGGCGTCAGCAACTGTTCACGTGTCAGATGCTGCGCTTGAAGGAGCACAGGAGAGCAGCTTGTCGATAGCCGGCGCCACGGAGGAGAGCTTCGCTTTTTCGAAGACTCGCTGGATCGCAGGCGGGGATGGTGCTCTGCTTCGAAGCAGCGAAACAGCTGCGGACGCATATTCACTGAGCAGAGGCCCATGTGCCACTGAGGAACCGAGTGCCATGCGAGCTTTTCAAGTCGCAGGTGCAGGCGCTGAGGCATTCGGAAAGTGCGCGACCGACGCAGATGCACAGACCGCACCCGGAGTCGTTGCTTCGATGTCATCGGACCGCAAGGATTGGAAAGATCGTGGCAGTCCAAGGGCTCCGGTTTCGACGCGGTCGAGTCCACGAGTGATCTTGCCGGTGCACATAGGGGCGTCCGAGAGTTCACCGCCATTCGAACTCCAGGACGAGCGAGATCGACTGCAGGTACAAGCACCAACCGCGCCGCCGCCGCCGCCACCACCACCGCCGCCACCACCACCACCACTTCTTGACACAGCCGCGTTTGATGTATGCCCGCGAGATACAGAGTCATACAGTCGTGATCATGGTGACCGTCAAGGTCTTGCAAACGAAGCGAACGGAATGGGTGTACCACCGCCACCACCGCCACCATTGCCGGCAACTGTACCTATGGCCAACGGTGCTCACATGGGAGGTATTCTGGGAGCGGCGCGTTTTGCACGCAAGCCGCGACGAAACGTCAAGCAGCTTCACTGGAACACAATACCACCACATCAGGTTCCCCGAACGATATTCTCTCGGGGGTTGCATCGAATGCTTGATACAGACTTGGAAAACTCATCCTCTGAAATCGATCAAATGTTCATGAATCGACCAACAATCGAACAACGCCGCATGGACAGCCAACGAACCGCATTCGACCTTGATGAGACTGCGGACCAGAAGGCGAATGCACATCGCACGCAACTCCACTTTCTTGAGAGCAAACGAGCCACCAATTTTGAAATCATGTTGAGCAAATTTAGTGTAGATATCGGAGCGATCGCGAACGCAGTCATCGCACTGGACGCAGCGGAGAAGCCGGTACTCACGACAGAGAACCTGCTCGCTCTGAGAATGAATATGCCTAAGCAGGAAGAACTAGAAGTAGCCCTTCATTGGGCGAAGCAAGCGCAGCCCAAAGCATTGGCTCCGCAGAATCACCCAGAAACGGCGAGCATGGACCCCGGAAGTCACGCAGACCCGCGTCTGGACGCCAAGTCAGACGTTGAGGAGCTCCTGAAAAGCCGTGCCGAGCGACTGGTCTACAGAATGGCCACCAGTCTCGAGGTGCTCGCACCTGATTCTGCAGAACAGGCAACACTCCATCAACGCTTGCGCGCAAAGCTCGACGCTGCGATCGCGATACGTCAACTGGGTCACCAGGTGGAGGAGGTTCAGCACCTCATCGAGGTTGTGCTCACTGCTTGTCGCCAGGTTTTTGAAAGCGACCGCCTGGCATCGGTGTTGAGCGCGATTCTGGCCATTGGAAACTATCTGAACCAGGGCACAAATCGTGGCAATGCCCTGGGTTTCCGCCTCTCCAGCGTATTGAAACTAAGTGAGACTCGAGCTACTTTAGATCGCCGCACAACCCTGCTTCACTATTTGGTCAAGTTCGTGTCGCGTCGAATGCCAGACGCGGCGCTCTTTACCAGTGACCTCTCGGCGGTAGCTGCGGCAGCTCGCGTCGACCTCGGGGAACTCGACGCTGAGATACGTGCCCTGCGCCTCGCGCTTGCCCTGGTGCGGAAGGAATCGCAAGACCATCCATCGGATGCTGTGAACGGCTTTCTGCAACGAGAGACGCCCAAGGTCGAACAAGTTGAGCAGGCGTACGCCCGAATGCGTCGACAGCTGGAGCGAACGACGACGTATCTGGGGGGCCACCCCACGAGCGTACCGGCACCGGCGCTGCATACCGGCTCTGTGGCGTCGCTCGCCGAAGAACACGACATTCCCGAAACGCTGTTCTTCACGCTCCATCGCTTTATGGACATGTTCGATCGATGCCGAGCAGAGCTGCAGCGACTCGAAGCGACCATGCAGCAACACGCGAAACGCTTTGCGCGATCGTATGTAACGCAGGTGATTCAACAGGCGATCGGGCGAGCTACACAAGGAAGCAGTCTTCTGGCGACACAGTCGAGTCCGAGGCGTATCGCGCCGCATGAGCGAAAGGAGCGCGTCTATGCGCACCAGCCGGAAGAAGCAGGCAAGTCGGGGGTTGCATCCCTGGTAGCAGGGGTAGGGGTATCCCGAGCGTCTGGATGAAATGGTGTGCGTGGGAGCCAAGCGAGCTCGATCACGGGACGATTCGAGGGGTACCTTACCGAGTTGTCCAATGTACCCGGAATGGGGCGCCTTCTTGACAGTGTTCCTCTGGTACCGTTGTCGATGTTGATCGACATTGCAGCGCTGCGATGCCCATGGAATTCGTTTCGTTGAAAGCCGGCTGGCGTGTGTCGGTAGAGCGCCGTCGATGCGGGTCAGGCACCGGGTACAGGTGCCAGGGGTCTGCGTGAAGACCACCGCTGCTGCTTGCACTCGATAAAACTGTGTTGCCGGTGATGCTGTCTGTTGTGATTTCCAGGCGCTTATCATGCATGCGGTGGTCTGGGCATCGTACGCCAGCAGCAACAATACCAGCAAAATCAGCAAGAGTACTTGACGCTGGCGCAACGGACCCGGGCCTAGGCTTCGTACAGAAACGACCGCATTGGCGTGACTGGTTCAGAGGAATCGATAATGCAGTGTATATGGAATGCGCTCTCAAGGCTGCGGAGAAAGCAGATCTACATGCAGGGCAAGTCTTCGCGTTAGAAGCAGCAGCAGCAACAACAACAACAACAACAAGAGCAATTTTGACGGAGATCTGGCGTATACCAGTATTTTTTCATGTAAAGCGGGTAAGAGATTCTAGCAGAGACGGCGGAAGCCGCTGTTTGAACCTGTATATAGTATGCGAATGCTTTCCGCTGGGGAAGCGTTGGCTCCAACCATTTGCGCATGCCGCACCGGACACCTCCTCAAGGTGGTGTATGATCTGTGCATCATGCGAAACCCGGTCCATCCAGCAGATGAGCCGGACGCACAGTCCAGAGTTCTCGTCTTGTACAGAATAATCCTCGACAGCCTGCTCCGAAATGCTGCGCCTGTGCTCATTCGGGTCATCTGTGAGCTTCTGAATGGACATCCAGCTCCGCACTTTGTTCACGATGTCAAGAAAGATGCCTGTAAGCGATGAGAGTTTGCGTAGAACGCGTGCCGGCTCCGTAGCGTGCATACCGAGCAAACACACGCGCACTGATTGCCATCGGTTTCCGGTGCCCTGTTCAAAGACACCAGCATCCATTGAGAAGCCTTTGATACAGACGCTTTGTAGCAAGTACGGTTTGCGAGATGTCTCCAGGAGAATGGTGCATCGCTCGCGCGCTACACCCGTGACAGCATACAAGCAAACATGTCCGCCAACACGGGTATTCACGCGAACGTGTGGACCGCGTGCGACTATCCTTAAATGAAGCGTTTCTGTGCTTTTTCTGTGACTGCTTCCTTCGCCTCTTTCATATCTCGAGCTTGAAGTGAGCAGGTCGCTCCTGTCCCTCCAGATCGCTTATCAGAAACAGAACGATGCTGATGGCAGCGGGCAGGTCCCGATTTCGCAGCTCACGGCTGTTGGCAACGCGTTGGATACACAGACGATGATTGCGGTCTACGATTCGCTTGCCCTGTTACTCTTCTTTTGTAGAGCCGCGGTGCACTCGTCGCAACAGTGACACTTGACTGTGGTCAGGTGTCTTCGTACGGGCACCTCAATGCCTCGCACCAGCGCCGTCACGTGGTATGCACTGGCTTGCTTCACCGTGCGACCCATGTCTTGGACGGGTACCGAACGCTTTCCTTCGATGCCATGCTCCGTTTCCCACGCCCGGTGCCGTTCACAGCGATCACGGGCTGCTTGTTCTGGGCGATATGCTTGGAAAGTACGCTGTCTGCCGCTTGCACGAGCGCAACCTGTTCCATTCGATAAAATTCGTGGAACGCGATGGACTCCAGTGTGAAACAAATGCCAGAACGTAAAGTCAGATTGGAGAACAAGTCGAGAAATTTTGATCCGTCCTCGTTTGCTTCGTGGAAAGCGATGACGCGCGCTCCACCGGCATCGATCGCTGAAATGATTGCATGAACAGTCCAGGACTCTTTACCCGGCAAACAGAAGACACGAGAGCGTCTCATCGTATATCCCGTGAGAGGTATCATGCGGCTGTCGAATACCGTCACGTCGACAGCCACAAACAAATGAGGAGTTGTTTTCGTACAGTATCGATTATCTTGAGAGACGGTGCCAGAGTGATTTCGACAAGAGCTTGCGACGCAGTCACCCAGAAACAACGTCGAATGTGGCTCCTCGTCCATCCAGAAGCGCGAATCGCCGCACCCACGAGTTGCCGTGAAACACATAGATCGAAAACTTGAAGTATGTTTGTTTCGAGCATGCCATTCGAAACGGCATGGAGGATCGTCGAGCCTTGATCAAGTGAACTTCACAATCATATCGGGTATGTTACGATCCAGCGTTCACGATCGTCGCAAATGGTCTCGAATCCGGAGACGTAACGAATCCCAGCGACAAAGCGTCGAAGAAGCCAATACGAAAAAGCGACCTAACCTCCATAAACTACGTATGACGACTGTTGCTCTCACCAATGCACTGAAAAGGTCGAGCCTTTATATACGAAACAAAGTTCGAAAGAAAATCGCAACCCAGGAATCGTCCATCGGTCAGTGCTCCCTTTCCATCGGACAGGGGGAATGACTGACCGAAATCCCGGTATCTCGAGCGCAACCGCTAGGATACCCCGGGGGTTTTCGTGGCGGGACCAGTGGCGGCTCTGGATCGAAGCCGGTGGTATCCATGCTGGGAAACTCGGATACGCTGGAACCCGCACTTATCCTAACTTTCGAGCGGTTTGTCGCAGAAGTTGATCTGCTGGTGAAGAGCGAGGCTACGGTGCGTGTGGTAGCACGTCTGGGCCAAGTGTTGGCTGAACTCGGTCTCTTGGTACTAGAGTACCGACGGAAGCGGGTGTTGGCATATTTTAAGGGGCAACTTCCAAGCGACGTCTATATCGGGAGCTTGGTAGAGATTACTGGGCGCGTATACACCGTGTCTCGGAGGCGGCCTGGTGCCGAACACCAGCCGAATGATGCAACTTTTCGGGGCGCTCGTGTGCCGGTATGGGTTTTCGACGAGCGCTTCGTCGGCCTTGGTGCAGGTCCTACGGGTACCTGGCTCTCAGACGGTGACGCGACCGACAGAAAGGGAGACGCTCCCACGAGCAAGGTCATTGTGGACGTGCTGACGTTGCGGACAATGGCGGAGGGCTTCGATATCATGGCTTGGGAAGAGGTGCTTCGCGAACGCGAGTTCTATTTACGGGAGTATTTTGCGTGTCTGGCTGCTGCCGAAACACTCACGGATCAGACGGGAAAAGCGCCTCCGGTTCAGCAGCTCTATGAGGGAGCGGTCGCCGTTGAAGCCGCGCTGAGGACGGGTCCAGCAAAAGCCGCAGACGGCACAGAGGAGGTCGCATGCAAGAGTCTCTCTCCAACAGCGAAGAACTAGAATGCACTTGGCAGCGTTGTATGCGGACGTCCATGTGGTGCATGAGGCCGACTGCGGTTCGCGTTGCTCCACGCGCACCTCGATGTGGAGCGAATGAAGCCTGTCGTTTGCTGCGCCCAATGCTGATCAACACACAGTGCGGGAAGCCAGCTGCAGTTCGTAGTACTCCACAAATCGCACGGGCATTGCCGTGATCAACTTGAGCATTCACCAGAGAGATGATGGAAACGCATCCATGTGGCATGGATGACATGCAGCAGGGCTTGGAAAATTCCCCGCCAAACCGTACGCAGATCGTGGGTACTCGGCTATGTCGCTTGCGCAACCATACACGAAGCCACACATGTGCATTCGGCGACATCCAAGATCACTGGTTCGTAAAAATACGAGCTGTGCTGTGCCATACCAGGGCAAGGACATTCCGCATCCTGCGAACGTCAGTCTAGCTTCCCGAAAAGCGCTGAGGCAGTCCCTGTAGTGCTCGTCAGGCACGAAGCAACCGTTGCGCAGCGCTTTGCGGGCACTGAACTCGCATCCAATCGTCGAAACGCCTCCACGCTGCTAGGCAGTGCCGCCAACCTGTAAACCGAAACCAAACTTGTACTGCTGTTGCCAGTGGTCAATCTCCCCTGACAAAAGGAAACTCACCCCCGGACTCAGTTTCTCTTCCAGTAACGCGGCAACTTTTCCTAGCGAGGTCACCTGCCCTATCACAGTTGCAGATCGCAAATCAAACTTGTAGCCGGCCGTGACGTACGACTCCCGACTGCGAGTGTCCCAGAAGAGCTCCGCGGCTAGAGAGACTCGCGGATTCACTCGATGAAAATATGAAGCTACCACGGGCCCGAAGCTGGCAACGGTTGCCGAGAATATCCCATCCGTTGTGAGGAACCTTGCAGCTGCCGTCAATGCACTGAACTTGTTCCGTAATTGGAAAAAGCCCTCACCACCCATGGAAAACGAGGGAACAATACTCTGCATATAAGCTAGTGAGATCACACCACCTGTCCCTAGTTTGAGGTTTGCCGAGTAATCACTTCCCCGATAGTCCAAGTCGTACATGACAGTGGTGGTGGCACTCGTCGGCGGTGGCGGTTGTATCGCAGCTCCGCCAGTAGCCGCAGCCAACATAGCCGCAGCGGCTGCCGGATCCTCTGCTGGTTGCCGACTCACTAAAAGCTTGGATATCAGACGTGGTGTATGGGTGTAGAAGAGACGTCCGTTGAACCGGCCGGTCATGTCCATCCGCGAAACCGCGATCAACGTATTCGTGATATAGTTCACAGAAAGCGCATAACCCGGCGTTGTTTGCGTGGAGCCCATCTCTATCGAGTGCCCGGTAGAAAGCGTGGGCGTCAGCGGAAGATTCATGTCAAAGCGGGTACCATCAAACAGGTTCGGCCGCAGCACGGTGTTCGCCTCTTGGTTGATCTCCTCGTAGGCGCCCGGGTTCGGTAACTCTGTTCGTTCGATTGCCCGCCACCACCAACTCGAAGATGTGTACGGGAGCGCATCCCGTAAACCGCTTGGCAACTCTTCACGCCGGATCGTCGTATCGCGACCCGGAGACGAGTCCCGTGCGTGCGTCTCTTCACCAGCACCGGTGCCGGCGGTTGTTTTAAACGTGGACGCCATAGAGGAGGCCAGGCACTGTGCGAGTTACGTCGGAGACCCCGAGCTTAGGCGGGTTACTACGTGTATAACAATCCCAGCTACGCTGTATCCTTTGCGTCCAGACACGAGTCAGCGGGTTGAAGGTCTCGAGTGCGGTGCACTGGCGAGAAAAGAGCCCGCTGCTGCTGTCGTCGTTCCTGCTGCTGCTGCTGCTGCTGCTGCTGCTGCTGAGCAAGTAGAGGCACATTGGAACAGCAGCAGCAGCAGCGGCGGCGGCGGCGGCGCCCTGACGAATGGCGCGCCTACGCGACTTCTCAGCCTGCACCGGGCGAGGTTGCGCAGTTGCCTGGTGAATATATGCCTGTATCAAGAGTTGGGACTAGAAGGTGAAAGGTGGCGACACTGCTTCAGAGAAAACCGAGTATCGTATACGGTGTGCTAACGGGCAGTTTTTCGGTGCTGCTGCGGTGTTTGATTGCTCCTGCAGCACCAAAGCATCGTTCAAATGCATCTCGAGTCTGGTGAGGATGCCGGGGGCATTTTCATGACAATATGCGTTGGTATGGGATCATGAGCTGCCAGCTAGAAAGCAGATTCGCAGCGTGATACGACCTCCCGCTCGAATCAGAGCGTCCTGCATTGGCATGCGAAACTTTGTCCGTCAGGGCGAGGTGTAGAGCGTGCGGCAGCTTTGTTTGCGAACAACGTCTGGCATCGTTACAAGTGAACAGCTTGCGACAGGCACACACCGACGGGTATCGCAAGTCGCCTCCAGGGAGCCTACTTGCCGCACAAATATACATGCAGGCATGAACAGAGTCACCGCGAATCCCGATACGCACACCAATGTGGGTGACGTGTCAACGCTTCGCGCTGGAGCGATGCACCAGACTTGCGGGAACACCAGAGAAACCGGTTATTTATGGACAAGGACATTACACGCTGCACCAAAGACGAGCTCGGGGGCCTGCTCTAACCACCACACGCCAGCGATACTCCCGTGTTCATCGTATGCATGGGTGGAGGATACGACGACGACGACGACGACGCTCTCTCTGCTTGCGATCGAGTCGAGTACCCGTCGATATGATAGCCGTTCCCATTGGGCTTGAGCAAAAGTCGCTGCAGAACATCCTTAGCGCAGTTCGCTGCCCAAAAAGAACCAGTAAGGACTAGGCTCAATCTCGTGTACCTGAAATGAGGGAGTTTTGAGCATTCCCATGGCATCGTTCGAATCCAGCACATCCACGGCTGACGTATCCCGCTGTTGAGAGGCCAGGTTCATGGGGCAACGCTTGGCGCTCCATTGGGTACACTTTATAGACACTGGGGTCGCGTAACGCTTCATCGTGGCAAGAGAGTCGCGAGAGAGGGAGCGCTTCTCAAAAGCGCCGTGAACTGGAACCAGCCCCCGCAAGATAGTCCAGTGTTACCGAACTAGTGGACAGTGTCTCCAGCGATGCCCGGTTCCGAGGCGCGGAACCTCGCCGGACCCCCACACTCGTCGGGGCCCGAAACCCAGGTGCCCGTTGGTGCACCAGCAAACGAGGACTCCCCCGAGCGCCACCAGGAGCCTGTCTTGAACGCCACCCAAGCAGCAGGCATTTCGTTCGGTGTGTTTGCGACGACTACGCTGACGAGCGGGTATCTCGTTTACAGACTACGACGGCGGGAGCTGGCGTCGAGCCCAGAGTCGTCTTCGGGGCTCCAGCCGCTACCGAAAACCGTAGACGCTTGGACCGAGCGCGGTACGTTGGTTGGCGATACCGCAGCAGTCCAAGCGGCAGCTGTACGGACAGCGTCACTTGCGCTCCTAAGCGGCACTTTGTTATGTGCGTCTTTCGGCTACATCGGTTGGCGGTTGCTGCTCTGGTACACAGGCACCAACGACCTGGAAAACTTCGCTACAGCGCTGAAGCAACCAAACAGCATGCCAAAGCGCTTGCGACGCAGCCTTGAAGAGGGGTCTCTCGGGCGTTCGCTGCGGAACTGGTATGCATCGATGACGACGGAGACTTTCGAGGATGCTGGGCGTTCAGGGATCCGGAGCATCGAACCGGCGGCGACTGGTGCTGTGGATACCGGGACGATGACCTGGCTTCAGAGGGTTGCGAACAGGGCACGTCGCTCAGGCCTCATTCTATGGTTCCAGAAGCGAATGCACGGACCGTCGACCGAGGCGAACGGACATTCGCGCCCACCCAGAGAGACGTCTCCTTCGAAACCGACGTCTCCATGACGCCACTTTGATGTGCAAGCATGCGGAAACGGACGCCCCGCGGCCTTTGAGGTACGCTCCGGACGGTGGTATGCACCTCTCGGACGAGTGCAGATCGCCAATTCGAGCTGTTCATGCAGCGGGTCTCTCGATCCGGGGCTCTCTCATGGATATGCTCCATGTACAGCGTCATGGGCGATGGATATGTAATGGAATGTTCGTTTCATGCGAATATTCAACCGGCCTGCAATGACGATACTCGGGGGAATCATGTTGGTGTACAGAGCGCGCTGCTTGTGCCAAAGACAAACTGTCGTTACGAATAGGCTATGATGTCGTGGCAAGGCAGCGCCTATGAGCGTTATGGACGCTCACCTATCTGCTAGCTCGCGTGCAGCTTGGCCAGCTTCCCCGGGGGGTACCTTCGCTCATTTGCATTCGAGAGCGAGGATTTTTGCTTTAGGGCTCGCGTGACTGACATACGATGCCCACCAATCAACGGATATCGGCGTCTGGTAGACACCGGCAGATGCAGTCGGCACCAGGTTGCAGATGCTGCAGCGCCGAGGCGCCACGGAGCATCGACCTGCAGCTGCCCTTGGTGTACGCAGTGAGGAGCAGCGACACCTATGCTGGACGCACCGAAGATGTGTCCGCGACGATACGGCACATGGGTATGCACTCAGAGACGCCTCACAGCCTTTTTTTGACAGGGCGCTTGCTATCGGTTTCGACTTCTCCTTGTATTCGTCGACCGTGGGAGATTGCTCCACAATGCTAGATCTCGTCAACTCCGGAGGTCTCGTCTTCAGCACCGCACATCGTCTCATATTGATGGCGGCGTGAAAGTCTCGGTTCGCGGAGTCCGTGTGTTTCCTGCCGCCGCTGGTTGAACTCACAAGAGCGAGTCGTCCTCGAACTTTCGCCCTCGTTTACATTTCCTATTATATCAGAGCTCCGTACTTTTCTGTATCCTCAGGGCTCGGCTGGCACTTTTCCAACTCGACCCTCTGAATTGCACATCCCAGCTCATGTTGCATGTGTGACGTTCGAAACGCATCTATCGCTATTGTGACGAAACAGTGTGCGCACTCTTTGTGCGCACTTGTCGACGGAGCAGGTATGCTTTCTTTTCCGGGTACCCAGCGCCCTGCTCCATACGCTACTACGAGTCTTTGACTCTTGACTTCCTCGAGGGCACTCAACCGAATGAAAAAGTTGGCAAAGGCACGCTGCTTCCCACAGAGCACATTCACACGCAGACGAGCCCAACGTGGCTTTGTATATTCTTTCCACAGCGCCTCGTCATGACCAACACGAACTTGCATGAATTCCAGAAAAGCTTCCAAGTCCGCTCCGCGGCTCGATGCCTGGCTGATCGCTTCCAAATGCTCCTTCACTCCTGTACTCCACTTCTCAATTTTCTTCCTTGCATTCATTATCCCTGACTCTCGCTAATATCTCGCTCGTGAGAATCTCAGAATACGTATGTCTTTTTGGCGCAAGTTGCCGTCGATACCATCTTCTACATGCTTGGGTGCTGCGATGGTCATGATAATCATGTTCCCGGGGACCGCGCCGACGATAAAGTTGTTCTGCTGCACATCCGGGGTCGCAGGGCCCGCCTCCTTGTCTTCTTCGTGTTACGTCAAGGGCGAAGCCGAGGACAGAACAGGACGATCCGCCTTCGAGCGCCGATAGTCGACAAATATGGCTTCTCCATCAGTTTCGATCATCCCAGTGAATATCTTTTGCTTGCTCGCTTTGAGACGCTCGAAATCGAAGGTATTCTTCCAGTGCGTCTCCCGGATTTCACGGGTGAACTCCTTCTTGCTTACATCGAACTCCGGACAGATCTCCTTCATGACGCCGTAAAGGACTCTGGGATCGATTGTCACGAAGGGTGACTTGATGTTGCATAATGGAACAACATTGGAGCACTGTTCCGGTAGGGAACCCTTCCGTTTCAACTAGTCTTCATTTGCTTCCGCCAAGCAGCTCCTGTTCGGCCATGCGTTCGAGTTCTCGGTCCAAAAACACGAAATAGTGCAGGATGAGGGGATACCATCTTTTCCATCTTTTTTTTCGAATCTGATATGTTTTATGCTGGGTTGACAAGCCCCAGCACCGCAGGGTGCTTTCGAATCGCCGCATGGATCACAGAAGCTTCATTCTTTCTCGCGTGTGATGTCTTCTTGTCGACGAATTCGATCTCCTGTTCATGCTGGCGATTGTTCGTGATGCCGTCGATGACGGCCCATGTCCTCTTTGCGAGAGAGGCCCGGGTACAGCGCAGAGATAGAGCATATCATGAAGCTTTTGAGGCTCACGATCCTATGATTCTTCATGTTCGTGAGGCATTTGATTGCCCCGTAAGTATCAATATCAGTGCCACCCTGTATCTAGAACCGTTGAAGCAGCATTGGGGGTGATTTTCGTGGATGGCGTGCACTCGCTCATTTCTCCTCGGCGTTTCCCCTGTGCCAAGCATCAGGCAAGGAATAAGTGTCTAGTTGAAAAATTCCTCCCGAATCTCGACTGTTTCCATGTGCATTATGTCGTTATACATCTCCCTCGCCATATGCATTAGTCCTAGAGAAGCGTGACAAGCACTCTTGGAGTGGGACGCGACACGGTTTCTGACTGCCTCTCGCAACTTTAGCTCATACGCATCCTTGATATGTCCAAGAAGACGGGCTTTCACCAATATCTCGCGGTACTATCGTCTTAATTGCAGCGCTTCATTCAGGGCCTGCCTCTTTTGCTCCTTCGTCTTCTCATGCTCCTCTTTGCTTGGCACTGTTTTCCGTTTTTTTCCGACAGCCGGCGACATCTGCCCACTAGGACCCTCCACTACGTTTTCCGTAACACTCCTTTTTTCGTTTGAAAACGAATCCGCTTTGAACACGTCTGCTATAAACTGTGAAAAAGCACTTGAAGACCCTAATCTGAGTATGGAACGCCATTGAATTAAAAGACGATGCTACGACTTTAGCAGCGTTACATCTTGTCCGTCAGAGCAAAACGCTAACGATCAGGATTGCGTTTCCGGTCAACTTCGAGATGCGTGCCGTATCTCATGCTTGCCAGATACGGAGGTGCGCGTATCGAACGCGCTTTATCGAAAAAATAACAGACAGCAACCACTTACTAGCCAATTGGTAACATTTTCTTTCCCGCTTTACGGTAAACTCTGAACGCGGAAAACGTTTGCAGAACTTCAGGTGTTTACCTCCCAGGAGGAAGGTCCCGCAAACCGGACGAGTCTCCCAGGCTGGTTCTTCATGATCCGTAGGGGCGGGTGCAGTCGCGCGACCCGAGAAACTCGTCCGCGCTGCAGTTTATCCTGGATTAGGAGCGGGTATGCTGCGTTTGGACGTCACCTTGGACGCGGTGGACGCCCTGTGCATCACGTTGCGCTGCGGCAATCTGTAGGTCTGTCTGCGCAGCCTGCATGCTCCCAGCATGATAATGAATCTCGACCCCGTATCGCGCAAACTACACCTCAAGCTGATGCCGTCATCGATATGGCAAAGCGATTCTGTCTCCGTGATGCGTCTGCTCAAATGGTTTAGGTGCGCTTGCTGGAGCTCAAAGCAGGTACTCAGCGCTCGATGAAACGTACAAAATAACCAGTGCATTCGAGAACAGGTCATGGAACTTGAAGGTAAGGTGCAGCAGCATGATGGACGCTTTCCCGGATACCAATATCCATCCAACCATTCCATGATCCCGCGATCTGAGATCCAAGGTCTCAGCAAACGGTTTTCATCGACGCTGGCCGCCAGCGCACCCTTTACGCGGTATGCGTCATCTAGGCTCATATTGGACTATATTTGTATAAAAAGGAAAATAACGAACTCTATTTCCCGAACTGCAGCGATCGTCGTACAATGCAATGCAGGCAGTGCCTTCGTCACAGCATCTGCTCCAACTTCTCCCTCGCTGCCAGAAGTTGTGCACTTGTCCCATCTGCCCAGTCCTGTGCGCCACGTTGCATAGCTCGGAGCTTGAGTTGCCCTGAACACCATGAGCACCGGTTTACGACACTGTATCCGGGCTGTCGGGCGACTCGTGCGGACGCTCTGTACGCAGGCGGAAACTGCTGCTCGCAGTTCGGGGCCACACGTGCCGCCTCTGCGGCTGCGGCTGCCGCCGCCGAACACTGAGCCAGTGGCCGAACTGTATGGACGCTTCGTTCGACGCATCGGTGTCGTTGCGCGAAAGATCGGCATGCTACCACACTGGGACGCAAACGGTGTCTACCGTTGTGTGACGGTCCTGCACATCGATAACAACCACGTGATCCAGGTTAAACAGCTACCGAGCAATGCGTCGAATCTGAAAGGACTCTCCGAATGGAGCGTTCAAATCGGAGCGGGATCTATGCGACCCTACCAGGCCAAAAAGCCGCATCGTTATCACTGCGCCTACGCCGGGACCGACGTCAAGGAGAAGCTGGTGGAGTTTCGGGTCGCTCCCGCTGCTGCCGCCTGCATCGAGCCGGGGACGCCCATCACTGCGCGTCACTTTATCCCTGGCCAATACCTGGATGTGATCGGTACGAGCATTGGCAAAGGATTTCAAGGTGCGATGAAACGCCACGGATTCGGAGGATTACCTGCATCCCATGGCGTTTCGCTTACGCACCGCTCGCTCGGTGCGACAGGGCAACGTCAGGACCCTGGTCGAGTCTTTAAAGGCAAGCGCATGCCTGGTCGCATGGGCGGGGAGCGAACCACCGTCCAGAGTCTACGACTGGAACGCATCGACTGCAAACGAAACTTGCTCTTCGTTTCGGGGCCGGTTCCTGGTCATACAGGCAACTGGGTGCTGGTTCGTGATGCAGTCAAAAAAAGTGGTCTCAAGTGGTGGGCAGAGCTCCCGCACTTGCCTCCTTTTCCGACTTTTGTTGCCGATCCACAGCAGCAGGTCGAGCATGAAGCACCCGCTGATTGGTTTGCAGCACCCCGCCGCAATGTCTGGTTACAGGAGGTGCTCTCGGCCCGAGCTTAGTGAATCTTCTAGATCCATGTGGGAAAAAATGGAACCGGTGGCCTTACTCGGGCACACACACACACACTAAAGTTTGCGCCTGCACTCATTGTCTTCATGAATACCAGCCTTGGCGGGCATTGTCTGCCACTGCATTCTGTTGCGCTCTCGCTCTACATCAGGAACGGAGGGCAATGGAGACATCTGCTTATCAGTTGGATGGTGGTAGCGGTTGTTTTTCGAACCGCGTGTTCGAGGGCACCTCGGAATCTCTCACTTCCCGTGACGTAACGAAATCTAGCGACAACGAGCCCAAGTAGCCGCTCCAAAAAGTTGACCCAGAAGCCTCTAACGATAGATGGATGCATAAGTCTTTATTTCAGCATTTCGAACATGGAGGCTGTACATCGGAGAAACTCAAAAAAAAGACGAAAAGCAGAAACAGAGCCACTAGTTCAGCGTTCCATTTTAATCTGAAACAGTTCCAGAACCGGTTCATGACGGGAAATTTCGTGGATAACGCCAGCTTCTATGCGAGAGCATAGGCGCGCGAGATGTCTGGCTTGCAAAAGCGGCGCTGTGATTACGGAACACCGCGCCTTGGGTATCGTCCGGCAACGAGGCAATGTCAGTGTACGGATGTACCGCAGAGGCTCCCAGCTCAGGACGTTCTCGGGCGAAAAAATAATGTGCTGTGCTGTGCTGTGCTGTGCAGTGCTGGGGACGCATCTTGGGACGTGCATCCAGCTGTCGCCCTCGGTAGGTCGAGACAAGTTGCGCTCTGCTCGGGTGTATCCGCAGCGAAGCCGAACGTTCCAGGCAATCTGTTTGATACATCGCCGCTGGCGATGTGCAGCCGCTCGCACGCGACCGCAGCCAGGCATGGTGCGCTATCCCCGCGCACCAGGCGCGTTGTCGTCAGCGCTCCAGATGCGGTGCCGTTTGAGCCGATGCCTCTACCCGAAGCCAGTGGCCAGCACCGGAAGCGTCACTGGTCTCCAGGCCGCGACCCTAACGCAACAACGATCCGCTCAGGGAGGTGAGGCGCCCACCTGCATTGACTGAATGGTGCTGATCCGTTCTCCGCCGTCCGTCGCCGCGGCATCTCGTGTAGCGGAAGCGGCATCTGGTTCCGTGATGCCTCTCTTGCCAACAGATGCTGTCTCTGCTGCTCGGCGTCGTTCGCGCTCCAGCCATACCAGAAGGATGAGGATATCGGCGGGCTTGACGCCACCTACCTGCGTCGCCTGACCCAGCGTTGCCGGGCGAATCTTGCTCAATCGATCCATGCTTTCGCGGCTGAGCTGCGTGATCGAGTAGTAATCAATATCATCAGGGATCTTTCGTCCATATTCCGCCTTGATTCGGCGAACAGTCTCTTGCTGCTGGTCAATATATCCTTGGTATTTGATGCGAGTCTCCAGTGTCTCCCAGTCGAAGACCGTCATGTTGGGTTCGGAATCCGCAAGCACACCAACTTGCTTCAGCACACTGAGACTCAACCGTGGCCGACGAAGCAGATCTGCCAGCGAAACATTCGCTGCGATCTTTCCGACATCACATTGTTGCTGAATGAGAAGTGCCTCTTCGCTGTCGCCGCGAAGCATTGTCGTTTCCAGCCGCATCCGTTGGCGCTCAATGCGTTTCAGCTTCTCTTGGAAGATATTCCAGCGACGATCGTCAATGAGGCCGATACTTCGACCCAGCGGCGTCATTCGTTCGTCGGCATTATCTGCGCGCAGGAGCAGCCGATATTCAGATCGAGAGGTAAGCACGCGATACGGTTCATCGAGCTCTTTTGTGCAGAGATCATCGATCATCACCCCAAGAAACGAGTCTTCGCGATCCAGCATGACGAGGTCAGCGTCACTGCCCCGCTTGGCAAACTGCGCGGCGTTCACGCCAGCAATGATCCCCTGCGCCGCAGCCTCCTCGTAGCCGGTCGTCCCGAGCACCTGCCCAGCGAGGAAGAGCCCCTCGATCTTCTTGCTGTGAAGTGTGTGATACACCTGCCATCCCGGAAGGTAGTCGTAATCAACGGAGTACGCGGGTCGGACCATTCGGCATCGCTCAAGGCCAGGTATGGACTGAAGCATCGCAAGCTGAATCGATTCCGGCATGCCGGTGGAGAAGCCCTGCACGTAGACTTCGGGAATGGTGCGACCCTCTGGCTCGATGAAAATCTGATGGCTTTCTTTCTCTGCGAAGCGAACGATCTTATCCTCGATGCTTGGACAGTACCTCGGCCCTGTTGAGCACATGAAGCCACCATACTTGGGAGTTAAATGGAGGTTCTCACGAATAATACGGTGGGTCTCCGCCGTCGTTCGCGTCAAATAGCACGGCATCGTGTCGCTCCGGGGGTTCCATTCGGCGGGGTCGAAGCTGAACCAATGATCCTCAGGATCGGATGGTTGCGGTTCCATAACCGTATAGTCGATGGTTCGGCCGTCGACACGCGGCGGCGTTCCCGTCTTCAAGCGACCTGTCTCAAATCCCATTCGCTGCAAAGTCTCTGTGAGCCCGAACGATGCCGGCTCGCCTGCGCGACCCGCAGGCATGGACTTGTTGCCTACCCAGATCGTGCCGCCAAGAAACGTCCCCGTTGTTAAGACCACCGCACGTGCCCGGAATGCGCCCCCAAAATACGTCTCCACGCCCACGACTTCACCATTTGGACCCAGAGCCAAATCGTAGACCATTCCTTCACGAATCTCGAGGTTTTCAGCTTCCTCCAGAACTCGACGCATCTCCGCTGAATACTCTCGCTTGTCCGTTTGTGCACGCAGCGCCCATACCGCTGGACCCTTGCCACGGTTCAGGACACGCCGCTGCAGATACGTCCGATCGGCGATCTTGCCGATCCATCCACCAAGAGCGTCGACTTCATGAACGAGCGTCGATTTTGCTGGTCCGCCAACCGCTGGATTACAAGGTTGCCAGGCGATACGGTCCAGATTCAGGGTCAAGAGGAGCGTGCGCGCTCCTAAACGAGCAGAGGCAAGTGCCGCTTCGCAGCCGGAGTGCCCAGCACCGATGACTATGACATCGTACTCGCCTTCGGGGTAGAGCGGTCCACCCCGCGAAGAACGCATACTTTGTGCCTGATTCGAAAAGTGCTCCGCAGGTAAGCTCGGTGCCGGTAACGGTGACGGCGCCTGTGACGGCCGCGACGACGAGCCTTCCTCGACACCTTGCTGCGATGCACGTAGGCCAGTGCGATGTTGCCGGAACAAATGACGCCCTGAACTGGGACACAACCACCCGTTGGTGCTCCTCGTCGTCTGCAGCTCAAGTTGGCGTGAACTGCGCGACTCGCACCACTTGGTTGCCCCGGAATGAAACACTCTTGAGAAACTAAGTTCGCCTAGGAACATGATGGAAAAGATCGCACCGTACAGCGCCTTGCGTTCCGCGGGACGCTCCGGTGGCGTCACGTTGCACGTAAACGTCCCAACCTGTCACGCACAACTAGAGCACGTAACCCAAAAAAGTAGTCCAAGTAGATACGTCAACCAAACAACTCCAAAAGCCTTCGAACCGGGAACTTTTCGTGTTCCCTGTGTCCAGAAGCGCTCAGAAGGCACTTACACCACGAAAAGCAACACGTTGTCTAGTGCACGGTGACACGCATACCTCGAAGCATGCGTGCGCACGGGCGCACGCATGCCTGCCGTCGCTGCTGCTGCCGTCGCTGCTGCTGCCGTCGCTGCTGCTGCCGTCGCTGCTGCTGCTGCTGCGATCTGGTGGACAGGTCGATTCGGGGCATCGCTGCTGCTGCTGCTGCTGCTGCTGCTGCTGCTGCATATCTTGCGATGCGGCAGGCAGGGCGCTGGACCGCTCCTGTTCGGGGTCGGATCGCTGGATGGAGCATCCAACGCCACTTTTAGTGTTCGATGAATAGCGGGTGGCTATCCGGAAAGAGGCCACCGTTCGTCTGCGGACGCGTTCGCACGCAGCCAACTTCAGACTAGTTTTTCCGTCGGGAATAGAGGCTCGGTGGATACAGGTACCGTGTGGGTACCGATTCTGTCGTAGACGTTTGCTGCGACGCAGGATGGATACTGCAGGGAAACAGGATATCGCTGCAAGCGTCGGCCCGAAGAGGCGCTGCATAGACGCGCAGAGGATTTTCAGCGGTGCGTCGGTTTCTCGTGATTCGTGGCGAGCGCAGCGTGATACGGAAGGCGGATGTACCTCAGCGGAAGATGACGCACTGGGATCTGTTTGCTCGCTGAGCATCGCCGATAGAAAACGCTCGCTCAGCGAAACACGCGGCTGTTGGAGGCGCAGTCCACGGGATTCGGCATCGACCTGCTTCTGTATGCGACTTGCGCCGCCGCGCATCCATAGCAACGACAAATGTTCCCAGGCAGCTTGGTACCCGCAAGCCCGCTGGATCTAGCCTCTATTCCGGACGAAAGGACCAGTCTGGAGTTTTAGAAAATGCGAAAGCGTCTGTGAAGGATCACTCGTCGTCGCCTCTTCCCTGGCTGGTGGCGCCGATCGCACATCCAGAGATGCATTCGGTTCGATGCACCGACTCGGCATCATCAAACTGGGTATGATCATCACGGATCCCGATATCCATCACGCAATCGGGCATCTCTGATTCTTGCAAACCATCCCACAACTCAGAAAACGTAAAACAAGTAAGACGCGTGTTATCATCTTTCATTCTATGATGTAGCTCTTTCTAGCGCTGCCTGCGGCGCTTTTCGAGACAGCGGCCGCGAATCCAGCCGCTGAACGCGATCGAGCACCATCATCGGGAGGCGTCACGCTGGTGCCTGGCGCTGTGACGGAGCGCATGACTCCATCGCTTCGCGTTGCCCACTAGTACCCGTTTCGTGAACTCGCTGGAGGAACACCTGGGAGAGGGCGCCATGCTTCGTGTCGTTCGGGCCCTGAACCCGATTCTGTTCCGTCCATTGTCTCCAACAGGTGTTAGCAAGCGACTGCTGGGGCTAACTGGCTGTAACGTGTTGGGTGCTCGTTTGTTGAGCACTGCTAGCGCCAGCAGTAGCAGTGATGCAGCGACAGGCGCAGCAGCAGCAGCAGCAACAGCTGCGCAGACGACGCACCGTCAACCTACGTTAGCTGAATCTGGCCTCTCTAGTGCTGAGGACTTTCTTAATGGAACCAATGCAAACGTGCTGGAAGAGATGTACGAGTTGTGGCTCCGAGAGCCCTCCAAAGTCCACGGCAGCTGGCAGGCGTTCTTCCGTAATATCGAGACGGGTGCCCCGTTAGGCCAAGCGACAAGCTTGCTCAGCCGGCCTCAGCGTGAGCGGATCTCCCGTGCGGCACCTTCGGTAACCGCAGGTCGGGACGTTCTCGAGGTTGCGCGGGACACAGTGCGAGTTATGTCGATGATTCGCGCCTTTCGCCACCGCGGTCACCTGGTCGCCAACCTGGATCCACTGAACCTGTCTCAGGCAAGCGGTCACGTTGTAGCCGGTGCGCACGAGGAGTCTGCATTGAGTCCAGCGAGAGTGCGCTACGATTTGGATCCCGTCTCCTACGGTTTCACTGAAGCGGACATGGATCGAATTTTCTACGTAGGCGGTGACTTGCCGGGGCGCCCGCTGCGAACCTTGCGTGAGATTCACAGCATGCTGAAGAATGCATATTGTGGAACCATCGGCTTCGAATACCGCCACATGCTCAGCAAAGAGGAAAAAGACTGGATCGCATCACGGGTGGAGGTGTTCGGCCCGATGTTTCGTTTCACACCGGAAGAGAAGCGACAAATTTGGAACTTCACAGCGGAAGCGGAGCTATTTGAAAAATTCCTTTCCTACAAGTATGCAACTGCAAAACGTTTTGGTCTCGAGGGTGGAGAAAGCATCATTCCCGGCATTCAAGCGATGCTCTTGCGCGGCAGCGAGCTCGGTATCGAAAACGTCATCATTGGCATGCCTCATCGTGGACGCCTGAACGTGCTGGCCCAGGTAGTGAAGAAACCGCTGGAGCAGATCTTCCATGAATTTAATCCAGACGAGAGCCGTACTCGGGTCTATCTCGCTGGTGGATCCGGTGACGTGAAATACCACCTGGGCACCAGCTCAGATCGAATCTTAGCCAACGGAAAACAGATGCATCTTTCTTTGGTCGCCAACCCGAGTCATTTGGAGGCGGTAGATCCCGTTGTAGTCGGGAAAACCCGGGCCAAGCAGTTCTTCACATACGATGTAGATCGCCGCCGCACGATGGCGCTCCTGCTGCACGGCGACGCGGCGTTCGCTGGCCAAGGCGTGGTGGCGGAAACCCTAGAACTAAGTGATCTGCATGACTATACCATCGGTGGTACGGTACACGTGATTATTAACAATCAGATTGGCTTCACCACGGACCCAAAGCATGCACGCTCATCACCCTACCCGACGGATGTGGCGAAATGTGTCGGCATTCCGATATTCCACGTGAATGGCGATGATGTGGAGGCAGTCGTTCACGTTTTCCGCTTAGCCATCGAGTACCGTCAACGCTTCCGCAAGGATGTAGTGGTGGATGTCTTCTGTTACCGCCGCCATGGCCATAATGAATTGGATGAACCGTCTTTCACCCAGCCGCTGATGTACAAGAAAATAGCGGCACATCCCACGATCTTGCAACTGTACACGCATCGTTTGGTGAATGAGCAGATTGTTCAGCCGAGCGAGGTCCAGCAGATGCGCGACCAGCACATGCGTCGGTACGAAATCAGCTTCCGCAATGCCCCGAACTGGAAACCCCGCGATAGCGACTGGCTCGCCTCGCACTGGAAGGGATTCAAATCGGAGTTTCAGTTGAGTCCGATTCGTCAGACTGGCGTCGATCGCGATGTGCTGATGCGCGTTGGCCGGGCGCTTTGTCGTATTCCGGAAAGTCTGCATATCCATCCGCATTTGAAGCGCCTCCTGGAGCATCGCAAGCAGATGCTCGAAGGCGAGATCGGTATCGACTGGGCCCTCGCTGAACAGCTCGCGTTTGGAGCACTCATGTGTGAGGGCACGCACGTGCGTCTCAGCGGCCAAGACAGCGAACGCGGGACGTTCTCCCAACGTCATGCCGCCCTGATCGACCAGGATACCGAGGAGCGTTACGTGCCGCTGGATCATATTGAGGGCGATCCTCCGGGACAGTTCCGCGTGTGCAACTCCTCACTCAGCGAATACGCTGTGCTCGGCTTCGAAGTGGGGTACTCTTTGGAATCCCCGCGGGCACTGGTGATGCACGAAGCTCAGTTTGGCGACTTTATGAATGGCGCCCAAGTGATCATTGATGAATTTATCGCGTCTGGTGAGAAGAAATGGCGTCGTCAGTGCGGTATCACCATGCTCTTACCGCACAGCTTCGGGGGCCAGGGTCCCGACCATTCCTCCGCACGACTGGAACGCTTCCTCCAACTCGCCGACGATGACCCGGACGAGATCCCTGCTGAACTCGGCATGGACAACCGTATGCAGATTCAGCGCGCGAACCTTCAAGTTGTGAACGCGACCACCCCGGCAAACTACTTCCACGTGCTTCGACGCCAGATTCACCGCGACTTTCGAAAGCCCCTCATCCTGCTGACGCCGAAAGAGCTATTGCGCTTGCCGGAATGCCGCTCGCCGCTCGCCGACTTTCTCACCGGCACTCGTTTCCATCGGCTGATCCCGGAAACGGACCCCGAGATCGCTACCGGTGAGAAAACGCGTCGCTTGATTTTCTGCCAGGGAAAGGTTTACTACGAGCTCGTTGCCGAGCGAAAGAAACGCCAGATCCGGGATGTCTCCATTGTGCGCCTGGAGCAGATCTCACCGTTCCCGTACGATCGAGTTGCGGAAACGCTCAGCGCTTATCCGAAAGCGGAACTGGTCTGGTGTCAGGAGGAACCCAAGAACGCCGGTGCTTGGTTCTATGTGCAGCCGCGCATCCGCACGACCCTGCGAGGTCTCATCGACGAGGCACACGGCAAGCACCGGGTAGTGGCGTACGCTGGGCGCAAACCAGCAGCGGCACCGGCTACCGGTATCTACACGATCCACGTTGCCGAGCAGAAGGAGCTGATCGATCAGGCGCTAAGCGATGAACCGTTGCCCGTCACCGTCTGAAACGACGATGCACTGGACGATGTACCGCTGGCGATGCGCATATCGTCGAGGAGCGGGCGACACGACTCGAGGATCAGTGCCCGCTCGTTTGCCAGATGGAGTAACGCAATGAAGATGTAGGAGAGCGACACCTCGGAGCGGAGATCCTGACCCAGACGCGGCCAGATTTCGGGTAGTAGAGCGCGCAGCCTGGTTTCGTTGCCAGGTCGGATACCCGGATTCTCGCAGGACGCTTCGGTTTCCGCACAGTGCGTAGCAAGGTGGCGCTGAATCACTTCCCAGAGCACATTCTTCAAGAGATGCATATCAACGCGTTTGGCACGAGTTGCATGGGCCAAATCGATTCGTTCGACGGCGGCAGGTGCGTCTACGAGCGGTACCAAGTGCCGCGCATCGATGCACCCGAGCGCATCCACATCAGAGACCAGATCGAGGGCGTGGAAGGCAGTTTCCAGTTCTGTGTCGCTGGATTCGGCGTCGGCAGTGCTCAGCTGTGACGATGAGCGCTCCAGCGGTGCGCAAAAGTTCTCATCTTCAAAGGCTCGCCAGTCGAGCTCAGTCTGGAGCGCCTGCAGGTTGGTGTCGGTGTAGGGTGCAGAAGCCGAAGCACCAGCACCAGCGCCTGCACCAGAACGAGCAGTGTCTCGAGAAGCATGCGGACGGGCTGCGGCTACCATGATCGAACACGAAGGCTGCGTAAACAGACGCATCAACGCGTCGATCGTATACTGGTGGTCCGGAGGCAACGTTGTGCGCTGTTCGCTGTGCCGTTCGAGAACAGCTGCCGAGAGCTGCGTGACGCCTCTCCGTCGGCATACCTGAAACTTGTTGTCAAAAGCGGGATCTGAGACGGGTTTTCTCCAGTCCAGCTGCTGCTGCTGCTGCTGCCCGGCTTTGGGACGCGGTCGCTTCGCACTCGATGGATGCGGCTGACCTGCCAGGAGTCCAGCAGCGTGTGGTGGTCTCCAGTGCTCGGGGCCGGCCCAGCTACTGAACAACTCCCTGGGAATGGCACGAAGGAGACTGCCAGCAGCCTGTCCATTTCGGAACAAGTTCAGATAAAGTTGAAAAGCATCGGCGCAACCTGGCGCCATCGCTGCACTCCCGAACAAGGACGTGTGCAGCGCGTCGTCGGAGCCGCCTCCACCGCTGCTGCTCGCATGGCTTTCGGCGAGACGCAGTGCGGCGTGATCGTCATGATCATCCTCGTGATCGTCGTCATCATCATGTGTAGCAGCAGCAGCAGCAGCAGCAGCGACAGCAGCACTGGCGCTTTCCGTATCGGATACAGCATCGGAAGCGTCTGCGCTTCCGCTCAGCGCGGGTACGGCCTCGTATGCGGTTGCCACGGAGCTGGGAAAGAGCTCCATGTGCTCAAAGCCATCTCCATAATCTCGCGGTGGACCGAACATGTCATCCTCGGGGAAGAGATGCCCTTCTTTCGCTGAGGTTCCGGGTACGAGTCCATGCAGGCCGACTTCGCCGGAGGCTATGTTCGTGCCGGCAGTTCGCCAGGCCTCGGCTGCGTCGTTCTCGAGTTGATGGAAGAGTCGCTGAAAATTTGGACACAAAGCTTTCTGACCGCGTTGTGTCCAAGCCAGCATCGCGTTGGGAAACAGCTCGGCTGCTATCTCTATGTATTGATCCGCCGCCGTCTCATCCTGGTCATCAGGGTGTGATGCGTCCCCGACAGCTTCGGCATGCTCTTCTGCATCCAGCGCCATCGTTCCGTCTGCGAGCAAATCCAGAACGCGCACAAGTAGCTCCTGTGATCCGCTCTGGTCAAACAGTTCGCTGAGTTTCATAAATAGTGGATCGATGGAGCATCCCTCCTCCAGACTCTGCAACGTGAGATGCTCGGGGTTGGACTCCAGCGTGGCTTCGCCCCAGCCGCACTTGACAAGTTTCGAACGCTGTCGCGAACGACTCGAGGGTGTGGCTTCGGCAGGCTCCTCATCACCAGCGACGGTTGCGCTGTCGGTGGCGGTCTCTTCGGGTGACTCGTCCTCGTCGGCAGCATGCTGTGCTAGCCCGTTGAGCACGCGATACGCGTTATTGTGCACAGAATCCACTCGGTACGCATATATTTTCACGCCTGCGTCGATGGTGGAGCCCGCAAGCGCAAAGTTCGTATCGAGCGCTTCACGTGTGAGGTCGTCCTGAACCGAATGACGGGGCGCCCGCCCTCGCTGAGCGTCATGCGAACCCTCTGAGCGAAACGCGACCGCAGCAATGTGGTCGATGAGATTCAGTTGCCAGGAGTTCACCGCGTTGACGCGGTTCTCAGCACACAGACGGATCGTAGTCGCGTACAACTGCAAAAGCTCCGGATCCGAAAGCTTCTTAACGCTAGCGTCCGGCTCGGCAGCCGCCAAGAAACTCTCGTCTAGACCGCGGCGCGCCTGCGGTGAGCGTAAGCTCAACCCTGTTCTGAGCGTATTCTTCGATTGACGCGCGACTCGTGCTTGCTGCCTTTCTCGCGCGTCATCGTTCCAGCACAGGGAGTCCTCAAGTGCCAGAAACGAGCTCGAAGCCCGCTCAGTCGGTTGTGCTTCTCCGCTTGAAAGCGACGTTGGTGCACGGTGCTGGTGCTCCGGTTCCGATGCTTCGGAACGTTGACTTTTATCTTGATGTTCTGCACGCCTGCCTCTCATGTTGAATGAAGAAGCTACCCCACCACCGGATGGATTCCTTGAAAACAAACGCGTGTCCTTGAGGTTGCTGGTGCACCAAGCAGGCTCCCAGTCTGTCACCCGCCGTTACAGCGCAGCGCGCACGATGAGCGTAGCCTGCGCAGTTGCCGGGTATCGGCCTTGCAGCAGCAGCAGCAGCAGCAGCAGCAGCGGGCGATCTCGTTGTGCAGCAGCATCCGCAGCGGCGGCGGCGGCAGCGGCGGCGCTCACGCTGCCGGGAATTTGAATGTGATGCGCATACCGTCGCCTGCAGCGGTGCGCGCGCGCGTGCTTTTCGCAACGCTTGCTGGCGGGCGCTGGTGCGCAACGCGCCTTGCGCGGTCGATGCTCAACGGGCGTACGGGTTGCAGGTGCTGGTGCTTCTCTCAGGGTGCACGGTATGGAGTCATGGATGGAAACGGTGGATCAGTGATTGTTTCGGGGGCAAGTCTCTCGGTTTGTAAGTGTGGTATGCTTGTTTTGATGGACTGCTGAACGGTACAAGAGCAGTAGATTGTTCCGAGTGGGGATAGCATACACGCTCTCTACAGGTTGCCGTATGACACGCATGGGAACTCTTCAGCGTTCCAGCACGATGTTTGTTAAGTGGCGTGCGGAGCGCTGATCTAGAAATCTTGTTTGACGTAAATCCGATAGATGCTGTAGAAGATCAAACGATTGCCGGGGATGAATTGAGGCGTTCAAGTGTGGGTGCATAGAGAGTGCTTGCGTACGGGTTTGCTGGTGCAGTCACAACGTGGCGAGCTGCGGATCTTCGATTGTCTCGGCATTCGATGATGATCGCTCAGCTTAACGTACACCATCGATTACCTTCGCTTCTGATTTTACGCTTTTCCTCTCTGTGAGTTTCTGCGTGCACACGCGTGCTCGTGATGCGTGGGTGTCGCCGCTCGCGCGCATCGACGAGCATCGACCAAAGTCGATGCCTGTGCTCCTTGGAAGCGCTCGTTTAGAGAGCGCCGCAGTGCAGCTTTTGCACGCTACTGCACGTCCAGCATCATAGATGACCATCATCGTACCACGCGAACTGTGGGAGATTGCCAGTTCCAACCCATTGGACATGTTGCTGCATGCACAATGCCTGGCTTTTTATAAACGAAATCGCTGGCGAAACCAGCGCGATCTCCTGTACTGATGCCCAAAGCTCGTTCAACTGAGCTATTCGGGCGCTCAGGTCCTCGCCGAATAAAGCGTGCAGAGCATTCTCCCATGTGCTGGATGAGGCGCTCAGAGCGTCTCAGTGGATCCTGAACGCGCCCTAGCTCTTGTTCGTTTGCATCCTGACGAGCGTCATGCCTGCCTATCGATACTGGCGAGCTCTGGAAAATTTGAACTGCTTCAACTGCTTTCCATTCAGGTCTTTCCGTTTGATCTCTTGAGTTCGAGGAACGGCTGGTGCCTGGACGCCCCTCAACACCGGAACCAAGAGCACAACATATTCTTTCCCTGCATCTATCTTGACGTGTTGGAATTGAGCCGCATTCAACGACTCTGGCCCAGATTTCACGACGCGCATGCGGACCGATGTTCCATGGGTCTCTTTCGTACTTGAAAAATTCTTTCCTCTGTTGAAACGACAATTTTTGAGCGAGCTCGGCGAGTAGTCTTTCCGATTCAAGGCGGTTGCTTCAAAGCTGCTCGCAGCCGCAAGACGCAGGACTCTGAGAAAGCCATACAGGACACAACTGTTTACGGTGACGTCATGGGCATTGGGGTGACCTATGCAGACCAGAAAAAATCGACTCATGAAGGGGCGAAGGCGCTTAGATTCAGGAAAAGGTCTGCTTTTCTCTGGAGCGCTCTGTTCAGCAAAACATGGTAGCGCACGCTTGCAGCACGTCAGGTATCAGGCGGGACACCATGCGTCCAGACTGCATCCGAATCTCCGCGGATACGGCCTGCGTTCTCAACGAGGTATGCGGTAATGTCAGGTTTTTAGTATTTCTCGGAAATTTCAAATTTTCAGACACGCGAACACGCTTCCAACGCCGCGCTGACCCATGAGAAGCGCGAAAATCGAACAATCCGTGGCACCTCTCATTCGCGTCATGCCCAGTGCACGATCTTTGCCTTCATATACAGCGTTTGGGTGCATCGCCCAGTGTCCAGCGGAATGCACCTTGCAACTTGTCCGTACAATGGAGGCGACCAGAGTCCAGACTCGGCACGCATTAACTCTTAAGCACCGTACCAGTCTCGTCAATAACGATGACTCCACGAAAATCCTCTTCCATGAGCAGGACCAGTAGCGAAGTCCAGCCCGTAAACGCATGCCCGCCGCCACCCTTGCCCGTCTCTGGGTCGTAATGCTCCCAGAAAAAGCCTGTGCGCTGATGTTCCCGCAAAATCGTTTGTATCATCGCATTGCGCGTACGTTCGTAGAGCTGTTGCGCAAGCTTCTGGTACGGACCTGGCATGCGCGCATACTTCTCCCTAAGCGCTGCGAGTATCAGATAGTTCATCGGGACCCAGATAGGACCTGTCCAGTACCGATCACCTCGCATATAGAAAGGGTCCGCGGCACTCAGCGAGCGCAAGCCAAAGTCGCTGTACATTTGTCGCGGATCCGCGACAGCCTTCAAGAGTGCCCCTGTCGATGTTGCATTGACCGGCAACAGGCCCAAGGAAAGCGGCAGAAGCGTTGGATATCCTAGATGGCAGTGGTGACGCCAAGTGTCCACGATACTCGTGGAGGAGTTGTCGCGAGGTCCAGCGTCACAAAACATGCCAGCGTCAGCATTCCAGTGCACCTCGTAGAGGCGCTGTTGCAGGACGGCCTCAAGGGCACCGAGTTCAGGAGGCGACACGGCAGAGGCCTCAGCAAGATCGCCTGCGGTACGTCGCCAAACCAGGAGTCTGCGAACACCGTCCAGTATCCACGACAAGAGATCCACATGGGCGTCGTATGGGCTTGGATCTGTCGATCGCGGAAAGTCGTCAAAGCCGGACGCAAGCGTCAACGGATAACCTCCGTCTTGAGCAAGCAAGGTCGTCAAGTGGCGTCCAAACCAGCCGTGATTCTTTTGCGTCGCATTCAGCCAACGTATGTATTGTTTCATCTTGCGGAATCCCAAATGCGAGACGAGTCGCGCGGTGTTCGTCGTCTGTGCTACCGCCTTGCAGTCGCCCACAGACTGATTCAGCACCATCGCCGCATAGTCCGACAAGGAGCCATCACCACCCTGGGAACACAAGCTAGAAAAGGTTTCCAGTTCCAAGACGGGGAAAGTGTCCTGCAGCAACTGCCAGTGCCGATACAACGGCAGCATTAGCGTCGGTGGATTCGCAACCTTCTCCGATTGAACAAGCAGCGATGCCAGTTCGCGCGGGAAACGATTGCGGGCCTCAATACCTAGGGCCAGCTCGCGCGGTATCCATCCAGAAGGCTGCATGAAGCCCAGCCAGGAATCGAGACAGATGAGCGAGAGTTCCGGGTCCCAGCGCTGGATCAGTAGCTGATGAAAGCCCTCGTCCCAGAGAAAGCCGCGCGGGAACTTGTTCTCCGACGGCACCGCACTGACTAGTGCCCTAGGCTGCGAGACTCGGAGTTGATCTGATCCTCGGTCCTGCGTATTCTCTCCAGCAATGAAACTCCCATAGAAATAGGAGACACCGCCGAGTAGACCGGCGAGCGCCGCCCTCGCTTGAGCAATCTGAGCGCTGCCAAAGTCACCACGGTGCATCCGGGGAAACAACTGCTGAAATCTTTCGCGAAAGCGACTGTCCGCCTGTTCAAGCAACACGGACAGCGCCGATGCATCCATTCGTGCACTCGACGTGATCATGATATCAAAAGGCGTCTGCACTGTAATCTGAACGACAAGAACGTTGCTGGGGAGTCCGTCATCTATCCCGCTGTGGTGCTGGGCATCGGGTTCCAGCGATGCGTCAGCGTTCACTTCTCGACGCGCCCGTGCATCAACATCCTCGATACGCGTAATGATCGGGAAGGGCGCTGCAGTGGGCGTCTCCCTTGCATGGGCAGCGTCCTTGAAAACATCGGCGCCCCTGAAAGCCGTATCTGGAAGCTGCTCGTGCTTTTCGTAGAACTCGCGCAGCCGTGTCCGCTGGTGGTCGTAGCTCTCGCGTAACCACGACTCTACCATGGACTTCACCTCAGTTGTCGCGCCAACACTCACTCGGCCTTTTCGGTAGTAGATCCTGCCAGGGTCCGGTAATTCTCGAAGGATCTCGGCGCTCACGGGGCGACTAGCGCTTGCCCGTTGACGTCGGCGGCGGTGTCGTCGCTGCCTCCACTGGGAACGCTCTGGAAGGCCCTGTACGGCCACAATGCGCCATCGATGGTCGTGGTCGGGTCCACACTCCAGGTGGACTTCATTGCTGGACGCTACGGTGATCGATGGTGATGAACAGTGCTGCAGGGTCGGCGGCTCCATGCCCCTAGCCGCGGACTCCTGCAAGCGCTCTGGGTCGATCTCATCATGTTGCGCTGTCCAGTAGACGATGAAGGAAACGGTACGACGCTCTTGACCAGTTCCTTGGATACGAACAGAGAATTCTGGAGAACGCAGTGGCTGTTGTTCAGAGCTGAGCTGCGCGTCTGGCTGGAGCAAGTTCAGGTTCTCCGTGTGCGCCACGTGGGTGATGTTCAAGTGCCAGCCTCGCTCTTCGATGTGGCGTACGCCATAGTTGCGGCCGTTATGCTGCAGCCAACCGTAGCGAAGTGGCCCAGCTGCGTCGAGCTCTGTCCCGCACTCTAGTCGGAGTCGAACGGACTCGAACGGCTCATCAGCGGGGTACCACATAATCCCCAGGACGGGGCTATGCGGCACTGGCCGACGGGAGCCCGCAAACACCCCCGGCACCAAAGAGCTCATTGTGTGCGGATCGAGAGTAGGTTTCGTTTGCACGGGTTCGCGCTCACTAGACGTGCGCAAACTGGTCCCATTGCGGTGTGCAGTCGCACGTGCAACAGCAGTCTCGATCTGTTGGAAAGCTCCGAACACCAGGACAAGGACCAGCGCTACCAGGTAAGCAGCATAGCGTCGGGCGCAACACCGACTCTGCCTCCTTGACAGTAACCGCTTACGCATGGGAGCAGCTTCTCGGCCCAGACGCTTGCGATCGGGACGAGTTGCTCTGACTGGCCAGTACAGCAACGCAGCGGCAGCTCAGTGCAAAGTTGGCGGAACACGGCCGGAGCATACGGTTCGTACAAGCTGAACAAATATAGATCTTTTGGAACCAAGTATCCCTCATGGATTTGGCATCGCTTTGCACTGCATCCAAATCCGAACGCAGCTGTCAGATTTTCCGATTCGATGGTAGAGGTTCTGGCGACTTGTGCTCGCAGCAAGGCGCTCGACGAGCAACGGTCAGAATCCAGTGTTTCCTGCGAGGCCTGCACACTTCCTGGTTGGTTGGTTGGTTGGTTGGCTGGTTGGTGTTGTTTGGAACAGCCTCTTGCTCGACGATGTGGGTGCTTAGGCCCTGGCAAGCCGCTTACCTTGACCGCGCGCGTCGCTGAGAGGCGTCGCCCGGTCGCACGGGCACTTGAGCAAAATCTTTGAAGATATGAATCGATGATTCGGCGAGATAATGACACGTAGACTGGTCTGATGGAGAGAGTTCCCATACAGGCGGCTACTTGCTGTGCCTGGAGGATTCGTCACGATGTTCATAGGCACTGGAGTGACGCTGCCACACGCTGGTGCATAGCGAGGGGCGTGAAACGCCTCAGCGTGCGTGATAGGCACGGCGCATGGCCAGCATGCTTTCAGAAACGCTGCGCGAGCACTGCCGCTGCGAGCGAGAACTCTACTTGTCCTCACGCCTAGACTCGCCGTAGGCTGCGTCTTGGCGTGCTGTTTGTTTCACCTGGTCCAGGATATCGACGAACGCATGCGTGTTTATGCTGCCTATGCGCAATGATACCGGGACGCTTCCACAGAAGCACAACAGACTGCAGTTCGATGGTGGCTTTTCTATCTGCATGGACCAGCGCTCCGCAAAGCGGCGAACCTTTGTAGCTTCTAGAAAACACGGCATGAGCGGGTGTGCGTTTACTGTGCTGCTCCATCCGCGGTTTCGAGCGACTGCGCCAGCGACGGTCCGTTCGCTTTCCCAAGTTCTGGCGATCCAACTGCCTCGCATGGGCCTTTCTGTCAAGTTTGGGCTCTTCCGCATTGCCTTTTCGCAATGGAAGCCGAACCCTGACGTGCCCGATATCTGTGCAACCGCAGTGCTGAAGCGGCACTGCGGTTGCCCAAGCTCCCCCACGATGCCGTTCAGCATACAGCACCGCTGCGTTTCTTGTGCCGTTGGTGGCGGTCCACAGGCGAGCGACGCGGTTCTGCATCCTTGGTGCCCTCTTTCGCATGAATGGTTCCCCAATTTTGCATATGAATGAGGTGGCGGGCTCCCGGTAAATCGTGCGTTCGCCGCAGCTCTTCCGCGTGTTCCTGTAGCGACTTGTTGCCGTGCAGCATCTTACCGAGGGCGGTGGCGGTATGCTCGCTTTCCGGTTTCTTTGTCGACGCCGTATCGTCCACAGCCAGGCCCTGTCCAAATAGGTTCAACAGTCCAGCCATGGCGACTAAATGATCATATGCGGCCCGAATATCCTGGACCAGCATATCTGCCCGATCGCGGGTAAAACCGACCCGCACCACCACCCGCAGCAGTTTCTGGTGCTGCAGGTTCGGTGCCAGCGTATACGCGGGAACGATCCATCCACGTTTGCGTAACTCTCCCGCTATGGCAAACTCATCAAAACCCAGTTTCGTGCGCTGGTCATCTGGGATCGCAAACGCAACCAAGGGCAGGCTTTCGTTGTCACTAAGCAGGCGGAAACGCCCATCCTCCGTGATACGTGTTGCAAAGTACGAAGCCAATTCTTTCAGGGTGTGCATTAGATTCTGGTATCCCCGACGGCCTAAGCGCAACAGCAAATAGTACGACGCCACAATCTGAGCGGAACCGCGTGAAAAGTTCAAGGTGAATGAGGCTTGGTCCGCGCCCAGGTAATTGACGTGAAAGACGAGCTCCTCCGGCAGATACTCAGCGCTGCGAAAAATGAGCCATCCGATGCCGCAGGGCGCGAGACCGTACTTGTGCCCCGAAACATTGATAGAACGCACGTTCTTCAAACGAAAGTCCCACCTGAGATTGGGGTAACAGAACGGGGCTATGAAGCCTCCTGATGCTGCGTCTACATGGATACCGATATCAAAACCCTTCTGCTCGTTCATCTGCGTCACGAGAGCGTCCAAAGTGGCAATGTCCTAGACTCGAATCGATTGTTTCGCAATGGTTAGTTTCATGTTCGGTTATTTCTGAGGAAAAGCCCCAGAAGTTTCGTCAACTTGCTTCAAATTGTCCGGTGTAGGTGGTACCTAGAATGCCGCAAATTCCGATGGTGTTCTCATCACAAAGCTCTATAGCTTTTTCCGGATTCATGACGTATACATCGTCGTGCAATGGTACGTAGCGTGGTTCCACATCAAAGTAAGCAGTAGCTTTCTCCCAGCAGACCTGCACTTCTGAACCCATCACCATGTTCGGGCGTGCGTAGTCCTTGCCGGCTGCCTTGCGAGCTGCTCGCCAACGCCACTTCATCGCGAGCACCGCCAGCATGATCGCCTCAGAGGAGCCTACAGTGCTGGTGCCAACAGCCTGCTGACCCTCCTCGAGAGGAGCATGAAAAAGGTTCGCTATGATATTGACGCAGCGGTTGTGGATCTCCACGGTTTGCGGATACTCGTCAAAGTCGATCCAGTTCACCGGAAGCATGCGATCACAGAGCTTGTGCGTCGTTTCATCAAAGCGCGTCGTCACAAAGGATGCCAGGTTTAGTGCAGGGTTACCGTCTAGCTCCAGCTCCTGCGTAATGATACCTTCGGCAACAGCCGACGGCATCGGCTCGGCTCGCAACTGGTACTTGGGGAACTCCTCGAGCGCGAAGCTTGCAAAACCGGTCTCGAAAGCCAGCGAGCTTGTGTCGATATGCTGAAAACGCTTCGCACCGCCTTTTTCAACGTTCGTCTTGTGTAGAGGCATCAGCTAGCGCTTGATCAGGTCGTAGGCGAGTCACGCGTTCACGAGAACGCACCGATGTAAGCGTTTGCTGCAGCGGCTGGCAACGCTGGCCGTTCACAGCCGCTCGTTCTGGCGGAGCATCGTGGCTCCAGGGACTCGGGTGAGCATCTGCAGCGGGCGGCGTCACTGCACAGCATCCAGAGGTGTCCGATTTTTGCATGACACGGATGCTGCCCTGTGTAGACGAATGCCTGCGAGGAATGGAGGCGGCAGTCTCATTCGGGCGTACACACGCAAGATGGGGTCTGTTTGCACTGTGCTTAACACTGGCTTCTGTGGGCTCTTTCTGCAACTGCCTGCTTTTCCTCTGGCTTGTTCCATTTTTTAAATACACGGGTCTCTAAAGTCGTCCCGGGTCCGTTGTCAGGATTCAAAGGATGCTCGTGGTTACGTGAAATACCTGATTTCGCTGCTCGCCATCGTTGGCGATACATTTCACGGTCAAAAGGTAGCTGCAATGTGTGATTCACTTGCCGCTTTCGTATTATTTTTTTAAAGTCTCGGTGCGGCCCTCGCAGCGTTGACATCTGGCACTGGTCAGCGCTTGCCATGTGTGAGCGACACTGCTCGCTCCGAGCGCTGCTCCGCGGCGCCTCAAGGCTTGCATCATATTTCGGTACATGCCTTTGGCAGGTATGGAAGTCTCTACTCGCTGGCATCCTCCGAGTCCGCGCCCAATGACGTACGCGATAATCAGGAGCTTGTTCTAGACGATCGTCACGTCGAGGATTCTGTTCGCTGCATGTGAAAGCGCACGCTGTCCGATTCGACACGGGATGGTGCGGAACACGATGTTGTCCAAGATGGATCGAATACCGGGAGCGAAATCGAGCCCGAAAGACAAGCTGGGAAATCTCGATTCGTCTACGCTGCCTTCGTGCCAAGCAGTGATGCACTCCTCAGCGGAAGCGATCATTGTGAGCATTCAAGCCCGAGTCCATGGCACTGTTCAATGGGGAAAGAGGTCACAGGAGCCTCTGGGAGCCTATCGCTTCTGCGGCATCACGCTGCTGTGAAATGCCTTTTCGTCGAATGCCAAAAAGAGAGGAGAACTTGCTTTTCGAAGATAATAGATACTTTCGCGCGAGGTGTTCAGAGAACTTTGCGGATGAGCTCATGAAGCAGCCGTCCACGGACGACGTCGATGAGCGTTCCTCATCCATCCAGCGACGCGCATTGCCGTGCCCCCGAATCGGTTTGAAACAGAACGATCGAAGACGTAAAACAAGCGTAATTTAGGCATGTTACATGTAAGAAAACCAGCAGCATGGAGTCTTGTTCCTGGGAATTGTTTCATAATAACGCGTATATTGCGAGCCCCAACTCCATGGTTCCGCGAATCGTCTTTATTCCGGTGACGTTACGAATTCCAGCGGCACAACGCACAAGGACACAGGCAAAAAAACACGACCAACACCCCTAAAACTACGAATGCATCCTTAAGCCAGCATTAATGATGTTGGGATCTCGAACCTGCACATCTACAAGAAAAAATATCGAGTTGCAGGAACAGCAATCTCTGAATCAACGTAGGCATCTGAGCACTGCTCCATGAGCGCGATGACGGTGATGCTGATAGTGATGCTAATGGTGATGCTGATAGTGATAGTGAGTGTGATAGTGATAGTGATGGTGATGGTGATGCTGATAGTGATGCTTATGCTGATAGTGATAGTGATGGTGATAGTGAGTGTGATGGTGATAGTGATAGTGATAGTGATGGTGATGGTGATGCTGATAGTGATGCTAATGGTGATGGTGATAGTGGTGGTGATGCTTATGCTGATAGTGATAGTGATAGTGATGGTGATGGTGATAGTGGTGGTGATGCTTATGCTGATAGTGATAGTGATGGTGATGGTGATAGTGATAGTGAGTGTGATGCTAATGATGATGGTGACAGTGGTGGTGATAGTGATGCTGATAGTGATAGTGATGGTGATGGTGGTGATGCGGCGCGCCCGGCGCACGCTCTAATCAACATCCGCACCTGTGGCGAATGCGCGTCGCTGCACGCAGGGGCACGCCTCGGGTCACGCATAAGACACGTGTCGACGATCGGTACCGGGCTTGTCCGCTGAACAATGCACGCTCCTTGCGTCCGGTCCAGGTTTGGCAGAGGAGTGCCTTGAACCTATTGGCTGGCGACTGGAAAAGTTTCTCATCGTCGTCTACGCACGAACGGCACCATATGAGCTCAGAAGAGAGTGGTGAGAGCGTCACGCATAAGGATGGCGCCGAAGAGGATCCCCAAGAGCTGGACGACCCTGGTACCGTTGAGGCCTGTCATTCAAGGACCACCAAGATCCAGTACCGAAAGACTTTGCTCGATTCTCGACGTCGCAGCACGAGTCGATCCGGAGCACTCTCAAGGGAGATTTCGCGAGAAAATGTTCTAGAGGAAGCGCTTCCGTCACCGTCCGTCGACGCTTACCGCTATGAACCCGAGCGCTTACAGGGCTGGCACCTATTCCTTCGCACTCTGCAGGCCGTAGGGCTCATCTACGGTGACCTCGGAACGTCACCACTGTACACCATCTCCAGCCTCTATGACGGCAACGTCGCGCCAAGCGAGTTCACCATCCTAGCCGGCGCTAGCATGATCTTTTGGCTCCTGCTCCTCATTCCTTCTATCAAATACGCCTTCCTCGTGGCGATGGCGGATCACAACGGCGAAGGCGGTGCGCTCGCCATGATTGGACTGATGCGCCAGCGACGACTCTCTGGCCGCTGGGCTCGCCTCGCTGTCATTATAGCTGTGATTGGTGCAGGTGCCCTGGTAGCAGATGGAATCCTGACGCCTGCAATCACGGTGGTCAGTGCCTTTCAGGGTATTCAGGTTGGGTCGCCTTCATTTCCTACCGGCGCCGTTGTCGGCTTGAGTATCGGTGTGCTTTTTCTCGTCTTTCTGGGCCAGTTTCTGGGCTCATCGCGCCTGGGAATCACCTACGGCCCCGTTCTGGTGGTTTTCTTCGTCGCGCAAGCCATGCTTGGCATATACGGGATCACAAAGTATCCCGCGATTTTCAAAGCGCTGAATCCGTACTATGCTTTGAAAGGCATCGGCGTATACTGGAAAGATGGCAAGGTGGGCTTCCTCAAGATTGCGGACGCGCTGCTCTGTGTGACTGGTTCAGAAGCGATGTATGCAGACATGGGGCATTTTGGGCGCCTGCCCATGCGCCTGGGCTGGTTCACGATCGTGCTGCCGTCGGTTCTGCTGTCGTATTTGGGCCAACTGGCATTACTTGCGTCCAATCCATCACTAGCTGAGACAGCGGGAGACGCTTTGTACTTTTACCAGGCGCCGCGCAGTGTCCTGTGGCCCCTGATTGTGCTCACGACGTTGGCAGCAATCGTGGCCTCTCAGGCGATCATCAGCGGTGCGTTTTCGATCGTGAGCCAGGCGATTTCCTTGGACCTGCTACCACGGATGCATATCAAACGCACTGACTGGCGCATTTATGGCCAAGTCTTTATTCCGGAGATGGATCTGGTCATGGGGATTCTAACAGTGGCTGTGACTGCGGGGTTTCAGACGAGTAACGCGCTGACCTCAGCGTACGGTGTGGCTGTCACGACGAGCTTCATCACAACAACATGTTTGTTCGTCATTGTGCTCGTGTTCGTTTGGAAACAGCGCTTCTACGTTTGGCTCAGCTACTTGGCGGTGTTTGGTTTGGTCGACCTCCTGCTCTGGTCGAGTGCCATTACAAAGTTTCCCACCGGCGGCTATATTCCAGTCATCATCTCTACCGTTTTCACTTTGGCCATGCTTCTCTGGGACTGGGGCACAAAACGAGAACACGAATACTACGAGCGAAAATTACGTGTTTGGAAAGCACAACAGAGCGAAGGAGTTAGACAAGATTCATCGCCGGTGCTCAAGGGTACTTTTGTCTTTCTGGCTGGCTTGCAGCACGGCGTACCGTACTCTTTCCAGGTTTTCGTGAGCAAAATTGGTGTGATTCCCCAAACCACCATCTTCGTAACGGTGCGAAACGTTCCAGTGCCGTTCGTCGATGATCATCGGCGGTTTGTGATTGTGGAGGAGGCACCGGGCCGCTTCCGCGCCCGTATCTACGTCGGGTATGCCCAGTCGATCAGGAGTCTTATGGAGTCTCTACGCGAGGTACCCGCTGCTTTCTTTCACGAAAGCTTTGGGGAGAAAGTGGTGTTCGTGAAGGGTTACACGGATATTCTCGTGGACTCGCAGCGTCACTGGCTGCACCGTTTGTTGGTCTACTGCTACCAGTACCTGAAGACTATAGCTGCCTCGGTGGACTCGGAACTCGGCATCCCACGAGACCGAGTGGAAATCGGCATGCCGATCCTTCTTTGAGCAGGCCTATAATGGAGCTGCTCGTCGAATGCGGGATTCCATTGTAAAGAGACTTGTTGCGTCTGTCGTTCGCCCAAAGGCGGAAAGCAGTGCTTTCGTGGAATTGCTCATCGAATGCGGTCTTCGAGCATGCCATGACTTGTTGTATTCTGACGTTCTCCAAACGACAGAGCGCAGTGCCATGGTGGATCTGCTCACTGAATGCGACGCGAGACTGCGGGGTCGCTTGATGGGTTTGTCTTCCTCTAAAACGCGCAAACTCCGTTGTCCGCAGCGAATTCTGAGTACATCGTCATTTAAGCCGAGATCGCAGAGCACTTTGCGCACCGTCTGTGTCCCGGCGCGACAGGTCCCCGATCCAGTGCAATTTCGGATGTCCATGGACGCAGCTTGTGCTGCTCCATACGAAATTGATTATCGCAAAGCACAGATCCAGATGCTCAGCATGCTCCTGTGATGTCGCGTTTTTGTGCCCTGCATCTCTTTTTTCTCAAAAGTGTGATCATTCCATCGGACATATCATCTGTTCGGAGAATCCGCGAATCAGACGTTCATGCAGACCAGTCGACGCCGCGGAGCATCTCTGGAGGGTAGGTCGTCCGCGCAGTCATGCATGAATGCGCTCAAGCTTGGATGTATCGTTATCAATGACCTGAAATCACAAGTCCACATGTCTTCCTATCCTGCGCTAGGGAGGAGCGTCGCGCCCGCGGCCGCCAAGTAACCAAAACATTCACAAGTATTCCGGAAATCGGCGTGCACATTAGCTGAAGAAGAGCTACCACATGCAGTGCCGCGGAGCGCGCCTGCTGCATGCACTTCGCTCTCGCCTGGCCATTCATCGATGCCTAACGCATTCAACGCATCTTGGGAATCTTTTCCTTTCAAAACTGCTTCACAAAGGACTGAGCTTTGGCGCTCGCTCCAGAAGGAAGCATCCACTGAGAATGTTCTCGTGACGTTCATTGCACAACGTGGGCTAGACGGATCCACCCTCACCCAGTGAAAGCTTCGATACGGTCACCAGTACGATAAAGCCATACCAATACCGGGCTTTTCGCAACGATACACTCCCACTGCTTCCACCACAAAACGGAGCGAGCCGTGCAGTCGCCGAGTGTGCGCGCTGCGGCACAGACGCGAACGCCAGTCCAGCGCCCTGCCCAGGTCTGCGTACGCTGCGTTGCGATACCACCGCTCTGGATGTCTATGTTGCGCGTTCTGAAGGCGGAATTGCAATTTGCTTGCTCATTCAAACCACAGCATGCTCTAAAAGCAGCGTGGCAACCAACAAACAACACCGCACGCAGCAATCGTCACCTGCACCGTGGTGTATACACACACGCGCGCGTGAGCTGCTACCTGCAGCATAAACTTTGCCGCACCCAACTACCAAACATTAAAAGCTACGCACACGCTCACGCAACCATACCTGTTCTAGTCCATTTCGATACTTGGGGAAGACGAGGCACTGCTTCCCCGTCATCCAAATGCCGCGATGCCAGCACGCATGCATGCACATGCAAATGCGCGAAACGCTTTCCCGCCACATCACGCGATTCGCCTGCGATCGCGCTGATGTGGTACTGAGGCGCGCGCGCGTCCGGCGCTCCCAGCGCAGCGACGACTCCAGAGCGCACCCTGCCCTGCCGAGCCCTGCCCCAGAGGATAGCATCAGCGCCGCTTCCAGTCGTCAGTGCACCATGCGATGATCGCGCGCAGGCGTCTGTGGATCGCTTGTCAAGCGGCATCGCTTCATGGCAGGTGAGTGTCCAGTTTTACTTGTCAAGCGGCGGTACCTTGTTCAGGAGCTGGTTGCGTGAAGCACGCTGCGTGTGTGAGCGGTTACCAGAAACAGGGCTCGCGGGTGGTGAAGGCCTGATGACCCTCCGCGGTCGCTTTCCGAGTGACGTGTGGCCCGGGCGGAACCGCATCTACTGTCGAGGCAGGTGCATCAGTGGACCGGACCCCTGGGGTGCCCTGCTAACGTTTGCTCTGATCGCTGTTGCCACGGGGCTTTTCCTCGCGATACCCGTTCCGTTTCTACTGGAAAACTATGTTCGAACGGGAGTTGCTGTGCTAGCGACGACGCTGCCGCTTCTTGTGGTGACGCTAACGTCGTTCTTCCTGACGGTTTTCGACGACCCTGGTATCCTGCCTCGCCAGAGCGTTGATCTCTTTGCACGGAGAATTCGGCGTAACGCGCCGCTTCTTCGGAAGAAGGAGGTGTATTATGACGGTCAACGCTTTGTCTTGAAATACTGCGAGACCTGTCAGCTATACCGACCACCGCGCTGCTCTCACTGCTCTTCGTGCAATAACTGCGTCGAGCGCTTCGATCATCACTGCCCGTGGGTGAGCAACTGCGTGGGTTTGCGTAACTACCGCACGTTCTTCATCTTCATATCATCTTGTTTGGTGCTGTCGGGGCTCGTAGTGGCGTACACCATTCTCTACCTGGTGGACGTGTCGAACCAGAAGGTAAGCATCGGAGCATCGTCGACTGGGTTTGCGGGCTTTGCCCGCTCGCTTTCGAACGGCCCTACCGCTGCGAGCCTGGTCTCCTTAATCATTGCCTTATTTGGTGTGGTGTTTACGGGCGCGCTTACTGTTTTCCATACGGTGCTTATATTCACGAACAAGACCACTGCTGAGTCCTTTAAGTACACGTTTCGGGGCCATGCTAGTCCTTTTCAGCCGAAAGGTCTGAAAAATCTGGCCAAGGTGTTGTGTTCGAGGAAGCCCCCGAGCAAAGTTAAGGTGAACGCCCATATTGACCCGAAGTTTCTTGAGATGATCCTCATTGATCCAAGAGATCTCGAAGCGGCTGCCCAGAATATGGAACTCGATTTGTCATGGTATCATCCGCTGGATTTGCAAAGAGCACCAGCGAGTTACAAGTATGATCGAGTGATCTTGCCGGTACCGAATTCTGCGCGGACGTCAGCCGTTCAACAACAAGGCGAATAAGTTATTTCGCGCGTATACCGACCGAAGATGATGGCAGCTTCGCCAGGTCGCCCTATTGACCAGGGATATGCTCGTTGTGTGTATCGGTTGCGGCTCCGGGAAACCGCCCACATCGTGTGGCTCTCGCGTGGAATGCAGGCGCTGGCGACTCGAAGCACGATGGTAACCGCCACGTCGAGTAGAGTGCTTTCGAGATGCGATGTTGACGCGACGACGGCGTTGTTTTAGTTCGAGCGGTACCTGGGATAGGCAGGTTGCCTCTGAACCGCTCGTTCATTCAGCAAAGATGCTGTCGACGCTCACACCGATCTGGTATGACTCGTTCCGGATGGAGTGGCGGGCATCAACGCTTATGCCGCAGGTGTTTGTCCATAGTCGCGCATACTGTGCAAGTGGACCCTCGTATCGCAAGGAGTCGCCTCGCCTAGAGGGAGAAGGCGCCTTCCTGTGGTCATTGCGGATACGGCCTTGTTTTGGATTCTCTTGCGCTGTGAGGCTGTGTTCAGGTTTTATTCGAACGCTTGTGTTCGCGTGTTTCTACTTGAAGCGGTGCTAGCGTGGCGCATCACAACCATCCTTCGATCGCCTAGTCAAAGATCTCTGACCTTTCAGTTTCGTGGTCGCGCACCAGAAACCTCTCAGCAATTACTTTTACAGGCTCCGAGTGTCGAGTGTTTTGACAGCGATTTGAGCAGGAAATGGGCTCTAACCCGTGTCGCAAGCGCACAGCATGCGTCTTTGAAAGGGCTACGTTTTTAACAAAAATGGAAATCAAGAGACTGGCAGCGCTGTGCCAGCACGCTTGCCTCGGAACCATGGTGGAGAATTTCGGTCATTTGCATCGACCAGTCGTGTATAGCGGAGATGCTGGTCACCGCAGTGTCTCTCATTCGGGCTGTACGTCCCCTGGGCCGTATGTCATGTGAGCACTCGACGAAGAAATCACCTGCGGGACGCTGTAGTACGTTTATAAGCCTGGTTCATGGAAGCACTTGTGTTCCCCGACCGCAACTCAATATCTGTTTACTGCCAGGGAGCGCAGGTAACCCACGGCAGCGGCCAAACGCATCCACGGCTTCAGCGAGCCGGCTTACGCAGAGGTCCCGCATGTCTTTCGTAAACGGGGAAGCCCTCTATGTCGTCTGGAGCCTACCAGAGTACCCAGTTCGATGGGCAGTGCATCAGATCCCCTGAGTGCATGCCATAAACATGGGACGCTTTGTTTCGATTTCGATGGTTCACAAACAGACGAGCATGCGTATGGACGCATCCACGAGGACAGGGATCCAGTGAGGGTTCAACCTATGTCCCGTTACAGCGGGGTCGTCTGTGAACGCTGGACGCGCGCTTGCTTCCCACCTGGACAGACTTCACAGGCGTCGACGAGCCACGACCGCACCGGCGCTATAGGCGGTACCACCGACGATCAGGGCAGGCACTCGATGCACGATAGAATGTATGAAGCGACTCGTATATCCGAGAAGAGGTATGGGCTATGGGACTCGGTGAATCGAGCGGTGCTTCACCGCGCGCTGATATCAAGCGCATAGACAAGGAATGCTAGCCTGTGTGTCTATGATTGTCTAATTAAAGATGGAAATGGAAAGCGACGGATGCTGGTGCTGGCACCTGCGTCGCCTCCTACGCCATGTATTTGTAGTGTTCAGTACGACGTTTCGATGTGTGTTCGATCAAATAGCGCGATAGCGGGTAGACGGGTCTCACGATGGGTGCTGCTCATAACGACGCTGCTCTTTTTGGCAGTGTCGCAGCCGCCAGACTGGCTTGGGCGGCAGACGCAGCAGCTTCCGGTGTCACGGGAGCCTGACTGGTCCAGTGGCCTCCGGAGCACGGCAGCGTTGTTACGGGTGTCGTCTTGGCTTCCACGGGTGGCGCTCGCTGAGGCCGCACAGTCGTACTACACAGTGCTGGGGGTTTCGCGAGACGCTACCGAGCGAGAAATCAAGCGGGCATACCTCAAACTCGCGAAACGGTACCATCCGGACAAGAATCGCGGTGACAAAAAAGCCGAGCGAAAGTTCCGACTCATTGCTCGAGCCTACGAGGTTTTGAGCGATACAGAGAAACGGAGAGTATACGACCAGCTGGGCGAGGAGGGCCTGCGTCAGCAGGAGCAGGGTGGCAGCCAAACCGGACCCTACCAGGGCCAGTCTGGTCAATTCCAGCAGTTCTTTTTCCCTGGAGGCGGACCTTTTGGACACCAACATGGGTCGAACTTTCGCTTCAGCTTTCAAGATAACGGGGGAAGGGCCGGAGGCGCCTTCGATACAGGTTTCCCTTTTGAGGACCTCTTCAACGAGTTTATGGGTAGTAACCCGGGCGGTTCTCGCCAGCGTCGCACCTTCCAACAGAGACGCCGCCCTGGTGGTTACCAGCGTTGTGAAGAGACAAAAATATGCTCAAATGGGCGCTGTCAGACGCGAATCACCTGTAGCACGATTTAGGCGTGCCGCTGTACAGAGACGCTGCGCAAGAGCATACAAGTTACTCGTTCGTTCGCATTGTAGCAAGCTTTGGAGGATCCATGGTACTTGCATGGCTTTGTAAGCGCTTCTGTGACACGTTCTTGTTGACGCGACCCCGCACTGCCCATCGAGCCGGACGCTTTCCGGAAGCCGTGCTGATTGCAAGAGGCCAGCATATGGTACCGCCCGAGCGCTTCAATCCTTAGAGCAAGTGTTTACTCGGCCGTTATCATTAGTCATTGCAGGAAAGGTAATCGTCGCAGTAGTCGTTTACATCGATGTCAGAATAAAGCGCAATTGTTTCCCTAGCTCGGACGTACACTCCGTAGTTTGGGTCGCTTCCCACTGGTATCAACACCTGAGTTGCAGGCTTTTTCCGCGACTGCGTCCTCCCGCTCTCTCGTATCTGCGGCTTCAAATAAGACCGTCTCCCCTGTACCTCGAGCTCCGTTGTCACTAGTCGGACGGTATTGATGGTAGCGTTCATGGTCCGATTTCGCTGTGTCCGGCTGCTGTCGACGCATTCCACGCGCAGACGGGTGTTGTTGCGATCCAGACTGCGGCTTGCCATTTTCATCCGCTCTGGACATAGACTCCGTGCTCCATTCACAGTAGTGAAACTGGGCTACGGTCAGGCGCTCCCGGATTTCTTAGACGCATTCTCCTCCGAGGACCATGCTCTGACGTATGAGCTTTTCATTCATCGCTGGGCACATGTCCGTATCGGATACAGCAGACTCCACTTGACTCACTCCTCTATTTCCGCGCCTGAGTGCCATAACCCAGGATCACACGCTTGTTCCTTGCGATCACTATGACGAGTATGCTGTCCGTTGCACGCGCACACTGTTTCAGTCTACAGCGTATTTGTGGAACGCGATGCCGTCCATAACGAGACATGTGCCAGAAGGTGAACCCTGGCTGGAGAACAAGTCGAGAAATTTCGATCGGTCCAGGATCCTTTCATGCAAAGTGATGAAGCACGCTCCGACAGCAGCAAATCGCTGAGGTGACTGAAAACCGAGTCCGTGATCGTCTTCCATAGAAACGCGAGAGACGGGAGCTCCCGCGGGCATACCCCGGCGAGAGGTATCATGCTGCTGTGAAATTCCATTTCGAGCATGGCCACGTAGAGAAGAGAGTTTGTCTTTCGAACGGAGTCGATTATTTGAAGTGCCAAGTTCGGAAAAATTTCGTCATGAAAGTATGAACGCCTACTCAAGGAATGACATCGAGTTTTTTCTTCGTCGTCGATCCAGAGGTGCGAATACCTGCGCCCACAAGTTGCCTTGAGACAGAGAGATCGAAAACTTGATGAATGTGCGATTGGAACGTGCTACACACGTTACGAAAGAACAAGAATGGACGCTTATACGCATGGACTTGATAGTGATATCGGTTATTTTAAGAACCTTTGTTCGCGGGCGTCGCGAATCGTCTTCATTCTGGTCGCGTCATGGATTTCAGCGGAAAAGCGTCGAAGAAGCGACGTCGAAAACACGCCCGAGCAACTTGGAAAAACTACGTATGGATCCGCAATTTCTCTTTGATGCAATTCGGATATTGAAACTGCAAATGTGAAAAACAATTCGCAAAACAATCGACACGCAGCAACAGAGCAACCACTTCAGTGTTCCACATTGGTCTTAAACATGAGTGTACTGCCAGAGAGCCCGGCGAGACTCCGAGAACCCGAATTAATAGCCACTCGCGAACAACGTACGGCATCCTTGTAGCAGAGGTACTGCTTACGGGTCGCGTATCAAAGGTCGCAAACAGAGGCTTTCCTTCACCTCGTCGCCGCCGCGTCCCAGCGAAATTCCACCTGCATCGCTCGCGATATTCTAGTTAGAGAGCACCACGCGACCACCAATAATCTTGCTCTTGATTCGAAAAGATTAATGACTGCTATGTGAAATAGATTCCGCGGCAGTGGCTTCAACAGCGAACGCTTACCAGCTCGTACCTCACTTGCTCAGAGCGCAGTAGCCTTCATGCAACTCAGCGCGCAGCCGGACAAGTTTACCTCTTTCTTTACTTTCAAGGACAGAAACTGCGTACCTCGCACTTTTCACGTCATCAACAAGCCAATCTCAGCTTGAACTTGAACTTCCAACAGCAGTCATCTGCAGTCCACAAGACCTCTTTCAACACACACAGCGCCCTTCTGAAGATACCAGCGCTCGATGCGCTGGAGGCATTGGCACCCGCGCCATCGCGACGATCCTGGCGTGCTGCTCATCCGTTGGCGCTGCCAGCCCCGAGAGCGTAACCATACGGTTCAGCAGTCCGTTCTGCGCGCCATATCAAGAACAACGAATGGGCTCTACGACTGCTGTACTGCCCGTTGGCAACGCCGATGGGTCGCTAACGCTGACAAAGCACACAGCGACTGAAAAAGAGAGTCGGACGCTGGCGCTGGAAGACGCGTTCCTGCGGCTGAAACGCTTGCAACGTCACTACGAACTGCTCTGTATCCAAGAGGAGTACGTGAAAGACGAGCTTCGCCATCTTCAACGAGAGTTCGTGCACGCCCAGGAGGAGGTTAGACGAATTCAGTCGGTTCCACTTGTTCTGGGAAGTTTTCTGGAAGCTATCGATGAGCACTACGTCATAGTGAGCAGTACAACTGGAGCAAACTCGTACGTGCGGTGTCTGTCCACCGTTAATCGTGAACTCCTCAAACCGAACGCTACGGTTGCTTTACATCGCCACTCTAATGCACTGGTAGATACACTGCCGCCCGAGTCGGACTCGAGCATTGCAATACTAGAGCAGAGCGAAAAGCCCGATGTCACCTATGCTGATATTGGCGGCCTCGATACCCAGAAACAAGAGATTCGTGAGGCAGTTGAGCTCCCTCTAACAAACCCGGAGCTCTTTCTATCCATCGGCATTGATCCGCCGCGCGGTGTCTTGCTCTACGGACCACCGGGTACCGGCAAGACGCTCCTGGCGAAAGCAGTTGCACATCATACAACCGCCGCCTTCATTCGTGTGCAAGCCTCGCAACTTGTGCAGAAATACCTCGGCGAGGGCCCACGCATGGTTCGTGACATATTTCGTCTTGCCCGCGAAAACCAGCCGGCTATTGTGTTTATCGATGAGATCGACGCGGTAGCAACCAAGCGCTTTGATGCGCAAACCGGGGCCGATCGTGAAGTGCAGCGCATTCTCATGGAGCTTCTTCAGTGCATGGACGGATTCGATCAACAAGATAATGTGAAAGTGATCATGGCTACGAATCGGGCCGATACGCTAGATCCAGCGTTGTTGCGCCCAGGGCGCTTGGATCGCAAGATTGAATTTCCGGTGCCAGACCGCCGCCAGAAGCGCCAAATATTTCAGGTCATCACGGGGAAAATGAACCTCGCCGAAGACGTCGACCTTGAGGAGTTCGTGTCGCGACCAGATCATCTATCCGGTGCTGCTATTGCTGCGATCTGTCAACAGGCGGGCATGTTGGCTGTGCGCAACAATCGATATGTGGTGCTCCACAAGGATTTCGATATCGCCTACAAGGAGAATGTCGGTAAGGACGAAACCGAGTTCGCATTTTATCGCTGAATAACGACACGCGCACAGGCGCCGCAGTGGCTGCTGTGGCGACGCTGGCGCCGTGCTCCACACAGATCCACGTTTCAGGAGGTTGAAACCATAAACACATGGGACCGCTTGACATGAAGCACTCGGACGCCCCTGTCTCCGTCTTGTTCATGTCTGTGATGGCGATGTTTTCCAGAGCATGTCGAAAGCAGTGGCGTTGCCAGAGGCGCTGTGCAGGGCGCCTTGCCCGGGTTCGAGCGCTCCATTCGCTTAGACGAAAGCAGGTGCTGGTCGTCTCACAGGGGCGCTGAGCGCCAGACGCTGTGTCGAAATGTATGCCTGACCCATGAGAAAGACGCAGCAGATAGCGAACCAGTGCTTCCCTGCTTCAATGCAGGTCTGCTGCGGATCCAAGGCGCACAGCCTCCGTTTTAGCGTGTATACCACGGGGCAGCGCTCGACATCGCTTCGCATCGCTACTCGAGGGGGTCGCTCGACGCAGAGAGACTATGGAGTCTTTGGCTGAAAATTCAGCGCTTCTTGTAGAGACAAGGTTTCAGGGAAGGCATCTCGATGATGTGAATCCTGCGCGCTGCTGATTCGGTCGCCTCGAATACGAAAAGCGTAAAGTAATCATGAAGCTGGCGATGTTCTTGTAGCCGCAGTCCGAGCGATTCGAGTGCGACGACAAAGTCTGCCTCGACCGAGCTCGACATCGTGGATGCCGTCGTCGATGCACCCCGTTGCAGCTGGACCCGAGCGCCGGGCGTGTCCCGGGTTTCCGCTCGGCTCTGAAAACGGCTTGTTATTTCGATAATGAGCAGCAAACCGGATCGAGTCGGGTCGCAACGCAAAAGGCGGAGGCCTTCCTTGACCATCGCGCCGTAATTGGGACCCATGAGTGAAAGACAGAAAACGACTGCATCTGCGCAGTCGCTGGGTAGACCAGTGCCCCGTGCCAGATCACAGGCCGTCACGAGTTCGTTTGCCGCAACCAAGTCGTATGAATGCACCTCGACAGTGAAACCGTTTCGGGCCGACCAAGAGTTGGCGAGTCTGCTATCCAGCGAGGCAGCGATGGTTGCCTCACCACAACCCATGTCGACGATCGAAAAGGCTTGAGCATTGAAAGTGGTGTTCTGCGGATGCGCTTTGGTGCCCCGCATGCGATGAAACTGGTGTATCCGCCGCTTCAGCAGCTCCAGGCACACTTGCGTTGGGTTCAGGGGCCACTTTGCGACCTGTTCCTGATAACCCTTATGATAGAGGGCAAAGAGTTCAGGCTGTTTCAGAAACAGCTGAAATACCTCGTGCGAGTCTAGCGAGTAAAGTTGCTCGTTCAAGTACCGAAAGTGCGCTGCACGTAGACGAGCCTCTAGTTGGCTTTGCAACCGCGTTAACGCAGACGGTTTGTGACCCTGGTCTTTTCGACGGACCTTGTGCCGTGTTGGCATCGCTTGAGGCTCCGGGTCCCTGGCACTTACGGCCTGGGTTCACTCGGAAACCACGAGTTTTTGAAGGCGCAGTCCTGCGCGCTACCGCCTACGTTGAAGCTGGAGGAGCGTTGCGCGTATGGATGTTTGGTGTCGCCAGACTGGTATCTATCCATACTGGCACACAGTTCGACAGGTGCTCTTCATCGGGTACACAAGCTAAAGTTTGGGTTTCTTCCAATTGTCGCAAACGCAGGCTATTACGAGCTTATTCTGCAACTGCATCCGTTCGCTTTCTCTTCTTGCTGGATTTACATTCGCCGGTCTCTCCTTCCGTCAAGATGCGATGTCGGCGGTCGAGGGTTATTGACGGCAACGTACAAGTGCTGATTACGCCGCTCATCGCTGTGGTCAAAGCATCTCATGCACAGACGAAAAGTCGCGATCAACGCCTCGCTTGCCATTTCCATTGTCTTGTTCGTGCCCAGCGTTGGTGCGCTCTTCACTGCCGCGACACATGGCGGTGTGTTCAGATGCTGTAGCATATCGTGCATACCGCTTCAACGAATGGCCGTCCCGTGGCGCCTGAACGCTTGCTTCATCGTTCGGTACATGCTGGTGAAGATTGCTGAAGGCGCTCTACGATACGCACTTCCGTTTCCGTAACTGGTGGTGTACCCTACACGCACACGGGCTTGATGTGGGCGATGCCCTCGGCGAGTACGGCGTCCGCTGCAAGCGCACGCTCGTCTATTCGATCGAGGAGTTCTGAAACGCAATATTGTCCATGATAGAGCACGCACCGGGAGCAAGTTCCGGACTCGAGAAGACGCCATAAGGCCTCAACCCGGGTTGGCAGCCTTCGTGCCAAGCGGTGACGCGCTGTCCACTGTAAGCGATCGCAGCGTTGCCTGAGGTCTGATTTCAAGATCCTTTTCCATGCAAGTGGAACAAAAGGAAGCCTCTTGGTGAACAGCCCGTACGAGATATCATGCTGCTGCTGTTGAATGCAGTTTCATCGATGTCCGCGAAGCGGTTAGATTCTCTCTTTCGAATGGACTCCATTATTTGACATGAAAAGCCCGGTAAAATTTTGGCAGGTACTTGTGAACAAGCCGACAAGAGACGAGGTCGATTTTTTGTTCCATTTCAATCCAGTTGGATGCGTTGCTGCGCCAACGAGATGACTTGAAACACAATGTTCTAAAACTTCAAGCACGGGTGATTTGAGCATGCTACGAGTAAGGACGGGAAACGAATGGAGGCTTCTGCGAAGGCGATGGATAATGATATCGGTTATTTTACGAACCCTTGTTGGAGGGTGTCGCGAACCATCTTGGTGACGATGGCGAAACGAATTTCAGCGTGGAGAGTCGACGGATCCACTCCAAAAACATAACCGAGAATACTAAAATTACACACGAATCCGCAAGCACTTGTTCCAGCACCTCGAGCGTCGAGGATGGACATGTGAAAAATTTCGAAAAAAATCGAAACGTTTCAGCCTTATCAACCAGAAGGTGCAGTTGCCAATGATCAGCGGACGATTGCGCTCCGGACAGTGGCACAATCGACAGCTGCACCATGTGGCCAAGTATCCGCATGTCGAAGGTGCGATTCCCAATACGTCTGCCTATGGACACTTCACCCATACTGGTCTGTGCGAACTCGAGCCCTGAGAGACCCGCACTCTGCCTATCTACATGGTCGCAACAATCGCCAAGAATAGGCTAGCGCCGCTCGTTCCACTCAGAGCAGTGAATCCTGGAACATCTGTACCAGCAGGCGGTTTTTTGTCTAACAAAGAGAGTCTCTATGAAGGTTGGAGAAAGGTCGCGGAAAGACTTTGTGTGCGCACTGCTAGCTTTGGAGAAATGGCCTCACTTGTGCAAACCAGCTATTCGTCGGTCAGCTAGTGAGTGATCCATCCCTCTGCTCGTTCATATCCCGAATGCAGTGCACCAAATACTGAACTTGCCAAACTCTAGGCCAACGACTCTTCCCTCGACAATCTATTCCAGTCCAAATGCTCGCACCGTAATGCCACCAAAGATGCAATTCCATGTAAACTTTCGGTAACGTTTACCCGAGCGGAGATGAAGAGACGCGGATGGATCAAGAAACAGGCACGCCTCAACAGGAGACCGCACCATTTCGAACAATACACAACAGATTCTGTATAGAAATGCGAATACTTTTCGTGGAAGC